>MPMF02085860.1_pt1 | contig 14526 bp, 11 predicted proteins | sample 1617271 | NCBI WGS metagenome assembly MPMF02 (sample SAMN05944812, study PRJNA350692) | marine metagenome | biome: marine; feature: ODZ; material: water; isolation source: 120 m water sample prefiltered with 30 um filter, filtered on to 0.2 um... | place: Pacific Ocean | collected 2012-04-09... | reverse complement strand
TCAGGATTGGGGTAACGATTCGCATCCAGCCGGCCATCACCACGCCCTCTACAGCATGGTTGGTGAATGTCTTTACCAACGCCTCATCCAGTTCTTCTCGACTACTGAATTCACGATGATCGTGAACTACACAAGGCACACCTAGCCGTTTGGCCCGGCGACGTGCTTCACAGTTAGGGTTGTTAACCACCAATATGGAGATATAAGCATCAAGTTCAGAATTTTGAATGGCTTTAACCAGGGCTTCGAAATTGCTGCCATTCCCTGATGCCATAACGCCAAGATTTAAGCGAGGGTTGAATTTCGGTCTGGCCGGGGGGGGCGGCCAGATAAGCGATCGCTTCTCATCCTTTTCGTTGCAACTGTTCTGACGAGGATTCGAAGCAGTGCTGATCAGATTCATCTCCTTTTCATCTAAGTTGTTCATCTTGTTGACGATCGAGAAGACCAGCTGCATGCTCTAAGCACATCCAATTCACAACCTAATTCCTGTATTCAGCATCCAATTGGAACCCCTTCTTTTATCCATGATTTTTTTAGACAAAGTCAAGCCTTCAGATGGCTCAAAGCCATGATCCAGAACATGTTCCGTCAAGATACCCTTCACCAGGACCATTACAGTTGTCGCATAACGGCTGAGGCTGTTTTTGGGGTTGCTTGAGGTGATCGAGGTTGTTGACGTCCATCTTGATCTGTGTGATAAGGCAAGTCAGACCTTTAAGGTCAGTCTGAAATGGAAACCAAGAACACATCGTCAGAGTTGGTCTCTACCGATATGGACCCCAGGCTCATACACCATTAGAGACCATGTTCAGTATCTCCACAGTCTGAACATTTCTCAGGCCTCAAATGATCGTCAAGTGCAACGGATAGGCCCAAGTGGTTGGAAGGCTGATCTCGACACGCTGGATCTTGTCACCCTTAGCTATGTCATTGAGGCTCGGCAGCTCACTGTTCGCACTTGCTACTTAGATCCGGATGTTGCATCCCTTTGTCTTGCGGCGGCTGTAATGGAAATTGATGGTCAGCGTTGGGCTCCTCATTGCCTCACCCTGGCCCTACCAGCAGGTTGGAATGCCTACGTTCCGCTACCTGGAGAGGAAACATTCTGGGCTAAGGATTTTGATCATCTTGTCGATGCTCCTGTTCATGCTGGCTGTTTCGTCTCTCAGCCCTTTGTTGTCAAAAAAAGTTCTCATCAACTTCTCTGTATTGGTGATCCTCCCATGGGATGGCCAGCGAACCTTGTGAATGATGCCATCGCTGTTTGTAATGCTACTTGCTGTCTAATGGATGAACCTCCACCAGCAGGAGATCTCTACCAATTAGTGATTCATATGTTAGAAATTGGTTATGGCGGTCTTGAGCATGACTATGGCGCAGTTTTGCATTATTCCTGGCGTGCATTAGCGGAACCTGATGGCTATCGGAAGCTCCTACAATTGATAGGGCATGAGTATTTGCATCAATGGAATGTGAGACGTCTTCGACCCAGGGAGTATCGACCTTACGATTATTCACAAGCTGTGATTAGTGATGGACTTTGGTTTGCCGAAGGGGTCACTAGCTACCTTGACCTCACTCTGCCATTCCTTGCTGGGCTCAGCGATCGCTCAACATTGCTAAAAGATTTATCTGTAGAGTTTTCACCTCTTTTGATCAACCCAGGTAGTCAATTACAGAGCCTGTCTGACAGTTCACGTGAAGCCTGGGTGAAATTATATAAAGCTACACCTGCTAGTGCCGATTCACAGGTTAGCTACTACAAGCTTGGTGCTGCGATGGCCTTTTGCCTGGATGTTCGTCTGCGTCAACAAAACTCGTCATTAACGCAAGTTCTCCGTGACCTTTGGCGGAAGTTTGGTCGTAGTCATCGAGGATATTCCAGGCTAGACATCAAAGCTGCTATCGCCAAGATCGATCCCAATACGGCGAATAAGGTTGATGCATGGCTTGATCAACCTGACTCTCTCCCGTTGATTTCGATAGTCAAAGATCTTGGACTACGGTTTGAAGAGAGATATTCAAACAAAAGAGAAACAGGGCTTACTCTAGTTGAACGAGAAGGTCTTGTTTTGGTGTCACGAGTTGCTATATCTAGTCAAGCCCATCATGCAGGTCTTGTAGTCGGAGATGAATTGCTTGCCGTCGGCGGATTTCGATTGCGTAAGGTCGATGATTTATGCAAACTTATCTCAAATGAGCAGCCTGTATCGATAACTTATTCAAGACGAGGACGACTTAGTGAAACAGCACTTTTCAGTGGTTTGCCCCAAGTCGATCACTGGGAGATTGTTATTGATCCTGAGGCACCATCTGAGTTAAGTAATCTACGTGATCGATGGTTTCAGATTATTTAACCACTCTGATTATGTCTAACAGGAGCAAATCTAAACGACTCCTAATTGTACTGATGCTTACTCTTAGTGGGTTTATAATATTCATCTGGCATACAAAGCAGAACAGTCATGATGATCAGCCAAAGTCAAATCAAAATCTACAAAGTCATCTAGAACGACTTGAACAATTTTCTAAAGAATACAATCAGAAGTCAAACGACCTGAGATCAACTACTCAACAAAAACCGCCGCGGGCAATTTCATGGTCATCGCCACTTTCGAAACAATGTTCTGATATCGATCAAAGACTTAAGAAAAATCTTAACCGCCGTCAAAAGCTGCTAGCAACTGAACGCAATAATGAAGCCATTGATTCATCCAATTATGGCAAAAGATATCGCTGGGATATTTATGGCCGTCGAATTGATCCAACACCTAGTGTCGTGATTCTGCATGAGACTACGGATTCGTATCATTCTGCACTCTATACATTTAAAGATTACCATCATAAGGATGAAGATCAAGCTAGTTACCACACATTAATTACATTAGATGGACGAATTATTGATGTTGTAGACCCAATTAATAGAGCGTATGGAGCAGGAAATTCTGCTTTTCTTGGCGAGTGGGTTGTAACAAATCCTCGTTTTAACGGATCCGTCAATAACTTCGCATTGCATGTCAGCCTTGAAACACCATGGGATGGTCGCAATGGCTATTTAAATCATAGTGGTTACAGCGATAATCAATATGATTCTCTTGCTCTGGTCTTGGCAGATTGGATGGATCGCTTCAATATTCCCCCAGAAAATATCACTACTCATCAGCATGTTGATTTGGCAGGTGAGCGATCAGATCCCCGTAGTTTTGATTGGTCAAATCTACAGCGAAGACTGGCTGCGATTGGTTATCTTTGTTTAAGTAGAAACCCCTCAGATTAAGGGCAGCTGGGCTGAAGATCGTTGGGAATAAATAAGACCATGTAGTTCAGGGTCTTGCATATAACGAAGAATTCTTGCGGGATAATCTAGCTTGCCATTATGAAGATAAGCCAGTGTGGCGATCGCCTTGGCATGTTTATATGAGCTACTTGCTTGGATTAAGGCATTAGAAGGTAACCCTAAGTCATCCTTAAGACGCGCAATCTTTCCTGCAAGTAACTCAATATTAGATTCTGGATTGAGAAGTAGATTGCGTGCAAGTGAGATTTGTTCTGCCGTTGGATGTTGAGGCAAACGCTTTTGATGGATGAGTTCAGAGATGCCTAGTTGGGCTGGCCCATGGGTCTTCAATAGACCGGAATGAGCCACAAAAGGGATGTCTTCGCCTGGTTTTGAATGATGAATCTCATCAAACAGGATCGCTGTGACCAGCATTGGGTTGACGCGGTATCGCTTGGACTCGCGAACGATCACAGGCTTTAATCCATCCAGTCGATTGACTGTCTGAGCCCGCAGTGGCTGAAGGTGATCAATTCCTCTTGTGAACAACTGTGCTAAAGGCGTCTGAGGGCCATGTACCCCGAAACGCTTTTCAAGATATCTGAGCTCTTCTGCTGTGAAATCGGTTGGATCAAGGTGATTAACGGTTGCAATCTTCAGCGGTGGAGATTGCCGCCTCTGGCTTGCATGCCTGCCATGATTCTCAGTCATGACAACCAAGAAAAGCGAAGCTAGGACTACAAAGTTGGTTAGTCGAAGACCTCTTTTGAGCGTTTGTAGGAGTCTGAAAAGGGTCTTGATCATCGCGCGAGGCTAGCCTGAGTGTCTGAGAAAATGGGCAAGAGTTTTGATCGTGGATAGTTTCGAGCTGTGAGCAACGTGCATCAGCTGATGAGTTTCCCGGATTTCAGCGCCAGCGATGCCCAGGTTCAGTGGCAGCGCTTTTGCAATTTGCTTTGGTTTCACAACGATCTTGGAATTTGGCTGGACATCAGCCGAATGCATATCAACTCAGCAGATTTTGAGCAGCTAGGGCCACGCTTTGATCAGGCTTTCAAGGCCATGCAGGCTTTGGAACAGGGAGCTATCGCTAATGCTGATGAAAAGCGGATGGTTGGCCACTACTGGCTGCGTCAGCCGCAGCTGGCGCCTGATCAAGATGTCCGTGATCACATTGCTAAGGAAATTGAGCTGATTGAGACCTTTGGCAGCAATGTGGTCAATGGCCTCATCAAAGCCCCCAATGGCAAACAGTTCACTGATGTGCTTTGGATCGGGATCGGAGGCAGTGGCCTAGGACCTTTATTAATGATTCGTGCTCTTCAGAATGCTGAGCAGGGATTGCGATTCCATTTCTTCGACAATGTGGATCCAGATGGCATGAGTCGCGTTCTTGGCAATCTTGGAGATGCCCTGAGCACGACTTTGGTTGTCACGGTAAGCAAATCTGGCGCGACTCCGGAACCACACCTCGGCATGGAGCAGGCTCGTCAACGTCTGGAAGAGATGGGAGGTCGTTGGGCGGGACAGGCAGTTGCCGTGACGATGCTCAATAGCCAATTAGATCAGCTTGCACAGAATGAATCCTGGCTTAAGCGTTTTGACATGTTCGATTGGGTTGGTGGTAGAACAAGCATCACGAGTGCTGTTGGCCTTTTGCCGGCAGCTTTGATTGGTTGTGATATCCGCGATTTTCTTGCTGGTGCGGCCCAAATGGATGAGGCCACACGTGTGTCTAATCTCCACAGCAACCCTGCAGCTCTGATGGCCGCTGCTTGGTTTGTTGCAGGAGATGGCCTTGGGCGTCGAGACATGGTTGTGCTTCCATATCGAGATCGCCTTGAGGTCTTTAGTCGTTACCTGCAACAGCTGGTAATGGAGTCGCTTGGCAAGCGTCTTGATCGTGATGGCAAGGTTGTTCATCAAGGCCTTGCTGTATATGGCAACAAGGGCTCAACTGATCAGCACGCTTATGTGCAGCAATTACGCGATGGTGTTGACAATTTCTTCGCCACATTTATTGAGGTGCTTGATGATGTTGAAGACATACCGGCGATCAACAATGAGCATCCAGGTGATTTTCTTGATGGCTTCCTTCAAGGCACTCGCTCAGCGCTCAGCCAGGGAGGTCGTCAAAGCCTCAGCATTTCGATGCGTCGATTTGATCCTCGTCGACTCGGCGCATTAGTTGCTTTGTTTGAGAGGGCAGTTGGTCTATATGGGGAACTTGTCAATATTAATGCGTATCACCAGCCTGGAGTGGAATCAGGTAAGAAAGCAGCCGCTGCTATCCTTAACTTGCAGTCTCGAGTTGAAGACTTGCTTGCTGATGGTGTCGATCGTTCAGTTTTAGAGATACATCAAGTGATTGGAGATGGGTCAGAAGACGCCATCTTTTGGATCATGAGGCATCTAATTGCGAATAAGCGTGGTTACGTTGCAGAGGGTGATTGGGGAATTCCTCCTTCACTACGTTTCAGCAAGGGTTGATCGTTTCTATGGCACTAAGTTCACCAACTTGCCTGGCACAATGATGATCCGTCTAGGCGGTTGACCCTCCAACCATTTGACGGCGATGTCACTCGTTAAGGCCAATTCTTCTAATGTGGTTTTGTCTGCGTTAGCAGGAACCTGGATTGTTCCACGTACCTTACCTTTGACTTGAATGACGAGCTCAATCGTTTCGAGTACAAGTGCTCTTGGGTCGAGTACAGGCCAGGATTGTTGATGGATGCTTCCTTCCCCATGGAGGTTCAGCCAGAATTCTTCTGCAAGATGAGGAGCAAAGGGCGCCATTAATCGAACTAAAACTGAAAGAGCCTCTAAAGCCACTTCATTACGGACCTTATCTAGATTTCCACTCAAGGAGTTGGATAGTTTCATCAGTTCGGAGATGGCTGTATTCAATTGAATATCACCACTTAAATCTTCAGTTATTGCTTCAATAGCCATATGAGTAGCTCTTCTCATATTGAGCTCTGCTTCACTGAGATCAGATGAATTTATGATCAAGTTAGTGGAAGAGATGGAGATATTACGCTCTTCAGTCTTAGGCCATACAAAGCTATCAATCAGACGAATGAGACGTTGCAGAAAACGAAATTGGCCTTCAACATCTGCATCATCCCATTCCAGATCTTTCTCTGGTGGCGCTTTAAAAAGAATGAACATTCTGGCGGTATCAGCGCCGTATCGATCGATCACAACGGCAGGATCAACACCATTATGTTTTGACTTAGACATCTTCTCAAAAAGGATCTCTAGTTTATCTCCAGACTCTGGGTCCCTCGGATCACCTTCATCAGTGACAAGTTCAGGAGAAATATAACTGCCATTTTTAGTATTGCGGTAGGTGAGCCCTTGAACCATCCCTTGAGTAAGTAATCGATTGAATGGTTCTTTAACGCTGATCAAGTTTCTATCGTGGAGTGCTTTGGTGAAAAAGCGTGCATATAGGAGATGGAGGATTGCATGTTCAATGCCACCTACATATTGATCAACAGGCAACCATTCATCAACAATATCTTTATCAAATGGACGTTTACTATTGAGTGGATCAGCAAAACGTAGGTAATACCATGAAGAACACATAAAGGTGTCCATGGTGTCGGTCTCTCGAGAAGCGCTTTTCTGGCAACAAGGACATAACACTTGAACCCAATCCTGTTCTTGCGCTAGGGGGGATCCTCCTTTTCCAGAAAGATCTATGTCCCTAGGAAGGGTTACAGGAAGGTCCTCTTGCGGAACAGGAACTATTCCACAGCTTGCACAGTGAATGATTGGGATCGGGCAACCCCAGTAGCGCTGACGAGAAATGAGCCAGTCGCGCAAACGGTATTGCACTTTGCTTTGAGCCCAACCTTTAGACGCCCCATGGGTTGTAATCGCAACCTTCGCTTCCTCTGTGGAGAGGCCATTAAAGTCTCCGGAATTTACAAGTACTCCGGCTCCGGTCCAGGCTTGTCCATCATTGTGATGCTCGTCTGAATCTGGCATCTGCACCACAATGCGTATCGGCAGTTCGTGGCTGCGAGCAAAGATGAAATCCCTCTCATCATGAGCGGGTACTCCCATGACTGCTCCTGAGCCATAGTCAGCCAATACGTAATCGGCAATCCAAACTGGTAGGGATTCACCATTCACTGGGTTGATCACCTGTGCACCGATAGGGACCCCACGTTTTGGTTGATCCTCAGCGGTGCGTTCTTTGACGCTGAGTTGGCTTGTAAGGTCACAGAATGCAGTGACAGCAATACGTTGTTCCGGACTTGTTAGGGCTTCCACCAAGGGGTGCTCAGGTGCCAAAACCACATAGCTTGCACCGTGAAGTGTGTCTGGCCGTGTTGTGAACACCGTGATGATTGAGTTGGTCTGATCAGCAACTCTGAACTTGATCTCAGCACCATTAGAGCGACCAATCCAATTGGCTTGCATCGTGCGGACACGCTCGGGCCAACCAGTCAATTCATCAAGGTCATCAATTAACGCATCGGCATAGTCGGTGATTCGGAGAAACCATTGCTTGAGTTGTCGCTGTTCCACAAGAGCGCCTGATCGCCATGAACGACCCTCGCCATCTACCTGTTCATTAGCCAGAACAGTTTTATCGACGGGATCCCAGTTGACTGTTGCTTCCTTCTGATAAGCCAATCCACCCGCAAAAAGTTCAAGGAACAACCACTGGGTCCAGCGGTAGTAGTCCTGATGGCAAGTCGCCTGTTGCCGGTCCCAGTCAATTGACAAACCCAGCCGATCAAGCTGAGCCCTCATTTGGGCAATATTTTGATCTGTCCAATCACCTGGATCGACGTTTCTGGCGATGGCTGCATTCTCAGCTGGCAAGCCAAATGCATCCCATCCCATTGGGTGAAGTACCGCATCACCGCGCATGCGCTGCACCCTGGCAATCACATCGGTAATCACATAATTGCGTACGTGGCCCATGTGCAGTTTCCCTGATGGATAAGGGAACATCGACAGGGCGTAAAAGCGTTTCTGGTTAGTTTCAGCGACTGGCGTTCGATCTAATCCTTGTCGTAACCACTCCTTTTGCCAACGCGTTTCAAGCTCAATAGGGTCATATCGAGCTGAGGAGTGGCTGGAGGCAGACGTTGGGGGGAAAGACTCCGTCACGAACAAGTTTCACCAACTTTCGATCGTGCCATAACAAGATGACGCTAGGGAGTTGAGTTAGCCCAGTGGACGAATTATCAGTACAGCCCGACGGTTAATCAGCACAGGCTGACTCGATCCAGGCCGTTCCAGGGCAAGGAATTCTGGGTCCTGCCAAAGCAAGCGTCCTTCCAATCGGAGCCCATCAGCTAATTCAAGACTGAGAGGGATCTCGTCCCGCACCCAACCTTGAATCAGACGAATCCCTGGAAGGCTGGGATTGAGAGGGGGGGTCTCCATAGGATTGGGATCGTTACATGCTGGTTATGTTGCAGTTCAGCAAATATCAGGGACTCGGCAACGACTTCCTCCTGATGGATGGGCGTGAGGGTCAGTTGACTAAACAAGTGATAAATCCTGATCCAGCCTGGGTACGAAAAATCTGTGATCGACACTTCGGGATTGGAGCTGATGGGCTAATTCTTGCTTTGCCGCCTAGGGCTGATGGTGATCTGAGAATGCAAATTTTCAATGCTGATGGCAGCCAGGCCGAAATGTGTGGCAATGGCATCCGTTGCTTAACACGTTTCTTGGCTGATATCGACGGAGATTTGTGTGCTCAGCGGTGGAACATAGAAACCCTAGCAGGAATAATTTGTCCAATCTTGCAGGAAGATGGACAGATTTGCGTAGATATGGGATCTCCATTCTTAAAACCAGAATCGATACCTACCACCCTGACAATCGGTTCTGCTGGATTGCCCCAAGGCGAGTGCCACTTGGGTGGCACATCATTGAATGTTGCAGCTGTAGGAATGGGTAATCCCCATGTGATCGTGCCTGTTGAAGATCTTGAAAGTATTCCGTTTGAGAATTGGGGACAAAGTCTTGAAAAACATCAGGCATTCCCAGCCAAAACAAATGTTCATTTCCTGAAAATACACAGCCCGAATCAACTTGAAATTCGGGTTTGGGAGCGTGGATCGGGACCAACCCTGGCTTGTGGTACAGGAGCCTGTGCATCTCTTGTAGCAGCCTGTTTGCTAGGTCTTTCTGATGACCATGCGGAGGTTCTTTTGCCAGGAGGTGTGTTACGGATCAGTTGGCCAGGGCGTAGGGGTTCTGTTTTTATGACCGGGCCCGCTGAACCTGTTTTTGACGGGGTTTTAACACCTCATCTCACACCAAGTCATACTGAGGTCTTACTTCAAGATGGTCAGACCGCATTGGTTGATGACATCGAATATTCTGCAAACACTAATAGCTCTAGAATTAATGGAGTCTCCTATCTTGAAAAAGATAATAACCCTGAGGTTGATTCCCTTAACATGGTGAATGATTGTTTAACTAGTCCCTTATTAGAGAGCGTGATAACTCCTGCTGGTGATTCATTTGGGCATCACACTCGAATCGTTCTAGGAAGGGATGGTCAGATCTAGTTCGTGCCCATCTGAAATTTATCTGGATGCTTGTGCAACGACTCCGCCTCGACCAGAGGTGATTCGACGCATCCTGGAAGTTCAGGAGAGTGTTTGGGGTAATCCCTCGAGTCTTCATGGCACAGGCCTGATCGCTGCTGAGTTACTTGAACGTAGTCGTCAGATGATCGCCTCATGCCTAATGGCCAGCACAACTGAGGTTGTTTTGACCTCAGGAGCTACAGAATCTATTCATTTAGGCCTTTTGGGCATGGCTCGTTCCATGCAGTGCGGCCGTCTAGTGATCTCAGCGGTAGAACATCCTGCTGTTCTTGCAGCAGCTCAGGCCCTCAAGCATGAGGGCTGGGACGTGTGTTGCTGGCCTGTTGATCCACTAGGTCGCGTCAAACTTGAGGATCTAGATCTCATGCTTGCTCCGCCAACACGATTGGTCTCAATCATCTGGGGTCAAAGTGAGGTCGGCACCATTCAACCTATTAAGTCGATTGGCTTAGCTTGTAGGGAAAGGGGCATTGTTTTTCATACTGATGCCACTCAAGTTCTTAGTCAGGGACTACTTTGTTGGGCTGATCTACCGATAGACTTATTAAGCGCATCAGCACACAAGTTTCAGGGACCTAAGGGAATTGGTTTGCTTCTATTACGCCCTGAATTGATAGAGATTTTACAACCTTTACAAGGTGGTGGTGGCCAAGAACATGGGCTTCGGGCTGGCACAGAATCTGTCGCCTTAGCAGCAGGTATGGCGATGGCCCTTGAACAGTTGAAGCTATCCAGGCCAGGGTTCGCTGATGTTGAGATGGCCGATCAGGAAAAAGTTCAAAGGATGCGTGACGCGTTGAGAATCAACCTGCAGACCTTGCCTGGACTTCACTTCACCGGCGATCCAATCAATCGTTTGCCTCACCATCTATCCATGCTTGTGGGATCAGGAGATGACCAGCCCATCTCTGGTAGGGCTGTTGTGCGAGAACTTTCACGACTTGGTGTGGCAACAAGCAGTGGTAGTGCCTGTATGGCAGGGCAACCAAAAAATAGTGATGTACTGCAGGCCATGCAGATCAAACCTGAATGGCTTCAATCAGGATTACGTTTCTCTCTGGGTTCATGGTTAGAAGAAACGCAGGTGCAACAGATTCCTGATTTGCTGCAACAGGCCATGATTGCTGCAGCCTCGACAGACTGAGCCTTACTTCTATTCCTTGAGTACCCCCCAAGCCTGTGATTACAACCCTTCCCGCTGATCTCCTCGCCGCCGAGAGCATGGCTTTGGCGGCTCTTCAAGCCTCTTTAAGGGATCAACCCCTGGGACGATGGGAGGTGACCTTGAAATTTGAGGGCTTGAAGTTGATGCCCGTGGCTATACGCCTGATGCAAAATCTGCAAGAAAATGGCTTTGAGCCTGTTCTTGTTTGGCCTGATATGGGTGGTGCAGCTTTGGCTAAGCACACTGCTCCTGAGCTTGCAAATCAGATCTCTTCATTGAATGATTTGCTCGCTAAGCAGAATGGAAATGACGACGATCGTATTTTTTTGGTTGTTGCACCACAGCCAACAGATTACGAGCAGTTTGAACTCCTATGCAATAAACATTCAGGTGCTGTTGTCATGCTGAATGGCCGTTTAGAAGATAGTGCTGTAGGAATTGGAGGTGTTGCTAGACAACGCAGACGAGGATTTCTATCCTTATGGCGCAAGGCCTATTGGCTTGAGCCATTGGAGTCTGGTGCTTTGATGCGTTCCCACCCAGGCGAATGGATCTTATTTCGTGCTGATGTTGATGGGTATCGAGAGACGACTACCTTCGAGCAGCGTCCAGATGCTGAAGCCATCGACGCTGCTCTTTTTGGCAATTAGTACATCAAGCAGACATGAGGCAAACAAGAGTAATCAGTTAATTGTTTGCGTCGTTTGAGAGACCAATGGTTGACTTGATCAATCGGATCGGTCTCCGTATTGTGCAGCTCTGAAGAGTTTTTATGAGTCGCCCAAGCCTTTTCAAGCAATTCACCCCTATTGATGGGATTGCCGCAATCGTGGCACTCATCGCTCTGGGAGGGGTTCTGTGGAGCCCGAAGTTAAGTCATTCATTGGCCAGGGCGTCAGGAGCAATGAGGCCAGTGCAGGTTTCTGTCGATGTTCGCAACGTGCCTACAGCTGAACCCAATGGACTGATCGAAGCTGCATTGGCCCATGGCAGTACCAGTATCATTATTCGCAATCAGCCTGCTGGTTCACTAAAACTTAAGAGCATCAAAGACCTCAGAAGCAAGCTCGTGGCGGTACAGCCAGACGGGTCTGTCGTAGTCGCAACAGATCCCAATTTGGCTGCCAACAGTGTTCTTGATGCTCGCTTCATACTTGAGGGTGATGGCACAGTCTCCAAGACGGGAGTTGTGTTGGCTGGAACAAAACTCAAAATCGGCACACCAGTTGAGCTAGAGGGATCCACCTATCGAATCAATGGAACCGTTAGTGGTGTCAGTGTTCAATGAGCATTCCCCCTGCCGGCTTTCAGATCGCTAGGAGAACGCATCCTCAATTGTTGATCAGAATTTTGGGAGCTGGGGGAATACTGATCGGCTCTACTGTTAGTGCCGCCCCAGCTGTTCTTTCACCACCCCCTCCAGTTGCCATCCAGGGCTGGCCTTCTCTTCAAGCTGGTCGACTCTGCCCTCCATTGCAAAGGAGTTTCAAGTCCTTACTCGGCCAGGGATCATCGGCATGGAGCGTGAGCGTTGTAGATCGTCATGGTCAGCTCCTTGCAGACATCAACGGAACAGTTGCAAAAGTTCCAGCCTCCAATCAGAAGTTGATTACAACGGCCTTTGCGCTCGATAAGCTCGGCCCTGATTTCAAGTTGCGCACCCAACTATTGCGACGCCCTGACGGGGTACTTGAAATCAGTGGTGAAGGAGATCCGGATCTTGGTATCAGGGAGATTCAACGCTTTGCGATGGCCGCCCTTGGTCACGGTGGGGCTCGCTCTTTTAGTTCTCGTGACGATCTCCAATTAACGATCCGGGAGGAGCCTCGTCAACACTGGTGGCCTAGTGATTGGCACCCAGCTGACCGTATTTATGCCTACGGAGCACCGATCACCCGTCTCGCGCTAACAAGCAATGCTTTAGATGTGGCTGTCACCAATCCAATTGGTCGTTTACAACGCTTGCTTGAGAGCGAAATACATCGACAGGGGGGCAAAGCTCACTTAAAGCTTGTTAACCACGACCAGGTGAAGACAAGTTCTGCCCAGTCCGTTCTTCTTCATGAGGAAGATTCCGCACCGATGCATGCCTTGGTGAGTCTTGCCAATGCGGAGAGTCATAACTTCACGGCAGAGGTGCTGCTTCGACACGCCGCAGAAAGCTGGGATGTGAGGCTTGCCTCCAGGGAGGCTATGCGGTGGATGCAACGGCAAAATCTTCCTCTGAACGGACTACGCATAGCCGACGGCAGCGGCCTCTCAAGGAACAACCGAATTAGCAGCCAAACTCTGGCGACATTGTTGATGCGTATGGGACATCACCCTCTTGCTCCCTACTATCAAGCTTCAATGGCCATAGCCGGACAGCGTGGAACGTTACGCAAATATTTCAGAGGTACTGCTCTAGAAGGGAGATTCTGGGGAAAAACCGGCACTCTCAATGGAGTGCGTTCAATCTCAGGAATTCTTGAGACTGCAGATGGCCCACGCTATGTGAGTGCATTAGCTAATGGCGCCAGCTCACCGAATACAACAATCGGCCTGTTGTTGAAGGCGACCCAACGCTTCAGCCCGTGTTCTTCATCGGTCTCAACCTCGAAGTAGCTCTACGCCCCCGGTTGATCGGTACGGCCTTGTCTGGGTATTGGTCAGCTGAAGCGCGACTGTCATGACTGCTGATGGTTTGGATTTTTACCAGCTCTTGGCGACCAGCAATGATGACTTGACCAATTTCTTTGAGGCGTTGCTCAAGTTCTCCAAGAGTCTGTTCGGCATAACGGTTAGCACCGTCCTGAACACCAGCTGCTTCATGACGACTGCGCTGAATAAGTGATTCACATTGCTGGTGTGTTTGCTGCCTGAACTGGAGAGCATCGTTATGTAGCCGTTCAGCTTCGTTCTGAGCTTCTTTCTGGAGTCGTGATCCCTCTCCTCTGATCTGATCAAGCTCTTGCATTGCTTGTTGCCGGTTGCGTTCGTGCTGTTCGGTCAGTTGCCTCTTGAAATCAATGGCTTCATGATCCAGTTGTTGTCGACGCTCCAGGGCCTCATGCTCAAGTTGTTGTCGACGGCTAGCGAACTGCTGCTCAAGCTGAGCAAGTTTCGACTGCATCTCATGTTCCAGCTGAGCAGATTGCTGCCTGGTTGCTTGTAGCAGCTGTTCGCATTGTTGGCGGCTCTGATCACGAAGCTCGCAAACCTGTTTTTCCGCTTCTTGACGAATCGAAGCTGCATTGACCAATTGTTCGCGCTGTTGATTGGCCTGGTGAACAATCTCTTCGGCTTGCTTTCGCTCAGTTGTGATGAAATCGTCTCGTTTTTGCAGCAACTGATCGGCCTGGTTCACTTGCCCAGGGAGGGTCTCTCGAACGGCATCAAGCACTTCGATAGCTTCATGTTTATTCACTATGCGACCGCCACTAAAGGGAATACGGCTGCCTTCCAGAACTATCTCTTCGAGTTGGTCGAGCTGTTCGAGAACGGTGAAC
>MPMF02215198.1_pt1 | contig 14529 bp, 11 predicted proteins | sample 1617271 | NCBI WGS metagenome assembly MPMF02 (sample SAMN05944812, study PRJNA350692) | marine metagenome | biome: marine; feature: ODZ; material: water; isolation source: 120 m water sample prefiltered with 30 um filter, filtered on to 0.2 um... | place: Pacific Ocean | collected 2012-04-09... | reverse complement strand
TGCGATTTGTTGCCGTGGATCGCCGCCGTGTTAATGCCGCTTTGATCTAATTTTCGGGCGACCACATCCGCCCCCCGTTTTGTTCTTGTAAACACCAATACCTGACCAGCGTCCTCGGCAGCCACAATGCTGCGCAAGGATTCCTGCTTCTGATCGCGGCGGAGAAAAAGAACTTTTTGTTCAATGGTGTCGACGCTCGCCGATTTCGACTGAATCTTCACGTTGACCGGTTGTGTGAGCATGCGCTTTGCAAGGTCGACAATAGTCGGTGACATCGTTGCCGAATAAAAGAATGTTTGACGCTTGCGAGGTAGTCGAGAGAGGATCCGTTTGACGTCGGGCAAAAAACCCATGTCGAGCATTCGGTCCGCTTCGTCGAGTACGACCATTTCAATTTGAGCTAGATTAATGTGGCCTTGATCCATCAAGTCGAGCAACCTTCCCGGCGTGGCAACGAGAATATGCGCCCCGCGGTTCATGGCGCGCACCTGAGTTGCTTGTCCCACTCCGCCGTAGACGAGTGCCTGACGCAATTTTAGGTGTTTGCCATAGGTGGAAAAACTATTTGAAATCTGAATTGCCAATTCGCGCGTGGGAGCCAAAACCAGTACAAATGGACGTTGAGAGACTGCCTTTCGATTGCGTTGGCCAAGGTGGTTGAGAATGGGTAACGCAAATGCCGCAGTTTTGCCGGTTCCCGTCTGGGCACATCCCAGTACATCGCGACCGGAAACTGCGACAGGAATCGTCTTCGCTTGAATCGGCGTAGGGGTTTTGTATTGTTCGTCCTTCAGTGCCCGCTGTAGCGGAGCAATCAGGTCCATTTCTTCAAAAGTCTTCAACTGCATCTCCTCGGTAAGTGTGTTTTATCATTCAGGTCGCGTTCGACCTTTTTAAGTATTTTCTTTTGACAAATGTATTTCGATGAAGCGATAAAGCAGCGCGCTCTGATTGATGCGAGCATGCCTTCACTACGTCGATGATAGACGGGTCGATAATGGACGCGTCGATGATGGCCTCATAGAAGTGCTGCACGAGATCGTGCAAAACCCCCAATGAATCATCACAGACATTGTCCGAGTACATCGGTAGAACCTCAAAGAAGGCTCAGCGCGATGCGATTCCCGTACAATGCCAATTCACGGGGAACTCTGGACAAGCAAGAAATTCACAGAATTCAGTGCGTTTTTAAAACGCCTGCAGCTTTCCAGAGCGGTTGATGCAACCGAGTAGTTGGCAGCAAAGTGCATGCATGATTCTCTCGGAATCAAAAAGATTCCCAAAAAGCCAAGCACGACAAGAAAAACGCTTGTTGCTCTTCGCGAAAGCGTTTCTCGCTTACCTCTTGCCACAAAGGTCGGCTCTCGTTTGAAAGTACCCTTGTTGCTCTTTCACTCTACGCGATCCATTTAGGCTTGTCAAGGTAACGGCTACGGAAGTCCTGGTTGCCCTAATAGAACATGCAATCCTCAATTCTTTGCATGGCCAGCTTGACCGTAAAGAGACCCCAACGTAGAGGCGGAGAAACTAGAAAAGCGGGCGGCGGCAATCGAGGCGAAACCGCGTTAAAACTCTCGCCGATACGGGTTCTATTTTTCTTTACCGCGATTACTCGCAATTGTTCAATATTAATCGCGCGCACTTGCAAAACGCAGCGGTCGCTGTAAGGTGCAATTCAGAAGCATTTTGTTGAGCCGCTTGACAGCACATCTGGAGCGAGCTTGCCGCCGAGAGAGGAGGCTCGTTTCTCTGGGATGTACTTTTCTCTGGGGTGTACTTTTTTACCCGCACCGAGCGTTGACCCACTGGCGGGTCGGGAGAGTCGGCCACAGCGGGAGCGACTAAGCCCGCAATCAGATTGATTGCCGTCGAAGCGAAACTCGGATAGAGTGTTGGCCGCTGGATGACCGATCGAAAAGTCTTGACGACGTTCGCTACCTTCTCTGACTAAATGACAACCCCTGAATAAATGATAACATGCTCAAGCGGTTCAACTCCCAGGAGGCAACGGTGTCCCGATTACTCCCCAAGACGACACTCGCCGTGCTGATGGTTTGTGCGTGGGCTTCCGATCCGATTGCCTTGCCGGCCGACGAGCCGATGAAGGTCGATCTTGTGCAAGGCCTTCACTGGCAAGACCACCACTTCGCGATGACCAACTGGTTTTACGAATACAAGTGGGATGAACCGGCCTCGCAAGTCGACATCCTTGCCGAATGCGGCTATGGCGGCGCGATGCTCTCGCTCAAGGACGATCCTAAACGGTGGAAAATGCTTCCGGCCTATCTCGCGGCGCTGAAGAAACACAATATGCGATTGACCGCGATTCACGCACGTTTTTATATCGAGGATGGCACTTACCCACAGGTGATCAAGGACAACCTGCCGCTCCTTGAGGGGACGCAGGTCGTTTTGGTCCCGTCGGTCAGCAGTCGTAAGAAACTGGACCGAAAAGATCCCGAAGCGGTAAAAATGGCGGTGAAGATTCTGCGAGAAATGGGGGACGATGCGGAGAAGTACGGTCTGGGTGGGATCGCGCCGTATATGCACATTGGCGATTGGATTGAAACGATCGACGACAATGTGCGGATCGCCAAAGCTGTCGATCGGCGTAACGTCGGCGTGATGTTCCACCTGCACCACTGGCAGGCCGTCGGCAATCGAGATTTCGAAAGACTACGCGAGGATCTGACGAAAGCAAAATCCCAGTTGATGATCGTCGTCATCCAGGGTACCGACAGAGACAAAGCCACGCACAAGATATTGGGAGAAGGCAGCTTTGATATGGTGCCGCTGGTCCGCATTCTCCGCGAGATCGACTACCAAGGCCCGCTGGGTACGATGGGATATACGCAAAGCGGCGATATTCCCACCAAGCTCGAGAGCGCCTACAAAGCGTGGAAGAAGATCGAGGCGGCAGAGTCGCCCCGCAACTTGTAGCGGGCGATCGACGCGATAGTCACGCGGTGTGGAGCTATTGTCATTTCTTGTGTTCTGACTGGAAGGATTAGACGGCCGATTCCTGCATGATTCCGCCTCCTGACCAATTTCAGCGGTTGCCGCAGGACCTCCGACATTCCACGCTTGTGAGCTTGAGATTGCTGCCCCTTTAGTGGTGACAAAGGCACGTATAGGACAATTAAACCAGCCAAACAATATTTCCGAGCCATCATTATTCTCACTCCTCGATTGTGTTGCTTGTATTGTTAATAGCACCATCTGCATCGTCTCTGCAGGTTGTTGCAAAGCGAAAAAGCAGAATGTCTCTTGCGATGTCCCAGATAAATTGCATCGTGAAACGAGCTTTCTTGCTTATGTGTTACGAAGGGCATAAGAGAGTATTGAAGCACTCGCCTCCTGGCCCCGAATTTGCATTGACTTAATCAAACCTCGCAACTGGCCAGTGAGCGGCTCAATCACACGTAGTGTTCGGTGTGCGAACCGCGATTGTCCAATCGCTCGCTATCGAAGTTGAACTGGCTTCCTGCGTGGCATCAGGGAAGAGGCCCGTTCTCGAAGATCGTTCCGTAGACGAAACCGCTTGGCTCCTGCCTGCCGATCAGATGCCAAATGCTGCCGGCTATGGATTGGATTTAGCTGGAGAACGGCTTTTCAGCTTTTGGATCGTGACTTCCCAGGCGACTACGATCTACGGCAGAAAGGATGGTACGCCGCAGGAACAATCTAACCGAGCGCGCGGTCACTAGGATGGCGTCTTTAGCATGTGGCGCGGAACGGTGATTTCCTTGGTCAACTCTGCCACGGTAACCTCTCCCAGCGAATTGAGATAGTCTTCTTCCAGGTCTCGCAGTCTGCGTTGGATGGAACAGCGTCTCGCGACAGGGCATGCGTCTTCAAGCGAAAGACCACACCGGCTGACATGGACCCCTTCGAGTAGCTCGACCAGATCGCGGAGTGATATCTTGTCTGCTGCTCTGGCCAGTGAGTAACCGCCCGAGACACCGCGGTGACTCCGCAACAGCCCACCACGGGCCATCCGCTGAATTACGTTCGACAGATAGGTGTCCGACACCGAGGGCCAGACGGTACGCATCCATTCAGCCATCTCGGGAAGCGTGGTCAGACTTCCGGCCGGCTTGTTCGCCATAAAAGCCAGGGCGTGTACACCGTAACCGAAACGTTGCGAAAAGAATTGCCCGATAGCCATCGAAGTGAATTCTCCTGAACAGAAACTGAGACTGCTGGTGAATGGAGTGAAACCGCATCCTCATTGTCTAGTTAATATAGGGTTTCCTTAGCCGAGAATCAACAGTGACTGCAGATCCATGCGAGGGCCTGACGCGGGTCCCTGCACAGGATGCTTTGGACGCCGGATGTGTCCCTCACAAGTGCAGATTCAACGCTCAAATGTTGTCGGGCGGTATATCGCGTGGAATCTCACAGCCGGCGCGATGATGTACGGATTTCCCGCGGTCATCTTGGATTCGCGGGTCTAAAAATGCGGGGCAATTCTTGCCCCCGGATGATTTAGGATTTTGATGTCTGTGCCAGTGCCGTGTCGAACATGGAGACAATGTTCTCCGGCGGGACGTTTGCCTGGATGTTATGTACCGAGGCGAACACATATCCGCCGTGGGGCGAAAACTCCCGGATATGTTCTAAAACCTCCTGGGCCACTTCTTCGGGAGTTCCGAACGGCAAGGTCTTCTGGCAATCGAGCGAAGCGCCCCAGAAGACGAGCTGGTCACCAAATTCCTGCTTGAGCCGCACCGGGTCCATGGTCTTTGCGCTGGTTTGCACGGGGTTGAGAATATCGACTCCCATCTCGACGAGAGAGGGGATCAGCGGAAAAAGCGCCCCGTCCGAATGGAGCAAGACCTTCATGTCTGTGTTTGCATGGATCCATTCCAGACCGCGCTGGTAGAAAGGCATGATCCGCTCGCGAAACATTTGCACCGAAAGAAAAGGAGAATTTTGCGTGCCGAAGTCGTCGCAAATTTGAACGATTTGGACTCGATTTCCCACGGCGTGGGTGAAGCGTTTCAGGTTTTCCAGCCAGGCTTCCACCAACTTGTCGTACAAGGCTGCGACATAGTCCGGCTCGGTGGCCAGCGTAATCATCCACGACTCGAAGTCGCCGCTACCGAGGCCATAGAACAGTTCGTAGGGCGGTCCCAAAGGGGCCACCACGGCAAAGTCGGTGTTCTGGAACAGCGCCTCGGCCTGATGCCGGTAGTGATCACATCCCTCGTCGCTGAGGAGGGCAGGTTGAAGCGTTTCCACATCGGCGTGGGCAGCACCGGGGTATTTCTCCAGACGGTCGAAATAAAATCCATCTTTGGGCATGCGGGCGATCGTCTCCTCCGCCCGGCGCAGGATGAGGTCGCCGTCAGGCTCGGTGACCGGCTGGAAATCGCCGGGCACCTCGACCGGCGTTCCGTCAAACAATCGCCAAGGTTTCCAGTTCTCGTTGCGAATTCCAAAGGCAACCGCAGGGCGATGGAGACCGACGACATCGGCCCCGAAACGTTCCATGACGGGTCGCTCGACTTCGGCCAACATCTGATAGACATCGAAGATGCGCGTCGGCGTTTGGATGCCCAAATGTTTTTTGAGCGCGTGGTAGGTCGATGCGGCGATTCCCGATTGCCGGGTTCCACCCAGATCGATGGGAATACGGTCCGTCTCTTGGTGATTGATTGCGCGGATAACGCGTTCACGGGAGTTCATGGAGAGATTCTCTGTCGAAGTGCAATGATGAATTCCGGTCCGGTGCAACAGTCGCCACCGAGAATTCTTGCGCCCGCGTCGCCCGCGATTTCGGGGACGCCGGCATGTGCCTTGATCCGAATCGGACGATCGGTGGCACGATGTATCCGCCGGCAGTTCTCGACGCAGGGTTCGATTCCTCGACCGAATGTCGCGCCAATCACATCCGCACCGCAAGCGGGCAATTGTTCGGTAGCCTGTTGCACGGTGTTGTCGATCACGGTGTTGTCGATCACGGTGTTGTCCATTATGGTCCGATCGGTCTGCTTGCCGCTATCGAACAGTAGGCATGCTCCGGTCGGCAACGCCCCCGACTTGGCCGCTTGGGCCGTCAGCTTCGCCTCCGCTAACTCTGACATCGTTTCGATCGCCAGCGCAGATGCCGAGCTTTAGGAAGTGGCGAGGCTTAGCGCGTCGGGGCACAAGTCCAGCATAGCCGATGGATCGGCGTTTGACGATTACGCTCGATCCACTCCGGCTGAAGCTAAGTGTTGCTCGGTTCTCACATGAGAAAATGTGTTCACTTTTTCGGCGAGATCTTGATGAAGTCGTCGTATACCGAAACCAGTTCATCACGATCCAGCCGACCGGGATGTACCAGGACGCGATATCGTAGCGACATACTTTGGCCTGGCTCGAGCGTATGGGGTTTGAAGCAGATCACCGCGGGAGAAAAGTATTTCATGACTTTTGAATCAATGACGTACCAGGGTGAGGGTGCGTTAAGATTCTCCGGATGATCGATGATCGCGAGTCCTGCTTCCTGTCCGGCAACGCGACCGGAGAAGTCCAGGCCTCTTGATTTGCCGCGATATTTTCCGGTCTCAAGATCGACGGGTCCCTCGGCCGTGACGATTGTCGTCTCGGAAAAGTCGCTCGTTAAGCGTGCCGAGAGTCCGGCGTAACCTCCCCAGCCCTTGCCGTCGGGCTCGCCTGGAATGGGAGTGCGGTCCAACCGCGTGCGTTGCGAAGGTGCCGTGAACTGCATGCTCCAGTCGACGGTGTAGCTGCCATCTTTGCCGGGGGGAGAGATGTTGATCGTGCGACGCTCGGTGAGTGCCGCTTCGGATTCAAGGGTCGGTTGGTAGCGAATGTCCATTTCGATAATCGCGGAATGATCTGGTCGCTTGGTAATCTTGAGGTCGTCCCATATCGTCTTTCCGGCCGATTGGCCGGTCTTCCGATCCTCTTCCCAATAATTGATCCCGTTGATGTATTTCCAGCAAAACCATAGTCCGTGGTGCCACGGATGATCCTCCGGCTGGTTCGTCGTGAGAATCGGTCCCGAGGGCAAGGCAATCGGGTGAAAGAACGGTTTGCTTATATCCGCACCGTGATGGAATTTCCAAATGACCTTCTTGTTCGCGAGCAGACTGATCGCAGAGTCACTCTGATCCCATGTGAGCGTTTGCGGGGAGTGATCACGATCCTCCGACGTCGGCCCCTCCCGGGAAACACTGTCACACTGACCGGTGGCGGCCCACTGAGTTCCGCGGGTGAGCAACTTGGCAAACCCGGGGTTGCCAATGCCCTCAACATCATGTCCCAAGAGCAAGGTGAAAGCGCGGCCTTGACCGTATTGATGTATCAACGCGACCGGCTCATTCTGCCCGGAGCCACTCTTGTCCGGTTCGGAAAAGGCGGATGCGAGTACCGTTGCGTTCTGTTGGACCGCAGCGCGATGCCACAGTTCGTCCCGAGTCTTGAAGTTGGAAAGACCGCGGGTGATGGGGTGATCGACGGCTTCGAGTCTGACGTTGAAATCGTGAATGGGGCCGTGTCCCGTTTTGCCCATCTGCCAAGTTGCCAGCGAAAGTTTTTGATACTCGACCCAATCCGGAAACGACGATGACCCGGCGTGAACAACCACATGGCCTTTGCCGCTGCGCACGAAATTGACGTATGCCTCTTGGGTCGACTTTGGCCAATCGGCGGAGAGACCGCCCCGCCTATCAAACCGATTCCAATTGCTGAGGATGACGTCGTAGGGCTCGAGCATCTCGGCGGTAAGCTGCGCGGGTCGTTGTGTGACGTCGACCTCGAAACGGCCGGTTTCGGAAAACAGCTTCTGAAGCGCGGGAGTCGTCTGTTGCCAATCGTGATTGTTCTGACCACTTAGCAGGAGGACGCGAATTCGTGGAGATCGCTCTTGCGCCGTCGTTTCTTCGGCCGCGCAAACGGTTTTGCTCAAGACAAGCAGTAGCAACATTAAGGCAAAACGCATGGTCTCGGATTCTCCTCAGTGGGTCTATCGTACAGTATTTTCCGTGGTGGTGACATTTCTGCAATCGCTGTCAGAAACTCTTCCCTATCCTTACCAACGACATCGCCCACCGGGCAGTGGTCTGCCTGTCGCTGAAGGAAGGTTGCCAAAGTGACCGGCGCAGGACCGGTCACCGATGAGGACCTCGAACGGTGACTTGTCGGTCGGTTGCATCATCGCGAAACTCCTAAACGGGTGTTGGGGCGAATCTTGGGTGCCGTGCGTGGGCAGTCGTGGCTGCTACCAGTACGCGATCTCGGTATGCTGTGGAAGGTAAAACTCCGAGAGAAGTTGATCGACGCGGACTAAGCCGACGGGCGTCAGCACGATCTCCTGTGGACAGATGGAAAGGTGACCGTCGGTCTGTAGTCGCGCGAGTGGATCGGCAAAACGTTCGAGCACGTTCACATCGAACTTGTCGCGAAAGTAGCGTGTCTGGACACTTCCCAGTTTGAGTTGTAATACGAATTCTCGTACCAGTCGCTCTTCGACGGTTAGTTGGTGAGCTCGAGCCACAGGCAACTGCTTGGCGGCAACGCACGACAGGTAGTTCTCGAGCGAAGCCTGATTCTGAAAGTGAACGCCAGCGAGATAGGAAAACGAAGCAACGCCAAGACCAAGCAGATCCGCGCCGTGGTACTGGTCGAACTGGTACCGAAAACGATTGAGTTGGACGTCGCGGACCGCTGCGTAGGCAGTCTGTACGGTGAGACCGGCGGATTTCAAGCGCGCGAACGCCTCGAGCAGCCGGTTTCGCTTCTCGGGCCATGTTGGGGGCGACTCGGTCAGGCTGCCATCCTCGATGGCGCGAAAGAGCGGAGTGTTGGGTGGGATTTCCATCAAGTAGAGCGTGACACTTTCTGGTTGAAGTGCGATCACGCGATCGAGGCTCGTAAAGAACGACTCGTCCGTCTCGCCGATCAGCCCGACCATGAGGTCGATATTGACCGTGTCGAATCGGGTGCGGCGAATGGCGGCGTAGGCCCGCTCGAGGTCGCGCGTTTTGTGGACTCTTCCGTTCTTTTCCAGCACCAGGTCGTCGAGTTGTTGAACGCCCATGCTGATCCGGGTGACACCGGCGGCGGCAAGTGCGGCGAGCTTCGCTTCGTTTGTCGACTTCGGAGCGCACTCAAAGGTAATTTCGTGTCGCACCTGCCGCGGAAAGAATTTTTCGATGCCTTGCATCAAACGCGATATCTGCTCGGCGGTGAGAATCGACGGCGTGCCGCCACCGAAGTAGAGGCATCCGGGGCGCCGTCGGCGAAGCGCAGGCTCCGAACCATAGAGAGCAACCTCGTCCAGGATCGCGTCGATATACTGATCCGTCCGTTCGCGTGACACTTCCGAGTACGATTGGTAGTAGCAGTAGTGACATCGTTCGACGCAAAACGGAATGTGGACATACAGGCAGAAAGGTGATTCGTTGTCGGTGTCCGACGGATGTGCCAGAACGCGATGGACCTCATCCGTCTCTTCCCGATTCCAGCAGGAGAACGGCGGATAGGTTGCCACGAAGTAATTGCCGAGGAGGGGCTCAGGTGTCGCAGCAGGTGGCGAGCTTTTCGATTCGCACCTGTGCGTGTTCATTGCCATCTCCTCGTTGAGTTCGGCATCCGATGTTCCGGTCTATTTCTAATGACATCTCGCCCGGGCGAGACCGCGGAAACATTATTGTCGGCAAGATACAATTGCCGTCCTTAATCCTCGGTCGGTGTTTCCGGAAGGCGATTGAAACGCTCGAAGATCTGCCCGGACTTCGCATCCGGGGCAAGTGCATAGACCCGCTTGGCACGACTCAGGTCATTGTTCATCAGCGAAACATCGTAAACACCGGCGTCCAGTTTCAAAAAGGTGTTGGTGCCTTTAATGGCGCAGCAATCGTGTATGAACGCTCCGTGGACATCCTTGAGGCAAATTGCCGGCGCGCCCGATGCCTTCGACTGCCGTCCGGTGAATCCATCGATTTCAAGATCATTGACCTTCCAACACCGCAGTGCGCTACCCCATTCGGGTTTCTCGGGCGTATTCCAATCGATCTGCACATTGTGGAGTTTAAGATCGGTCACATGTCGAAAAAAGAGCGAATAAGGGCTTGCGCCATGAAAGCCATAGATCGGGAAAGGATAGGGTGGAGATCGGTTTAGTCGGCATGTCTTTCCGCCGTACATAAAGAGTTTGATATTTTCAAGCGTGAGGCCCTCGACATATCCGTTCTCGTCCCCATTCACGCAAACCAGTCCATTCGCCGCTGCCGTGACGTTTGAAATGACCACATTTTTTAGGATACCGGGCGGCGGCAAGGGAGTTTCTTTGGGGATCGCCGTTTCTACGTACAGGGGAAACGACCACATGTAGATGGCCGTGCCACCCCCTTTGAATTTTTTGGATACGGACATGGCGATGTTATTTATGACGACTCCGTCGACGACAATGCTGCTCCAGACTCGAAAACCGATACCGCAACCGGAATCGTGGATTGTGCTGTTGGAGAAGGTGAGATTTCGGACTCCCGAGATCATCAGCGCGGTTTCGGGAGTCTGGAGATTGCAATTGGTAATCGTAACGTCGCGACTCGTTCCTTGCACAACGATGCAGTCATCTCCGGTGATGATGTCGCAGTCGGAGATCTGAACCTTGGTACAGTTCCAAAGGTTAATTCCGTCCGTATTGGGACCATCCTCCTCGTAGACGCCGTTTCGCATTGTGATCGCGAGAATCGTAACACGATCGCAATTGGTGAGGCCGATATTCCAGTAGGCCCCATAGTTCACATCGATATTTTCCAGAACGACGTTGTCGCATCGAGTGAAACGAAGCATTTCACGCGTTCGAGGTAGCTTGATCTTGCCGTCGAGCCATTGCTCGAGCCTGCCGTTGTCCCAGAAGAGAGGGCCGTTTCCATTGATCGTCCCCTGGCCGCGGATGACGACGTTCTTGGCATCTTCGGCATAAATGAGGTGTCGGTGTTTCGGGTCATAATCCGCGAGGTTGGCACTGCCCCATATCGTGCAGCCATTTTCCAAATAGAGCGTGATGTTGTCGCGCAAACGGATCGTGCCAGAAAGATAATCCCCGGGAGGGAGGAAGACCGTGCCTCCTCCATCCTCGGCAGCGCGGTCAATGGCCCGCTGAATCGCCTTCGAGTTTAAGGTCGTATTGTCTCCCACGGCGCCATAATCATTGATGTTGTAGACAGGAAAAGCCGTCGGCGACCGACCTTTAGAGGAACTCTGAGAAACGAGCGACGTCTTCGACGCGGCAGAGGGGGCTTGGGCATATGCCTGAGGCGCGATCGTGACGAGGAGCAAGGCCAAGAGGCCGCCTATCGCCAAAAAGTGCAGACAACAAAGTCGCAAGCACACTCCGGGCAGAGACTCCAGAAGAGTTCGGCCGATGAAGCCGGACGCGAGGAGCTCCGATGCGTTCTTGTCCGTACGCGCGAGGTGTGCCCCGGGTACTGCTCTGGTCGACAGAATCAAACGATGACTTTTCCACATAAGGCAACCTCGTCTATTCGCTTTCAGTTGGGCGGCGCCGCGAGCCTGACATCGCGATAATGTGCCGAAAGTTACGTCGCACACATTAGGGGACGGCTAACGTTGTCGCATTCAGTGGATCGTGGCGTAGCGTCGTATCGTAGCGTCGTATCGTGGCGTCGTATCGTAGCGTCGTATCGTAGCGTCGTATCGTAGCGTCGTATCGTAGCTTCTCTGTCGCGAGCCGCTCGACGGAACACACGAATCGACGCATCGGCTTGGCAAACGGTTTCCGGGACCAGTCGGGACGACTCGCCAGGACGATTCGTAGTGTGGCCTTGGCGGGGGGCGTAACGACCGCGGTGAACCTTCGGGAACCGCTGGCTCCAAACCGCTGACCAAAGGTCCCGAGGATTCGGGCTGGGGTGAGGTAAAATACTAAAACTAGACCCATTATAACCAGTTTTGGCAACCGTTTCAAGATCAATGTATCCGCGCGAGCAATCCCGCTAGCAGCCTGCGGGGACTGCTGCGGTTTTTTCTGACCGAGCTGAACCCGATCCTTTTGCGGCAGAGGGGAGGTTGTTAGCCGGTGGTGCTCTTGGCGATTTGTATCGCGATCTGCGTAGCGATTCGCCCGTCCTCGGGAGAGGTGATGGGTGTGCATCCTTCGCGAATACACTGAACGAAGTGCTCGTCTTGCTGCAGGTGTCCCCACATGCCCGCGCCTGGCTGCTTGACATTCCACTCGGTCTTGATGGGATCGTCCCCGAGAAGCGTCACCAGGTCGTTGTCGGATGTCGTGATCAGGGATGTCGAATCCCCGAGAACCTCTAGCGAGCATGCGGATGCCGACCGGGCGACGGAACCGCTGTATTGGAGAGAGCTCACCAGGCCGCTCTCGAGTCGCGCGCAAACAGACGAATCGTATCCGAGCGACCCACCATGTTTTTCGAGTTTGGTGTACTTGGTTTCCGCATGAATCTCAGCGATTTCCGTGTCAAACATCCAGCGCAGTAGGTCAATCGACCAGACGGCCAATGTAAATAACGGCCCGCCACTTTGTTCGAGGTCCCAGACCCACGCCCCGGTTGGCCATTGGCCCGCCAGATCCGCCGCGGGAATGAACTCGCGATACTGCGCAGAGACAGGCCGACCGATCTCGCCCCGATCGATCATCTCTTTCATTTTTGTAAACGTCGGGGTGAAGCGAAAGTTCAGGCCGGGCATCAGGATAACACCTTGACTTTTGGCGGCCGCGATCATTGTATCCACTTCGTCCAGAGTTGCTGCCAGCGGCATTTCGCACAGCACATGCTTGCCCGCTTCAATGGCCGCCATCGCGACCCTCGTGTGCAATGGCGTGGGAACCGAAACGACAACGGCGTGAACGTTCGGATCTTCAATGAGCTCCGCGAAATCTTCATAGGCCGACTCAAGATCGTGCTTCTTCTTGACTTTGCTCAATCGCGATCGATCCGGATCGGCCACGGCGACGAGGTTCGCACCCTCGATGGCCGAGAAGGCGGGCACATGCGCTCCACGACCGACGAAACCACACCCCACGACTCCGATACCAATAGTCTCCATAGAATGCTTCCTCCGCTCGTTTCCCAGTTGTCTAAACAAGATGGCGCTCTTGCTGAACGCGTTACTTTAATGCCCCTTTTTTCGTCGCGAGCACGGACCGTGCTCGCGATAGCGCTAAACGATACAAATAAGGTTTAGATTTGCAAAGTATGGCGAAAATCGGTTGGCGTGCAAGTGGCTCCCTGTCGAGATGCCGGCCGTGAGTCGCGTTGGCCTCGGCCGCATCCGCTTGCCCGGCGTGGTGACAAGTTGGCCCGGTTTTTTCCGTTGAGCCTGACGCAGAGAGCGCGTCGCGCGGCCGGGCCGCCGGGAGAATTTAAAGAGACTGTGCGCTTGCGCCGATGATTGCAGTTGTGTAGCTGGCACCCTTCGCAGGGCGCCCCATTTTTCTCGATGCCCACCCGGACCGGATGACGCGCCAAAAATCGACTTCCTTTCAAATGGAATCGAGGCGCTTCGGAGAAAAATGCGCGTGTTGGGACGGTTGTCCGACGTGGGGCGAGTACGTACTGGCAACAAATGAAGTACGGGCAGGAAAAACCGGGTGCCTATCGCCCGGGTCCACATTATAGTTTAATGTAAACGTTCATAATTCAGTTTGTCAGAGTCTTCGCGGAGTGTGAATTGCGTGGACTGTTTCTCGCAGGCTGATGAGATTGCGAATGGGAAAATCGAATCGCCATCGTCGATTCGGAGACACGCATACGATAAGGACGACGCATGACAGAACCGCCAGTTGAACTGAAAAAACTCTATGAAGCCGTCCTTACCGGAGATGCGGCCACCGCTGTTGAAATCACTGAAGGCGCGATTGCCGCCGATATCGACCTCCAGGAACTGGTCACTGGGCAGATGATTCCCGCGATGGACGAGGTGGGGCGGCGTTTTGAAGAGGGTGAGTACTTTGTCCCTGAATTGCTCATTGCTGCCCGTGCTATGAAGGGGTCGCTCGAATTGCTCCGTCCCTTACTGGCGGAACTTGGCATGGAGATGGCCGGGCGCATTGTCGTGGGTACAGTCAAAGGTGATTTGCACGACATCGGCAAGGGACTGGTTGCGTCGATGCTTGAGGGAGGCGGATTTGAAGTCGTGGACCTTGGTGTCGATGTCTCTTCCGAAAAGTTCCTCGCCGAGGCCGAGGAAAGCAATGCTCAGATCATTGCTCTTTCCGCGCTCTTAACGACTACCATGCCCGCAATGAAGGGCGTCATCGACGCCCTCCAGGAGGCTGGCGTCCGCGATAAATACAAGGTGATTGTCGGTGGTGCGCCGGTCACGCAGCGGTATTCGGATGAAATCGGTGCCGATGGCTATAGTCCCAGTGCCAGTGGCGCCGTGAACCTCGCCCGCGATCTGGTCGCCGTTTAGATCGGATTGTCGTTTATATCATATTGCTCTTTAGACTGGGTTGCTCTTTAGACTGGGTTGCTCTTTAGACTGGGTTGCTCTTTAGACTGGGTTGCTCTTTAG
>MPMF02270394.1_pt1 | contig 14543 bp, 14 predicted proteins | sample 1617271 | NCBI WGS metagenome assembly MPMF02 (sample SAMN05944812, study PRJNA350692) | marine metagenome | biome: marine; feature: ODZ; material: water; isolation source: 120 m water sample prefiltered with 30 um filter, filtered on to 0.2 um... | place: Pacific Ocean | collected 2012-04-09... | reverse complement strand
TCCTTTGTCCTCGGCCAACAAATTTGCAGGCACTATGGATCTTAGGTAACGAGCGTTTACACACGAGAACTGCCCACAGCGGGCCAATACCGTTTTTTCATGGTGGACCCAAGGGCCCGATCGACTTTCCCGCAAAGCCGATCGGGCTTTTCTTGTGCCCTTATTTTTATTCTGGCACCAACAGACCGAACCGAGTAGCGAACACTGTCGACCCGTTGCCTACCCATTACTTTTTTCCGAGATTTGTCGCTTCTCTTTTTGAACTGTAGGGCGGGAGACGATTGACCGATTGTCGAATCATTTCAATTTCTTGCTTAAATTCCTCACTCTCGACTCCTCCATAATCTTCCTGCAATTTCGTAGTACTCCATGCGATGGGAAATTCCTTCACTGGCGGAACAAACCGACGCACGCTGAAACTACGGGCAACTTCTGAGAATGCAAGCTCCCCGGACGCAAGTGCCTGGCTCATTCGGATGCCTGCGATATTTGCGGTCACGTCGCAAAAGCTAAACCCTGTAAGTTCCTGAGCTTCATTGATCTCCTCGGAGAGGACGATCGTTTCGGCATTCTTAGGATTGGAGAATGCCGTCAGCAGGCCAGCGGCCACAAAATGTTGCAACAAACCGGTCCGTCCCCAAATGGTCGGGCTTCCTACGAACCGTTCTCTCTTTGCCCGCTCCGCAAGACTTTCACGAACACGAATGCGTTCGGCAATAGGTTCAAATCGCTGAAAAAGATCGCCACGATCAAGCGCAATAGCAAGCCCCATAAAAAAGGCACGCGTAGCATAGCCTGGCGAAAGTTGATCCGCTACCGTGGCGGCGGCGCGTACATACGCCTCAGTAAGCCGGTCTCCATGAAGCGATTGTTCCTGGCGATGTTTTGCTTGCCGATTGACCGCATCGGCCACCCGGTTGACTGATTTCTGAAAATACCAACGAGCAAGCCGTTCGGAGATGTTTTTTGGACTGTCACTTCTTGGGTGTTGTTTTCTGCCCTCAACTCTCGGCAAGACACTCCTGCACAATACATTGGCCATTTGACCGGCGGCCGAATCGTCAGGTTCCGCCTCCGCAAGCCATCCGTAAAGGTCCAAGAGTCGGAGTTGAACTTTGGAAGGAATGACAAGCGGTCTCTGCCAGCCTTGTAGTCGCAACTGTTCGGAGACGAGATTCATCACCAGCAGATTGACAGGATCGTAGACAACTCGAAACGACCTTCGGTTTGCCTGCGCATCACCCAGCACTGGCCGCATCAACGTTGATTTATCAGGACTGTGAGCTGCCCCGAAATAATGGCCCAACTCGTGCAGCAACACCTCCAGCCTCTCGGCCTCTCCGATCCGCGGCCCATGCTCCCGGATCATGATATGATTTTGCAGGGGACCCAACGTTCCGCCCAAACGGGATCGCTTGAGGTTAAGCGTATATTGGCTTGTAAAACCGATAACTAAGTCAGCCGATCCAGCCGGGACGTTCTGTGCAAATTCGCGTAAGCTTTCCTCGAAATTGGTAATATTAGCGTTTGTGTTCCATCGACGAATACCCACCACTTTCAGACGCATCCCAACAAAGAACTCCAGCAATCTGGAAGCAGACTCCAATCGGTCTTTTAGTTTTTTTTCCCAAATTGGCCGGCGCGTCTTTTCGTCATCATCAACTGCAATGACAACCTTAACGGTCCCCGGTCGACGTACTTCTACGATTCCTTGACCGCCTACTTTCGGTGGCATTTCTATCCTACCCAGATCGAAACGCCGTAATTCCACCTGCCCGCGAGATGTAGTGACAAGCTGATAAATCGCATCCGGCCGTAGGGCTCCGACATGCTTTTGGTCGCTATGCCAGTACTGGAAAGAGACAATTCCATCTATCGCAAGTGGCAATACCTCTCCAGGTCGAAGAGCTACTCGATATCGCTGTTGGTCTCTTTGAGGAAATTCAGCCTGGATTGGATGTGGTGTCTGATTGACAAGAATCGTAGTTGACGCACACAGATCCCCGCCCACCGCCGAGAATGCGACCACTCCAAACAACCACGATCCAAGCAGGGCTCCGGGCAGACCCAACCAACGGTGATTTCGATCCATGCGCGAACCCTTATGCCCCGACGTAAATCATCAAAGCTCCCAGCGGGCCAACAGTGTGACCTGTCACCGTGACTGGCAAACACAAACTAGACAAGACCCTGACGAACCGCCCAAACCGCAGCTTGTGTGCGATCAGATACACCTATTTTCTGGAGAATATGCTGGACGTGTTCCTTCACTGTTTCATAACTGATCGAGAGCACCTGCGCGATCTCTTTATTTGTCAAGCCGTGAGCCAACTGGTGGAGGACTTCGCTCTCACGCTGTGTCAGGGGAACTTCGACATCGACTGGCATCCGTGGCGTCGACATGGCACCTGTGACCCTCCGCAACTCCTCACGCCGCCAAACCATCTCGCCTCTACTGGCTCTGATAATCGCATCCAGAAGAGTTTCCCGCGAAACATCTTTTAAGAAATATCCACTTGCACCAAGGGCGACACTACGCGCCATATACGTTGAGTTGTCATAGGTAGAAATCATGAGTACCGGAAGATCCGGTTTTTCATCCTTAAGTCGACTCAACACCTTCAATCCGTCTCCATCGGGCATACGTACGTCCAACAGCACCAAATCCAGGTTCAGTGATAAGCTTGTCTCGAGGGCAGCCGTTCCAGTGCCGACTTCAGCAACTATCTCAACATCCGTACCAGCGAACATACTTCGGAGACCAATCCGGACGACCTCGTGATCATCGGCTATCAATACCCTGATCGGCATGGCAAAAGCACCTCAAAAAATGTTTCGTGTAGCAGCGGAGCCCTGTTGGCACGAACCTGCCTAGAATGCGAACTAGAACTATATTGTTTCCGGCTCACCAGGAGCGGGGGGGGACCAATGAACTATATCCCCCCTCTACAGGAGGTCTCGCAAAACTGCAAACCTTATTAATTGTAGGTAATTTCTAAGAATACAGCCACCCGGGGGGAACGTTTTTCACCATTTGTGGGGTAAAAATCGTTTTTTATGTTCCGCACCCAATTACTTGGCGGAGTTTTTACAGTTGCAGGAAAAGTGAGAACGCAAAAAACGCCGACAAGAGAAACGGTACAATACCTCCGCATACGCGCCGCACGCGGACTAAAGCTCCCGTTACAAACCTCCTCAAAAACTTCTGAATTCCATGTCCCGAATTGCCACCACCCACCGCAAGACTGAAGAAACAGACATACAACTCACGGTGAACCTCGACGGCAACGGCACCGCTGAGATCCAAACTGGCATCGGTTTTTTTGATCATATGCTGACGCTTCTGGCCAAACATAGCTGCATTGATCTTACGATTGCAGCGAGTGGAGATTTGCATGTCGATCAACACCATACTGTGGAAGATGTCGGGATAAGTTTGGGACAGGCGTTCAAAGAAGCGCTCGGTGACAAATCTGGAATCCGTCGTTACGGACATTTCACACTCCCCATGGAGGAGTCCCTAGCGACCGTAGCGGTTGATCTCTGTGGTCGTTATGCCTTTGTATTCCGAGCAGAATTTGCAACTCCTAAAATCGGTGACTTTGATAGCCAGCTTGTCGAAGATTTCTGTCAAGCTTTTGCTGCCAATGCGCTCTGCAATCTACATGTGGGCGTTCACTACGGTCGTAACAGCCACCATGTGAGTGAAGCAATATTCAAAGCTATGGCTCGGGCTCTTAGAATGGCGGTCGAAAGCGACGGCCGAATCGATGGTGTCCCTAGCACCAAAGGAACCCTCAGCAACTGACGTCCGACTGGCAAGTGCACCAGCGGGCAGGGACTGTGCATCGTGCCGGTTGCGTTTTCAACGATTTTACTTTATCGCTCGTTGACATACGTTTCAAGAAATCTTGCCAATTGCTGAAAATCCGAACCTGGCTGGATATAACGCACCGTCGTCACAAGCGTTTTGGGATTGACCAATCGCTCGAAAGGAACGTAGGTCAACTCCAACTGCCCTTTCACGGACACCATAACCCCATTGAGTCGATTTTCCACTAAAGCACGATAGGCCCCGACTCCCAACTGGCTACCCAACATCACGTCGAAAGCATGCGGCTTGGCACATCGCGACTCATAACCGAGTTGTAGGGGAGTTATTTTCTTGGCGCGACCCGTCTGTCGCTGATATTCTTCGCTCACCATATTGGCAAGTTTGCGACCCAGATCAATCTTTGCAATGGCAATGTGCCCATGATCGTCACGAGGAACTCCCCGGAGATATTCTTCTGGCAATAATTCTGCAAGACCCTCAGCAACCGCAATCACACCGAACTGCTTGCGATCCTGCTCTTCACGGAGTCGCATTGTCTTGACGATGCGATCAATCACATTCTCCACATTCATGATCGGGCGTGTTTCGACCTTGCCGGTCTCGGAGTTTGCAATTGTTTCCTCATCCCGATATTTCCCGACGATGTCCTCCATACTAATCACCAGGCTCGCCTCCCCGGCAATTGCAGCACCGTAGGCAAGCCAACCGGCACTACGCCCCATGGTTTCAACAAGAAAATAGGCTTTGTTTGCCTCAGCATCCATGACAACATTGCGTATTTCTTCTGCCAATGTTTCCACTGCAGAGAAATAGCCAAAAGTAAAATCAATGCCCGAATAATCATTGTCAATGGTTTTAGGCAGGTGAACCACAGGGATCTGGTGAGCACCAGGTGGCAAAAGATCCTGAAACAATTTTAGCTTGTTGGCCGTCTTAAGAGTGTCATCGCCACCGATCGATATCAGTGCGTCGACTCCTAAGGAGCACAATCCTTCATAGACTGCTCGCAATGGTGCCGTCCGCTCCGGATCCATAAGATGGGCCGGATCGGCAATCATCTTACCCGGGTTGTCGCGGGCAGTTCCAATTAAAACACCTTGCGAATTACGTGTGCGCCGCAAACTCTTCTGATCGACCACGAGGTAGTCACGTCCCTCTTGCATAGGATGGTCGGAACCAAATTGAATTAATCCCGAATATCCGTACTTTAAGCCAATCACTTCAATCCCATTGCGCAAAAATGAAATTGCGGCCGCCGAGATAACAGCATTTGCGGCAGGCGCAGGCCCGCCAGCAAAAACAATCGCAACACGACGAAAACGCGTGTCTGTCGCTGGCGGAGGGGCAAGGGATGAATCGGGCGACATATGTATTCTCCGTAAAGTCGTACTCGTCAGCGGCAACGAGCTGCTGTAGAACCTTCTATTTTATCGCTGTTGCAAAAACAAACCACTCACCACTTCGGCGATTTTGTCAAAGCAGGTGGATAGACATTCATGCCATGGTACCGACTCGGAACAGGGCCGATCCGACAAGCTGCCTAAAAGCGGCAAGAAACTCAATTATCCCACGTCCGCTCCACGAATGTGGTATCGATTCTCGCTTCGGCAAAAGCAGAATGCCTGAGAATCTCCTGGTGCCGGGTTCTGGTGGTGGCGATACCATCAAGGTGCAACTCCTCCAAGGCCCTGAGCATGCAATCGATCGCCTCTTCTCGAGTTGGCTGATGCACAATGATCTTTCCCACCATCGAATCGTAATAAGGCGACACCGTGTACCCGGCATAGACATGGGAATCGAACCGAACACCGGGTCCACCAGGCACAATCATATGCTTGATCAGGCCGGGTGATGGCTGAAAGTTACGCTCTGGATCTTCCGCATTAATCCGGCACTCAATGGCTGCCCCATGAAGCGCTATGTCTTTCTGCTGGAACGGAAGTTTTTCACCACTGGCAATGTGCAACTGCGTCTTTATCAGATCGACCCCCGTCACCATCTCCGTGACAGGATGCTCGACCTGAATACGCGCGTTTACCTCGATAAAATAAAAGTTGCCTTCGGCATCAACAATAAATTCCACAGTCCCCACATTGGTATAATTGGCCGCACGAATCATTCGTACAGCAGCGGCACACATAGCCTCTCTCGTTTTTGGCTCAAGATGGGGTGCTGGACTCTCCTCAATCAGTTTTTGATGCCGTCTCTGAACGCTACAGTCCCTCTCCCAGAGATGAACCACATTTCCATGCTGGTCCGCCACAACCTGCACCTCAACGTGCCTGGGATGCTCAACATATTTTTCCAGATAGATTCTGCCATCTCCAAAAGCAGCTTCTGCCTCTCGCTGCGCCTGCTGGAACGCTTGTTTGAGTGACAAATTATTCAAAGCCACTCGCATCCCTTTGCCACCGCCACCGGCAGACGCCTTGAACAAAACGGGAAATCCGATTTCGCGAGCTATCTCCAGTGCCATTTCTTCATTATCAATAAGCCCTTCGCTACCGGGCACCACTGGAACATCTGCCTTGCGCGCCAAAAGTCGTGCGCGATTCTTGTCTCCCAATAGATTCATCGCCTCCGGAGAAGGACCAATGAAGTCGATCTCGCAACTGCGACAAATTTCATTGAAGTGCGCATTTTCTGCAAGAAATCCATATCCGGGATGGATTGCCTGAACATTACCGATTTCTGCTGCACTGATGACTCGATCGATCTTCAGATAACTCTCCGAACTACGCGGAGGTCCTACACAGAAAGCCTCATCGGCAAGCTGAAGATAATTAGCGTCGCGATCTGCTTCACTATAGATCGCCACCGTTTCAACACCCAAGTCACGGCAGGCGCGAATAATCCTGAGGGCAATCTCACCACGGTTCGCTATGAGAATTCGCTTGTACATCGATGGCTACGCCGAGACATCCACTTTGAAGAGCGGCTGCCCATATTCGACAGGATCACCGTTTTCGACAAGGACCGCGAGAATCTTTCCGGAAACCTCGCCTGGAATTTCGTTAAACACCTTCATCGCTTCAATAATACAGACGGTCGAATCGGGTCCTACATGATCTCCGATTTTCACAAAAGGCCCAGTCTCGGGAGAAGATGCCACATAAAAAGTGCCGACCATCGGACTTTTTATCACCGTGATATTCGGATCTCCCGAATCCGCACCTGCTTCTGAAGTCTGCTTTTCTCCGCCAGGATTGACGGGCACTTGCGGAAGGGGCGATGCCTGGGCGACAGGACTTGCTGCCTGCAAAACAACGTCTCCGCCCCGACGAAGCCGGATTCGCTGATCCCCCTGTTCCAAATCAACCTCCGACAGCTCGTGTTCCTTCATCAGTTGCACAAGCCGCCGAATTTTTTTGACATCAAAGACATCGCCTGCATTGGACGCTGTCATAAACCTCTCCCTAGAAGCTTGTTAATCCTGGACACCGTTAATCCTGGACACCGTTAATCCTGGACACCATGATAACTGTTCTACGATCGATTTAACCGAGTTGCGTTGCCGCACCGTCCCAGCCCTTGGGCAAACTGGTGAGCACCTCGTGCCCACCTCGAGTAACCAATACATCATCTTCAATGCGAACACCGCCAACACCAGGCAAATAAATACCAGGCTCCACTGTAACCACCATACCCGCTTTGAGCGACTCGGAATTCGCAGCAGATAGCCGTGGCCCCTCATGGATATCGAGGCCAATGCCATGACCCAATCCGTGGCCGAAATACTTATCAAAACCCGCATCTGCGATGACCTTCCTGGCCACAGCATCCACATCAGCACATTTCGCACCGGGACGGATCGCCTCGATAGCACGTTGCTGTGCCTTCAACACAAGTTGGTAAATACGTTTGAGTTTGGGCGAAATTTTACCGGTGTGCAAGACACGCGTCAAGTCGCTTTTGTAGCCATCGGGCGAATCAGCACCCCAGTCGATCAACAACAGACCATGTTCACCGATGGGAATATCTTCAACGGTTGCATGGGGAAGGGCGGCTCGCGGACCCACAGCCACGATTGGCGAAAAGCTACAACCTCGACCGCCAAAACGTCGAATCTCATTTTCAATGGCATGCGCCACGGTTCGCTCTTGATCGATGCCACGCAGTCCACTGCGGACCGTGTCGAAGGCTCTTTCGGCAAGCATCACCGCCTTTCGAATGGATCGAATTTCATCGCGATCCTTCACCATCCGTAAACGTTCTACCAATCCCCCGCACGCAATCCAATGGACATCATCAACACCCTCCACCAACGAACAATGCAAGTCGACCGTCAATGAATTCGATTCAAAACCAACCTCGCGACATCGGCAGCGTCGCAGTACCTTGCGGATAGAACTGATGATTGCTGTCCCGGGAGAGCGGATTTCCAAATCTACGTCAGGACATTCTTCTTTGAGTTGCGTAGTATATCTCGGGTCGGAGAGTACGATCTCGCCATCAGGCAGAAGGAGCAAAAAACTGTCGTCACCACGAAAGCCCGTGAGATACGTAACATTGGTAAAGTTGGTCACCAAAAAACCGTCGGCACCCGATTTTTTTATGAGCCTTCGTAATCTATCTCGACGCAACTGATATCGGCTCATACGATTCTCTATCTGTAAACCACCCGAAGCGGGCAGAGGGGCAAATGTTGCAGCATCCCCAAATGCCTAGTTGGAAACCGCCTCCAGAAAGATCCAATTCGACCGCGCCAGGAATGGGTGTGTCAAGAGACCCAAATAACGTTTTCATCTCTCATCGTTGGCATCCTCGATAGCGAATCGATGATTCCTGAGGTACGATATTGCTCATGGATCAACAACAATTAAAAACGCTTGCCGGAGAGTTACTCGAAGGGCAAATTTCCATCGAACAATTTGTTCGCCGGATGACGACTCCTGCAACGGTCAATCTCAATGAGTCTCGAGTCGATTTGGACCGTGCGAGCCGATGCGGTCTTCCTGAAGTCATCTACGGTGAGGGAAAATCACTTTCCGCACTTCAACGCATTACCGCCACGCTTCGTGAGCACGGCCACGAAGTGCTGCTGACCCGTCTTTCAAGTGAGAAGGCGGCGGCAATTTCGGACATGCATTCCAACTGCGTTCACAATGCTTGTGCCAAAACGCTGAGGATCGGCGTTGGTTCTAATAGTGATTCGAAAAGCTGGGCATCGCTAGGCCGGGTTTGCGTGGTATCGGCTGGGACCAGTGACTTGCCAGTCGCCGAAGAAGCGAAGGAGACTGCCCTTTGGACCGGAGTGACTGTCGATACAATCTACGATGTTGGCGTCGCCGGGCCACACCGCCTCACCGAGGAACTCGATACCCTACGGACTGCGGATGCGATCGTTGTTGTTGCCGGCATGGAAGCTGCATTGGCAAGTGTCGTCGGCGGACATGTTTCCAGCCCGGTGATTGCTGTGCCGACGAGTGTCGGTTACGGGGCAAGCCTTGGAGGAATGGCGGCCCTGCTATCGGTTCTCAATAGCTGTGCCAGCAACGTCACTGTGGTTAATATTGATGCCGGATTCAAAGGCGGATATGTGGCCGGAGTCATCGCCAGACAACTTGCGGCATTAAGGAAAGAAGCGTGATCAACAATGACGTACGTTGCGCGATACGTTGATCAAATCAATCGCCAATACAAAATCTTCAATAGCGGTCCTACGAAAAAGTCTTCTTGACGAGCGAATAAGAAAACACCGATTGATGGACGAACAACATCCCTCTCTGCCGACCCTGCATCGCCGGCGACCCGAAAGCCATAAAGGAGATTATGGACGCGTGCTCCTGGTGGGAGGATCGCGTGGTATGAGCGGGGCAATTGCCCTCGCCGGCGTTGCCGCACTTCGGAGCGGGGCAGGGCTGGTGACCGTGGCAACCGCCGAATCCTGCCAGAACATCGTGGCTGGCTTTGAGCCCTCACTGATGACCCTCGGCATGCCTGCTGCTCAGGACGGGACCTTCTCACCCGCATCGACAGATGCCCTCCTGACCCTGGCAGAACACGCCACGGTGATCGGATGTGGTCCCGGCATCGGTCGCACCGAAGCTGTCTTTGATCTCGTCGCGGCGCTGTATGAACAGTTGCCGCAAGCAGCCGTTTTCGATGCGGACGCACTGACAGGATTGGCCGCTCGCAACAACTCCCTGAGTCGGGCAAGCCAACCACGCATTCTGACCCCGCATGAGGGCGAGCTTGCACGGCTTGTAAAGAAGCAGGGAAAAACGCGCGACGAACGAGAAACGCATGCCATCGAACTGGCAGAGAGGTATGGATTGGTTGTCGTTCTCAAGGGACACCATACCCTGGTCACCGATGGTTCGCAGATGTTTCACAACAGCACGGGGAATGCCGGTATGGCAACCGGTGGGTCTGGCGATGTACTGACGGGCGTGATTACCGCGCTGCTTGGCCAGGGTTTTGGTCCGTTTGAGGCGGCCCAACTCGGCGTCCATCTGCACGGTGCCGCCGGCGACATTGCGGCAACAGAAAAAGGAGAGACATCCATGATTGCCTCCGACATTCCCGATGCCCTGCCCGCCGCATTCATGCACTACCAGCAATAATCAATCCGGCGCAATCTGGATGAGATGTAAAATCAGTTGCTCGCCAGGATCGGTTGCTGCAGTTGCCACTGGCTTCCATCACGCTGTATGAGGCGATAGAGGGAGTCTCTCTCTACCGCCTGCCGACCACTCGCAGCAATAATTCGCTTAATTTCTTCTACCGAAAGAACCTTTGGAGTCTTTGCACCAGCATCGTGATAGATCGATTCATGACGCACAGTGCCATCGAAGTCGTCTGCGCCACAGGCGAGGGCTACCTGGGCAGTTGCGAGGCCAAGCATGACCCAGTAGGCCTTGATGTGATCGATGTTGTCAAGCATCAGACGACTAATCGCGATCGTGCGCAGGTCGGTTGCCGATGTCGGTTTTGCAATCCGAGAAAGCCCTGTATTTTCCGGGTGGAATGCAAGCGGAATAAAAGTTTGAAACCCTTTGGTCTCATCCTGAAGCTCGCGAAGTCGCGCTAGGTGATCGATGCGGTGACGGGGTTCTTCGATGTGCCCATAGAGCATGGTGCAGTTCGTCCGCAAACCAAGCCGATGGGCGATACGATGGATTTCAAGCCAACTGCGAGCATCTGCTTTGTGTTCGCACAACTGGTCCCGAATCTCCGGATGAAAGATCTCGGCACCACCACCCGGCATACTTCCCAATCCAGCATCGACAAGGTCACGCAGGATCTGTTCGTAACTCCGCTTGGTAAGATGTGCAAACCAGTCAATCTCAACTGCGGTCCAGCCTTTCAGGTGCAGGCGAGGACAGGCATCATGCAGGAGACGGATAATATTCAAATACCAGTCGTACTTCATCTGGTGGTGGAGACCACCAACGATGTGCATTTCGGTGCACCCGGCATCAACCGCTTCGCAGCCTCGCTCTTGAATGGCCGCATCGCTCATCAAATATCCCTTAGGATCGCGCAAATCTGAGCGAAAAGCACAAAAGCGACATCGGTACACACAAATATTGGTTGGATTTAAGTGTGTGTTGATGTTGTAGTAGGCATTGTTTCCGTTTTTTCGTTCGCGGATCAGATTGGCCAGAACAGCCAATTCACCGAAGGGCACATCGTCGCGGTAAAGGTAGATCCCGTCCTCAACCGATAGCCGCTCTCCAGCGTACACCTTTTCGCGAATCGACTCGATTGTTGGTTCGCTATTGTGAATCACCATCATACAAAGGCTCGTTCTCGAGTGCAGGGATGACTGAACAGAAGCACCATTCTCTCTTGAAACAGACCTGTTCGTTCCACTCCATACTACTGAACAAATAGCAACAGATCGAGGGTTGTAAGCAGCAATACACCAATACTGATGACGGCATTCACATGAAAGAAGGCAGTATTCACGCGATCCAATTCGTCCGGCCGCACAAGGACGTGTTCGTAGGTGAGCAGGATTGCCAACGCCGCAATCCCGCACCAATACACCCACCGGAGCGGAAAGACCAGTGGCAGTATCAAAAGAAAAATCACGGCCACTGCATGGCAAAGCATTGCGAGGTGCAGAGTCGTGGGAATACCGTATCGCCCCGGGATGCTATAAAGACCGCTTTGCGCGTCAAATCCAGCATCCTGACAGGCATACATCATGTCAAACCCTGCCACCCAGAACATCACCGCCCCGCCGAGGATAACTGCCGGAAGGCCATCGATGGGAGAGCGTATTATCTGATCACCGCGAAGTGCTATCCAGACCGAAACAGGGGCGAGCATTAAAGCAGCACCCAACCAAAAATGGGCGAGAGTCGTAAAGCGTTTTGAATAACTGTATCCGAGCAAAAACAATAACAACGGGACGGAGAGCAGGATCGGAAGGGGATTTTCCGGAAGAAACAATGCTGTCGAGGCAATAAAGGCAACCGAGGAAGCCAACATGAAAAGCCACACACTCCTTAAGCTCAATTCTCCTGATGGCAGATGCCGCATAGCGGTTCGCGGATTTTTGGCATCAATCTCGCGATCGACAATCCTATTAAAAGCCATTGCCGCGCTGCGTGCGCTTACCATGCAGAGAATGATCGCAATCAGGTCGATCGGAGCAATGTTCTGCTCCGGCCGAGCATGCCACGCCAGCACCGCCGCCAGCAGCGCAAAGGGCATCGCAAACACCGTATGGCTAAAGCGAATGAGTTCGAGATGTTTGCGAAGCTGAGCGAACATCGCACTATTTCCGGAATACTACGGAGCATCTGGCGGTAGTGCACAGCCAGCCTACCGCGACTAGCGGACATCCTACCGGGAGAACATAAAACCCGTGTCAGCTTCCCCAACGCCGAATAAGCATGTGTTCGATTTCAAATTGATCACAGATGCGTCCGACCACAAAATCGATCAGATCCCGGATCGTTTTTGCGTCGTGATAAAAACCAGGACACGCAGGCAGCACAATCGCACCCGCATCGGAAATCCTTTTCATGCAATCAAGCTGTAGGGACGAGAGTGGTGTCTCGCGAGGCACAACCACTAGTTTTCTTTTTTCTTTAAGGTGTACGTGAGCAGCCCGATGGATAAGATTGTCCGACAAGGAATTGACAATTCCCGCCAGGGAACCACTGGAACAGGGGCAGATCACCATTCCGGAGGTCAAAAACGATCCACTTGCGATCGGCGCTGTATAATCTTTGTAATGGTGATAATGGATATTGCCTGGCGAGCCAATCTGGACGGAGAGAACGTTGCTGTCCTCACTCGAAATACCGGCTGTCTGCCGGAGCATGCTCAGTTTGCTGTCCGAGGAATCGGTGCCGTCACCGAGAAGCAGGTTGCTCTGATGGAAATTGTCGAGATCCAGATTGATATCCAACTCTTGTTCAATCACCAGCCTGCCCGACTCGGAAATGGTCAGGTGGACGTCGTACCCGGCAGCAAGAAGAACCTCTAAGAGGCGAACCGCATAAATCGATCCACTCGCCCCGGTGATCGCCACAATGATCGGTTTATTCATGTTTGTTCACGTTTTGCAAGATAGAGCGTGGCGATCCCGAACGTAAAACGATGCCAGCGGATACTCGCCAATCCGACAGCCCGCAGCCGCTCGGCCAATCGCTCGCCCTGAGGGAATTCTCCCACGCTCTGTGGAAGATAATTGTAAGCTCCCAGTCGATTCCGAGCCAGGAGTTGTCCGATCCGGGGCAAAATATAACGAAAATAGACTCGATAGATGGCCGAAAAAGGCTGCCGGACCGGCATGGAAAATTCCAGAACCACGACCGTCCCCCCTGGAGCGCAAACGCGGGCCATCTCCTGCAATCCACGTTCGGTGTCGGAAATATTCCGCAATCCGAAGGCTACCGAAACGATCTGAAACATCCCATCTGGAAAAGGCAGACGCTCTGAGTCTGCTTCGATCCAGGTAATTGGCGGTTTTCCCGGGGGTGCCTTCTTCGCACCCAAGAGCAACATCTCGTGACAAAAATCGGTAGCCAACACCGGTATCTCGGCATCCACGCAGCGGCGGTATCCCAATGCCAGATCTCCGGTACCGGTGCAGATATCCAGAATCGGCAGCTTTCCCTCGGGGGGCGTTTTCCGAATAGCGCGCCACCGCCAATACCGATCCATCGAAAGCGAAAGCAAATGGTTGAGAAAATCGTAACGAGACGCAATTTCGCCAAACATCTGGCGGACACGATGTCCTGACTTATCGACGCTCATTGAGAATCTCGTTTATGCAAAGCTGAAGCAACACCGGCCGGTATCCAACGTTGCAAATGAGCTGCTGCAACACAATGTATCGGTTGCAACTCAACGGCTGAACCGCGCAGCTGGATTGAGCCAAATCAAATGAAGCGATCGATCGACTTCCTCAAACCACCGCTCCGAGAGCAGTTGGTGATCCAATTGCGCTGCACTGTTGATCTGCTGTTGACTCCCGCGATCCTCCAGATGGGCGAGAAAATCCTTCTGGAGAACTTCGGCGCTTTTGTTCTGAAATGTTATACGGATAACGTACATGTGGGTTTTGGGGTGGTTCATTGCCACTCCAACCTGTCCCACATCGAGAGCAAATACCGCCCGCATAAAATCGGGGCCCGCCTGATCGATTTCATCGATTTCGCTCAAGCGAAGCGGTGGCTGCGAAAATGGATTGGCCATCGGTGCGCTTCCTGTCGTCAGCCAGGAAAATGCCTCGGTGACGATT
>MPMF02031917.1_pt1 | contig 14544 bp, 15 predicted proteins | sample 1617271 | NCBI WGS metagenome assembly MPMF02 (sample SAMN05944812, study PRJNA350692) | marine metagenome | biome: marine; feature: ODZ; material: water; isolation source: 120 m water sample prefiltered with 30 um filter, filtered on to 0.2 um... | place: Pacific Ocean | collected 2012-04-09... | reverse complement strand
TTGGTCAGAAAGCTCCTACTAAGATACTGCCCATTCTTCCTGACTTCAGCACACCATTTGCCACTCTTGATCTGTCGTATCGTAGCCATTACAAATCTCCATTACGAATATATTACGAATAGAGAGATGCAGTAATGAATCAAGCAATTAAGAGAACTAAATAACTCTTTGAAAAGAAATAGAAATGTTTGGTGGGCGGTACTGGGTTCGAACCAGTGACCCCTGCCGTGTGAAGGCAGTGCTCTCCCGCTGAGCTAACCGCCCTGAAAAATAACCATTTAAGTTAACCTGTTATCACTTTCCCACATAGATAACTCAAGCGATATCATGGTTCAATTTTACCATACAGTTGGAGGATTATGAGTCTCATTACGCTGTAATTACGCACAGCCCCGCTCCGGAGAAGATTTTTGTTTTGTATCCCCCAATCAAATGCAGGACGGGCAAGGCGGCATCTAACAGATCCGCACCAAACGCATCTGGCCACCACAGTGGGGGCATATAAGAGAATGCACCTCGTAGACCTTCTTGATCAGCCTTACCGAAGTAATGCAGGCAACTTTTAAATTATCATTTTCATTAGTGATCATTAAGTTGTAAAGAAATCAAATACATTTGCAATACGTGAAGATGGCTGATCTTTATAAAATTCTGTGTAGGAACATTTTGAGCACGAAACAGAAGCATACTTTTTATTTTGCACATTAAAAATTTTAGTCCAAAAGCTTCCCGCTACTCGCATTTCGCCTATTTCATATTCTTTTTGTTTGCATTTTGGGCACACCCAATTTTCATGTTGCATAATCTGGATCCTTTGTTTTTAAGGTTGTTTAAATAAATTATTAATTAATGTTATTTCTGGGAATAGTATACTTAAGGGATGGGAATTTGCATCTCTGCAGATGCAGAGTCTTGGGCCTTCAGCAGACCTCTTTACAAATCATTCCTTGCCACCGCCGCCGGCAAGCCGGCATCAAATAGGCCCGCGCCAAAGCCACAAGAAACGGTAAATGAGACGATCCCGGTAAACTTCAGATTTCACACCACCGTCTTTTACATTAAAATCGGCCGCTAAACTTGATTTCAGGATAGCCCATGACCGTCCGTACCCGATTTGCCCCGAGCCCTACGGGCCACCTCCATATTGGTGGTATCCGTACCGCACTCTACTCCTGGCTTGAGGCCCGACGACAGGGTGGTCAGTTTATTCTCAGGGTAGAGGACACCGACCAGGAACGCTCCACCCAGGCTGCTACAGAGGTCATCCTGGAGGGCATGCACTGGCTTGGTCTTGATCCTGATGAGGGCCCCTTTTTCCAGAGCCAGCGCTTCGACCGCTATCGTCAGGTCACTGAGCAGATGCTTGATCAAGGAAAGGCCTACCACTGCTGGTGTTCTCAGGATGAGGTTAACCAGATGCGTGAGGAGCAGCGCAGAAGGGGTGAGAAACCCCGTTATGACCGCCGCTGTCGCGACAATCCCAATCCGCGCCCAGGTGTTGAGCCGGTTGTCCGTTTTCGCAACCCCATCGACGGCAGCGTAGTGATCGATGATCTGATCAAGGGGAGGGTGGTGATCAGCAATGAGGAGATGGATGATCTGGTCATCGCCCGCGGCGATGGTTCCCCGACCTATAATTTTGCTGTAGTGGTGGATGATCTTGATATGAAGATTACCCATGTTATTCGCGGGGATGACCACTTTCTCAACACTCCTCGACAGATCAACATCTTCCACGCCCTTGATGCGCCCTTGCCCGCATTTGCCCATGTGCCGATGATTCTGGGTGATGATGGCCAGAAGCTCTCAAAACGCCATGGGGCGCTCAGCGTGCTGGAGTATCGTCGCGAGGGCTTTCTACCAGAAGCCATTCTCAACTATCTGGTGCGTCTTGGCTGGTCTCACGGCGATCAGGAGATCTTCTCCATTGAAGAGATGACCTCACTGTTCAATATTGGGGCAGTCAACAAGGCGGCCTCTGCATTCAATACTGAGAAGTTGATGTGGCTCAACCAGCACTACATCAAATCGACCCCTCCTAAGAAGCTGGCACTGCTGCTCAAGCCCCTCTTTGAAGAGCGAGGTGTCGATACCTCGATAGGACCGGCTCTGGCCGAGGTGGCCGAGGCTAACCATGAGCGGGCAAAGTCCCTGGTTGAGATGGTAGAGAAGTCGGGCTACTTGTTTGAGGATTTTGGTGAGTATGACCCCAAAGCAGCACAAAAACAGTTAAAGGCGGGCATTCGTCAGCCGCTTGCTTCACTGCGCCAGGCACTTGCCGGTCTGGGTCCCTGGGAGAGAGAGCCCATTCATGAGGTCGTGACCACTGTTCTTGAAGAGTTTGATCTTAAGTTTGGGAAACTCGCCCAGCCGGTACGGGTGGCATTGACCGGTTCTACCGTTTCCCCCCCAATCGATATCACCCTGGTTCTGGTGGGTCGCCAGCGGTCACTCGACAGGCTTGACAGAGCGCTGGCTTATATCGATGGGATCGAATCAAATTCTTGACCAGACCAAAAAAAAACCTTACATTACGCGCCCTTCGGGGCCGTAGCTCAGTTGGGAGAGCGCTACAATGGCATTGTAGAGGTCGTCGGTTCGATCCCGTCCGGCTCCACCAGATTTACCGACTTTTTTGTGATGATTAAAGATATGTCCCCATCGTCTAGTCGGCCTAGGACACCGCCCTTTCACGGCGGCAACAGGGGTTCGAATCCCCTTGGGGACGCCATACACCATTCCATGGAGATCCATGGACATAACCAAGCCACTGTAAAAGGTGGCTTTTTTACTGGTCTTTTGCGGCTACCTAGGCAGTTCTTCTTTTGCCACTAACCCACCCAGCCCAACCGCCCAGGCCCGACATAACAACACCCAGCCCGACGATCCAGGGCACCCACCCCACGGGAACCAAAAACAGTCGTCCAAACCTGATTACTAACTGGGTTTCGATCTCTGGGTTAGGTGAATAAAGTAAGCTTAGAAAAATAATGTGGCTGCCAAAAAAAATCATCAGAAAGATCAGCAGCCCGGCAAACGATCCCAATACGGCAACAAGCAAGTGAGGTTTCATTCTTGCTATAAGGTAAGCTCCTAGAAACGCTAAAAGTACGCTTGCCAGTGTCGAAATCATGAGTGCATATTAAGGACTAACGATCTCTAGTCATTTGAAAAGATTCAGCAAGCACTAAAACCATAAACCGAACTACCCCGTTCAAAACTTCAATTTTAAGCCAACCTTAGCTTAGATCTCATCCAGCTGGAATGATCAACCCACAATTTCAGCATCAGCTGCTTGGACAATCTGTTCTATTTCTTTCAGTTGTTCCCCTGTAGGCACCGCATCAGGCGGGAGGCGTTGCAGAATATCCTCGTAGACTGCCTGCGCATTATGCAAAACATCTCGACGTTGATTGGCTTCGAAGGTGTCACGATCTTCATGCTGAAAAACCTTGGGCATATATACGTTGCGGCAGTGCCGAACCGTATGCTCACTGGAGAGGAAATTGCCGCCCGGATCAATATTTGTCAAGTCATTCCAGGCGGTGCTTTCATCATCCACTGGCGTAGATTGCAGGTACTTATTCAGCATACCACCTAACTCGTTATCCATAATGGCCTGTATGGGGCTAAATACAGTGGCACATTCAAGCTGTCCCACTCCACCGAGTATATCGGCGCCGGAAAGAGACGCCAATTGCGAACACAGGGCTGATTCAGCCTGTGCCTGTGGCCCCGGCGCAGGGCTATCAGAACCTGCTCCATAAGTGTGGGTAACCAGCCCAAAGCCGGTTTTCATCAGTTGCACCGCCATACTGATACCCTGCAGTACTTCTATGGAGGACTGCAGGCTCCGCCCGGTGCGTACGTCAAGTGAGAACACAAGCGGGGTGGCAATAATGGGTACCTGAGCACCATAAACATATGAAAGAACCACCATGGCAAGTATTTCAGCGGCTGCCATAACGACAGCCCCCGGCATGGTGATCGGCGCGGTACCCGCGCCGGTTGGTAAGCTGCAGGCATGGATGGGCAGACCGTAGAGGTTTGCCTGACGAATGGCTTCCACATCCATGCCTTTGAATTCCAATGGAGTAAACGCTGTTGCAATACAACTGGCTATGGGGCGCTGGCGAAATGGCTGTTCACCACCCGCTGCGGCGACCACAATACGCATTAGGTATGCCACATTTTTAAATTCGTAGGGCTGCAGCCAGATGTGCTTTTGGGTTTGGCCGATAAGCCGCGCCACCCCATGTATATCCGCCGTGATCTCTGGCACACCACCAACAAAAGGATGAGATATAAAACCCACCTGATCGAGGTGATTGCTCAAATGGGCAATGGTATCTACATCATCCAGCATTAAGTTACGGTAGTTACCGGTAACCGGGTCGATAAAGCCGTGGGCACCGGTGCCTGTGCGCATGGTAAAGGTGCCATCGAGGCGCGGCAGTTGGAGGTCCCACGCGGGGTCTTTAGCATATAGTGTCACCGTTTTAGGGGTTGCTTCCAGGGCCTCAAGAACCAGTTGCCGCGGTAACTTTAAGCATTTGTTATTGCTGGCCTTGGTGGCGCCAGCGGCCAACAACAGTTGACAGGTCCCTGGATGATCAATGGCCACCCCATGTTGTTCCAGTAAACTCAAGCTCCTGTCACGCAACTGCGCTACATCAGGGTCTTTATAGAATCCAAATAACGGCCTATATCCGTTGGCCACGACTTTGGGAGCCGCGTTTTCAACTGCTGCAGTGATGCGTTGCAATTTGGCTTTGCGCCCAATTCGTGGTTTGTTTTTTGCAATGCTCATATCAAATCCTCAAGAGTTAACTGATTGGGGCACACTGTTTATCTCTCACTGCCTGCCGACTTGAGTGTTGCTGACTTTCTCCTTGCAGCTACTGCCAGGGGTTGAAACTGTCATCTGATTATCCTGTTAAAAATCTGGTTAGCGGGTTAATGGAGCACCCCAGAGTCGGGTTAAACCGGCTCATCAGTGATTTTTTTAAGCAGCCGTATCAACTCCTGCTGTTCTTCCGGTGCAAGTGGTGCCAAAGTTTTTGCTGAGACCTGCGTACCCAGCACAAAACAGTCTTCCACCATTGCTTTCCCAGCGGGTGTTAACCGTATAATCAACCGCCGTTTGTGTAACGGGTCGGATGTACGCGACACCAGGTCACGTTGACTTAAGCGCCGAATAACCCCTTGTAGACTGACCGGATCCATATCGACCAGTCGACCCAGATTGTTTTGGGTGACCTCACTAATGTCATACAACTTAGCCAGTACGGCAAATTGCTGTGGGGTCAGGGAAGTCGCGTCGAATTCGTTCTTAAAAATCAACGAAGCCCGCTGGTGTGCCCTGCGCAATAGAAAACCAACCTGGTCGGTCAGTCTATAGTGATGATTGGCAGGCCGCGCTTGTTCTGCTTGCATGCTATTCACCTTTTAACGTTGCCAGCCGATCAGCCGGAGGTGTATTACGAGACCTGCGGCAGCGTATGACCCCATCAATGATCACCATACTAATACCGGGCAGATCGCCTTTTTTTATGCTGTTCAAAATGGTTGAACCGGCCGTATGCTGAGCTCGATCCATGATCACAAAATCAGCTGCACGGCCCGGCTCTATCAAACCACAGTCGAGATCACGTTGCCTCGCTGTGTTTCCGGTAGCAAAACAAAACACCGTTTCAGGTGGCACTTCGCCAAGGCTGGACAACAATGCGATCATGCGCAGGATACCCAGTGGTTGCACACCTGAACCAGCGGGCGAATCGGTGCCAAGAATAATGCGCTCTTGCTGCTTCAACTCCATGGTTGTGCGCATGGCAAACAGGGCTGCCAGCTCATTGCCATTGTGTACCAGCTCTACAGAACGCGAACAGCTTTCGCACAAGCAACGGATCTGATCCTGTGGCAGGGCCGTATGGCCACCGTTAATATGACCGATCACATCGGCATCGGCCTCCAGCACAACATCCGCATCGATCAAGCCCGAACCCGGTATCGATGGGCCACCGGTATGAATGGTGCTTTGAATACCATACTTGCGTGCCCATGCGACCATCTGTTTGGCTTCATCAGCCTGCTTAACGCCCCCCAGTCCAACTTCACCCAGCAGTTTGACTCCAGCTGCAGCCATTTCCTTAAAGTCCTGTTCGACCATTTCCTTTTCTACTACAGGGGCACCAGCATGCAGCTTGACGCCACCAGGACGCAGGTTGGAAAAGGTCCGTTGGGCCGTGATGGCCATAGCTTTTAAACCTACGATGTCTTTGGGCCGGCCTGGCGTATGCACCTCGCCAGCAGAAATCATGGTGGTCACACCACCATTAAGGTAACTGTCAATCCAGTTAAGCTGGTTCTGGCGTGGTGTCCAATCTCCCATCACCGGATGCACGTGGCTATCAATTAAGCCGGGGGCGACGGTAGTTTCCTGAGCATCCACCAGAATTTGAGCATTGTCGGTATTCAAATCAGCCCGGTAACCGATACTGTCGATACGACCGTCAATGACTACAATGGTATCGCCATCCAGAATAGGTTGTTCGAGGGCGCCCGAGAGTAACAGGCCAATGTTTTCGATAACCATCTTACCGCTGGGGAGGGTTGCTTGAGGTGTTGCTGCCATAATCATTCTCCGTCGCATTGGATTGTTGGAACCGGACCTACTGCACCATTAACGCAGTCCGTCATTGCCTTCGGCTTGCTCGTGCGTCAGCCCTCCTACTCGAGGCAGGGGACGACCACTGTCGGTTACCGATACACACACCAGGATCTCATTCGCGCGGGGGGCATCAGGCACTCGTACTTCCATGCCGTCGAAGTGGCTGCGCACATAGGCGGCATCCTTATGACCCAGAGGAACATCGATAGGCGTACCCAGGGTGCCCATTTTTTTTACTGAAGGAACCAGCGCCGCGCCTTTTTCTACTGCTGCACGCAGGGGAGCACCAAGTTTGGGATGCAGGATTGCCGCCGCGTGTTCCAGTTCGCCCTGGCTGCCGACGATGGCGGCCTTGCCATAGCTTTGCGCTTGTGGCGCATCAATGCCCAATGCCGCTACGGCTTTATGGCCCAGAATATCGCCTAACTCTGCCCCTATATCCATCAATAGAGACAGATCTTCTGCATAGCGTCCGGCAAAGGGGTTTTCGATTACGGCCATGGCCGTAGCCTTGCGTGTAGGCGGAGTGATGGCTATGCCAATCTCACACAGAGTTTCTTCAACAACAACCTGATATTTGCGTACTTTTGCTTTCATCTTAATCCATCCTCACCTTTGATTTCAGTTGCTTTTAACCCTCCCATTCGGGCATGAATTCGAGGGCCGCTACTCATGACCAGAACCAGTACGATTTCGTCTTCCTGTGGCGCGCCCGGCAGATAAACTTCAAAGCTATTGAAGTGGCTGCGCACATAAGAAGCATTGATGTGAGTAATCGGTACATCCAGTTTGGTGCCGGCGGGACCCACTTTTTTGGTGGAGGGTACAATAGCCTTGCTGTCACCAAGCAATTCACGCATCGCATATCCCCCAGGGACATGCCACAAGGCACCATGTTCCAGTTCGCCCGCTGCACCGACAATAGCGCCCTTGCCAAAGCCGTCAATATGATCCGCATTGCCACCGAGTCGGTCTATTAAAGCTTGTGCCATTTCCAGACCCAGGGGCTTTAGGTGTTCCATAAAGTACTGGATATCTTCCACATACTGACCAGCGAAGGGGTTTTTTATCAGTGCAGCGGCTGCACCAATAAGTAGCGGTTGCTGGCTGATAGCTCCCCCTTCATGGAAAATCTCTTCCACAATATAGAGTTTTTTTTGCACATTGATGGTCATTCAACAGCTACCTCCAGGCCACTTCCCGCAGGCTTTTTTCACTCCCTACGGTGATAAAATTATGTTGCAAAAAGAGTATGGCAAAGTGTAATAAACCACGCGATTTCAGTTTTCGCGCATAGCTTGCACCACGTTCCAGTGCCTTTTGGCACTGTTGTTCGCTCAGACGGGGGACGCCCGTGGTCACCAGACGTTCCCGCAAGTCGCTATCCGGGGCCAGTTCAGAAGCCTTGGCACGGCTAATGTCAGGGTGTTCGGGTAAATCCACCTGATTGGCTATCATGGTGGCGGCCACATCTGCATCGGCCGCATTGTTGGCCAGTACGGTTACGGCATCAGCAATGCCCAAGGAGAAACTCCGCCCCCCCTGATCCTGTGTTGCCCAGCCGGACGTTGCCACACCCCTGACGGGATCCTGTGCACTGATGGTAAGACTGCCCATGATCCTGCTGGTACTAACCTCTGGCACCACCCCGCAGCAAAACTGCTCCCCCTGAGCCAGGCTAAAAGCGATATCACCACCATTGTTCACCCAGGCTCTCTGCAACTGACCAGTCTGCTTCATGGCCGCTAGCAAGCTGTCCGCCACCGCGCCTGCGACAGCCGCCATGGGGCTTAACCGGGCTTCGTGATAAGGCATACAGGCATCAAACATCTGCCTGGCAATGGGGCCAATGGGTGCTGTCTGGTCGGTGCCAGGAGTTGTGGTGGATAACTCCTGGCGTAGCAAAGGCAGCTCTTGCACCAAATCACCTAATGTACTGCCAAAGCACGCACTGGCCTGATCATAGGCCGCCTGGACTTGTCTGGCTTCTCCTTGCGCATGGAGCAAAAGGTCTATGGGGCCATGATTTAAATGCAAATTATCACCTACCCGAGTAATCTGAATAGCGTCCACACTAGTCACCTGCATCGGTTTGCTGTTGGGTAAAGGCGTCGAATGGCCAAGGGTTGCCTGACCGCCAGCGTTCGATACGTGCCTCATCGCCAAGCTGAGCTATGACTTCGCTTACTGGGGTTATCTCTTCCATATGACCTTCAAGCTGCTGGTAGAGGGATGTTGGCATAGTGAACTCCAAGGGGGCAACCAATGCGGGTGTTGGTACGTAGCCGAAGGCGTTGTCGGCCATCCGCAGGATATCAACCATGAGTGAAATACCACCGCCCGGGTAGATATACACCGGGGCCCCAGACATGGTGACCTGACATTGCCCCTGTGCCACAGCGTTGGTCAGATGGATTGGATTACGGGTTACTCCAGCACGTAATGAACCTCCGGCACCAGCTGTAAAAAGAACTGTGGAAAGAGACGGTTCGCAATTTTCTCCAATACGCTGGACCACCTTTGCTACTGCATCAGGTATAGGGGCAGGCACCGGTTTTAGAGATTCATCGAGGACGCAATAACAGGTATCTTCGCCGGTTGTGCTGGTCAGTAAAATACGCTGACCAGGCCAGGCAATTTTGGGGTTAATGGTCTTAAAAACCGTCAGTGGATCAGTGATGTCGGTGCCTCCCCAACCGGTGCCGGGGTTGGCAACCTTGAAATAACGCCCAGGGGTGGATTTATGACCTCTCAGGCGTATGCCGGTGGCAGGGATTCCCAGACATTTACCCGCCTGGTGTTCTGACAGTTGGCCGGTGATATGATCATCTATCACGATCACTTCATCTACCTGCCCATACCATTGCTGAGCAAAGATGCCTATGGTGGCCGAACCGCAGCCTACTCGCATGCGTTGTTCTTCGACACCATTAACAATGGGAGCCTTGCCGGCTTGCACGGTAACCAGACTACCGCCTTCAATTTGTAGATCAACGGCCTGTTTATTGCACAGCGATAGCAGGGTTTCGCAGGTAACGCGCCCTTCTTTGAAGCTGCCACCCGTCACATGACGAACGCCGCCGAGGGAGAGCATTTGTGAACCGTATTCAGCGGTGGTGACATGGCCAACCTGTTCGCCCTGGCAATATACGGCAGCGGTTTCGGAACCTAAATGGCGGTCGGTATCAATTTTGACTTTGGCCCCACAGTAGCTAAAGAGGCCTTCGGTGACCACGGTTACGGTGTCAATGCCGTCGTGCTGGGATGAGACGATAAAAGGTGCGGGCTTATAATCAGGATAAGTGGTGCCGGCGCCGACAGCGGTAACGAATGTGGTCGCTGGTTCAAGAGTATTGGTAAATTTCTGGTTTGGCTGCGGTGCTGTGAGTTGGGCTGGTTCCGCCACCACCTGATGGGCCAGCAGCAGGCGATCACAACGTATCAATACGCCGTCATCGTTGGCATAGCGAGCACAAGCGCCTTCCTTGCCTGGTCTGATACGACAAAGTATCGGACAGGCGTCACAGCGGATAATGCCGTCCTGGCCTTCTTTTCCACCGAACTCAGAGGTCCGATTCTTGAGATCTTTAAAGTGGCTACTCATGTTCCTCCCCTTGATGTAATGCCGCTAACAATCGGTGGGGTAACACAGGTACCTGGCGTACTACTACGCCCGTGGCATGGCGGATGGCGCTAAATATGGCGGCCGGTGTAGGGACTAAAGCGGGTTCGCCCACTCCCTTTGCCCCGTAAGGGCCCAGGGGGTCTGGATCTTCGACAAGAATGACCTCAATGTCTGGGGTGTCGCCGATAGTGGGGATAAGGTAATCATGCAGGTTTTCCGTGCGGCCAGGCAGGTACTCTTCCATCAGCGCCATACCCAGACCCTGAATAATCCCACCGTGTATCTGGCCTTCTACCAGAGTGGGGTTGATGGCTTTGCCAACATCATGAGCCGCCACAAAACGATTGACCTTTAGGGTGCCAAGTTGAGTATCTACATCCAGGCTACATATCTGGGTGGCAAAAGCATAGGTGGCATAGGGTTCACCCTGTCCCTTTTCATCCAGCGGGGTCGTGGGTGGATCAAAACGGCCTACTCCCTCGGCCATAACCGTGTCCCCCGAACCATGTTCAGCCAGTTGTAACTGACTTCGCTGTCCGTCGAGTTCAGCCGTCAATACTCCCTTGTCTAAATGCAGTTGTGCCTCTTGGTCCATATCCAGCCACTTGAGCAGTTTCTCACGCAAGTTCTGGCCGGCCAAAAAGGCGGCTTTGCCCGACACAAAAGTCTGTCTTGATGCCGAGGTTTTACCGGCATCAGCGGTGCATTCGGTATCACCGGTTACCATGTCAAAGCAACTGAGTGGCAAGCCCACAGCATCAGCGCATATCTGCAACAGTGCCGTATTTGAACCCTGGCCAATTTCAGCCACACCATTGTAGAACACCAGTTTTCCCCGGGCAGATAAGGTGACCCGCAGGGTCGAGGGGTTAGATAAGGAGGTATTGCCGCAGCCATACCACATGCAGGCGATACCCACACCCCGGCGAACAGGGCCTGGCTGACGATTGAAAACGTCCGCTTCGGCAAGCATTGCCTGCCATTGGGGATGCAGGGCCGTCAGACATTCGCACATCCCTACACTGCTGTTGAGCCGTTGTCCCGTGGCCGTCAGATCGCCCTCAACAATGGCATTTTGGTAGCGGAAAGCCCAGCGATCCAGATTCAGTTTGTCGGCCAGTTGATCGTAGAGCATTTCCTGAGCAATGGCCGCTTGGGGTGTGCCAAAGCCTCTAAAGGCGCCAGCGGGGGATTGATTGGTATAGTAAGCCGGCGTGTTGCATAAGACATTGGGTACCACATAGGGACCGGTGGCATGCACCGGTACCCGCCCCGCTACGGTTGGTCCCCAGGAGGCATAGGCCCCGGTGTTGTATTCGCCACATAATTCAAAGCCAAGTAACCGGCCATCAGCGGCCGCCATGGCTCGGGCGGAGATTTGAGTTGGGTGGCGCTTGGTACTCGAGGCCATGGACTCGGTGCGGCTGAAAACAGCGCGAACCGGGTGCTTTAAGATCCATGCGGCCAGGGCAATTAATGGTTGTACTGATAGATCCAGCTTGCCACCAAAACCGCCGCCGCATGCACTGGGGATGACGCGCACGGCTTGGGCTTCCAGACCAAGAATATGGGCAATTTCATCTCGATCCATATAAGGCGCCTGGGTGCAGGCACTAACGGTTATTTGACCATCGCCTGTGGGGTGCGCATAACCGGCTTCCGGCTCGATATAACCGTGTTCTACATAACCCGTGGTCCAGTTTCCTGAAATGATGACGTGAGCCTGTTTGGCGGCCTCTTCAATGTTGCCTTTTTCCAGATAACCGTTTATCAAGAGATTGCTCTGTCTGTCTTTATGTACCAGTGGGGCAGTTTTCGCCTTGGCCTGGTCGATGCCGATAACCGCCGCTTGGGGTATCCAGATTATGGGCAGTTCGTCATCATTAAGGGTTTCCAAAGTGGCACGCGCTCCCACCAGTGCCAAAACACATTCACCACGGTAGCGCACCAGGCCATTGGCCAGCACAGGCTGGTCTTTGAGGTCGGGATAGATGCCAAAATTGTTAGTGCCCGTCACATCTGCAGCGCTGAGCACTTTATGCAGGCCGGGGTGGCGAGCGTAGAGATCGGTCATATCGCCAAGCTCAAAACGGGCACTATCATGTGGTGAGCGTACCGCCCGCAACCAAAGCGCATCGGCTGGCGCTTGGTCAGCCCCAAATTCAGCCACCCCCGTGAGTTTGTCCATCCCTTCCACGCGCAGGGCGCGATCGCCAACAGCGAGTTTGCCTGCGGCCGTGGCCTGGTCGCAAGATTGACCGTCACGCAGCATCTGCGCGGCGGCCATAGTGGCTTCGATGATTTTTACGTAACCCGTACAGCGGCACAAGACGCCACCTAAGGCAGTCTCAACAGCCTGACGATCTGGAGCTGTATTGGTGGCCAGTAGGTCGCAGGCCGCCATCATCATACCGGGCGTACAAATACCACACTGGGCGGCACCATGCGCTAAAAATGCCTTCTGCAGGGCGATCAAAATGGGTTCTGATTGATATCCTTCAACGGTGAGCACCTCGGCGCCTTCGCATTGAGCAGCGGGTACCAGGCAAGAACAAACCTGCTGACCATTAAGTAATACGGTGCAGGCGCCACAGTCCCCCGCTTCGCAGCCAATTTTAGTGCCTGTGAGCTGAAGCTCATCGCGCAAAAGGCGGGAAAGAGGGGTGAATGGCGAGGTTGTGACCTGCTGCCTGGAGCCATTGACATCTAAAGACACTTCGACATATTGCTCGGTGCCTGAGGGTAATTTGCCACACTGATTGGCATGGGCTTTAGGCATGATGGCACTCCTGCTGTTGACACAGGCTAAGCAACAATCGGCGGCTGATTTCCTCGGCACAATGGCGCCGATAGTCCGCACTGGCGCGCATATCATCAATCGGGGTTAAGCCGGAAAAGTGTCCTGGCGTAATCAGCTTAGCCAATTCAGCGCCGCAGGTATGACCCTTTAGCAATGCTTCCAACGCTGACATGCGTTGGGCGACTTCTGAGCAGGCACCAATGGCAATACGAACATCCTCAATCTGTTGCTGTTTGTTAATAACCAGTACCATGGCCACCATAACGATAGAAATAACCAGGGAACTTCGCGAGCCCAGCTTTTCAAAGCCGCCCAAAGCACGGCCCGCCAGTTTGGGAATAAGAATGGCAGTAACCAGCTCATTCTCTTGCCGCGCCGTTTTACGGTAGCCCAGCACAAATTCATCGAGCCTCAGGATACGTACACCTGACTGACTGCTCAGTTCCACCTGGGCATCAAGACAAAGTAGCACTGGGACACCGTCAGCAGCGGGCGAAGCATTACAGATATTACCCCCTATGGTGCCCCGGTTCTGTATTTGTAGTGCGCCAATGCACTGGGCAGCTTGTTGCAGTGGAGTAAAATAGGCGGGTAACGCTGCCTGAGCAATGTGGCTCCAGGTAGTTAGGGCCCCAATCCTGAAGTGTGAGTTCCTATCACTAATGCCCTGCAATTCGGATAACCCGCTAATATCCAGCAAAGCCTGTTGACGCCAGTCGCCCCATCCATTGTGTGCGACCTTTGCCGGGTACAGGTCAGTGGCTCCAGCAACAATGGTGAGTTGCTTTTGAGCCAAGAGTTCCAGACTATGTTCCAGGCATAAAGGACGGAAATAATGTATGGCTTTTGTCGTTGCTGATTGCACCGTGCCTGCCTCCATCGCAAGTAAACCGAATAGTTCTTGACTCAATGTATGCACACATACAATACATTAGCTTTTTTCCCTACGCAATCGTTTTTGTTTATGGCATGCGCAGCAGGTGGCAGCACCAAAGAGCAGAAAAATTTTTATGGAAAGGTTTACGCTTTCTTCCACCAGGATCTCATAAAGTGCCAGCTAACCCCAGGTTTTATCGAGGCCCTGGTGATCGAACGGATCCTGGATCAGATCGGGGAGTGGTGCCCCTCACCACCCCCCAGAGCACCGCCCGCTGAGCAAGAGTGGCCCAAGGGCTGCCAGATCCCGCTTAGCTACCATCCCGTCCCTGATATCGCCTGAGCCGTTGTTTGATCCCAGGCGGGGTGTTCTGTGGCCGTTGGGTGGTAACTGCGCTTGAAAACAGCCGCCAATTAGGGCAAGTTGTGAGTTGTGGATAAAAAACAGAAGGGATGAGGGGATGAAATGGCGGTTAGGGATGACAGGGGTGATGTGAAACAGACAACGACAGGGTTTCGAGGGCCGCTGATGGTGCAATCCCTCACCTCTGCTAAAAGCAAATTCCTATCCCT
>MPMF02375502.1_pt1 | contig 14549 bp, 11 predicted proteins | sample 1617271 | NCBI WGS metagenome assembly MPMF02 (sample SAMN05944812, study PRJNA350692) | marine metagenome | biome: marine; feature: ODZ; material: water; isolation source: 120 m water sample prefiltered with 30 um filter, filtered on to 0.2 um... | place: Pacific Ocean | collected 2012-04-09... | reverse complement strand
GGAGAGACGGAGAGACGGAGAGACGGAGAAGATAGGAGTGCCGACCATCACCGCCCGGTCATGTCGACCGAATAAATCGGCAGGTGGCGATAATAGATCTCCAGCATGTAGATCGCCATCGAGGTTGTATAAAGACGCCCTCCGGCATGTTCCCAAGAATCTTTCTCGGGACTCCAACTGCCCCGCTCGGGTCCCTTTGTTTCCTGGCGATCGGGTAGCGCGCGCGACATCACCGCATTCCAGTCTGTCCAGGCCTCTCCCTCAATGTTGTGCAGGACCTGCGTCGCATAATACCAGTAGTAAAAGTCCGATGAGTTTCCAGATGTAGCAATCCCGTTCTCTCCGAGCCACTGCACTCCTTGAAGAAGATTGCTGTTGTCCTGCGGCCATCCCAGGTATTGCCGACACAATAGCCCTTCCGCAGTCATCGACAATTTAGCGCCCCCATTGGGCATGTATTCATAGCGGCTGCCACCATCAACCGCCACTGAATCTAAAAACTCTTCGAAGTGATCGAGTGTCTCCTGAGGCACCTGGATTCCCGCCATCCTCGCACTCACAAGCGCCATCATGACCCATCCCGATACGGAAAGATCGGAACCGCTTCCAAAAACATACCGCCAACCCCCGGCAGCGTCTTGGCTTTTCACAAGATAGCCAATCGCCCGCTCCGCCGGCCCTCTCAAATCTTCATCTTTACTCATCGCATAGAGTTCACAGAGCGCGAGGGTGCAGAGCGCCTGGGTATAAAGGTGATGGTGGGAAGGCACGTTGCGGGTGAAACCACCATCCTTGGTCTGTCGCTTTCGCAGCGATTTGGCGGCACGAGCGAGGCTATGGCGAAACTTTTCAATGGGTCCATCCTGGTGCGTCTGCCCAAAGCCCTGAAAGGCGAGCATCGCCATGGCGGTCGCCGCATTTTTATTCTCCGTGACACCACCATCAGCATAGGAACCATCTTTCTGGCGACCGGTAAGGCTCCACATACCGTCGGCCCCCTGATGTCGATGGAGCCAATCGAGCCCATTTAAGACTGCATTTTCTGTTGCCGCCGAACCTCCGTACGCAGCCAGGAGTCCCTCTTTCGTGCCCTCCTGGCGACCACTGAGCATCGACCCGATCGCAGGCATTCCCAAGCCTTCCGGCATCGCTATTTTCAAATTCTCCAAGTCTGGAAGTTCGCTCTGAAATTCGGGCAGCTCAACAATTTCTAGTTCTCCTGCCGCCGGCAGGAAGGCTTCCACGGCAGGTTCCACCAGTTTGGCATCATCTATGATCTGAGGGTCGGGCTGTGCGTCAGGGGCGTCCATCCTAGATAATTCGAGAACCAGCTCTCCCCCAGAGGTCATCAAAATGGGTATCAGGGCAAGAATGACAATGGCTGCTATATTCACAACACTACTAAGAAACCACGGTTTTGCCGATCGTAAAGCCGAACGCAGTGGAAACTCATCGGCATCATCATCTGCAACAATCTGTATGACTGCAGGATCAACAGCGGACATCGGATCGGGTAACAGAGGTTGCCCGCCGGAATGCCGCATTGAGTCATCAACGGTTGAGTTCGGGAGCAGTTCATGGTTGCCCACCAAAGAAAAGCTGGGCCGCTGCAACGATTTTGACCAATCGACTGAGGAAGGCCCGATATTATCTACCACGGGGACATTCATATTTTCCGGTGGCACCTCATCCGCCGGAGCAACGGCGGGAGATGAGGTCTTCAAAGTGGGGGGAGAAGGAATCGCGGGGGGCTTGAGGACCGGGGGAAGAGCCGGGACAAATGCATTCTCTTCTTTATCGGAAAGCGGACGGCCCTCGGAACGACCGTCACCTAGCGTCCCATCGTCAGAGAGGTTCTGTGAGTCGCCGGTTGGCCCCAAATCGGCTTTTGACATGAGAAGCCACTGTTCGTTTATTGTTCTTCTGACCGATCAATCTGCGAGAGTCTCATTTTACCCCCGTTCATTCGATGAGCCAAGCAGAACGTACCGTTGGGGCCGTTTGCACCTGAAACGATGATAAAGAACGTCACGAATCAAAATTGGCTGGTGGACTTGCCGTCAATTTGCTGTAAAATGCCCCTCTTGCCGTTGGCGGCCCTTCCTGGCCCCGGGCAGAAAAAGATAAACAGATAAAGATAAATAGGGCGCGGGGTGGAGCAGTCCGGTAGCTCGCGAGGCTCATAACCTCGAGGTCGCAGGTTCGAATCCTGTCCCCGCAACTTTTTTATTTTTTCATACCCCGGCCCCTTGGCCGGGCTTGGGGTGGTGGCCCTCTGCCGCGAGAGAAGAGCGGACACAAAATCACCTCGCATGCGCAGCGGTGTTCGGCGACTTTTCCTACGCCCCATGACGATTTCTTTTGCAACCGTTCCTGCTTTACGTCTATAAGTTCACGTTCGCTTCAAACTCGTGAGGACAATCGAATGGCAGTCGATCCCATCTGCGGGATGCAAGTCGATGAAAGCACGAATCTGACCGCCGAGCGCGACGGTGAAAGATTCTATTTCTGCAGCGAGCACTGCCGCACAAAATTCTTAACGGCAGAAGAACCGATCCACCAAAAAGAGGAATCGAACGAAACAGTCCACGAATGTTGCCATGGCCACGCTCATCAGGGCGCTCCCGCGGAGCCTGCAGAAAAAGCTTCCCATGGCAAATATTTCTGCCCCATGTGCCCGGGCGTGCAAAGTGACACACCGGGAACGTGTCCGAAATGCGGCATGGCACTCGAATCCTCAGAGCCCGTGACGCTGGCACAAAAAACGATCTACACCTGCCCCATGCATCCGGAAATTGAGCGCGACAAGCCGGGTGCCTGCCCCATATGTGGCATGGATCTGGAACCCAAATTCGTTGCGGCAGGTAGCGATGAGGACGATACCGAACTGGTGAGTATGACGCGGAGATTCTGGCTTGCGTTCGCACTGAGTTTGCCCGTTCTGCTTCTGGCCATGTTGCCGATGGTTGGAATTGGAGTGGATCAATGGCTCGGACAGACCACCTCGCTTTGGTTGCAAGTCATCCTTAGCACCCCCGTGGTATTTTGGGCCGGGGGCATCTTTTTTATGAGGGGCATTCGGTCCATTGCAACCCTTCAGTTAAACATGTTCACGCTCATCTCCATTGGCACAGGTGCTGCTTATCTCTACAGCCTCCTCGCCGTTCTCTTTCCTGGCATTTTCCCTCAGGAACTGAAAACCGGCGGTTCTATTGAAGTCTACTTTGAGGCCGCAGCGGTCATTATTACGCTGGTACTCTTGGGACAGGTGCTGGAACTCCGCGCCCGGAAGAAGACGAGCAGCGCAATCCGAGACCTCTTAGCACTCGCACCTCCCACGGCCCGAGTCATCCGTGATGGCCAAGAACAGGAGATTTCTCTCGATGCCGTGCAAAAACTCGATACGCTACGGGTTCGGCCCGGCGAGAAAATCCCGGTCGACGGTCGCCTCATCGAAGGAACCAGTTCGGTGGATGAATCGATGCTCACCGGGGAGTCGCTCCCGGTTGAAAAACAGGCGGGTGATGAGGTGATTGGTGGCTCTTTCAATCACACCGGTGCGTTTTTGATGACTGCTGAGAAGGTAGGGGCAGATACGCTCCTCGCACAGATCGTACACCGGGTTGCCGACGCCCAGAGGAGCCGCGCGCCTGTCCAAAAAATTGCCGACCGGGTCTCGGCCTACTTTGTTCCCTTCGTCCTGGCAACCTCCGTAGCCACGCTCTTTGTCTGGATGTTCGTCAAACCGGAACTGGCTGTTGTCAATTCCGTGGCTGTGCTGATCATCGCCTGTCCCTGTGCCTTGGGTTTGGCGACGCCAATTTCGATCATGGTCGGTATCGGTCGCGGTGCAAAATCGGGCATCCTCGTCAAAGATGCCGAGGTCCTCGAACTGCTTGAAAAAGTAGACTTTCTGGCGGTCGATAAAACGGGGACCCTCACGGAAGGAAGGCCGAGCCTGACAGGCTGCCTGCCCTCGGGAGATTGGACCGAGGAGGCTCTGCTTGCCTATGCCGCAGCAGCAGAACAGAACAGTGAGCATCCATTGGCTCGGGCAATCATCGCCGCTGCTGAGGACCGCAGTATTACAGTACCCAAGGCGGACGCCTTCGAATCGATCACCGGTGGCGGGGTTTGGGCGAAGGTGGCCGGAAAAGAGGTGCTCCTGGGCAATCGCTCCTGGCTTAAGGAAAAACAAATTCCCGGACTCGACGAGGCGGACGAGACAGCCGCGGAAGAGGAGCGGCAGGGCCGGACGGTGATGTTTGTGGCAATCGACGGGCAACTGAGTGGACTTTTGATCGTCGCCGACACGGTCAAATCCTCAACGCCCGAAGCTATCCAATCTCTGCACCAAGAAGGGCTCCAGTTGACGATGCTCACCGGGGATAACGAGAGGACGGCCAGCACGATTGCCGCAGAACTCGATCTCGACGCATTCAGCGCCGAACTTCTACCGGATGAAAAGCATGAACAGATCAAACACCTCCGCACGCAGGGACACACCGTAGCGATGGCTGGCGATGGTATTAACGATGCGCCAGCACTTGCCGAAGCGGATGTCGGAATTGCCATGGGAACCGGGACCGATATCGCCATCGAATCGGCAGGGGTGACGCTGGTGAAAGGTGATTTGCTCGGGATTGCCAAGGCGGTCCGGCTCAGCCGGGCGACCATGCGGAATATCCGGCAAAATTTCTTTTTTGCCTTCGGCTACAACATGCTCGGCGTGCCTCTTGCCGCCGGCGTCCTCTATCCGATCTCGGAACACCTGCTGCTCAACCCGATGGTGGCCGCCGCGGCAATGAGTCTCAGCAGCGTCTCAGTCGTCTGCAATGCCTTGCGACTGCGAAATATCAAACTCACAAAATAATCCGGCGACCGATGCGGCACACGCTTGCAGGTACTCGGGCCCGCTTTCGGAACCGTTTTAGACCCTTTACAAGGACCATTGGGAATCGACAATAAAGGCTGTCGTTTCCTCCGTCACCCCAAAGGGGTACCATCATGTCCGATACCAATGTCTGCATCGCAGTCACTAAAGACCACCAGCAGGCCGCAGAATTGGTCGATACACTCATAGCGGCTGGATTTTCCAAAGAAAAAATATCGGTCGTGGGCAAAGACCACGCCGAGGATGGTCACGTCCACGGTTACGTCACCACCGGCGAGACGATGTCGTTCTGGGGAAAACAGGGTGCCTTCTGGGGCGGACTCTTCGGCGTGCTCGCGGGTGCCGGTTTTCTTTTTGTACCCGGTATCGGCCCTCTTTTAGTCGGCGGACCGCTACTGAGCATGATCGTCGGTGGCCTGGAAGGGGGGGCGGTCCTGGGCGGCATTGAGGCGGTGTTTGCGGGCCTTCTGCACCTGGGGCTTTCCAAGGACAGTTTGGCACTCTATGAGAAACAGCTAAAAAAAGGGAACTGCCTCGTGATCCTGCACGGGACGAGAGACGAAGTAGTGCGGGGCAGTGAGGTCGCCAAAGGCTATGGACTCGAAACGGTCGACGTTCACGCCGCCTGATGAGGTTTTGAGTATTTTCTCGCAACAACAATTTTTCACTGCAATAATCAGGAAAGAAATTTGCATGATGAGCCAACACAAGAACCATCACTCCAAGCACGACAAGAAACACGCACATCATGGCCCGAAGAAGGGCAAGGGATTCCACAAGGACTGGAAAACATGGACCGTGATCATCCTGATGTTGGCTTCCATGCTGGTGTATGTCCTAAGCTTTGATGAAGCCGATCCACAGAATATTGGGGGACCGGTTGGAACGCAGGGCGAAATGCCCGCTGCCGCAGAATAGAAACCGGGAGAAACACTCATGGATTCCGGAGGACTCTACTGGGAACAGATCGCGATCCTGCTGGGAATCGCGATTGCCGTTGGCTGGCTTGCCGGCGTGATCACCCGGGGTGGCGGTTTTGGCGTTCTGGGCGATATCGCCATCGCCATCTGCGGTGCGTTTGCAGGAGCTTTTCTCTTTAACCTGGTGGGAATTGAGGTGCCTGCGGGCTACCTGGGGCTTTTCATCAAGGCCACCGCGGGGGCGGTCGTACTGCTGCTTTTGATCCGGCTCATCAAGCGCATTTGAGACGGCGACAGGAGAGACGGCGACAGGAGAGACGGCAACAGGAGAGACGGCGACAGGAGAGCCGGCACGATCTCTCAGCGGACAAACTCAATCGGAACGGCCAGGTTTGTCAGCCAGGCTGCGAGGAAAAACATCGCAAAGGATGCCGCTACGAAAAGGGCCATCGTCAGCAACGAGAGTTGGCCCATCTGATGCCCTGCGGCGTCGTCACTCTCTGCTACTCCGGCCCCATGTCCTTCGTGGCTGATTTGCCCTTCGTGACTGATTTGCCCTTCGTGGCTGGGTTGCCCTTCGTGACTGGGTTTTTCTTCATGAATGTGTTGTCTCTCATGCCCATGCTCAGCGGCCGGTCCGGACAGATGGCCCGCGTGCTCTCCTGCAGCCTCACCAGAGCGAAGGCCTCTAAACGGATCGTCCGGGCCGATCGTCATGCAGCCATGTTTGAGCCCCTTGCGGACGAGAGCATAGTTGACCGGATAGGCGGTCAGGCCACCGGCGATGGTCGCCATGCTCATCACAAACCAGAATTTTCCCGTCAACGGTCCCTCAACGTCGGGAAGCAGAAAGTGATTTAAGAGCAGCATCGCGGGGATCATGCCGAGCATGACCATGTTCATGGAGACCGTCTCGGCAAAAATCGTCTTGCGGACCGCAAGCCGATAATTCCCCTCGTACATGTTTCGCATCATCAACGCCTGAAAGATAAACAGGCCCACGGCATACCCGGCCACATATTCAATTACAAGATCGATGCCATTTGCAAATCTGAAAACAGGAACGATCGCGGCGGCTATAAAAATGCCCGTTGCATCGCCGGCCAGACAATGCATCTCGCTGTTGACCCCTTGCTTCCAGGTCGCCCGGGTGTAGGTGTCATGTTTGCCCGGACCGGGGCTGCGGCAGGTGAGAAAGTAGACCAAAAGTCCAACCGGACCGGTGTAGGCAACCACGAGAATCCAGGCCAGTTTCTGTACCCAGCTTACCGGCAGGCGCACCAGGGCATCGTAGAGGACTGTGAGTAGCGAAATCCCGACGAGCACAAACCAGATTGTGACGATGAGAGGAAACATCACCAGCGCTCCGCTTCATAGAAAGATTGGCCAATGCCGGCGGTTGCCGACAATGCTTTTCTAACATCCTGATCGAGTACCATCAAGCAACCGAGAATACGGTCGACAGGATCTTTCCGGAAGAAAAAGAACAAACAGCCTTTCTTTTTTCCAGTTGCAGATCCGACTCAGATGCGGTCGAGTCGGTCGCGGTCTTGAGGAGAGTGGGGCTTTGGGGGCTGCGGACCACTCGGCTTTTGCCTGCTCTCTTTAGGATCCTTAATCCAGCGAATTTTGGATGCGGCTGCCAGACCGACTTCCTTCACGAACTGCTGCTCGCCCCTTAAGAGCAAAAGGCGGACGGTATTCCCCGCAAAAAGCGGTTTGATCTGGTACTTGAACTCCACAATATTTGCCACCGGCTGCCGATTGACCGCGACGATGGTATCCCCAACGCGCAACCCGCTCGCTGCGGCTGGGGAATCGGGATGGACAGCCTGCACTTGGGGCGGAATTCCGAACAGATTGCTATCTTTCTTCAAACTGATCCCCAAAAAACCGGGCCGCAAAATTTCGCCCGTTTTCAGACGCGGCAGCACCTGCTGGAGGTAGGTATGCGGAATGGCAAACCCAATCCCCGAGTCGTACCATTCGGCGCCCGCCACATTTCCATCCCGCTCGGGCGAAAGAGGTACCAACAGTCCCATCACGCGGCCATGAATATCGACCAGCGGTCCCCCATAATTGTTCGGAGAGATTTTGGCATCGGTCTGAATCGCTTTGTCCCAAATCCGATCGACGGCACTGACGATGCCCACCGAAAGATTGACCTGCTCGGCATCGAGCGTGCGGCCTATCGCCAAGGCCCAGGCGCCGGGAACGGCAGAACCGGCCTCTGCCCACTCGGGCATCATCAACGGCGGGGTCCCCTGAGGAAGATCCACTTTCAAAAGTACCAAGCCGCGACTTTCGTCCGCGCCGAGCAAACGTGCCGGCAGATTCAAGCCACCGGGCAATTGGACCAGGATCGAGGTTGGCCGCCGGGCAAAGTTGTAACGGCTTGAGACGATCAGCCCCTCCGGCGAGACAACCAGTCCGGTACAGGGCCCTTTTCCGAGCGACACACCTCCGACCCGATCGCTCCCACCCACACATTGGATACGGACCACAGAATCGGCCACCTGCGCGGCCGCAGCCTGCATCGCCTGCTGCTCGAGATGCGCCAGATCGTTACCCGATGCCCGCGGCAGGGGGGAGGACAAACCGGTTGCAACTGCCAGTGCAAAGAGAGCGGCCGCAAAAAACTGCTTTTTGTTCATTGGATTGCTTCTCCGGGCGGCAACGTACGAAGCTCAATGGTCACAAGCTCTTCACCGCGACGGATGAGCAGGGGCAGCAACTGTCCACGCTCGAATTTTTCACAGCGACTTTTGACATCCTTGATCGACTGGACCAAGGTGTCTCCGACAAACAAGATCAGGTCATCCTTTCGAAGCCCTGCCTCCGCTGCGGATGAGGTGTCTCGCACCGAATCGATGTACGGGGGCGTGCTGTCGATGACATCCGGAACAAGCACAACTCCCAGTCCGTTAAGATCGACCGGATGCCGCACAGGAATGGCGACCTCTTCGCGGGGTCTCTGCGGCTCTCCGGCAATGATCGCAGCCGTCGCGTCGCGAAGTGCCGCGATAGGCAACGCATAATTGAGCCAGGTATTGTCCTGGCGATTTCTCAATTCTTTGCCCAACATCCCGAGCAAAGTACCGTCAATCGTCGTCAGCGCTCCACCAGCAGCTCCAGGATTGTTGGTGAGCGCATCGGTCACATACACCCTGCCATTAAACTGGGTCTGAAACACTCCTTTACGAGCTTTCAGATAAGGTACGGCCGAAACCACTCCTCGCTGCACGCTTGTCGGCTCGTCCCCGGTGGCCACCGAGAAAAGATTACTAAAGGCGAGCACTCGGGTCCCCACATCTGCTTCGAGAGATTGCGATAGCTGAAAAAAAGGCAGATTCTCTTCATCGATTTTCAAAATGGCAATTTCCAGCCAGGGATCGACCCCTAAGATTTCTGCATCAAATCTTCGTCCGTCATTGAGCGTTACCGTTGGTGCATCCGTATCAAGAACGTAACTCCAAACGGTGAGAACATGTCCCTCGGAGGAAATGAGAAAACCGCTCTGATACGCCTCCAGGCCTCGAAAACCGCCCGCCCCGTAAATTTTAACGAGTTTTGGCTGGACGCGATCGATACTGCTTGCAAACGATGGCAATTTCCCCATGGCCATTGCCGACCGCATCACCGCCTCCGGCGGGCTTAGAACTGCAAAGAGCAGACAGACGAGGGTAAAGAATCGGGACGAGAGGTTCATTCTTTTTCCGCTTCTTTAAATGCAAACGATGAAATACGAAAGACGCCGTAGCGCCGCATCGCATAGAGAACCTCAAAGCGATGTGGCAAAGACAAACCATCGACTTCACGATAATCACCGAAGTATATTTCACACGGATCGACGCCATCGTCGGGAAACATCTCGAGGGCCAGAAGTTGCCCGCTGTCGGGATCGAACATGAAATGGACTTCGACACCCGCATGCATCCCTATCAACAGATCAACCTGGTGCGCGTGCCCATGCAGGGGTACCGTTCCGATGTATTCCACTTTCCCAAAATCATCGACGCCTCCTAGAAAGAGTCGTTGCCAGAGATGCAGCGCCAGCAGCAGCCCCCCGGTTGCGGGCGGGTCAAGAACCTCACTCAACTCGTCGGTAAAATCTGCTCGGCCTTGATAAAACGGTAATTCGGCCGACCCCACCTTCGGACCCAATACGATCCGCATCGGTCCCTCACCGACGTCCGATTGAATATCTCCGGTAAGAACCCAACTGTCCTTTTGCTCGTGCGGGTCCCAACCGCGACGGACCGCATCGGCAAGCCGTTGGATGTGACGACGATTGAAGTAATAGTTGGCAAAACCCTTCTTCTGCTCATAATGCTGCTTCACAACAGCAGGCGCCTTTTTTAGCTTGTCAATGGATTTGTTCGGATGTTTTGGAGGGGGCGTTTTCTGATCCTTTTTAGGTCGCCGGCCATCCGGTCGTCGTGGCGGAGCACCCGGTTTTCCTGAAATTTTTTCTGCCAACTCACCCGCGCCGTGCACACCACCGAGTCGCACGAGCACTTCATACATTTCACCATCTCGACGATAGACCAAGGGAACCCGCCAAAGCCGCGGAAGTGTACCGAGCACGTTTTTCAGAGCATTGACACTTCGAATCGGACGACCTGCCAACTTGACGATCTCGTCATCGAGACGGAGTCCCCGTCGATAGGCGTCGCTATTTTCAAGAATGTCGCTCACTACGACACGGCCTTCTTCGTCACTGGCAACAACCGCACCGAGTGTTGCGTGATCTACAATCCGCCCACTACGCAAATAGCCGAGAAAGTTTTTGATCTGATTGATCGAAATGGCATATCCAACACCTACATTTACCCGTCCTCTCTTTTCAAAAGAGCCGCGGCCGTTGATACCGATCAACGCACCACGACCATCAAAAAGAGGGCCTCCGGAATTCCCCGGATTAATCGCCGCATCTGTCTGCAGACAATCGGTATATTCCAACAGCGTCCCGGCGGGATATTGGTAACGATGCACTCCGGAAATAATGCCATAAGAGACACTCGGTACAAAGTCGGTCGCCAGCAAGAATGGATTGCCAATGACATAGACCCAATCGCCTGCGCGGACCTTGTCACTATCACCCAGTGTGGCAGCAGGGAAATCATCGCGACCAAATAATTTGATCAGTGCGACATCGCCTGTGGGATCCACGCCGACAAGCACAGCATCGTAAAGTTTGCCATCGTTCATGCCGCACTTCATCGCAGCACCCGATGGCGCCGTCACGTGAAAATTTGTGAGGGCATATCCGTCCGGAGAAATGATGACTCCAGAACCGCCACCGCCACCGTCGGGACCGAATACCGCAAGGGTGGAATCGGATGCCGCAGCGACCACGGCAACCCGCTCTGCCTGTGCATCGAGAACAGCGGCCGGCACCTCTGCAGAAAATGCCTCTGTAGCTGCTACCAACAGCCATATCCCAACATTCCACATGAGGATGGGGCGATTCATTTGATGAGCCTGGCGTTACAAAGGTTGAGATGGTCGCCCACATCCTGATTTTCGCCGTAATCCACGAACAATTCCAGCAGACGAACGCCCGTGAGATCGACCGAGATGTCGCGCGGTCCGTCACGGCCACTCACCTCTGTGGCAAATAACTGTTCGCGATCACCATAGATAACAAGCCGCACATGTCCCGATTGACGGTTCGCCGCATCAATTCCAGCGCGAGCGCGAAAATACCGAACACCCACCGGCAAATCGTAGGCGATCCGCGTTCGACTGTGCAGCGAAATTCCTCGATCGTACGACTCGATGCTCGCAGCGGCACCACTACCGCTGGCAATTCGCAACTGGCCGTTATCGTATCGGGCCCGCCGAAGCGATAGAGCGCGATCTTTTTTAGGTCGGTAAAATCGCTCCAACAGATTTCCGAGCCCCTGCAATTCAATATAGGGTGTCCATGCGACAGAGACCGGCTCCAGTTGAGACAAATAGACGATTTTTTCGGATGAGAAATCAAGTTTCTTGATCTGGTTGTAGCGATACTGCACCGAAATCCCGCATGGAGTCTGCACCCGTATCTCTTCTGGTCCTGCGGAAAACTCGGCCACCTCGAGAAGCGATCCATCGACCGCCATCAACTGCATGATCGCCGGTCGTTGTTCAGGCCCTCTGCGGTGGCCATAGAGGATGCCTGCAAGCTTGCCGATTCCGACAGGGATGACCTCTCCATCGAGCTCAAATTCGACTGTCTGTTGATTGACCTTCTCAATGATGCCATCGAGGTAGTCGAGCTTATCCTGTCTGCGGATTGCAATCCGGTCTGTCCGGTCACCCTCCAGACGGATTCGGTCCCAGGCAGCGGTCTGTGCAGCATTGTGTTTTCCGAATCGAACGGCACGGACCGTGCGAAGCGGCACATCCAACGCACGACCGTTGGTGAACCGGATGCGGGCATCGTCACCAGATGTTTCGTAAAAAGTCGTTGCCAGCCGGGAACCATCGACCAGTCGCAGCCAAGCGGTCGCAGGGTTCGTTGGAATCTTTTCGTCGGCAGAAAACTCGATGTTCTGCAGTTCCGACAACGGTATCTCGCGCAGGCCCTCTTCTGTCTCTAAGGCAACGATTCCATCGCGAATCGAAACGAGGCTGCCATGGGCCACGGCACCGTCCATCGATTGCACACTGAGCGTTGGGGCTACAGCGGCAAAAATCAACATGGACAAAGATGCAATCATGAAAACACTTGTAGCAAAATACTACTTCCTTTCTTTTGCCAACTCACGAAAATATTCCTCAATCACCTCCCGATAATGAGCGGGAAAATCGCGACTGATCTGCTGCATCGCCTCCTCGCGCTCTTTGGGAGGCAAGTCGCCCCAGTTGGCCGATTTGCCAAGATCGCGTTTTTGGACCTCTCCGCGGCCTTTCCCCCCCGCAGGAAGACTCTCCTGCATCGGCGCGGGAGATTGTCCGCCACCAAAAGCGACTTCGCTGCTCTGCGACTGTTTTTTCTCTTCCTCTTTGATCAATGTATCGAGCATCCGAATCACTTCATCTTCTTTCTCCTGCACACGCTCACCCGCTTGACCGTGACTGAGTCGCTGCTTTATATCTTTCATTCGTCGCGATATATCATCCAGAGAACCATCCTTTAATTGCATCAGATCGCGTCGCATCAATCTCGCGAGAACTCGATAACGCTCTGGAAGATCACTTTCATGTTCCAGTAGGCGGTTGAGCTGAAAGAGTCCCTTCTTCGTCTCGATGGAGTGGTGATGAAGAACTCCCTGGTAAAACAAGAGTGCTGTCGGATCCAAGACATCGTCCGGCCCAAGGTCTTCGAGTTGCTGCTGCGCCTCGTCAAAGTATTGTGCCTGAGCAAGACTTCGCCCGAGAAGGAGACGAAGATTATTTCGGACAAGTGGTGCGATCTGCTCTCCATCGAGCCAGGTGCCAAGCGCCACCGTTTCCGGCGTTGCGCCTCGTCGACAGCTGACGATGAGCGACTCCGCTCGCCGATCGGCGAGTAGAATGATCGCCGCGACAGAATCAAGATCGCCTCGTTTGTCTCCGGGATCCACGTCGATCGACCAGAGACGGTCGACCTTACGACGTACTTCTACCGACACCTTCCGCTGTTGCAGCCATCGGTTCAGGCTCTGTTTGATCGCGGCGTCCGAAGGGATCCGCCATGTTGGCGTTTTTTCAGACGCCCCAAGGGTGATCCGGCTCTGGCATGCAATGAGCATAAACCATGAAACAATCACCAACACATTAAAGACCGTTTTTGTTTTCATGTCATTATCCGAAGCAGCACCAGCGTTCAACGATTTTTTCCCTGCACAATATCCCGTGAGATTATTTCGATCCGTTCCTGCCGCTCGGCCAATCGATATAATTGAGACAGCAATTTCTCAAAGGACTCGCCATCACGTTCGAGCATCTCTTGATAGATTGCCGTCCGTCGATTTACGCGGATCTGCAACGCCCGGATCATCTTCAATTCTGCCAAATTATCCACCAGGGGTGGATCGGTCGGCTGTCCACCAGCACCAGGCGGTGATGCGCGACGGGCCTGCTGCTCTCGCTGTGCCTTTTTTAATGCCGCAATAACATCCTCCAGCGCGTCGAGAATATCCTCTTCGATCTGCTGCGTCAATTTTCCGGTCTTGCCCCCATCGAGCCGGACCATGACTATTTCCATATCTTCACGGATTTGCAAAGCTGCCTCCGGAAGCGCCACTGCCGTGGCATCTTCGCGAAACAGCACCATGACTGTATCGACCAGAGCAATGATTTTCGCTTCATTCCCACTGAGCCGACTCGCTTCAATCTCATAGGCCCGATTTCGATCGGATGACGGCGTCTGGTCGAGTACAACTGTCGCATCATACACTTTCTTCTGCATCTTCAGCATCTTCCGAAATCGCCCCTCGAGCATGGCCAGCATGCGTTCGACCTCTTCTTCGCGAAGCTGCCGCAAAATCCGCTCGAGTTCCGCCTTGGCCTTTTCCAGTGCGGCGATCGCCGCCTCCTGATCGTCGATTGCATCACGACGCTTTGCTTTTTCCAGATTGCTCTCCGCGGCCCGCATTCGCCTGCGGGCCTCTTCGAGTTGCTCACGAGGGAGAAACGCGTCTCGGTCTTGCGACTCTTTACCCGATTCTTTGCCCGACTCTTTGCCCGACTCTTTGCCCGACTCTTTGCCCGACTCTTTGCCCGACTCTTTACCCGATTCTTTACCCGATTCTTTACCCGATTCT
>MPMF02151490.1_pt1 | contig 14549 bp, 9 predicted proteins | sample 1617271 | NCBI WGS metagenome assembly MPMF02 (sample SAMN05944812, study PRJNA350692) | marine metagenome | biome: marine; feature: ODZ; material: water; isolation source: 120 m water sample prefiltered with 30 um filter, filtered on to 0.2 um... | place: Pacific Ocean | collected 2012-04-09... | reverse complement strand
CACGGCCTGGCAACCGGACCGATTGTCGGCCGTTACCTGGCACAGTGGGTGCTGGAAGAAGCACGACCCGATGCACTGGGCGCCTTTAATCGCGACCGTTTTGACGGATGGCTGCAGACAAAGTGGACCCCGTCGGGGTCTTTTGCGGCGGTCCTGGCGACCGAAGACACCCAAATCGCTGGTAGTGGTACGGTCGGCGAAGGGATCGCGTTTATGACACCGCCGAAAATTGAGGACTCTGATGAACTGGGTGGACAAAAGAAACTGGCGATCAATCCCCAGATGTGTACCGGTTGCCGCATGTGCGAGGTGGCCTGTTCAATCGAGAATGAGCAAGCGGTGTCCCAGACCCAATTGCGTATCCAGGTTGTTTATCCCAGTGATGATTTCTTTCTGCCAATCGTGTGTATCCACTGTGAAGATATGCACTGCTTGAAGGCCTGTAAGCATGACGCGATGGAGGTGAATGAGCACGGTGCTGTCGCTGTCATTAAGAAGAACTGTACCAGTTGTATGGATTGTATTTTTGCCTGTCCAACTGGAGGCGTCACACACTCCCCGGCAAAAGCCGCTGTGGTGAAGTGCGACCTGTGTGGCGGGGATCCCGCCTGTGTTCGTTATTGCCCCACCCAGGCTATTACCTTTCGCCACATCGGTGCACCCGCTTATGAAAACTTGGTTTCCCTGATGACAGATCATCTGTCGGTACGAGAGGTAAGGTAGCAGAGACAGCCATGTATAACGGTTATAGCGGAAACATTCTGCGAGTCGACCTCAGCACTGGTGCCGTGACCAGGGAGTCGCTGGATATCCAGATGGCGGAAGATTTCGTCGGAGGTCGCGGGCTGGCTTCGCGCCTGCTGTGCACAGAGATCGATCCAGCAGTCGATCCGCTTGGCCCGGAAAACCCCCTGATCTTCGGCACTGGCCCGCTTACAGGCAGTGGTGCGCCAGCGACATCCCGTTACGTGGTCGTTTGCAAAGCACCACTTACCGGAACTATCGCCTGCTCCAACTCGGGAGGTTTTTTCGGGCCGGAACTGAAGTTCGCGGGATACGATTTCCTGATTATTCAGGGTGAGTCTGCCGAACCGGTCTACTTATGGATCAGCGACCGGACGGTGGAGATTCGCTCGGCAGAAGCGCTCTGGGGCGAGTTTCCGGCCGCTACCGAAGCCGCTCTGCGCAGACTCACCCGTGCAACCGCCAAGGTTGCCTGTATCGGCCCGGGTGGCGAAAAGTTGTCGCTGCTGGCCGGCGTGGTCAACGATGGATACCGCCTTGCAGCACGCAGCGGTGTTGGCGCACTGATGGGCAAGAAAAAACTCAAAGCCATTGCGGTCCACGGCAGCGGCAGTGTGCGCTTGCACGATTCGGAGCAGTTCTGGTCAGCTACCATGGACATGCACGAAAAAATTGCAGGGGACCCGGTTTCTTTTGGGAGTTTCCGTGCCTACGGTACTGCCAGCCTGGTCAATCTGATCAACGAGATGGGTGCATACCCTACCCGAAATTTTCAATCCGACACCTTTGAAGGCGCCGCCAACACCAGTGGAGAAGCGGTAGTAGAAGACATTCTGCAGCGAAACCGCGCCTGTTTTGCCTGCCCGATCGCATGTACCCGTGTTAGTGAAGTGAAGGACGGTCCTTACAAGGGTCGCGGCGAGGGGCCGGAATATGAGTCAATCTGGGCACTTGGTGCACTTTGCGGCGTCTCTGATCTGGCGGCCGTAGCCAAAGCCAACTTTATCTGTGGGGACTACGGCATCGACACTATTTCTACCGGCGCAACGATCGCCTGTGCGATGGAGTTGTTTGAGAAAGGTGCACTGCCAGAAAAAGAAATCGGTTTTTCGATGAGATTCGGCGATGCGGCTGCCATGGTCCGGGCGGTTGAAATGACGGGGAAACGGGAAGGCTTTGGTGAGGTTCTGGCGGATGGCAGTTACAGGCTGGCTGTGCGCTACGGCCACCCTGAATTCTTCATGGGTGTGAAAAAACTGGAGATGTCAGCCTACAGTCCGCGGGTCTTTCAGGGTATGGCCCTGCAATACGCAACCTCAAACCGCGGTGCCTGTCACGTGCGGGGTAACACCGTCGCTGCGGAACTGTACGGTATCCCCCGCTACATGGCGCCTGAGTTGCTGGAGCAGAAAGAAGAAATGGTACGGCGTCCTTTTCAGAATTCGACCGCTTTTGTCGATTCCACCGGCATTTGCCTATTCACCAAGTTTGCAATCACACACCGCGAAATCTGTGCGTTGTTGACACCAGCCACTGGACTCGATTTCAGTTTTGACCGCTCTATCGAACAGGGCGATCGGATCTGGAACATAGAAAGGATGTTTAACCTGCGCGCAGGCTTTACCAGCGACGACGACAAACTTCCTCAACGTGTGACTGAACCTTCACCTGATGGCCCCCGGGCCGGCAGCCGGGCTGTGCTGCATGAGCATTTACAAACCTATTACCAGTTGCGAGGCTGGGACAGTTCAGGTCGCCCAACGCGTGCCAAACTGGACGAACTGGGTCTAGAAGACTGGTGGGGTGTGTGCGGCGACGCGTGACGATCGCGCACAAACCAATATGATCGCGGTCACTGTGAGGCTCAATGCCGGCCTGCGCCGCCATCGTCCTGCACTGGGAATAGGAGAGGCGCTGCCGCTGCACGTGCCCGAAGGAACGAATCTCAAGGAGCTTTTGAGCCGGATACTACAGATCTCTCCCGACGAAGTCGCGTTACCGATGGTGAACGGCATCAAGTGCAGTCTGGACGAACCACTGGCCGCTGGTGATCGTGTTGCTTTCTGGCCACCTGTGGCCGGAGGCTAACGGCTACCGCTCGCGGAAGCGCCTGTGATCAGGTCTCAGGATTCAGCCCAACAGGGAAAACAAAAAGCCATCTAGTCAGGTTGCTCAGGACTTGCTGGTCTGTTCAACACTTGCTGGTTGAATTTAGGGTAATAGTCGTTTATCTGATCGGCAACGGTCGTTCGAATAAGATCCAGAACTGCTGCTGTCGGCACCTTGGATTCGCTAAGATTGGCCGATACTTCGAAGTTGAATCCCGTGTGATCCCGAATTTCCTCCAACGTATGCCCCGGATGAATCGTTTCGAGACGAAAACAACGCTGGGCCTTTCGAAAAGAAAACGAACATAGATTTGTTACCAGTGCATATGGCCCTCCGGGCCGATAAGTGCCAGGGCGACTGGTTCCGGGGGCACTGACGAAATCTACCTTCGGGACAAATATCTGCCGAGTATGTTTTTCCCGAAACAAGATCACTTTCGGAACAAGAAAGTAAAGAAAGGCCGAACCAAAAGAACCTCGCCACCTGACATCAAGTTGCGGATACTCGCCGGCGCCCACCAGGTTAACATTTCCATGACCGTCGATCTGCCCACCACTCAAGAAAAATGCGTCGATGCGTCCTTGTGCTGCACAGTCGAACATTTCTACACCAGTGTCAGCCCACGCCTGGCGGCTACTGTTGCCGATAATCGAGACCCGCAGTGGGCTCGTGGAAAGAAGCTGCGAGAGCACTGCAGCTGCCGCAGGAATTGGTGAAGATACACCAACAGCGACATGCTTCACTCCGCGAAGAAGCTCGGCGATAACCGTAATCAGAAGCTCCTCTACTTTGTATCCTGGATCACGAACTGAGGCGGGTACCATCAAAGATGTACTCATTGAGATAGCTCTCCACCCCTGCTTCGCTAGCAGCTGATCGAACATACTCCTGAATATGATTCGAGTCTTCCAGGTAATAGTCATTAAAGCCGAACGGCCAAGCCCCATTTGGTGATTTGGCGATAGCCGTTATGTACAACGCAGAAATAGTCGCAGGGCCACGTAGTGGATCATCAAGGAGGTTATCCTCACAACATTCCTCAACAGTTACCAGGCATTGTTTTGACGCATGCGCCATGATCATCAAGGATCGGTGTCGGCCTATCCAGACGTTGCCCTGTCTATCAGCCAATGGGGCGTGAATCAGGCAGAAATCAGGATTAATTGCTTTGACCAGGGCAATCGGATCATCATCGGCAAACGGATTCTGAACAACGGCTATATCATCGTGATGCCTTAAAACATCGGTTTCAAGCAATCCACGGATTGGCAAGAACGGAACCCCTTTTTCCGCTGCTTGAAGCCCGCCATAAATTGCGGGACAGGTCGAATCCCGGATCTGTAATGTGCCTTCATGAAACGCTCGCTCAAAAGACAATGCCCGGCCGTATTCGTCCAAAGACACGCCCGCACACTCGATAGTGCAAACGCAGCCTGATGCGATCAGAAGATCGGCCTGCATTCCACTGGTTGGGACACAGATCAGATGCAGATCTTTGATCTGTCGCTGGATCAGTGCCCGTGTAAGGGCCATCGCAGGGCCAGCATCGGTTTTACTTACAGCCATCGACGCGCCGTGCTTGACGATGTTGGCAAGGTCAGTTGCGTGGGAAAGCCAGATATTGTCTTTCAATGTCCTATTTCCTTTATCAGGCCTTCGCCTTATCGCTTCATGTTCTATAGAAATAATATAGCAAGTAATCTCGAACGTTTTTCCTGCCTGGACTAGGCAGCCACCGGCCAGACTGACTCTTGGTTGACACGGTGACAGTTAACGGTCGTTTTTAGTCGAGCAAGTTTTTTGGTCCTAGAAGTGGGCGTGGGTCGACGATGTTCTGGCCTAGCCGTGCTCCCTTGGCACCAAAACCAAAAGCCAGCGACATGAACTGGGTTGCCTGGAGTATCGGAATCGGGGCCTCAAGTTCCATCTCTGGTTGGCGGGCGTCCAAGTTGAGATGGCACATGGGGCACATGGTAGCCACAGCCTCGGCGCCGCAGCCCTGGGCATCGACCACCACCCTACGTGACATCTTCAGCGACAGCGGTGTCTGGGTAACGCTCAGTGAAGCACCGCAGCAATCGGTCTTGTAGGACCAGTCGACGGTCTCGGCACCGAGGGTCCGCAACAGGTTGTCCATCTTAACGGGATATTCTGGGTTGTCGGCACCAGTAACCTGGCTTGGGCGCGTAATTAAGCACCCGTAGTAGCAGGCAACACGCAGGCCGGCAAGCGGCCGGCGCACTCGACGGGCGATGCTCTCAAGCCCGGCCCGGTCCAGCAACGTATCAAGCAGATGCTGCACTTTAACGCTACCCCGGTAAGTATGCCCGGTCACTGTCTTGACTCTTTGCAAGGCACCAGCATCATTGACAGCTGAGTGTTCAGCCACCTTGAGTCGAGCGAAACAGTTACTGCACGGTGAGGTAACCGTGTCGATGCCCATTCGCTCGATGGTCGCCATGGTGCGCATCGGCATCTCGTGGGCCATCGTCCGGTCGCTTGCATGCGCTGCACCGGCACCACAACAGGTCCAGCCAGGCGGTTCAATCAACTCGATGTCAAGGGCCGCAGCGGAAGTGCGTGCGGTAAGGTCGTATTCAATAGCCGAAGAATGGGCAGCACAACCCGGGAAGTAAGCGACCTTGTCGCGTGGCTGTTCGACCGCCTCGACAGTTTTCGGCGTATGGGCGAAGCGTGGCAGCAGCTTTAGTTTGCCGCGTTTGATCATACGCCAGCCCAAGGCCATGTCGCGCAGGGGCTGACCGCGCAGCAGATTGTAGGCGAGAAGAAAAAGGAGTTCGGGTAGGCGGCCAAATCGGTCCACGAAGCGCAGGAACAGCATATTGAAGCGATCGATCTCAGGAATCGCCGCTGTAACCCCCCGCGCATGCGCTTCCATACGCAAAGCGTCCATCACACCGGTGACGTCGATGCCTTGCGGGCAGCGTGTGGCACAGGTATAGCAGCTCGAGCACAACCAGATCGCGCGACTTTTCAGAACCTCAGCATCACCCAGCTGTAACGAACGCATGACCTGATTCGGCATCAGGTCGAATTCGTCCGCCAATGGACACCCGGCGGAGCACTTGAGACATTGAAAACAGCGGAAGATATTCTCACCAATGCGATCGAGAACGCGGCTGGACAGCGGTTCGGCGGTGGGCTCGACTACGGCGTCCATGCCTGTTATGCACTCTCCACGCACGGGCGCGGCACCAGACCCGCACCCTCGACCAGTGGCCTGATGGCAGCTTCCCATTCGATAGCCGTGATGTGCACACCGGCCACGCCCTCGATCTCGCGAATCTCCTGGATCTGCTCGATACAGAGCTTGAGACCCTCGGCACGCCAAGCCTCACCCCGGGCCTTCTTGTCATTCTGGTCGATACCGGCTACAGCGCCGGTCATGCGATCGATACACTCGTCAGGCACCCGCATCCCCGGCACCCGGTCACGCATGTATCTGGCCATAGCCGTGGATTTCAAAGGCCCAACACCGGCCAGGATAGCTGTACGCTCGTGTATCCCAAGGTCGACGACCTTTTTCATATATTCTCGAAATTGCGGGATGTCGTAGACCAGTTGAGTCTGGATAAAATCAGCCCCGGCAGCAGCCTTCTTGGCCAGTCGCAACGGCCGCCACTCGAGCGGGTCGGCAAAAGGATTGGCGGCGGCTCCAATAAAATAGCCCGGGCCGCCACCTTTGATCTCCTCCTCGCACTGGAAATGGCCCTCACGCAGACCCTTGACCATCTGTACCAGCTGCAAAGAATCGATGTCGTGGACGTTCTTGGCACCGGGGTGATTGCCGAACGACTGGTGATCACCGGAAAGACAGAGGACGTTATTGATGCCATGGGCGGCGGCACCCAGCAGGTCACTTTGCATGGCCAATCGGTTGCGGTCACGGCAGGTCATCTGGATGACCGGTTCCAGGCCTTCCTGTTTGACGATGATGGCAGCGGCAATCGAACTCATGCGCACGATGGCGGTCTGATTGTCGGTGATATTGGCGCAGTCGACACAGTCCTTGAGTAGCTTGGCCTTTTCCCGGATAACTTCGGCGTCCCAGTTTTTGGGCGGACCTATCTCGCCGGTCACCGCAAAGTACCCAGCAGCCAGAATGCGTTCCAAGTCGGAGCTCGATCTGTAGCCCGGCCCGGAAACTTTTACATCGGCTGCGTTGCTCATGCCGTGTCCTCTGAATAGTCCACATCGTCGGGCGGCAGTCTGAGGTCTTCACGCACAATGCGACGCGGGCCGCCGTCACGACTGGTCGACCAGTCCTTAGCTGGTTGTATCTCCATCAGTTCGTCGGTCAGACCCAGTGCCCCAAGGCGCTCCCAGACCATTTGCCAGGCGCAAGGTGTGGCCTCGTCAACTTCGCAGTGCCCAGCCTCGGAGCCGCCGCAAGGACCGTTGAAAAGCTGCTTGGCACAGCGGGTCACCGGGCACACACCGCCGGTGACATGCAGCACGCAGTTGCCGCAGCCCTGGCAGCGCTCCTCCCAGACACCCTGCTCGGTGGGTGCCCCCATGAAAGTAGTATTGAGGGCCGGGTAGACGCACTTCTGCGGCAGGTATTGGGCGATGGACTGCACGCCGACGCCGCAGCCGAGCGAAAGCACGGCATCGTAGTCGTCAAATTTCTTCGTCAGTGGCTCCAGATATTCAACCTCGCACTGGCGCTGTACCATGGCTTCATCAACTTCCAGGGTCTCGCGATTCAGCTTGGCGGCCATGCGTAACGAGGCTGCCAGAATGCCAACCTCCTTGGCACCACCGGCAGAACAGACGGTGACGCAGGTGCCGCAACCTACCGCCAGTACCTTTTTGTGCCTGGCCAGCATCTTGCGAATCTGTTCCAGTGGCTTGGGTTCTGCCACAATCATGGTGTTGTCCCCGGGGATTGCGTTGCTGGTGGCGGTGCGGGTACTGCCAAGAGATTAGGCCCGAGCTGCCGAATCCGTTCCGTAAACTCGGTAGCCAGTTCAGCGAAGCGAACACCCATAGCGGCCGAGATGTTGATCATACGAGCGCGGTCGGTTTCAAAACCGATCCGGTCGAGCAGCTGGCGCAGGTGATCGATACGCTGGCGGGCATGCAAGTTACCCTTGAGGTAGTGGCAGCGTCCGGGCAGACATCCCGCTACTAGCACCCCATCAGCACCCTCTTCGAAGCTCTTGAGTAAGTGCAGTACGTCGACCCGGCCAGTACACGGAAGCTGCACGATGTGCAGTGATTCAGGGTAGTTGAGGCGACTGCCCCCGGCCAGGTCAGCCGCGGCATAAGCACAATGCTGGCAGCAAAAGGCGATGATTCTTGGCTCGAAACCAGTCACGACACCAACTCCGACTGGGGCTCCTGCTGGGCTGGTGCGAACATGGCACCGACCTTGGCCATGACCTGGCAGTTGGTGAAATGCTTGAGATCGATGGCACCAGCCGGGCAGGCCGCAACGCAGAGCCCACAACCCTGGCACAGCGCCGACTCGATGGTTGCAGCACCGGTTATGCCGCCAACACCCGATAGATTCTCAGCGATATGCGCAGCACCGAAGGGACAAGTGCGGACACAGGTTAAACAGGCCACGCAGATGCTCTGGTCGACAGTTGCGACAGCTCCGCCGACGGTAATGCTGTCGCGTACCAGAAGGGTGGCTGCGCGAGAGGCCGCTGCCCGGGCGTGGACTATGGATTCTTCTAACAATTTCGGATAATGCGCCATGCCGGCCATGAAGATACCCTCGGACAGAAAGTCCATAGGTCGGAGCTTGGCGTGTGCTTCCATGAAAAAACCGTCCATGTCAAAGGGCACCTTGAGGCACGCGGCAACCCGCTGGGCGGATGCTGGCGGTACCACCGGAGTCGACAGCACCAAAATATCGGCGGCAAAATCGAGATCCTGTCCTAGAGTCGGCTCGTAAACTCGGATCGCGAGCTGTTCACTGGTTTCAACTACCGGTAGATGGTCATCGTCATAACGTAGAAAAAGAATTCCGGCTTCGCGGGCCTGGGTGTAGAGCCGCTCCTTAAAGCCATAGGTGCGGATGTCCTTGTAAAGGACAGTAATACGGGCTTCAGGCTTGAACCGTTTTAGAACAAGGGCATTCTTAAGCGCTGTGGTGCAGCATATGCGGCCGCAGTACTGCTCGGCCGGACCAACGCACTGAATCATCACCACCGAGTCTGGCAAGGCGCCGTCGCTCGCCAGCCTGGCCTCGAATTCCTGTTGCGTGACGATGTCGGGCCGGCTGCCGTAGCCGTACTCTTCACCGCGGTACTCGACACCGCCAGTGGCCACCAACACTACGCCATGCTGAATCTCGTGGTTGGTCCCGTGTTGATCACACACCGTCGACGTAAAATTACCCATGAAACCGCTGGTGGCTACAAGTTCGCTGGCAAGATGGAGCGTCACCAGCGGGTCGGCGGCGATACGGGCCTCAAGGTCAAGCAGGAGTTGACTCGGTGAGGCAGGCTGGCCGTTGCCGTTAAGACTCGCCCCGATACCGAATTCGCCCAACTCGAAATACAACTGGCGGAGATTGCCGCCAAGTTCTTCTGAACGTTCCACCAGGTGCACCGGGAAGCCCTGTTCAGCGAGGGTCAGGGCCGCGGTCATGCCAGCCGCACCGCCGCCGACTACCAGAGCCGCTCTCTCGATCGCCATCTCACTGGTGGTCAGTGGTTCCAGTGCTGCCGTGCGGGCAACTGACATACGCACCAGATCCCTGGCCTTGGCCGTGGCCCGGTCCCAATTGTGCGAATGTACCCAGGAACACTGGTTGCGAATGTTGGCCATATCGACCAGATAAGGGTTGAGGCCCGCAGTACGCAAACAGGACTGGAAAAGTGGTTCGTGGGTAAGCGGTGTGCACGCTGCAATCACAACCCGGTTGGCACCAGTCTGGCGGACGGTTTCACCGATCTGGGCGACATTGTCCTGCGAGCAGGCGTACAAGGTGTGCTCGGTATGGATGACTCCGGGCAGGGTATCGGCATATCGGGCAACGGCGTCAACATCGAGGAAACCGGCAATGTTGGTGCCACAGTGGCAGACGAAGACGGCAGTGCGGACCTCCTCCTCACTAATATCGCGTTCGACCGGATATTCGGCTGTCCGGGTCAGGCTGTGCCGCCTGGCAGCCAGCAGGCCACCGGCCTGAGCTGCAGCGGCACTCGCCTCGACCAGTGAGTCGGGAATGTCCTTGGGTTCGCGAAACGGGCCCACCGCGTAGATTCCAGGGCGACTGGTCTGCAGGGGATCGAAACGTACCGTCTGACAGAAGCCGTAGTCGTCCAGTTCCACTCCTAGACGATCTCCCAGATCACGGACCTCTTGAGAGATCTCCATCCCCACTGACAGCACCACCAGTTCGAATTCTTCTTCCACCACAGTGCTGTTCTCACCCAGGTAACGCAACAACAGGTTTTTATTCTTGGGCTGCTCCTTGATGCCAGAAATACGGCAGCGGCTGTAGCTGATGCCGTATTTTTCTCGGGCCCGCTTGTAGTAACCCTCGTAGCCTTTAGAGAATGAGCGCATCTCCATCATAAAGATGCGAATCTCAGTTTCGGGCTCATGCTCCTTGGCCATGGCGGCCTGCTTGGTGGCGTACATGCAACAAACGGCCGAGCAATAATCGTGGGTCTGGTCACGCGAACCGATGCATTGCAAAAAAGCAATTTTTTTGGGTGTCTGGCCATCCGATGGTCGTTGCACGTGGCCATTAGTCGGGCCCGAAGCAGAGAGCAGGCGTTCGTGCTGCAAGGAAGTGATGACATTGGGGAAGCGGCCGTAGCCAAACTCTTCGGACAGCTCAGCACGATAGGTCTGGTAGCCTGGCGCCAACACGACTGCACCGACCTTGATCTGGCGCTTTTGTTCAACCATCTGATGGACGATTGCATCGACGCCGCAAGTGAAATCGCAGGCCAGGCATTCTGAACAAATGCCGCAGTTCAGGCAGCGTTGGGCCTCAGCTATGGCCTGGGCTTTGTTGTAACCGCTCTCGACTTCTGTAAAGTTCGTAGCCCGTGACTCTGGCGCCATGGCCAGTACCGGCACCTGTGGTGTCGGGGTGATCTCTCCTTGGGCCTGCCTGGTATCAAGTTCACTATCGGAAATCACGGCAACGGGTACCGGCGTAGACGCGACACGTTCGACTGCCTCACCGTGCAGATAGCGGCGGATGGTTTCCGCTGCCCGGTGACCGCCATCGACAGCCTCGATGACAAACGCTGTTCCGCTAACCGCGTCGCCAGCGGCAAAGACACCGGGCCGATCGGTCGCGTAAGTATTGCCATCAACAGCAATGGTTCGACTGGCAGTGATGCCCACACCGGCATCCTCGGGAATAAAAGCCAAACCAGCCTTCTGGCCGACCGAAAATATGGCCACTTCGGCGGTGATGGTAAATCGCGAATCGGGTACGACGTGAGCGATGGGCCGGCCATTTTCGTCAATCTCGAAGCGTTCGACCCGTTCGCATTCAAGGCCAGCCACATTGCCGGCGCCATCGTCGATTAACCCCAGATAGTTGAGCCCGATATGCAGCCCGATGCCTTCCTCTCGGGCCGCCTTGATCTCACGTTCACTCGCTGGCCAGACCCCGCGGCTACCGCGGCAGGCGATCTGCACCTCGCTGGCACCGAGTCGAAGTGCGGTGCGGGCGCAGTCAAAAGCAACGTCGCCACCACCGAGCACTACGACCCGCCGGCCCTGGATGTCATGTGCCGGGCTTGTTTCCAGGTCCGGCTCGACCAGTCGCACATCGCGCAGAAACTGGGTGTTGATCAGGACACCTGAGAGCTCGTTACCCGGGATCGGCAAACGGATACCCTCGTGTGCACCGACGGCGATCAGTACGGCAGCAAAGCCTTCGGCCACCAGTTCGTCGAGGCTGTTCACTGGTGTGTTCAGCTTGAGTTCGACGCCGAGGTCGAGGATATCCTGGATCTCGCGCTCGACAATCTGTGCTGGCAAGCGGAATTCGGGTACGCCGACCCGCAGCATGCCGCCAGCCACCGGCAGTGCCTCGTAGACGGTGACACCGTAGCCCAGCCGACAAAGGTCCTGGGCCGCAGTCAGGCCGCAGGGTCCAGCACCGATGACGGCGATGCGTTCGTCATGACACTGTGCGACCGGCTCCAGGAGCTGTCGTGGCTCAGCGAGGACGGTATCAGTAACAAAGCGCTTTAACGATCGGATGGCTACCGGTGCATCGATTTGACCGCGAGTACAGGCGTCTTCACAACGCGCATTGCAGATCCGTCCGCAGACCGCGGGAAAGGGATTGTCCTCCTTAATGGTACGGTAGGCTTCGTCAAACCGGCCAGCCGCGATCAGACTGATGTAACCCTGGGCCCGCTGGCCGGTGGCGCAGGCATCGCGGCAGGGTGCCACCCCGCGCTTGTCGATAGCGTAGCCGTCCGGCGTCGCCTGGGGGTAGAGCTTAAAGGCGGCACGGCGCTGGCTGAAGCCTTCGTTGAAGGCATCGCTGACCGACACTGGGCAGACTTCGGCACATTCGCCGCAGCCGTTGCAGCGCTCAAGGTCTATGTAGCGCGCTTTGGTGCGTAGCATGGCACTGAAAGCGCCGGGCTCTCCGGTAATCGTTTCGACCTGGCTGTCGGTCAAGAGTTCGATATTGAGGTGTCGCCCAACATCGACCAACCGGGGCGAGATGGTGCACATGGCACAGTCGTTGGTGGGAAAGGTCTTGTCGAGCTTGGCCATGTGACCACCAATAGCCGAGTCACGCTCCACCAGGTAGACCTTGTATCCCGAATCGGCGAGGTCGAGTGAGGCCTGCATGCCGGCGATACCACCGCCGACTACCAGCACGGCGCCGATCATCTCCTCACCAATCTTGTGGCCGGCTTGCTCCATTGCTTCCCCTTATCACGGACGGTCTCTTTAATCGGCAGCGGCCGGTAGGGTAAACCCGAACAACAGGGTTTGGATGAGAGGACCTTCTAAATCTTGACCGAGATCAAGGTGCTGATCGAACAATAGCGAATTCAGCGCAAGACCTGAAGACCCCACAGGCTCTCGTCAGGCACAATGAAACTTTGGCCCAGGCGCTCTCTGATCACCTTGAACCGAAGTTGGAAAGTCGGCATTGATATCGGCGGAACCTTCACTGATGTCATCGCCATCAATGCCGTTGATGGCGCGGTGCGAACTGCCAAGGTGCAGAGTCGCTCCAGCGATCCGGTGGCCAGTATTGGCTCGGCCTACCAGGCCGTGGGCATTGACTGGGCGGATGTTTCGGATCTCACGCATGGTACGACGATGGCGACCAACGCCATCATCGAGGATCGCTTGGCCCCAGTGGCACTGATCGCGACCGAGGGCTTTCGCGATACTCTAGAAATCGGTCGCCAGAATCGCCGCGAGCTGTACCGGTTGGATGTAGCACCCAAGTTGCCGCCGCTGGTGCCCGCCGAACGCCGCCTGGAGGTGACCGAGCGCATCGATGCTGAGGGCCGGGTATTAACACCGCTTACCGGCGCCGAGATTGAGCGCGTGGCCAAGGCGACCGAGAGTCTTGGCGTTCCGGCAGTGGCTGTCACTTTACAGCAGTGTTTTACCAACACCGAGCATGAAACGCGCCTCGGACAACGGTTAGAGGCTTCTGTTCCCTATGTGGCACTGTCACACAGAATGAGTCCGGAACCGCGTGAGTTCGAACGCTCCAACACGACCGTACTCAATGCTGCTTTGATGCCGTTGACGGCAAGCTATCTCGACAAATTAGAAAAAACCGCGGGCCGCAGCACTAACTTGCACTTGTACCACTCGGCCGGCGGTATGGCGTCTGTCGAAGCGGTGAAAGATCGGCCGTTGGCCCTGGCCCTGTCAGGGCCGGCGGCTGGTGTTGCTGCGGCCGGACGTATCGCTGAGGAACTGGGGCTCGCCCAAGCAATTGGCTTTGACATGGGTGGCACAACGACTGATACCTGTGTCATCCTGGATGGTAAGGCGCAGGTCGACGGCAATCAGCGCCTGGCTGAGAGGCCGGTACGCCAGCTAATGGTTGCGGTCGAATCGATTGGTGCCGGGGGTGGTTCCATCGCCCGAATTCAGGGTCGGGCAATTCGGGTCGGCCCCGACAGTGCTGGTGCCGATCCGGGACCGGCCTGCTATGGCCACGGAGGTGAACAGCCAACGGTCTCCGATGCCAACCTTGTTCTAGGTTACCTGAATAGCGGATACCTCCTTGGCAAGACCATTCGCCTCGATCCCCAACTGGCACTGGCAGCAACCAAGAAACTAGCCGATGCCTTCGGCGTATCTGCTCAGGAAGCGGCGCTTGGTATTTACCAGGTGGCCAACGCCAACATGGCCCGAGCCTTGCGGCGGGTAGCGGTCGAGCGCGGTGTTGACGCGCGGGCTTGCACGCTAATCGCTTTCGGCGGTGCCGGCCCTATGCACGCCGTTGCCCTGGCTCGAGAATTCGGCATCACCCATGTCGTCGTGCCGAAGTTCTCCAGCGTTTTCTCGGCTCTGGGCTGCCTGACGGCCGAGCTTAGTTATGCCGAGCAACATGCGGTCCACATGTCGAGCACAGCGTGGCAGGCCGATGAACTAGAGAATCTACGCCGGGAAATGCACCAGCGACTGGCGCTGCTGCTGATCGCCGCCGGCCATGCTGGGGATTCTTTACTGGCTCAACATATTGCTCTGAT
>MPMF02004776.1_pt1 | contig 14556 bp, 9 predicted proteins | sample 1617271 | NCBI WGS metagenome assembly MPMF02 (sample SAMN05944812, study PRJNA350692) | marine metagenome | biome: marine; feature: ODZ; material: water; isolation source: 120 m water sample prefiltered with 30 um filter, filtered on to 0.2 um... | place: Pacific Ocean | collected 2012-04-09... | reverse complement strand
CCGAGGGAAAGGTGCTGTTGATGGCTTCCAGTTCCTGGATGGTGCAGCCGGCCTCCTCCATCGCCTCGCGGCGCACCACCTGTTCTGGTTCCTCGCCTTCTTCGACGATGCCGGCGACCACTTCGATGGTCCAGGGGTGGTGGCCGGCGGTGAAGGCGCCGATGCGAAACTGCTCGATCAGCAGCACCTCGTCGCGCACCGGGTCATAGGGCAGCACCGTGGCGGCGTGGCCGCGTTCCATCACTTCGCGCCAGATCGGCCTGCCCATGCCGCCGCCGAACTGTTCGTGGCGCAGGCAGTATTTGTCGGCCCGGTAGTAGTCTTGATAAAGCGCTTTGCGTTCCAGCACCTCGACGGCGCGGGGTCCCTTGGTCATGGCGATCTCCGGGTTTGCCGATCGTCAATTGCGATGATCTTGCACAGATCAATGCATGCAGCGCATGTGGCGCCGGCCCTGGCAGGCCAGGCTGCGAAACGACCACAGCGATTTGACGTAGGCGACGACGTTGCGCACGGCCTCGCCATTGAGCAGATCCTTCCAGGCGATCATGCGCTCGTTGCGCGGCGAGCCCTCGCGGATGGTCTGGGCGAGCTGGGCGTCTGCGTGGTGCCAGCCGTGCCCCGAATCGTCGAGCGGCGGCGCCACCGGCAGGCCGTTCTCGTCGCGGGCATGGATGTCGCCGGGTTTCTCGCCGCGGCCCTTTTCGCCGTGGCAGGCCTGGCAGTTCTCCTCGAAAACCCGGCGCCCGGCTGTGATGCGCTCCGGCACCTGGTCGCGCCAGCCCTCGATGCTCAGCCAGCTTTGGCCGGCGTCGTTGCTGATCATCACGCCGCCGGTATCGGCGGCGGCGTAGAAGCGCCGGGGATTACCCGGATCGATCACCAGATCCATCAAGGCCCGGTCCTGGTAGGCGGTCGAGATGTCGCTCCAGGTGCGCCCGCCGTCCTCTGAGCGCACCAGGCCGTGGCGGTGGATGAAGCTGGTCAGGCGGCCTCCGGTCTCGGCGTTGACGAAGGTCGCCGGGGCCTTGGCCGGATGACGGCGCTGCCAGGTGGTGCCGCTGTCGGGGCTGGCGAAAAGGCCGGCCCGCGTGGCGGCATAGACGCTTTTGGGATCATTCGGCGCCACCGCCAGGTCGAAGGCCTCGGCCGGCAGCTTGCCGCCGGCCTGCCAGCTGCGGCCGCCGTCGTGGCTCAGCCTCAGGCCGGCCTCTTTGGCGAAGCCGTAGATGGTGGCCGGCGCGCTCGGCGCCACCGCCAGGGCATGGAAGGCCAGCGCCTGATCGCCGCCCTTGGCGCGTTGCCGCCAAGTCGCACCGCCGTCCTCTGAAAGCAAAAAGCCGAGCCGCTTGTCCTTGCCCTTGTAGCCGCCGGCGTAGCGCACCCCGGGAAGGTCGGGATGCGGGGCCAGGCTCATGACAACACCGGGCGAGCGGCCCGGCCGGCGCGCCTGCAGGTTGGCGTCGACCCACAGCAGGCCCTCGGAGCCGGCCGCCTCCAGCCGCTGCTCGGCGCCGGCAAAGGAAAGCGCGGTGATGAACGATACCTGATGCAGTGATCCCAATACCTCGACATGGGATTTTTCGGCCCGGGCCGGCGCCTGGAGCAGTACCAGGGCAACCATGATCGGGAGCAGAACAAGAAAACTCATAACCAGCCAAGTCCTCTCTTTGTGGCCAGCCGGCGAGGCCAGGATCAAGGTGGGAAAAATCGCGCTGATGATCCATACTGCTGCCGGGAAAAGGTCGTTGAGCCGACCATCAACAAGAATAGCATTTCCACCTGACAGAGGGGGTTCTCATGTCTCGCATACTGACTGGACTATTTGTAGCGCTGGCGCTGGCCTTTGCCGGCGGCGCCCAGGCGGCCGATGTCATGCTGCCCAAAAACCTGACCTGGACGGCCTACGGCACCACGGCGTCCGGTTATGCCCAGAGCGTGGCCATCGGCAATGCCTTGAAGAAGGCCTATGGCACCACGGTGCGGGTGATCCCGGGCAAGAACGACGTCTCCCGCATGGCGCCGCTGCGCGATGGCCGGGCCGACTTCTGCGCCTGCGGCATCGCCGTCTACTTCGGCCAGGAAGGCGTGTTTCTGTTTGCCTCGAAGGAGTGGGGGCCGCAGCCGCTGCGCGTGCTGGCCACTTCCATCGGCAGCTACAACCTGGCCCTGGGCACCGCCAAGGATGCCAACATCAAGACCATGGCCGACCTCAAGGGCAAGCGCGTCGCCTGGGTGCGGGCGGGCGATGCCCTGAACTGGAACGTCGCCGCCAGCCTGGCCTTTGCCGGTCTTTCCTGGGCCGACGTCACGAAAGTCGAGGTCTCGGGCTTCAAAGCCTCGGTCGATTCCATCATCAACGGCCAGTCCGACGCCGCCTTCATGGCCACGGTAACGCCGCACGCCAAGCGTCTGGCGGCCAGCCCGCGCGGTCTCCATTGGCCGCCGCTGCCCCACGGCGACACCGCGGGATGGAAGCGCATGTCGGCGGTCCATCCGGTCTACCAGAAGAACATGGGCAGCGCCGGCGCCAATCTCTCCAAGGCGGCGCCGCACGAAGGGGCGACTTACGCCTACCCGGCCCTGGTCACCAACGCCTCGCAGTCGGCCGACGTGGCCTATAATCTTACCAAGGGCATCATGGCGCGTTACGACGACTTCAAGGGTGCCGCTCCGGGAGCCAGCGGCTGGTCAGCCAAGAACCAGAATATGACCTGGGCGCTGCCCTACCACGAGGGTGCCGTGCGCTATTGGAAGGAAGCCGGGGTGTGGTCCGATGCCGCTCAGAAGCACCAGGATACGCTGATCAAGCGCCAGGGTGTGCTGGCGGCGGCCTGGAAGGGCCTGGCCGGCAAGGAAGGCATGTCGAAGGAAGACCTCGCTGCCAAGTGGATGGCGGCTCGGGCGGCGGCGCTCAAGGGCGCCGGCATGGGTTTGGTGTTCGAATAATCCGCTAGACCTTGTCCAACACGGCTACCAACGGGCCCGCCCCTGGCGGCGGGCCCGGCCCGCCGGTCGCGCCGGCCACGGTCGAACACCGCTATCGCGGGGCGACGCCGCTGTGGCGCGGCGTGCTGATCGGCGGGGCCCTGCTGGCCGTCCTGATCTCGATCTATCAGCTTTTTAACCTGGGCCGTTTCGGCGGCTTCGTGGCCATCGATACGCAGTATTTCTTCGCCCTGCTGGGTGTGCTGCTGCCGCTCGCCTTCATCATCTTTCCCGCCCACGAGGGCGCCCGTGCGGCCGTGCCCTGGTACGATCTCGGGCTCTTCGCGGCGGCCATCGGCGTCAATCTCTATCTGCTCTGGTGGGCCCGCGACATCGTCGATCTGGGCTGGGAATACGCTGCCCCCGACCACATCAAGATCGCTGGCGGGGTGCTCTGGCTGATGGTGCTGGAGGCCAGCCGGCGGGCCGGCGGCACGCCGGTTTTCCTGGTCGTGCTGGTGCTTTCGCTCTACCCCATCTACGCCGAAACCGTGCCCTATCCCTTCGATGCCGCCAGCGAGACCTTCGGCGTCACCGTGGCCTACCACGCGGTGTCGAGCGAATCGATCTTCGGCATTCCCTTCCGCGCCTTCGCCAATCTGGTGATCGGCTTCTTGATGTTCGGCGTGGCCCTGCAACACACCGGCGGCGGCCGCTTCTTCCTCAATCTGGCCTTTGCCCTGCTGGGTCACGTGCGTGGCGGTCCGGCCAAGGTGGCGATCTTCGCCAGCGGCCTGATGGGCTCGATGAGCGGCAGCGTCATCACCAACGTGCTGACCACCGGAGCGCTCTCGATCCCGGCCATGAAACGCATCGGCCTGCCGCCCCACTACGCCGGCGGTGTCGAGGCCTGCGCCTCGACCGGCGGTGTGCTGATGCCGCCTATCATGGGCGCCACTGCTTTCGTCATGGCGACCTATCTGGAGGTGCCCTACGCCGATATCGTGATCGCCGCGGTGATCCCCTCGCTACTCTATTTCTTCGGCCTCTTCGTGCAGATCGACAGCTATGCGGCGCGCCACAATCTCGCCGGCCTGCCGCGCGAGGAACTGCCCGGGGTGGCCCAGACCCTGAAGGAGGGCTGGCACTACGTCGCCGTCTTCGTGCTGCTGATCTGGATGCTGGTCTTCCTGCAGCGCGAGGCCATGGCAGCCTACTACGCCACCGTGCTGCTGATCGGCATCAACCAGTTCCTCAAGGCCAGCCGCTGGTCGCTGGATGATTTCCTCGCCTTCATCACTGGCGTCGGCCGGCTGTTCGTCGAACTGGCGGCCATATTGGCCGGCATCGGCATGATCGTCGGCTCGCTGTCGCTGACCGGCAAGATCAGCACCCTGGCCAACGAGCTCTTGTCGATGGCCGGCGATTCGGTGATCTTGCTGCTGCTCATGGGGGCGCTGGCCAGCTTCATCATGGGCATCGGCGTCACCGTCACCGTGGCCTACATCATCCTGGCCATCACGCTGGCCCCGGCGTTGACCGAATCCGGCCTCAACGCCATGGCCGTGCATCTCTTCATGCTCTATTGGGGCATGCTCTCGTTCATCACGCCGCCGGTGGCGCTGGGCGCTTTCGCGGCGGCCAGCCTGGCTCAGGCGCAGCCCATGCGTACCGGCTTCGAGGCCATGCGGCTGGGCAGCATCATCTATTTCATCCCCTTCTTCTTCGTGCTCAATCCGGCCCTCATCATGCAGGGCGGCTGGCTCGAAATCATCCAGGTCGTCGTCGACGCGGTGATCGGCGTGGTGCTCATCGCGGCGGCGCTGCAGGGCCACCTCATCGGCATCGGCGATCTCTGCCGCCAGGGGTTATTGCAGTGGCCCATCCGGGCCATGATCCTGGCGGCCGGCATCGCGCTGGCGACCCCGGGCGGCGGCCACGTACCGGCCAGCGCCGGCCAGCTCTGGCTGCTGGCCCTGGTGCTGGCGCTGCCTGCGGCGGCTCTGGCCTATTGGTTCAATCGTTCGTCTGCTCCGGCAGCAGACGCTTGACCAGGCGCTCGATGGTCAGGCCCTGGACGATGATGGAAAACACCACGACGCCGTAGCAGGCGCTGAGCAGCACCTCCTTCCAGGGCCCCTCGGGCAGGCTTAGCGCCAGCGCCACCGAGATGCCGCCGCGCAAGCCCCCCCAGGTCAGAATGGGCACGGCGCCCGGCGTGAAACTTCGCTTCAGCCCGAGCAGCGTCAGCGGCAGCGCCACGCCGGCCAGGCGGGCGGCCAGCGCCACCGGCACTGCCAGCGCCGCCGCCAGGGCTGGCGCGGTACTGAACGACACCGCTACCACCTCGAGGCCGATGAGCAGAAAGAGCACGGCGTTGAGGATTTCGTCGAGCAGCTTCCAGAAGTTGGTCAAGTGGCCGCGCGTGGTCTCGCTCATGGCCAGGCGCCTGCCGTGGTTGCCGATCAACAGCCCGGCCACCACCACGGCGATCGGCCCCGAGGTGTGCAGCGCCCCGGCCAGGGCGTAGGTGACGCTGACCAGGGCCAGCGTGATCATCACCTCGACGGTGTATTCGTCGATCGAGCGCAGCGCCACGAAGGCCAGGCTGCCGGCTGCCAGCCCCAGCACCACGCCACCTACCGCTTCCTCGACGAAAAGCAGCACCACGTCACCGGCGCCGATGGGGCCGGCCGTGGTGGCCAGCGCCACCAGGATGGTGAAGACGACCACCGCGACGCCGTCGTTGAACAGGCTCTCGCCGGCGATCTTGGCCTCCAGCGTGCGCGGCACCGTGACGCTTTTCAGGATGCCCAGCACGGCGATGGGGTCGGTGGGCGAGATCAGGGCGCCGAAGACCAGGCACATGAGCAAGGGCACGCCCAGGCCCAACAGCGCAAACACGCCCCACATGCCCAGCCCCACCAGCAGCGTGGACAACAAGAGGCCGATGGTGGCCATGGCGGCGATGGCGTAGCGGCGCTCACGCAGATCACCGAGATCGACGTGTAGTGCCCCGGCGAACAGCAGGAAACTCAGCATTCCCTTCATCAGGGTGTCGCTAAAATCGATGCCGGCGACGAGGGTGCGCAAGGCCGTCCCCAGCCCCCAGACCGGCATGATGGCGTCGAGCCCCAGCACCGCCAGCGAGGCCGCCAGCGCGATGATGACGACGCCGATCGAGGGCGGCAGACGGAACCAGCGCTGGTTGACGTAGCCAAACAGCGCCGCCAGCCCGAGCAGCAGCGCGATGACGTCGAAGACGGTGGACACGGCAGTGTTTCCGTGAACTCAGTCGGCCAGGGCGGCGTCGAGCGAGGGCAGGATGACCTTGAATCCGACGCTGGCCGCCTGGTCGCGCAGTGCCTGCAGGTGCTCCCGCGTCCCTTCATCGGGCGCCGTGGCGGCTTGGGCGAGCGTCCGGGCGCGGTCGATCAATAGATCCATCCAAGGCAGCGGCTCGGCGCTGGTGTAGTCGGCGGCGGCCTGGGCCAGGGCCTCGACACCGGGGAAGTTGCCGGCCAGCAGGCAGGCCTCCATGGCGTCGCGATAGAACCAGAGATAATTGTGGCTGACGCAATCGGAATCCAATATCGCCAGGCCCTCCGAGATGGCCTGGCGGCGGACCTCTTCCCGGTCGCTGACCAGTGCCAGGGTGCCCAGCGCCATGGGGCCGGCGAACCTGGGGCCGGTCTCGCGGGTCGTCGCCACCGCCTGCTCGGCCAGGGCGATGGCCTCGTCGCGCCGGCCCTCGATCAGTGCTACCTTGGCGACGATCACCTGGTTGACGGGATCGAAGCGCCGGGCGCCCAGGCCGTTGGCCAGTTCTATGGCGTGCTGGCAGCTCTGGCGGGCCTCCGTGAGCTGGCCGTTGTCGAACAGCAGCTTGCCGGCGCAACTGCCCGAGGCCACCATCTCGGCCCGTTCGTTGCCTTGTCGGCGGGCCAGTTCGGCCGCCTTCAGGGTATCAATGAGCCCGGCCTCGAGCTGGTTGAGGTAAAGCTGGGTGTGGCCGCGCATGGCCAGGTTGGGGGGTTCGATGGTGGCCAGGCCGTGGACCCGGGCGAGTTCGACACAGGCGTCGAAATGCCGGTGTGAAGTGGCCATGTGGCCGCGCATGTAATAGGCGTCGCCAAGCCCGCTCAGCGCTCGCGCCTCCTTTTCCGGCGAGTCCGCGCGGCGGGCGTTTTCACGGGCCAGTTCGTGCTCTCTCAGGCAGCCCTCGATGTCTCCCATGGGGAAATAGATGCTGCCGCGGTAGTAGTGCACCTGCGCCAGATCCTCGATGCGTTGGTAGTTCTCGGCCACCGCCTGGGCGCGATCGAGCGCCGCCAGGGCGGCGTCGTAACGGTCGAGGATGCGCAATCCACCAACCAGGTCGAGCAGCAGCGGCATTTCCTGTTCGGCGCGCTGGGCGTTATCGGGGAGTGTCTCCAGCAGTTCCAGCCCGCGTTCCACGTGGCCCACCGATTCGGCGCTGGCCCAGCGCTCGGCGGCGCGCTGGCCGGCGCGCTGCCAGTAGGGCACGGCGGCTTCGGCCAGCCCGGCTTCGCTGTAGTGATGGGCCAGCAACTCCGGCTCGCCGGCCGCGGTCTCGGGAAAATCCGCCGCCATGGTTTCGGCGATTTCGCCATGGTGGCGCTGGCGCGTGCTTTTGAGCAGCGAGCCGTAGGCGGTTTCCTGCACCATGCCGTGCTTGAATTCGTAGCTGGCGGCCGGCGGCAGGCTGCTCTGGAACAGCACCTCGGCTTCGACCAGTTGATCCAGTGCCGTCTGCAAGGCCTCGGCGCCGAGCTGCGAGACGGCGGCCAACAGCGCCTGTGGGAAGCGCCGCCCCAGCACCGCCGCCAGTTGCGCCACCTCCTTGACCTGGCCCAGGCGGTCGAGCCGGGCCATCAGCGAATCCTGCAGCGAGGCCGGAATGGCCAGGTCGCCGGGCGGGCCGACCAGTTGGTAGCGCCCGTCGCGCTCCTCGACCAAGCCGGTTTCCAGCACCGTCTTGGTCAGCTCCTCGACGAACAGCGGGATGCCGTCGGTCTTGGTGACGATCTGCTCGAGTACTGCCTCGGGCAGCTCGCGGCCCGCGGTGACGTGTTGTACCAGGGCGGCGCTGTCGCTGCGGCTGAGGCGGTTCAGCGCCAGCGTCGTGAGGTGGGGATGGCTGCCCCAGCGCGGTTCGAAATCGGGCCTTGCCGTGATCAGCATGAAGAGCCGCCAGTTGCGCAGGCGCTCGATCAGGAGGCCGAGGAACTCAGCGCTCGAGGGATCGAGCCATTGCGCATCCTCGACCACCATGATCATCGGCCGGCGTTGGCTTTGCGCCAGCATCAATGCCAGCAGCGCCTCGGAGACCTTCTTGCGCTGCTCCTCGGGGCTGCCCGGGGCCAGGTCGTAGCGCTCCATATCGCTTTCGAAAAGCACCGATGCCAGGTAGGGCGCGATGTCGGCTGGCGGCAATTCGAGATTGTCGATGAAGGCATCCAGCTTGTCGGCCCGTGCTGACGGCGCATCGTCGCGCTCGAAACCCATGACCCGGCCCAGGCATTCTATCACCGGGTAGAGCGCGCTGTTGGTGTGGAAAGGCGAACACGACAGCGAGAGGGCGCCGAAGCTGCCGTCGTCGAGGCGAGAGCGGAACGCCTCGACGATGCGCGATTTGCCCACCCCGGCTTCGCCCGAGAAGACCACCACCTGGCCTTCGCCGTCTTGCGTCTGGCGCCAGCGGTTGAGCACCAGACCGACTTCCTCCTGGCGGCCCACCAGGGGCGAGAGGCCGCTGCCGGCAGTGGCCTCGAAGCGGCTGGCGGCGGCACCTTCGCCCAGCACTTGCCAGGCCTGTTCCGGCTCGCTGATGCCCTTAAGCTGATGGCGGCCGAGGTCGCGGTACTCGAAGAAGCCACCGACCAGGCGCCGCGTGGCATCGCCGATGACGACGCTGTCGGCCTCTGCCAGGCTTTGCAGGCGGGCCGCCAGGTTGGGCGTCACGCCCAGCACCGCGTGTTCCTCCGAGGCGCCCTGGCCGATGATATCGCCGGCCACCACCAGGCCGGTGGCGATGCCCAGGCGCACGTGCAGGCGAAGACCCGGCCGGGGCTCCAGGGCGGCCACGCCCTCGACGATTCTCAGTCCCGTCCGCACGGCCCGTTCGGGATCGTCCTCGTGGGCCTGGGGGTAGCCGAAATAAACCAAAATGCCGTCGCCCATGTAGCGCGCTATGTAGCCGCCGAAGGCCTCGATCTGGGCGCCGCAGACGTCCTGGTACTGGGTGATGACCTGGCGCAGGTCTTCGGGATCGAAGCGTTCGGAAAGCGCCGTCGAATCGGCCAGGTCGCAGAACATCACTGTGAGCTGCCGGCGCTCGGCCTCGCTGTCGCTTGCCGTTTGGGGCGGGGCAGCCGCTAGCGGCGGCGCCGTGTCCCCCAGTTTTACGCCGCATTGGCCGCAGAACTTGTGGTCGGCCGGATTGAGCGCGCCACAGGCCAGGCAGCACCCCGGCAGCCGGCTGCCGCACTGGCCGCAGAACTTGTTTTCGGGCGGATTGCCGGCCCGGCAGGCAGGACATTCGTTCAACGCTTCCAGGCTCCCAGCTGGACTGGTCGGGGCAGGCCGCCGTGCCCCCCGCCAGGAAGGGTAGCGCAAATAGCTGCGCAAGCGAACCCGCGGGGCCAGCACATCTTCGCTTGGGGCCTAAAGTTGGCCGGTCGGTCTTGAACGATGGGGTAAGATGGCCATATCCATTTTCATTATATTAGATAATGCTAATATTCGATCCACGAGGGGAAGCCGCCATGATCCGCCGATCCGCAGTCCTCGCCTTGCTGTTCGCCGGGGCGTTCTCGGCCGTGGCCCGGGGCGAGACCGAGCTGACCGTGCAGCTGACCCAGATCAGCGAACAAAAAGCCGTGTTCGCGAGCGTCGAGAGCGTCGACGTGACCCCCGGGCGCGGGCGCGGATCGCTGGTTTGGTACGCGACCTGGTGGTTGACGAGGGCAGCCTGGTCAAGCGCGGCCAGCGCCTGGCCTTGGTGGTCGACGCCAAACTCAAGCTTGGCCTGGCGGCACTCGATGCCCGCTTGGCTTCGCTGGCGGGGCCCGTCGAGGCTTGGCCGAGACGGCGCTCAAGCGGGCTCGGCGGCTGCACCGTTCCGGCAACGTCAGCCAGGCCCGCCTCGACGAGGCGGTGGCCAACCTCGATGCCCTCAAGGCCGACACAGCGGCCCAGCAGGCGGAGCGCGCCGTGCTGGTGCAGCGCCGCACCGAGGGTGCGGTGCTGGCGCCGGCCGCCGGCCGCGTGCTGCGCGTGGCGCTGACCAACGGCAGCGTCGTCATGCCCGGTCGAGATCAGCATCCGGCTGCCCAAATCGGAGCTCACGCCGGGACCCCGGCTGCTGAGCACGCCGCTGCCCACCATTGACGGCCGGCTGGCGGACGCTTCGAGGCGCCGATCTACGGCATGCTGGCGGTAAACCAGGCCCTGGAGAGGCACGATTGGGGCCCCGCCGGGCCGCCGCAGGTAAGTCTGCACGGCCAGCCGGCAGACGAATCCCTGCCCACCCTGCTGTGGGACGGCGAATGGGAGATCACCTACGTCACCTTCCGCGACATGGGGGCCGCCTTCATGGTCGCCATCATCGGCATCTATCTGCTGGTGGTGGGCCAGTTCGGCTCATTCCGCCTGCCGCTGCTGGTACTCGTGCCGGTGCCCTTGACGCTGATCGGCATCATGCTTGGACACTGGCTGTTCGGCGCCGCCTTCACCGCCACCTCGATGATCGGCTTCATTGCCCTGGCCGGCATCGTTGTGCGCAATTCGATCCTGCTGATCGATTTCATCCGGGCCCGCCAGCGTCAGGGAGCGGCGCTGCGCCAAAGCCTGCTGGAGGCCGGCGCCATCCGCTTCAAGCCGATTTTTCTTACCGCCGTCGCCGCCATGGTGGGGGCTTCGGTAATTCTCTTCGACCCCATCTTCCAGGGCCTGGCGATTTCCCTGCTGTTCGGCCTGGCCTCGTCGACCATACTCACCCTGCTGGTCATCCCGGCGCTTTATGTCTGGCTGCGCGACGACGGAGTTGAAGTCGAGACGGCTTGACGGCAGTCCGGTCTTACTGGTGCAAAACCCCGGCGCAAGCCACGACAACTTCGTTTGCGGGCAGTGCTACCCAGCCTTCACTGCTAAGGGGAACGCTGGCGAACAATGCAGCCCGTTGGATTGGCTGGTCGCCGTGGTGCACCATTTCGACCCCGGCATGATTGAAAGCAGAGTCCTTTGTTCGGCACTCCCGTGTCAGCATGTGCAGTCCCGGGGCGCGTACAGCCCCGTCGTTCTGGGTGCGCTTGTGACTGTGGACAAACAGCGCCTCACCATCGGCATAGAGAAAATTGGCCATCCCTCGCTGACGCATCTCGGCCGCGAAATCGACGAACACGGAGAGGCGATCGGCCAGCGGTGGCCTGGTTTTCGATTTGCTGCCGATCTTTTGCAGAGCCTGCAGAAGGACGCAGAAGGCCAGTTCGGAATCGGTGGTGCCAACGGGCTGGAAGCCAAGCTTGTCGAGGGTGTAAGCCTCGGCCAGACCGCTCAATTTTCCATTGCGGGCGAAAACGTGGGAATAGCCGTTCATCTCGCGCTGAAAGGGATGGGTGTTGGGCAGGCTGACGGAACCCATGGTGGCTTTGCGAATATGAGAGATGACCGTGGTGCTGGCGAGGCCGGCGCGCTCTCGACGAATGACACCCAGGGGCTTTTGAAGGCGGGCGCGGTATCGCGTACCAGATACGTGTCGTACCCGGTTTCATCAAAATAGGCGATGCCCCAGCCATCGGCATGGCAGGCGCTGAAGCCGCCGTGCAGGGCAAATTCCTGCAACGACAAAGTGACGGTGGCGGGAAAGCGCGCGGAAAGGGCAAAAAGCTCACACATCGGTGTTCTTGACTGTGCCTCCTCGGCCGCCTGATCAAGCGGCATGTAACGCCAAGCGCGCGGCCGGCGTCAACCTCCGAACCCGGCACCTTGAGACCGGTTATTTGATGGCAGTATATTCTGAGGAAAAAAATATATAAAACAATAAAATAACAAGTATCTTTAATGTAAAATATTAAGAGATTCACCGACCCCTCTGGAAACTGCGATCGAGTCACCTTACGTTTGTTGGCAACGAAAACAACAACGGCAGGGATGAGGGCGGCGTGACGTTACAGAGTACAAAAAAACCCGAGGCGGACGACGGCTGGGCGCGATCGCGCCGTTTTCTGCGCCAGGTGCGCCAGTTGATGACCGGCCACGGCACCACCGAGGCCCGGCTCGACCGCGTGGTGGCGGTGATCGCCGACTATCTGGCGGCCGAGGTCTGTTCGATCTACGTGCTGCGCGACCAGCGCGATTTCGAGCTTTTCGCCACCTTGGGCCTGAACCGCGATGCCGTGCACCTGACGCGCCTGCGCCACGGCGAGGGTCTGGTCGGCCTGATCGCCGAACAGGCCCGCCCGGTGGCCCTGGCCGACGCCCAGAGCCATCCCAATTTCGCGCTGCGGCCGGAAACCGGCGAGGAAGTCTACCAATCCTTCATGGGCGTGCCGGTGCTGAGTGCCGGCCGCGTGCTGGGCGTCGTGGTGGTGCAGAACGTAACGCGGCGGCGCTACGCCGAAGCCGAGATCGAGGCCTGCGAGACCGTCGCCATGGTGCTGGCCGAGGTTCTGGCGACGGCGGTCGAGGAACGGCCGCCGGCGGCGGCGCCAATCGTGGCCGGGCCGGCCCTGATCGCCGGCCTATCGCTGAGCCGGGGCGTGGCCACCGGCCGGGCCCGCCGGGTGCAGCGCGAAATCGTCATCGAGCGCACCTTGGCCGAGCAATTGGAGCCGGAGCTGGCTCGCCTGGACCAGGCCTTCGCGGCGCTCAGTACCGGCCTCGAGGCCCATTTGCAGGGCTCGGCCCTGCCGGCGCTGGGCGAGCACCGCGAGGTGCTGGAGGCCTTCAAGATGTTTGCCGAGGATCATGGCTGGCGCGAGCGCATCGCCGATGCCGTGCGCGGCGGCCTCAGCGCCGAGGCGGCGGTGCAGCTGGTGCAGAACGAGATTCGCGGCCGCCTCTCCAAGGCCCAGGATCCTTATTTGCGAGAGCGCCTGGTCGATCTCGACGATCTCGGCGACCGCCTGCTGGGGCACCTCATCGGTCCCTTGGGAAATGGCGCCCCGGGCGCCCTCGTGCTCGAAGAACCGGCCGTGCTGATCGCCCGCAACCTGGGGCCGGCGGCGCTGCTGGATCTCGACCCCGCTTTTCTCGAAGGCGTGGTGCTGACCGAAGGCTCGCCGACCTCGCACTTGGCCATCGTCGCCCGGGCCTTGGGCGTTCCCGTGGTGGGGCGCTGCCGCGAGGCCCTCGAGGCGGTGGCCGAGGGCGATCTGCTGATCGTCGATGGTGACGGCGGCCAGATCGTGGTGCGGCCCGAGCCCCGCGCCCTGCAGGCCTACGAGAGCTCCATCGGGCGTTCCCGCCCGGCCGACGATTTTGCCGCCACGGCCGCGCTCGAGCCGCTGAGCCGCGACGGACGCCACATCTCCATCGAGCTCAATGCCGGCTTTCCCTTCGAAGTGCCCCGGCTCGACGACTGCGGCGCCGAGGGCATCGGCCTCTTTCGCACCGAACTTGCCTTCATGGGGCGCCACAGCTATCCCGACGTGGCGGCCCAGGCCGAGCTTTATGCCTCGGTCCTGGCCCGGGCCGGCAGCCGCCCGGTGGTCTTCCGCACCCTCGACATCGGCGGCGACAAGGCGCTGCCTTATCTCGAGACTTCGGGCGATGCCAATCCGGCGCTGGGTTGGCGCGGCATCCGCGTCGGTTTCGACCGCCCCGACATCCTCGAGGACCAGCTTGGCGCCTTGATCCGGGCCGCCGGCCAGCGCCTCGACGTGGTCTTTCCCATGGTCACCGAGCTGGCCGAGTTCAACCATGCCCGCGGCGTCCTCGAGGCCGAGTTGGAAAAAGCCCGGGCCGCCAGCCTGGCCACGCCGGCCGACGTGCGCGTCGGCGTCATGCTCGAGGTGCCGGCCCTGCTGTGGCAGCTCAGGCCGCTGTTTGCCGCCGCCGATTTCGTTTCCTTGGGCAGCAACGACCTGTTGCAGTACCTGTTCGCCAGCGACCGCGACAATCCCCGTGTCAACGCCCGCTACGACGTGCTGTCGGCGCCCCTTTTGGGCCTGATCGGCGAGATCGTTTCGGCCGCCGCCGAGGCCGCCATTCCGCTCACCGTCTGCGGCGAGATCGCCGGCCGGCCGCTCGAGGCCATGGCCTTGGTGGGCTGCGGCATCGAGCGCCTGTCGATGGCGGCGGCCGAGGTGCCGGCGCTAAAACGCATGGTGCGCAGCCTCGACGTGGGTGCCTTGCGCGGGCTGGTCTGTGACCTGGCCGGCCAGGACCACGGCAGCGTACGCACCGCCTTCGAGGATTTCGCCCGGGAAAACGGTGTCGAGGTTTAGCGCAAGTCCTCCAGTCGTCATTCCCGCGAAAGAGCGTGTGAAGGAATAGCGCAGCGGCGTCAAATGCTGCTGCCGCCCCCCCACCCCGACCCTCCCCCACAAGGGGGGAGGGAGCGAAAACCGGCCGTGGCCCTTGCTTTCTTCCCTCCCCCTTGAT
>MPMF02304585.1_pt1 | contig 14563 bp, 5 predicted proteins | sample 1617271 | NCBI WGS metagenome assembly MPMF02 (sample SAMN05944812, study PRJNA350692) | marine metagenome | biome: marine; feature: ODZ; material: water; isolation source: 120 m water sample prefiltered with 30 um filter, filtered on to 0.2 um... | place: Pacific Ocean | collected 2012-04-09... | reverse complement strand
GAACCTTGATAACGAATGTACCAACCTTAATCAGGACCAGCATTGAAGACAGAGGCGACTTCTTCGGTATTGCTTGGCAGGCTGACACAGATAAAGGCCAGGCCGGCTTTACTTCGGGCAACCCCATGTCATTCCGCTATTTTGCCCGGCGCGATAATGTTGCAACGGTTTACGAGGCCAGCCATATTACCCTAACAGGGGACGGTAATTTCGGCGCCCAGCCTTTCTCCGTTATGGAGGTCACCAGCAGCACAGAGTCGATATATCCAACTCGTATCAGCGCCTTATCTGATCTGTCGGTGGTAGAGGACAGCGGTCCAAACGAGTTTTCGATCTCCTTCAATAATTATTTTATCCATCCCTTTGACCCACTTGAATTTGTGCCCTTATCTATTGATTCCAGTGCAGTCATCGGCACCACCAACGGCACCAGTACAACCTTGACCGTTACTCCCCAGCAGGACTGGTTTGGCACTACCGATATTGTCATTGGAGCGTTCGACGGTTACTTTTATGCCTACGATACTATTGCTGTCACTATTTCCCCGATCAATGATGCCCCCGTCGTGGCCGACATCCCTGATAGTGTGATCAACGAGGATGAGAGTTTCACCTTTGACCTGGACAGGTACACGTTTGATGTGGATAACGATTCATCAGAAATATCCTATACGGCCCAGGTGATCACCGGAATAGACAGCAATGCCGTAATTACCATCAATGATACATCCCATATTATATCCGTGGCAGCGGTTGCGGATTCATCAGGGACATTCTTGATCGAGATCACAGCCATGGATGACAGTTCTGCCGTTGGCATCGATACCTTTCAGGTAGCGGTTATGCCTGTCAACGACGCCCCGGTTCTTGTTTCACCAATTCATGACAAAAGGATCTACCGCAGTACGGGCGTCCACGTGCTGGTCAATGACTTGAATTCCGTGTTTATAGATAAGGAAAATGACCCACTCTTCTTTAATGTAAGTTCAGGCTCCGATTCTATTACCACCGTTATTCAAAATAATAGGCTTTCGGTGAACCTGCTGGCGGATAACGGCAGCATGGAGGAGATTATTGTTACCACCACCGATGGTCAGCTTACCACAGCAGACACCTTTAACTTGGCTTTTGTGCAGTGGGCTATCCGTATCTCTGCTGCTAGTGACTCTGCGGAAAACAACAATAATTTCATTGGCGCTGCAGATCAGACGACGATTGGCTACGATCCGGACTATGAGCAGCCGGTTGATGATGAAAATGAACTTTCAGTATACTTCGAACATTCAGACTGGCTGCCGGACAGTAGTGCAAATTTCGATCAAGACATACGGCCCATTATAGCTCTAAATGACACTAGCCATGCCTGGACGTTTGACGTTATTTCTGCAGCTGCAGCAGATGTCAGCTTAAATTTTTCATTCTACGATTATCCTGGTTTTCCGGCGAAACTGGTTGATATTGAGACCGGGGAAGAAGAGTACCTTGATCAGGATACTGAGATACTATTTTCTGCTCAGGCTGCTGAATCGCGCTCCTTCCAGGTGTATGTAGGCGATGTTGTGCCTCCTGCAGCGGTAACCGACCTTGCAGTAGATAGCGCCCTCTCCAGGTCCATGATTCTGCAATGGTCTGCACCCGGTGATAATGACCTGACTGGAACGGCTGTGTCCTACGAAATTCGCTATTCAAGTGAACCTGTCACTTCTGAAAATTTTACAAACGCCACTGAAGTGACTGACAATGTACCGATCCCGGACAGCAGCGGGCTGCTGCAATCTGTGGAAATAACAAGCTTGGCACCGCAGACAGAATATTATTTTGCCTTGAAAACTACAGATGATGCCGGCAACCAGTCCCTGATTTCCAACATAATTAACCAGATCACCCTGCCGGTACCATTGACAGATTTGGATGCTTTCTGGAGTAAGTTTCATAACGACTTGCTCAACAGCGGTTACACCAGCCGAGATGGTGCCACGCTTGATACTATGTTGTGGTCCTATGAAACCAGCGACGATATAAACAGCCCGCCTGTCGTTGATGACCGCGGAGAAATTTATTTTGGTTCAGAGGACGGTTCTGTTTATGCCTTGAAAGTGGATGGGTCGCTCAAGTGGAGCTATGCCACCGGCGGGGGCGTTACCGCTGCGCCACTGGTGTCTACCCTGGATCGCCTGTACGTGGGTAGCAAAAGCGGTACATTCTATTGTTTTAACCGTACCACAGGAGATACGATCTGGACCTACCAGGCAAATGATCAGATTTATTCATCGGCAACTATAGATAACAGCGGTCGTCTTTTCTTCGGTGACCTGGATGGTAAACTACACTGTCTGGATAGTGAATTTGGCACATTGTACTGGCAGGCAGAAGTAGGAAACCGCATTTATTCTGCCCCGGCGCTCTCTCCAAATGGTAGTATTGTATACGTTGGTGGTTTTGATAAGAAGATTTACGCCCTATATGCAGCTTCAGGAACAGAACAGTGGAATTACGCAACAAATGGATATATCCTTAGTTCCATGGCAGTGGACGGGGATGGGATTATCTATGCCAGTTCCTCGGATAATAACCTGTATGCCGTCAACCCGGACGGCACCATAAAGTGGTCGTATACTACCGGCGGAGCCATCTGGTATTCCTCACCAGCGCTGGGAACAGATAATGATATTTATATTGGTTCAGATGATAATAAACTTTATAGTGTCAATCGTTCCGACGGCACCCTGCGCTGGAGTTATACAACAAGCGGTGATGTCCGCAATTCACCTGCTGTAGCAGCCAACAGCAATATCTATTTTGGTTCCATGGATAATTCACTGTATCAGGTAGATACGAGCGGGGCACTAGTGTCCAGTGTTCAGTTTGGAGATCAAATTCAAACATCTTCGGTAGGTATAGGAGCCGGCGGTATTATTTATATTGGCACCCATGACAACCGACTGTATGCCTATGGCATGGGCGATACCATTCCACCTGTTACCCCGGCTGAATTATCAGTCATTAGTGGTGATCACAATGTTATTTTATCCTGGTCTGCCAACACAGAATCAGATTTGTCATATTATAATATTTACCGTAGCGTAGTTGCTGATTTTGATCCGAGCCCGTCTGATAGTTTAACTCAAGCTTGGAAAACTGATACGACTTATACTGATTCGGCTGTAACGAATGGGTTAACCTATTACTACCGCATGAAAGCTATAGATATCACTGGCAATATCAGTTCGGCCAGTTCAGCAGTGATTGGTACACCCACCGATTTACCACCGGCAACACCTATCGAATTAACTGCGGTTGCCGGTAATAGCCGCATTACATTAAACTGGAAGGCGGGAGTTGAGTATGACCTTGCCGGTCATATAATATACCGCAGTACCGATTCTACTTTTGTACCTACAAGTGATGATTCCATTGCCGCCGTACCTCTGCCGGAAATAACTTTTGTAGATAGCGGGTTGGTCACCGGTATTTCATATTATTACCAATTAGCGTCTTATGATCTGGGCGGAAATGTGAGCCTGTTCAGCAATCAAGTGTCAGGAGTTCCCCTGGACTTAACAGCCCCATTGGCTCCGGAAGAGATCGTGGTACAGAACGGGGATGAGGAAGTAACCTTGACCTGGACGGAAAATGCTGAATCAGATCTCGACCGCTATAAACTCTACCTCAATACGGACTCCTCTTTCGTACCCACTTCTTCAGATCTGCTGGCCTCGATATCGTCACCTGCTGTGACTTATACCGATACGGGCCTGATCAATGGCTTTACCTACTATTATCTTTTAACAGCCATAGATACGTCCGGTAATGAAAGCGCTGCCAGCAGACTGATCATCGGTACACCCACAGACCAGACACCACCGGCTGCACCCACAGGATTGGCAACGTCAAGCGGAGACCATTATGTAGACTTGACTTGGACAGATAATGTTGAAAATGATTTGTCTTATTATATCATTTACCGCAGTGAGGTGGAAGGTTTTGAACCCGAATCAACTGACAGTCTAACCTTAGTCTCAAAGACAATCACCAGTTTTAGGGATACAACCGTTACCAACGGTGTTATATTTTATTATCGTCTTAAAGCTGGGGATATAGGGGATAATATTGGACCAGCAAGTGATGCCGTAATTGGTACACCTACCGACTTGCCTCCAGCAGCGCCCACCGATTTGGCTGCTGTTATCGGTGATGGCCGCATTACGTTAAACTGGACAACTGGTTCTGAATATGATTTAGTCAGCCATATTATTTACCGAAGTACTGATTCTACTTTTGTACCCACACGTGATGATTCCATTGCTACCGTACTGTTGCCGACGGTATCTTTTGTAGACAGTGGGTTGGTAACCGGCCTTATTTATTATTACCGCCTGGCATCCTATGATCTCGGCAGCAATGAGAGCCTGTTAAGTGACCAGGTTTCCGGGGCACCTCTGGATCTGACCGCGCCACTTGCTCCTCAGGGTATTGTAATGCAGAATGGTGAAAAACAAGTTACCCTGACTTGGTCGGAGAATACCGAGTCGGACTTATTTGGTTACCATCTTTACCGTAATTCAGACTCCTCTTTTGTGCCCACTTCTTCAGATCTGTTAGCATCGATATCGACACCTGCTGTAACTTATACCGATACGGGCCTGATCAATGGCTTTACCTACTATTATCTTTTAACAGCCATAGATACGTCCGGTAATGAAAGTGCTGCCAGCGGGCTGATCATCGGTACACCCACGGATCAGACACCACCGGCGGCAATCACAGATTTGGCAGTGGTGAACTATACCTCAAACTATATAGATCTGCTGTGGACTGCTACTGGCGGAGACAGCACTGCAGGACGGGCCTACAGCTATGACATCAGGTTTTCTAACGAAGAGATAACTGTAGGTAATTTTGACCAGGCGGACACAGTTGTGATTGCCGTTCCAGATCCTGCAGCCTCTGGAACCCAGGAGGAGCTATCCATTACCGGGTTGAACCCAGAAACGCTTTATTATTTTGCCCTGAAGGTGGCGGACAGCACCGGCAATGTGTCGGACATATCCAATGTGGTTTTCCAGGAGACATCGGAAACACCCACGCTCTTGGCCGCCGCTCTGTGGGGAAAATTTCATGAGAACAACCAGAACACCGGTATGTCGTCCATCAACGGCACCGAAATCGGCGACATGGTCTGGACTTTTGAAACTGGTGCCGATGTAAACAGTTCACCGGTGCTGGATGAGCGTGGTGATGTCTATTTTGGCTCTGAAGACGGCAGTGTCTATGCCCTCAATGTGGACGGCACCCTGAAGTGGAGCCACGCCACCGGCAACGGTGTGGTTGCGGCACCCCTGGTGGCGAGCATGAATCGCCTCTATGTGGGTAGCAAAAGCGGCAAGTTTTATTGTTTCAACCGCACCACGGGAGAGGTGATCTGGCTCTATACGGTCAATGATGAGATCCATTCATCAGCCTTGATTGACAGCGATGGTCGTCTTTTCTTTGGGTCTCTGAACGGCAACCTGACCTGCCTCGACAGCGAGTTCGGATCCCTGTACTGGCAGGCATCACTGGGAAGCGAGGTGTACTCCTCTCCGGCACTTTCTCCTGATGGCAGCACCGTATATGTTGGTGCGTATAATTCCAAGGTTTATGCCCTGGACGCGGTCACGGGGGAGGAACAGTGGAACTATCTTTGCAGCAATCTATCAACGGTAACGTCATCACACAGAATTTATGGTTCCATGGCCGTGGATGAAGAGGGCGCTATTTACACTGGCAATTATGATAAGAAACTGTATGCCATCAACCCCGATGGTACAGAAAAATGGACCTACAACACCGGTGGAAGGATCTTATATTCTTCTCCTGCCCTGGGGGATAATGGTGAAATATATATCGGTAACAATGACGAAGAGTTAAACTGTATAAATCGTTCCGATGGTAGCCTGCGCTGGAAATATGCTACTGATGGCGATATACGAAATTCTCCCGCAGTAGCGGCCAATGGTAATATTTACTTCGGATCTAAGGACGATAAAATATATGCCCTTAACCAGGATGGAAACGTGCTTTGGACATATACTACCGGCGATGAAGTGCGCTCTTCTTCTCCCGCCATTGGCCCTAATGGCAACGTGTATATAGGGTCTTATGATAATAATCTCTACATGATCGGCGAACTGGATTCGATAGCTCCATCTGTGCCGGTTAACTTTACTGGCATTCCTGGTGATGAACGTGTCACACTATCCTGGGATTTCAACCCCGAAAACGACCTGTTCCGCTACCGAATCTACAAAGGTTCCAGCGCTGTTAGCCTGGCACCCTATGACAGTGTCAGCTTTGCCTACAATACATTTGCCGACAGCATTGTTGAAAATAATGTAGAATATTTTTACAACATCAAAGCCATAGACCAACTGGGAAACAACAGCCTTTTTTCGGATATCATCAGTGTGACACCATATGATCAAACCCCACCGTCGGCACCTGATGGACTTGCGGCCGTACCCGGTGACGGGGAAGTGACCCTGACCTGGAGTCCGTTGAACAGCGTGGGAGATTTTTTACGGTACAGACTCTATGTCATGGGGAGCGACTCTTCCTTTACTGTAATAGACTCAACCAGTTTCACCGGCAACCCTGTCGCGGATTTGGAGGATACACTAATACATTTAACAAATGTTGAAAACAATATCACCTATCATTTTACCGTGGCCGCTGTGGACACCCTTTTAAATGTAAGTGAATACAGCAACATTGTCAGCACCACGCCCTATGCTGGCCCAGTATGGTATGTATCCAATAATGGTAACAATAATAATATTGGTTACATAACAGAACCGTTTCTAACGATTCAATATGCTGTGGATTATGCAGATCCTGAAGATACAGTGATGGTGCTGCCCGGCACTTATGAGGAAAATATTGTTATTAATGAAAAAAGTCTTGTTATCCGCGGGCTAGGCAACCCGGACGACATTATTATTGACGGTAATCAGGCCGGAAGCGTTGTGACCGTTATAGGCCACACTGATGATGATATAAGTGTAGCCGTGGAAAATATGACCATCACCAATGGTGTCAATGATAGCGGTGGCGGCATTTATATTGAGGAAACTGGGTCCGAGGTCGATCTTAACCTGGACCAGCTGATCATTACCGGCAATGCTGCAACCGCCAGTGGCGGCGGTATATTTTTAACTGGAGATGTGGGAGGCGTCTTAAGCAATCTTTTGGTTGTGGGTAACAGCGCCTTGAATGGTGCCGGTATAGCCACAATAGGCGCGAGTTATTCGGTCTGGAATTGTACTATCACCGACAATACGGCCAGCGGAACAGCAGGCGGTATTTATGGCGCCGAGGAAAGTGAAATAGAAATATTCAACTGTATTCTAAATGAGAATGGAGAAGAGGAAATTGTCCTTGATGAAATCAGCTTTGCGGAAGTTGACTATTCAAATATTTCAGGAGGCCTGGCGAATATTGTAGCTGTCGCCGAATACTTAACCTGGGGATCCCACAACTTGGATGATGCTCAAAACCTGTTTATCAACAGGGGAACATCAGAATATAGTTTAAATGATTTTTCACCATTTATAGGTCAGGGTTCTGACAACTTGGAGTTCACACTCGATTTATATGGCCTGGACAGGGATTCTCTACCGGGACCGCCGGACCTTGGGGCAATTGAAAACCTCCTGGTCAGCCAGAGGCCTAAGTCCGGAGAAGTATTTGATGGCGATCTGGTCGATTTAGACTGGTTTCCAGATTCAACCATAATTGCTCACTGGGAATCTTTTATCGATAACAGTACAGTGAATTATGAAATTGCAGTCGGCACGCATGGCGACACCTTGGATAATGTGCTCATCTGGACACCGTCGGCACAGGACACATTTTTTACAATGAATCTTACAAATGTGACAGCGGGAGTAAATTATTATGTCAGTGTCCGCGGGTTGGATATAGATAATCAAATGTCGGATACAACGACCAGTAATGGCTTTAAGTTTGATTTTGTTCCCCCGACGGTGACTAATATCATTGAGGTGCAGACAGACAATGACATGGATTACTTTAACGATAGTACAAACCTGAACTTTACCTGGTCCGGCAGTGATAATGAATCTGGGCTGGATTATTTTGAATACGCGCTGGCCCTTGAGGATTCCCTTGTTCTGGACTGGTCCTATGCTGGTACAGATACCGCTGCAGTTATTGATACTTTCGCTTTCGTGGAAGGGCAGACTTATTATTTCATGGTCAGGGTTATTGATATAGCCGGCAACCTGTCTGTCATAGGATCAGGAGACGGTTTTTTGATTGATTATACGCCGCCGCCGGCAACTGGGTTGGTTTTCGATGGTTTGGAGGGCGACATCATGTACAGTGGCTCTGATTCTACTATAAATGCTCACTGGAGCGAATTTGACGATAGCCTCTCTGGTATTGATTTTTATGAATATGCAATTGGATTATCCGTTCAAAGTTCAGAGGTGCTGGACTGGACTTCAGGTGTGATCGATACATTTGTAAATGTGACAGGTTTGGAACTGTACAATGGTGAAACCTATTACGTTTCAATACGAGCCGTTGATAACGCCGGTAACGTTTCATCTTTAGTCACTAGCAACGGAGTTATAGTAGATACTGAACCGCCAGATCAAGGATTTGTTAATGATGGTTCGTTTACTGATTTGAACTGGCATAACCAAGATACATCTCTAACTGCTTTTTGGACTGGCTTTGCTGATGAATTGAGTGGAGTAAAAGAGTATAGCTTTTCAATCGGGACAAATGCCGGCCAGGAGGATGTATACGCCTGGACAAGTGTTGGCGATGACACTACAGTCTCCGTGGACAGTCTTTTTCTTAATGAAGCGGTCACTTATTTCTTTAATGTTATTGCCAGTGATTCAGTTGGCAATATAGGTACTGTTGTTTCATCTAACGGAATTACGATTGATCTTACTGCTCCCAGTACATTTATGAACATAGAAAATTATTATATAGGTCCGGATCGTTGGAATAATGACAATCCATTGGTTGGAACTGCCGGTGATGATTTATCTGGAGTACAATCAATAGAGTTAATGGTCAATCGTAAGGAAGATAATTATTTCTGGTCTGAAGGAGGTTGGACATTGGATTCAAGCTGGGTTGAAGCCAGCGGTGATATTTCCTGGAATTATCAATTTATATTATCTAATCTGGGAGACGGACAATTATACCAGGTATATGCTCATGCAGTGGATAGTGCTGGAAATAAGGACTTGACACCTGCTTTGGATAGTTTGGTTTATGATTCATCTTTACCAGAGTCATTTGTACAGATTGAACTGGAATTTTATAATGATTTGAGCTGGAATGCCGATTCAAGCATCACGGGTACTGCAGTGGATAGTATTTCTGATATTGATTCAGTTTTAGTTGCTATAGAGAGGTTGAGTGATAATCAATGGTTTGATGGCACCCAGTGGCAACCGTTTGAGATATGGCAGTATCCACTCGGTCTGGAAACTTGGTATTATCAACTACCTGAAAATAACTTAAACGACAGTATCAGTTATAATATATATTCAAAAGCGTTTGACTTGGCCGGAAATCAGCAACTCGAGCTAGGAAGTAGTATTTTTACCTATGATATTTCTGGTCCTGCTATCGGACAGGTCTACGATGGTACAGTAGAAGGAAGTGATATTGATTGGACCAATATTGATGATTATATTTCTGCATTTTGGACCGGTTTCAATGATTTAATTAGTGGTATCAGCGAATATGAATATATGATTACAGATGGATCAGTAAATACATTAGTACCATGGACTAGTGTGGGTGTGGATACATTTATAGTGGACTCTTCTTTGAGTTTGCAAACCGGCAATCAGTATTATGTAAGCGTGAGAGCTACAGATAGAGCGGAAAATGTTTCCCTGGAGGTAATGTCAGATGGGGTAACAGTGGATACGATTGCCCCTGTGATTACCTATATATATGAAGGTTCTTTTGGTAATGATCTTGATTATCAATATAACAATGACAACCTTTCTATTGCCTGGGGAGGATCTGACAGCAGGGAAATTTCTGATTATTCAGTATCGTTGGGTAGTGCACCCGGTCTCGAAGATATTGTTAACTGGGTAGATGTAAGCAGTAACATGAACCATGTATTTAATAATTTGAATCTGGAACCAGATAGTACATATTTTGCCAATGTGAAAGCTTACGATCAGGCGGGTAACATATCCGGATTAATTAGCGGAGACGGTATTGCTATTGACCAGACACCACCCGTAACAGGTCTGGTTGCTGATTTTGAATTAGATGACGTTGACTGGACTGCTATTGATTATCAAATCCTAACCTATTTAGTGGGATTTTCTGATTCTTTAAGCGGAGTCGCTGAATATTGGGTCTCCATTGGACTTAGCCCCGGACTAACACAGGTTCTTGATTGGACGTCCAATGGATCAAACACAAACTTTGCATATGTAGTTGATCTGGTGCCGGGTCCAACTTATTATGTGAATGCCTATGCGATTGACGCCGTAGGCAATGTCAGTGCCACCATCAGTTCTGACGGTTTTGGGGTAGACCTTGACTCGCCGGTGGCCGGGACCGTTTTTGATGGACAGACTGTTGATCTGGATTGGACCAACAATGACAGTACCTTGTTAGCAAACTGGTCTGGATTCAGTGACGCAACCAGCAGCATAGCAAATTATGAATACAGCATCGGCACCTCTGCAGGCAGTCAGAACATTACACCGTGGACACTTGTACCCGGCTCATCTATCACGGTTACACAAGACAGTTTGAACCTGAACCATGGAACAACATACTTTTTTAATCTTCACGCCTATGATGAAGCAGAAAATGTTTCACAAACTATATCCAGCAACGGTATAACTCTGGACACACAGATGCCTGTGATTAATCAGTTAACTGAAGGTTCGCCAGCGAACCCAGTCTATCAGGCCAGTGACGACTCACTCGCACTGTATTGTAATGCTAATGATAATCTCTCGGGTATCGGTTTATATCAGTTTGCAGTGGGTTCTACTGTAGGAGACAGCGATATTGTAGCTTGGGCCGAGTTTACGTCTGAAAATTCCAGCGTGATTTTTGAACCACTTGTATTGAATAACGGCAGTACTTACTACGGCCAGGTGAGAGTCATTGATCAAGCGGGGAATTCAAATATGTTGGAAGGGGATGGCGTTATCATAGATGCAACTCCGCCAATATCAGGATTTGTGATTGACCTTACAGATTTAAGTATTTTTGAGGATCAGGATATAACCAATTCCACAACAATCTTAAGCGCCTTCATGTCTGACTTTATTGATACATTGAGCGGTATTGAACGGTATGAATATGCCGTGGGAACATCGGAGCTGAATACGGATGTAAAAGACTGGAGTTTGACGGATAACGACACGCTCATTTCTGACAATACGCTAACATTAGAACACACGCAAACTTATTATGTCGCCGTGCGGGCCTTTGATGTTGTAGGGAATATATCCTCACCAATTTCATCAAATGGAATTACAGTAGACGAATTCGCCGGGCCCCCAGTAATAGAAAGTACGAGTATAGAGCCAGGTTCATGGATCAGTTCATCTTTTGATACAGAAATAGAACTGCTGCTATCTGAACCTGTTCAAAATTACAATGTAAGCATAACAGCTAATATTGAGAGTGGGTATACAATTGATACGGTGTATACTGCTGATCCTCCACAAATTCAGCTTACCTTAATAGGGCCCTTTGCTGCACTGGATTCAGTTACAATCGGTATCCATGACCTCACTGACCTGCTTGGGTTTGAAGCGGTAGATACGTTTTTCTCTTATATAACCCCAATGATCGGTGATTTTAATACCGATAATAGTGTGGATATAGTAGACTTGAATCAGTTTGTAATAGGTTGGCAAAATCAGGACTATAGCTTTGAAACCGGACCTGTAACAGGAGAAATTCCTAATTTTATCCCAAATATTAATAGTGTTTTTGATCTTAGGGATGTTATGGCATTCACCCGTATGTGGCATTGGTCTAATAATACACCAACATTATTGCTTGCAGAAATAGATCAATTTGGACCACAACTTGATATTAAGCAGTTTGGTAATGTATTGGATATAAATCTTACTGATGATGTCTCCTCTGGTCAGATATTGGTATTATATGATCAAACAAAACTCGAAATAGAAAATACAGTTGATCAATTAAACCAAAATGTTATACTGCTTAAAAGTCACTATAAAGAAGAAGGAAATTTACTCATTGAAAAAGCTTATTTGATTGAGAAAGAAGAAAAACACATTTCCCTGGAAACGAAATCGTTAGACAAGGAAGATTCATATATTTCAATTCAATATATCTTTTTAGACCGAAATAATAACGTAATATCACAAGGATTTATTTCTCAAAAAGTCATAGCTGTACCAGATGAATTTGCCTTACATCAGAATTATCCAAACCCATTTAATCCCGTAACCACCATTCAGTATGACATTCCGAAAGAAACGCATGTGAATCTTATCGTTTATGATATTTTAGGCCGTGAAGTTAAAACGCTGCTCAATCAAACTGAACAACCAGGGTATAAATCAATAAGATGGAATGGAAGAAATAACGCCGGTCAAAAAGTCAGTGCAGGGTTGTATTTTTACAGACTAGAGACAACCGGGTTTGTTAAAGTGCATAAGATGATATTGCTGAAGTAGTTTAATCCTGAAGTATAATAGATATCCCCAGTTCTTTTTCAATATCCTCCACCATTTCCTTTTCTGAAGAAAAAACCATCCCATCTGCTTCTACTAAACTGGCCACTCTTGGACCGAATTTATTTTGCAGGTCATCCTCGGAAAAGTGTTTTTTAATCATTGAGCAAAGTCCAATTGCATAATTTCGTCTGCCAAAACTGTCCATCAACAAAATAGTTCGGGATGCATCCTGCATAAATTCTACTGCACGTCTTTCTGTGTGATCAGGGAATAAATTCGTAATTGCATCGGCCCATGCCTCCCGCTCTTCAAAGTCCATTCTGCCGTCGGCTAACTGGAGACATGTGAACAAATGTGTTACAGCCTCTAATGGCGTCATTTCTTGTTGATTATTCATCTGTATTTCCTTTCACTTTTTGCCATTCGTCCAATGTATACGTTTTCATACTTAATGCATGAATCTCCTGTTTAATCATACCATCCAATGCATCATATACTCGTTTATGCCGCTCAAGTAAGTTTAGTTCAGCAAAACTGGAAGAAACAATAACAGAACTTAAATGAGCACCTCCGCTAAAATTTTTATGGCGGATATGACGACCAGTATCATCTTTAATATCTAAATGCAAGATATCCATAGCCTGGTTCAAGCGATTTTCTATTTCATTATATAAATTCATATTCGTGACGTGTTTATATACTAAAGTTTAATAAATTTAATCATGGAAAAACACCCTGAAGAATTTAAACTAACAAAAGAAGACATTCAAAAAACAGAACAGAAAATTGCTGAATTTGATCTCTCCAGGGAGCAATATGTACTATCTGTCATTCCACAAAAACTTGAATCATTAATCCAAACAAATCTTAACGATTTTATTGTCGAATTGATTAATGATGTATCCAGATTATATAATATTATCATGTCGTTGCAGGATTTGGACGATGATCTCAAACGTCGAATTTTATATGCGTTAGATTACTTCGTAGATAAAGATGATGAAATTCCTGATGAAATTCCCGATCTGGGATATTTAGATGATCTGGTAATTGTCAGATATATTGTGGATCAGATAATGAAGGATAATTCAGAACTATTTCAAGCCTGATCTGCTAATTCTTCTTCGGAAAACTGCCACGAGCATTTTGGACACCACCAGGGTTTTCCGAAATATGTTTCATTATTATCATTGAGCTGCATGTGTGTTTCACATTTCGGACAATTCCGTTCTGTACCTTTTTCGGGCCACGAATATTCTTCTTTAAATTTAATTGCCGGGTCGTAAGTCGTAAATTTATCCATATCAAAAATTAAGAAAATTTTCTTACACAATAATAGCTCAAATCAACCGGAAATACGCCAAAATAGATATACGGCTGAAAAAGCCATCATCATGCCGATATACTGTGTTATCTTATGTTCAGTACGCAATACCCTAAATTGAGTGTATTCATGGTCAAAATGCAAAACAACATTCACAGTATCTCCAATGGGTACATACACTCGCTTAATAGCCTGATGTAATCGTGCTTTAACATATTCATCGGTGATATTCGGTGGCGCATATCCAATCTCGTGAAATCCTGCTAAAACAGGAATAGGACGACGCAAAGGAGAAACACCTACTTGCACTCCATCTACAAATAGAGTAATCCCCAGGCTATCACAGGTTGGAAAAATATAACCTGTTTCTAGGATCTTTTCTGTAGAATCGGGAGTAGATGACCATGCGAATGAAACAGAAAGTAAAATGATTGAAATGAGTGTAGACCGAGAAATCATCGTAATGAAAATTATTCTTCAAAGTAAATCAGTCCAACAAGTTAATTCATTG
>MPMF02206697.1_pt1 | contig 14584 bp, 14 predicted proteins | sample 1617271 | NCBI WGS metagenome assembly MPMF02 (sample SAMN05944812, study PRJNA350692) | marine metagenome | biome: marine; feature: ODZ; material: water; isolation source: 120 m water sample prefiltered with 30 um filter, filtered on to 0.2 um... | place: Pacific Ocean | collected 2012-04-09... | reverse complement strand
GTTCGGGTTCTCGAGCTTGAGTCGCTGGATCAGGGCCGTCGTCTCCGGGTCGATGCGGGGGCGACCGGGCCGGCGGGATCGACTCTTGCGCCGCCAATGGATCCGCCAGACCGTCCGATGCCAGCGAACCACGGTGTCGGGTTGGACGACCACGAGATGGCGGCGCCACGGATGCCAGCCGCGTGCGAGCCGTGACCAGAAGCGTCGGCCGGCCGGAGCAAGGGCAGGGCGATGCCCGCGGCGTTCGAAGATCGCGAGCTGCTGGCGCAGGGCGAGGTTCTCTAAGACCAGATCCTGACGATCACGCCGCAGCAACCGCAGCGCGAAGAGAAACAGACGGAAGTAGAGCCACATGACCGATCTCCTCGGTCGGCAGGCTCGGCTCTATCTGGTGTTCGGGCAACGGACGGAGTTTTGGGCCGGCACAGTGCTTGTCGCGGTGCGCGCTCAGCATCGAATCGATCAACGCGCCCTCCCGATCGATGGCTCGATAGAGATAGCACCAGCGCCCGGCGACCTTCACTTAGGTCTCATCGATATACTAAGAGACGCCCGCGCGGCCCCGCCGCTTCGCCCGCAGCCGGTCCGTCAGAAGCGGCGCGAAGCGGAACTCCCAGCCGCGGACGGTTTCGTGGGTCACCACGTAGCCGCGCTCCAGGAGCAACTCCGCTACGTCTCGGAAGCTGAGCTTGTACCGCAGCCGCCACAGCACGGCGAGCAGCACGATGTCCGTTGGATATTGGAGATCGTTGAACGGCGTGCCGGTCCGCTCGTTGAAGCGTCGTCCGCCGGTCCGGCAGCGGAACGTCCGGTAGCCGTGCGTGGTACGAGGTCTGCGCCGCGTCGTCGTAGTGGATCGGCAGTGCGGACAGGTCATCGTCATCTCCTCGTCGCATCATGCGCGAGGTTACGCGACGCCGATGTGCCCTGAGATCTGACGGAGCCACGGACTGGAAAGCAGCAGGTCAGCGCCCTGCCGCGAGTTTGCCCGTTCCCATCTGGTAGCCGGGGCGCGGATGGCGTTTCGAGACACCACAGCATCGCCGACGCCCAGCGCGTGTACCCCGTCGACTGGCGATCATGTTTCGAAAGACCGGGCCGGAGCGCTAGAATCGGACGCTCACGACCCGGCGCGCCGCCGCCGTGGGACTGGGGGTAGCCACATGCTTTCCGACATCCGTGTCCTCGACCTGACCGATGAGCGCGGCATGCTGGCGGGACTGATGCTGGCCGATCTCGGCGCCGACGTGATCGCGATCGAGCCCCCAGGCGGATCCCCGGCCCGGCGCCTCGGCCCCTTCTTCGAGGACTCCGGCGACCCCGAGAGCTCGCTGTTTTGGTGGTCCTACGCCAGGAACAAGCGCGGCATCGTGCTCGACTTGGACCAGACTTCGGGGCGCGACGAACTGCGAGCGCTCGCGAGCAGGGCGGACCTGGTGATCGAGGCGTTCGCGCCGGGCTATCTCGGCGAGCGGGGCCTCGGTTTCGAGGCGCTCTCTCGGATTAACCCAGGTCTCTCACTGGTCTCGATCACGCCGTTCGGGCAGGACGGCCCAAAGGCGCACTGGGCGGCGAATGCCCTCACGGCGCTGGCGTCGTCGTGTGTGCTGGACCTCGCGGGGGATGAGGACCGCGCGCCGCTTCAGGTGCCCGGTAGCCAGGCCTATCTCCATGCCGGGGCCGAAGCCGCGGTGGGAGCGCTGATCGCCTTGCACGCCCGGGAGCGCGACGGTCGCGGGCAACAGGTGGATGTGTCCATGCAGGTCGCGACGGCCATGGCCACCCAGTCGTTCATTCTCTCGCACGGGTGGGATCCGTCGGCGCCGGCTCGTCGGTTGGGCGGTGGCGCCAGGCTGGGCGACATCCGAGGGCGATTCATCTACCCGGCCAGCGACGGTCATGTGTCCGTCACGTTTCTCTTCGGGGAGATGATCGGGCCGTACACGACGCGGCTGTTCGATTGGATGTACGCGGAGGGCGTCGCCGACGAACGCGCGCACAGCCAAAATTGGGAAGAGTTCGGCTTCGCGCTCCAGGAGAGCGACGAGGCGCTCGACGAGTTGGCGCGCTGTCAAGATCTGATCGCGGAGTTCACGTCGCGACACCCGAAACAGTATCTGTTCGAGGAGGCGCTGCGACGCCGCCTCCTGATCGTCCCCGTATCAACGACTGCGGACGTGGTTGATTCGGTGCAGCTGGCATCGCGCGACTTCTGGACGGAGATGGAGCATCCGCAACTGCGGACCACCGTTTCCTATCCCGGTCCGTTCGCCATGTTCAGTGCCAAGCCGCTGCGCTATCAGCGGATCGCTCCGGCCCTGGGGGAGCACCAGGCGGAGTTCAGCGCGGAGCGACCCGAGCCGGTCCCCGCGCCAGTCGGCGTCCCGACCAACGCGCCACCGCTCGAAGGCCTCAAGATCCTTGACCTCTCCTGGGTCTTCGCTACGCCGGTCGGGGTGCGGTACTTGGCCGACCACGGCGCGACCGTGGTGCACGTGGAGACGACGACGCACGTCGACGCCATGCGCAATGGCCCGCCCTGGTGGAAGGGCGAAGTGGGGCCCGACCGCGCCGGTCAGTTCGCCAACGTGCAGGCCAACAAGCTCGCTCTGACCCTGAATCTCTCGACGCCGGAAGGGCGAGATCTGCTGCGGCGGTTGGTGGCCTGGGCTGACGTCGTCGCGGAGGCGTTCTCGCCCAGGGCGATGAGCGCTTGGGGGCTGGATTACGCGGAGCTGCGGCGGATCAACCCGGCCCTGATCATGCTGAGCTGCTGCCTCAACGGGCAGACGGGGCCCCAGGCCATGCTGCAGGGCTTCGGCACGATGGGCGCCCAGATCGCGGGGTTCGGCAATATCGTGGGCTGGCCCGACCGGCCACCCGCCGGTCCCTTCGCTGCCTACACGGATTACACCACGCCGAAGTTCGTCGCCTCGGCCCTGTTGGCGGCGTTGCACCATCGCGCCCGGACGGGTGAGGGCCAACACATCGACCTGGCGCAGACGGAGGCCGCCACACAATTTCTGGCGCCCGGTCTCTTGGACTACGGCCTCACGGGGCGCGGGACCGAACGGATGGGGAATCTCAGTCGGGATGTCGCGCCGCATGGTGTCTACGCCTGTCGAGGTGACGATCGCTGGGTGGCGGTGGCGGCGGAGACGGACGCGCAGTGGCAGGCTTTGTGCGGCGCGATCGGTCGTAACGACTGGGCGGCCGACGCGGCCCTGGCGAGCGCCGCGGACCGCGTCGCGCGAGCAGCCGCGCTCGACGTCGGGCTGGAGGCGTGGACGGCGGACCGAGAGGTCGCTGAGGTCGAGGAGGTGCTACAGGCGGTCGGCGTACCGGTGCATGGGGTGTCGCGCTCGGAGGACGCCTGGAACGACCCCCAGCTCGCGCATCGCGGCCACTTCATTGCGGCGTCACATCCGACCCTCGGCGAGCTGATCTTGGAAGCGCCGCGAATTCGTTTCTCGCGCACCGGCCCCGTCCCAATGGAGGCGGCGCACCCCTACGGCTTCGACAATGCGCACGTCCTACGGGATCTGCTGGCGCTGTCCGACGACGAGATCATGGAGGCCACGATCGCGGGAGCGCTGGACTGACCGCAGGTACTGGAAGGCGCCCCGTTCTACAACACCTTCTACATCCGGGTCGCCGAGCGAGACGTTCGTGGGCGGTCCGCCGATGGTCAAACAGGCCCTCGGCGTGGAGATGACGAAGCAGGAACTCGGCAACTACCTCGTGCAAGCAAAGACGGCTGGGGCGATCCACAATGTCGCTGAGGACGAGCAGGACGTATGCAGCCAGATTCGCCGCTTCCTCTCCTTCTTGCCGACCAACGTCTGGCAGTTGCCGCCGCGGATCGAGCCGAACGACGACCCGAATCGGCGCGATGAGGAACTGCTGGACCTCATGCCTCGCAACCGACGCCGCCCCCACGACGTTCGCAAGCTGATCCGCATGGTCATGGACGAGGACAGCACCTTCGAAATCAGCGAGCTCTACGGGCGCGAGCTGGTCACGATGCTGGCGCGAATCGACGGCTTCCCCGTCGCCGTCATGGCGAACGACGCTCGCCACAACGGGGGCGCGATGACCGTACAAGCGTGCATCAAACTCGAGCGCTGGGTCGACTTCGCGAATACGTTCCACCTACCGATCGTCTACTTCTGCGATGTGCCCGGCTTCATGGTGGGTCTGCAATCTGAGAAGGCCGGGATCATCCGTTTCGCCAACAAGGCGATGTACGCAGTCCGGGAATCGACGATCCCGTACGTGACCATCGTCACGCGACGGCTGTATGGGGTGGCCGGATGGAGCGCGAAGACGGGGCACCTCGGCGTCAAGTACGCGTGGCCGTCAGCCGAGTCTGGCTCGCTCGTCGCCGAGGGCGGGGTGATGGCGGCGTTCAAACGGGAAATCCTGGCCGCTCCTGATCCGGACACCAAGCGCAAGGAGCTCGAGGAGCGGTACATCAAGATGGCGTCGGTACTCCGACAGCCGGGCCAAGCCGCCCCGATGGAGATTCTTGATCCGCGTGACACCCGCCCGGCCATCATCGGCTACATCCGCAAGACCCACGCGGTCAACGCAACCCAGCTCGGACCAAAGATCCGCGTCGGGATGAGGCCGTAGCCCAGGCCGTTCAGTGAAAGCGCGAGCGAAGGACACGATGAGCGGATCGTGCACGGCGCCTCCCCCTCCGAAGGGGGGGAGGCGCCGTTAGACCTGGCCTACCGCCGCCCCTCCCAGCACTGCCGCTCCGTCTCCCGCGGCCGGGACACGACCCGCGACTCCACGTTCAAGACCATCGTTTGGCGTTGCTCGGTGTCGTAGGCAGGCCACGGTAGGGTCTCGGTGGAGGGGTTCCCCGTGCGGGCGAACGCCAGCCAAGCGTCCATCACCTGCTGCGCCAGTCGGTCCGGGCCTGGTCCGCTGCCCGCAAAGGTTGGCATCTGGGAGTGCGTACCGAAGACGAACGGGATGTCCAGCGCGTGGCAGGCGCCCAGCGCCCCGTCCAGGGCGGGCGATTGGTAGTCGAGCCGGTAGGCGAAGGCCGGCGCGCCTTGGTGTGCCTGCGCCTCGGCCAACCGTTCCGCAGGGATGCGGAACATGAAATCGGTATCGACAGCCACGTAGAGATCCTGATTCGAGGCACGTTCGCCGTTCGCCTCACGCGCCGCGCGATAGGCCGCGATCGCGTTGACCGCCACGACGGGTCCGTCCCCAAGTCGACCCTCGAACATGACCTCCAGCGTTTCGTCGTCGGGAGGCGGGCTCGGGGCCATGCCTGCGAACAGCCCGGACTCTTCGGCCGTCGTGCCAATCAGCACCGCGACTGTCCGGGCTGAGCCGTGCCGAATCGCGTCGACCGGCAGCTCCTCCAGGAAGTGCCCATCAATCACGGGCTGCGCCCACATCTCGGTAGGTTCGCCGGCGCCGATCGTTTCCATCAGCGTCGCTTCGAGCACCGCCTGCGCCGCGAGGATCTGATCGACGGACAGCGCCTCGAGGCCGGCGCGATCGTCGATGTCGACCCCGGTCAGCTCCGCGAACTTGGCGGCGGTGCCGCTGGCGGTTTCGGGCGTCAGTGCGTTGTGGCCGGCGCCGCTTTGGGGGATGGCTTTGTGGAACAATCCCGTGGCGAGCGGCGACGCCATCAGACTGCCAACGCTCATTCCCCCAGCCGACTCGCCGAAGATCGTGACGTTGCTGGGGTCGCCTCCGAACGCCGCGATCTCCTCTTGCACCCAGCGCAGGGCCGCGACCTGGTCGAGCATCCCGAAGTTCGTGTGTGGCGAGTCGTCGTCTGTCTCGGGTAACTGGAGAAACCCGAGTGCCCCCAACCGGTAATTCACCGTGACGACCACCACATCCCCGCGCTCAGCGAGCAACGTGCCGTCGTACATCGGCGATGAGCCCGAGCCGAGCGTGAACGCGCCGCCGTGAATCCAGACCAGCGTCGGTCGCTTCCCGTCATCGAGCGCAGGGGTGTAGACGTTGAGATAGAGGCAGTCCTCGGACTGAGGTTCCGTCGCATCACCGGTCGGAAGCACGTTCTCCAGCGCCTCGTTGACGATCTGGGGCGAGATGGCCGATCTAGCGGTTGCCTCGTGCACGCCGCCCCATGCCATGGGCGGCTCGGGCGCACGCCAGCGCAATGCCCCCACGGGAGGGCTCGCGAAGGGAATCCCTCTGAAGACCAGGCTCGTTCCCTGGGCGATTCCTTCGAGTTGTCCGTAGGACGTCGTCACGATCGGGGTCATGTACCACCTCCGGCTGGGCAGTATAGGAGGCTGACGGGCGCCAGGAAGCCGGCGCTGGACAGGCGTGGAACGCGACACGGGCAGACAGGAGCGCAGGGCGACACCATGAGGGCATACACGAGTGGCGGCACGACTCCCTACGCCAGGTGCACGCGGACCGCTCGGCCTTGCTCGACGCTCTGTTCGCTGCCTTCCACGCGCGGGAACGGCCGCTGCCGCGCGACGCCCGGACCGTCGGCGGCAGGTTCCGCGATGGCCTCGGCGAGTACTACCGCGAACTCTGTGCCCTGACTCGCAGCTTCTCGCAGGACAGACAGGAGAACTGGGGACTGCGCTGGACGGACGGCGGCAAGCCGGATCACTATGCGCACGCCGAGGCCTATTGCTTGCTCGCCTCGCAGCGGCCGATTCCGCACTGGACCTTCGACTAGTCCACGCCCTGGCTCTCAGAGTCCAAGGGCTTGGTCGGCGGGAAGAGTGCGCCCCAGGGGCTGGCCAAGAATCGGCGCAGCGCTTCCGCCATCGCGTTCCGCTGCGCCGCTGCCGGGATGACGAAGAAGACCCGCGGACTGTGCCGTGCGAAGCGCAGAGCGAACGGCGAGGCGTCGAGCCCCAGCCCGTCTTGCAGCGTCGCGCGCCATTCGGCCATCTCCGCCGCGTGGGACCGTGTCCGGCCGAGGTGGTGATAGACGACGCAGCTCTGGCGACGTGTACTTCTCGATTGACTCGGCCACCAGATGGGAACAGGCGAATCCGCGGGGCGCCCTTGACCTGCTGCTTTCCGATCCGTCGGTCCCGGGGGGATCTTCGCCAAGAAACGCCGACACGGAGAACAAGTGTTCATGATCATCGGACTTTTAATCCGTCGGTCATGATTCGAAGCCCTGGGATCCGATCATCCTGACCTCCCCGGGCTCCGCCTCGGGCCCGCCCACGACGAAGCCGAGGATTTCCAGATCGTACCGCCGCGCGAAGTAGCCGTAGGCGTCGTGAAAGGTGACGAGGACGCGCTGATTGCTGGATAGCGCCGCGAGCGTCTGCGCCACTTCCGCGTCCAGCGCGCGCAACTCCTGGGCGTAGGCCTCCGCGCGCTCGCCGAAGTCCGGCCCGCCGGCAAGCTCGATCAACGCGTCGCGAATCGCTTCCACCGCGGCGATCGCCAACATCGGATCGAGCCAGAAGTGCGGGTCTAGGCCGCCCTCCTCGTGACCGTGCTGTTCCTCCTCGTGTTCCTCATTCTCAGGTTCGTCGTCCTCGTGCTGTGTGTCGTCCTGACCCGCGCCCTCGTGTTCCCCTCCCTGTTGGTCCTCGTCCTCATGGGCATCGTCGTCGTGGTCATGGGCCAGCCCCTCTGGGAACGGCGCCAGCTCGACGAAGTCGGCCAGTTCAAGGATGACCCCGGTCGCGGCGGCGCGGATCGCGGTGGCGAAGCCGGACTCCAATCCCCCGCCGTTGAGCACCACCAGGTCTGCCTCCGCCACCGCTTGGATGTCCCGGGGGGTCAGCTGGAACGTATGGGCGTCCGCGCCGGTGGGGATGAGCGTGCGGGCGAACACGGCGTCACCGCCCACGACCTCGACCCAGTCGCCGATGACTCCCGTCGTGGTGATGACCTGGATAGCGGAGCTCTGTGGCGCCTGCGTGTTGTCGTCGCCGCACGCCGCCGCGAGGATCAACGCCGCCACGACCGCCGGCACGATTCGGACCACACCTCGCCACATTGGAACGCCTCCTTGAATTGGCTCTGAGAATCAGTCCTATACTTAACTCAGATCGCTTGAGCTGCAAGTAGGCGTGCGGCTGGCCCCAACCGAGGCGTTCGATACACTCAGAGCGTGCCTCTTGCCCGACTAGTCCTCATCGCGCTGACGGCGAGCTTGGTCGTGGGCTGCGGGTCCGCCGGCAACGACGGCGCGCCGGGTGCGTCGGCGGCCGATCGGCCGGCCGAGTCCGGACCGCGCGACACCGCCTCCACGGACACCCCACCGATCGAGCCTGCACTGGCAACCGAGCCGACAGCGGCGACGAGTCGGCCCGGATCGTCGGCGGCGTCGTTGGCCCTGGACATGCCGCCGCTGCTGCCGCTGGACCCGGTCAGCGCGGGTGTGGAGCCGCTTCAGGTCCCCGGCCGGCTCAGCTTCACGCTGGATGGGACTCTCTACCTCCAAGACCGCGGCGTGATCACCGCGGGCATCGGCGGCGGCGCCAACAGCACGCTCCTGGCCCCCGCCCTCGCCAGCGATGGGCGCGTCGCGTTCATCCAGTTCTTCGAGGACCCCAACGACCCGCTCAACCTCCGCAGCGCCCTCTGGCTGCGGGGCCCCGACGGCCTGCTGTACCTCCTGCGCGCCCCCACGGGCGCGGGCGAGTTCTATTGGACGCCGCGCTGGACCGGGGACGAGCGGGCGCTGCTCTACGCGCATCAACGCACGGCGCTGCCCCAGCTCGCACGCGCCTTCGATCCAACCCCGAGCGCGATCCCCGCGCCCACGACCACCCCACCCCTGCAGGCCGGCGATCCCGGTGCGGACGGGCGCGGATTCGACGTTGACACCGAACACCTCACCCTGGCCACCGGGGAGGTCCGCGTGCTGCGCCCGCACGCGCGTGATGGTGCGCTGTCGCCGGATGGCCACGCCCTGGCGTTCGTGGATGACCCGGCCCGCGACCACCGGCTCGCACTGCTCGACCTCGCCACAGGGGAGGAGCGCGTGCTCGCCGACCTCGATTCAGGCCTGGCCATCTACCGGCTCCCGCGCTTTTCGCCCGACGGGGAGCAGATTGCCTTCCTCGCCGCCGGCAATGGACCGCTGGTCGCAGCTGTGGCGGCCGGCGCGCCGCCGCTCGCAGCGCTGCGCTTGGAGCGACGCCACGGCATCGGCGACCTCTGGTTGGTCGATCGCGACGGCGACAATCTGCGCCGGCTCACGGAGTTGTTCGAAGATGCGCCCACCTTCAGTTGGGCGGCGGACGGCGAACAGATCGTCTTGCAGGGCGCCACCGGGCTCTACCAAATCGATGTCCCGAGCGGGGTGGTCGAGGTGATCGGCCCAGCGTCGTTTCACGGCTGGATCGATTGGCGCGGCGCCTTTCCGGCGTTACCCGTGGGTTGATCCCCCGCTGCCGGCGGCGCACCGCGGGCGACCATCTGGCTAGGTTCTCAGCCGGGCCGCTCCGAGATCGGTGGGAGCCGCATCAGCAGTCCTCGTCGACCCGCGCGGTGAGCTGGCGGAGTGCGACCTCGAACTCCGACGCCGTGAGCATCGCGCGGACCGAAGCCGGCGTGAGCGGCTCGCGATCCGCCGCCGCTGCGACCTGACCGAGTGCTGCTGCGACCTGACCGAGTGCTGCTGCGACCTGGCCGAGTGCTGCTGCGACCTGGCCGGCTGCTGCCTGCAGCGGCGCGGGGGTCAGCTGCGTGATCGCGTCCCACGCGGCCGCCAGCTCCGCTGCCCGGCCATCCGCCGCCCAGGCGACGACGTCTGTCACGCCGAAGCCGACCGCCACCTCAGCCAACAGTCGGCATCCGTGAGGCCGATCGTCGTGCTCGTCGGCATGGGAGTCGGTGTGTTCCTCGTCGGCAGCGTGGTCAGTCTCCTCATGGCCGGATTGGCCGGCGTCATCCGCAGCCGTCCCTTCCGTCTGTCCCACACGGGCCCCCTCGGGCGGGGCGTTCGGCAGAGCCGTCTGCGTGCATCCCACGAGCATCGCTGCGACGAGCACGAGTGCCAGCCTCACGGGTGCCGCCTCCTCAGGTCGGGCGTCCCCCGATACCCGATTGCGCTCGGACGGTGCCCTGCCCTGATCGTCGACCGCCACGACGCGGATCCCCAGCGCTCCGACAAGATTCCGGCGTCGGCGGGGAACCCGATCGTGGGCCGCGTTACAGTTTGATGCCATCCGCGAACTTTCAGCCGCTCCGTTTGACTGCGTGGCGGGCAGCGCACGATGCGTCGATCGTGTCGACGAGCGGCGCGACCGCCGTTATCATCTGGTAGTACGCCATCGAGCCCACACACCTGGGTTTCGTGGGGCGAAGCGAAGGTAAAAGGCATGAATTTCAGGCACGCCACCGCGTCTGGATTCCGGCGGTTCGGAATCTTCTTGGCATTTCTCGCAGCGGTCGCGGTCCCACAGGTGATGGGATCATCAGTCGGCGCACAAGTTACCGACGAACCACTCGACCCGGCGATTCGGTGTGTGATCGCTGTCGCCCCGGACGAGGTGGACGATTTCCTCAGCGAGTTTGGACTCGATCCCTCCGCTGGAAGCAGCGGCATTCCCGTGACTGCGGAGATCGCGGCGGCGCTCTGTGTGGCTCGACCGGCGTCCACCTCCTCGCCGTTGAGGGATGATCCACCCGAGGCACCGACCGTCGGCGTAGATTCAGCGGGTACTTCCGCGGCAGTTCCGAAGCGGGCGCTGGGCTTAGCGTCGGGCTGGAACACGATCGTTTATTCCGGAGATCCGATGACGGCAGCCGAACTGGCCGCGCAAATTCACGGGGCCGAATCCCTCTTCAAATGGGATCCGGGGACGCAAGAATGGCAATCATTTCGAGCCGGCGTTCCGGAGTTCTTGAATAGCCTCACGGACGTGGTTCCGGGAGACGCCATCTGGATCAAGATGCAGCGTGCCTTAAATATTGGGATGATTTCCCGCCCGCTGGAGGCGAGCGTCTCGATGGCACCTGGCTGGAATTTGGTCGGTTGGCTCCCGGGGCAGTCCGCCGGGGCCGCGACGGCTTTCGATCAACTCGGCACGGATTTCACTGGCGCCTATCGGTACGATCCGGTACCTGCCACGTTCGAATCGTATCGCCCTCAGCTTCCCGCCGCCTTCAACACACTCGCCAGCGTCGAACCGCTCGACGCCCTCTGGGTGCATCTGGAGTCCGACACGACCGTGACCTGGCACCAACTGACGGATGGGATTGCCACGATCGTCTTCCCCGAGATCGATTTTTCGACGGCAGGCCACGTCACAATTCCGGCGTATCCGTTCTTCACCGTGCCCGACGGATGCATACTCATCACAGCTTGGGGATCCTGCGTTGACGGGTCGGGCTATGATTCGTCGCTCGACGGATTATGGTTCCTGACGAATACCACCGTTTGGACGACGGCGGGGGCTCTGGACGCGCCATCGGAAATCGGGACAAGCCTTAACTTCTGGCAGCTGTTGAACGTCGGGACTGGTCAATATGAGATGCTTTTCTCGGAGAGTTGGGACACGGCGGCGGGCATCGAGAATACTGTCCTGAGTCTAACCGTAAGCTGTGACTACAGTGGGACCGCTACGGGCAGCTGGAGGCGAGGGACATATCTGTGGATCGACGACACTGATATTGTTTCATCGGTATTGCCCGCGGATGGGATGGTCACGATCGCGAACCAACCAAACTCCGCATCGCACTTACAGGTGGAGTTGACGGATGTAGATGCCTCGATAGGACCGATGGCGGTGACTATCATCGGAGCCGACGAACATGGGCTGGCCCAGACGATCACGGAGACGTTCGGCGGGGGAGGTACGGAGAGCCTGACAACGCAGGAACAGTTCAGCTCCGTTACCAGCGTCACCCTTGCTGGTACAGGAGGTGCTGCGGGCGCCGACCGCATTCGGATCACGACCGGGGCAGTGTCGATAATCATTGAGGACATCCTGGAGATGGTGGTTGCGGAGGTCCCGGACCCGCGGTCGGTCTGTACCTACCCGAGCGGGATGGTATTGGAGACAATGGCGAATGTTTCAACATTAGGGACGGGAGTGGCGGAGTCCAACGGTTTTGAGCCGGATCCTGCGATCCACTACAGCTATTGGATCAACAGTTCGTGGGATCAACTGACGATATGGAGTGACCACCCCTTGAGTGGACCGCTCGGAGGGGTCAACTTGGTCAGCACCAGTTGGACATTCTCGAGATAACCCATGCGGATTCTGACTGCGACGGCGCAGGAAGGCCGCGCTGCTTTCGTCGCCCCGATCGCGGGGGAACTAGTGACTCTTACCGAGCTTGTCGATGCCGGTCTTTTGCCCGCTGACGCGACGCTGGAGGCAAGCGTCTCCGGCGTGACGCACATTGGACGCCTTCGCGATGGCCAGCTTGAAGTCAATGGCGTCGCGTACGCCACCCCCTCGGCGGCATCTCAGGTGATTCGGAACAGGCAATCTTGGAATGGGTGGGTGGACTGGCGGTACCGAGGAGCGACGCTTGCCGATATGCGACAGCGGCTGCCTCAGGCTGAGGGTCCGGATTCCGAGTCAGGGTGACCGTCCCGTAGCGATCAATCCGGTATCATGTTCGATCAGTCGCTCACGAGGCTCATCGAATCTCCACACGATGGCTTGATCGTGGGCTCATCGTCCAGGAAACTACGCCGCCGGAGGCGTTACGTGCCGACAGATTCCATCAGGAAGCGGGTCGCCATCCTTGGGACCGGCTTTGGAACCCAGGTGACCGCCCCTGCCCTCCGGGCCGAAGACTGGGATATCCGCGCCTTGTTCTCGCGACGCCCCGAGCGCGCGCAGGAGATTGCGGACAAGCTCGATATCCCTCACCACACCTCCGACCCCGACGATATCGTCGCTCGCGACGATATCGATGCCGTGGTCGTCTCCACACCGACGTCCACTCACCATGCCATCGTGCTCGCGGCCCTCGCAGCCGGAAAACATGTCCTCTGCGAGAAGCCGTTCGCCGCCAACCTGCAAGAAGGCCGCGAGATGGTACAGGCAGCCCAGGATTCGGGCGTCACCACGATGTGCAACTTTGAGTTTCGCTATGCCGACCACCGGCTTCACATCACGCGTCTCTTGCAAGACGGCCTGATTGGCGCCCCGCAGTCGGCCGTCGGGACGCTGTATTTCGCGCGGCCGATGGCGACCGCGGCGCTCGATTGGCGCTCCCAGGTTGAGATGGGGGGCGGGGCGCTCAACGAGCACGGTTCGCATTATTTCGACGCCCTGCGCCTCTGGATGGGCGACGTCGTGAGCATCTCGGCACACGTGGCTACGCACGAACCAGAGCGTACCGATCCCGATACGGGCCAGCAGCTCGCGGCAGACGCGGACGATTTCGTCGCCGCCACGCTGACCTTCGCCTCCGGCGCCGTGGCGACCGTGAGCATCGTTTGGAGTGACCGCGTGCCCGCCGCGGGGAGTCTGCATCTCACGGGGCCCGGGGGGACGATCTCCCATCACGGGCCAGCCGGCCTCTTCGCGCCGGGACCAGTCAACCATACGCCACCCCTTCCCCACAACGCCCGGGCACCCGACGCCCCCACACTGCTTCCTCTACCCCACGACATCGAACCGCTACCGGGGCCCGCAATCGTCGCCGCATCACGGCGCCTTCTCCGCGATTTCGAGCGCGGCATCCACGATGGGACATCGCCCACCCCCAACTTTGAGGACGGCCTTCGGACTCAGGCGATCCTGGACGCTGCGCGGGAATCGGCTCGCAGCGGACAAGTCGTCCACACCTCCGATATCTGATCCAGAGAGCAGTCGACGCTAGCCGTGCCCAGCGCCATGGGGGCACGATCCACATGTCGTGAGTCGCGACTATCCTGCGGGATGGTCAACGCTGAGGGGCCGCGATGGAGGGAGCACGCCGATGATCCCAGACGATCTTGAGGCTCGAGTGCGTCGCCTCGAGGATATCGAGGCGATCAAGCAGCTCAAGGCCCGCTACTGCGCGCTCTGCGACGCCGGATATGACGCGGACGGCATCGCCGCGCTGTTCACCGAGGATGGCCTGTGGGACGGAGGTAGCACCTTCGGCCGGCGCGAGGGGCGGGCTGCAATCCAGGCCCACTTCGCTGCGGCATCGCAACGCATCTCCATCGCCCGTCACCAGGTCATGAACCCGATCGTCGAGGTGGACGGCGACGACGCCACCGGCGACTGGCTGCTCTTCCAGCCGTGCACGATCCCCGGATCCGCCGGCGAGGATGACCAGGCGCTCTGGCTGGCCGCCACCTACCATGACCGCTACCGCCGCGTCGATGGCGACTGGATGGTCGCGGCGATGGTGATCGACGTCGCGTTCTTCAGCCCCTTCGAGGCAGGATGGGCCAAACAGCAGTTCCTCTCGGGCCGCGCACCGTAGCTCCAGGTACCGTCTGCCGCCACGTCTGCCACAGAACACGGAGCGTCGTGCCGCCGCCCGTTCGCACGATCCCGCCATCGTGAGACCGTCTCAGCGCAGCGATCGGAAACTGGCGCGAACCTCGTTCACGAACGTCTCGGGTTGCTCGAAGGCCGCGAAGTGCCCTCCCTTGTCGCGACCCACAAGGGAAACCCTTCAGAAGTCT
>MPMF02065881.1_pt1 | contig 14591 bp, 8 predicted proteins | sample 1617271 | NCBI WGS metagenome assembly MPMF02 (sample SAMN05944812, study PRJNA350692) | marine metagenome | biome: marine; feature: ODZ; material: water; isolation source: 120 m water sample prefiltered with 30 um filter, filtered on to 0.2 um... | place: Pacific Ocean | collected 2012-04-09... | reverse complement strand
CCACCTTTTAATGAGACATGTGTATTGAAAACTTTTCTCAAAGCGAGGCTTTGGCAAGCCTGATGGCTCTTGATCAGACCTCATCATTCCTGCCCATCTGCAACCTTTGAGATTCCCTAGCAGAAGTTGCACTCCTACGACAGGGGTGGCAAATAATCCCCCGTTGGATCAGCAGGCACTTGCATGAGATCTTTTGCCGTCGCCTTCTTCCCAGAGGCATTCTCTCCCTGCTTGCCAGAACGCGGTTCTTGGCCAGAACAATCGTCTTGCCAGCAACGGCCCTTGTCCAACTTTTGTCCAACCATCCAAACAGACCTAGATCAAAGACCAGCACTCAAACTCTGTACTACTCAAGAAAGGTCTGAACCTCAAGGCTCTGGGGATTACAGATCCCTGGTTCCATGGGATGGTCCATGGAAGACGACAACAAATTCAATCAACCCTCCCTCACGGGGGGGCTTTTTTTGAGTCAATGGCGCAACCCAGGCAGGGAGAAGCGAAGTACCTGCCAAAAACTCAAAGCCGCGACAATCGAAGCAATTAAGCCACAATTTCACTGATGCATAGGGATTAAGGGGAAATAGAGACCCAACCCAACTAGGAATCAACGCAGAAGAAATCTTCCAAAGAGATCTGATCTAATCACGAAATCTGAACAATTCTTACCAAAACAATCAAGACGAATATCTTCTGGAATATTGTTATCAGTAAACGAAGGGATTGACAGAGAGCATGACACTCACCCAAACCTCAAGCGAAACATCCTTCACGCCCTTGGAAAGTGGTGGCGAGCAATTCGACAATCGCCAACCATATATAACAACAACCTACGCGATTGCAACACATGGCATCTTTCCAGCAAGATCAATGAGCACCTCCCCCTTGATAGGGGGTATCGGACAATTTGCCGGCAACTTCGCTCCAAGGGGATGGGAGATCTGCAAAGGCCAACTTCTAGCAATTTCACAAAACCAAGATCTCTTCGCCATTCTTGGCACAACCTATGGTGGAAATGGCACAACCACATTTGCGTTACCAGATCTGAGAGGCCGCACTCCAGTTGGCATCGGCCAAGGTACGGGCCTATCCGAAGTGAGTCTTGGCGAAAAACTCGGCACAGAATTTCTAGAGCTTTCCCAACCAGCAGCTCACGCACACAGCATCAATGAAACCTCCAATACAGAAAACTCTGGCATAAGCCTCTCCCTCAACAACATGATGCCGGGGCTAGGTCTTATCCCTTTAATCAGTATCGATGGTTTGTTTCCAGCCAGGAATCTAAGCAGTGAACCCTATCTTGGCTCGATCTCCTGGTTTGCAGGCAATTTTGTTCCACGGGGTTGGGCACAAGCAGATGGCTCCCTACTTCAAATCAGTGAAAACACTGATTTATATGGCTTAATCGGCACCACCTTTGGTGGTGATGGGTTCACAACCTTCGCGCTGCCTGATTTACGCGGAAGGATTGCAGTGCAGGCGGGAATTGACTCCGGGATCAACCCGGTAAAACTCGGAGAACAAGGTGGCAGCGAAGAGTTGATTCCTCAAGCCAGTCAGATGCCCGAACATAGCCATCAAATCGCCGAAGCCGCAACGGGCTCATCAGGAACTGGTCAAGCATTCAGCAACATGCAGCCATACCTAAATTTGAATTTCGAAATCGCACTGGACGGGATTTATCCCCCTAGGAGTCTTAACAGCAAGGAGAGCGAAGCTAATCACAAGGTTGCTGATCAAAAGATTATTAATGAGCAAAACCACAACAAGCCCGCAGGAAGTGATAGTAGATCAGGTGAAAAGTTAGAGGCTGAAGCCATCCAGCACATTGCAGGTATTGGTGCTAAGCGCTGGAAACAAACTGGAGTGTCGGCCAACAAGCTGAAAAGGTTAAAAGCCGTTGACTATCAAGTTGTAGACCTTGCTCCCGGTCAGCTTGCAGAGGTGAGCAACGCCACAACAATCAGCATCGATGTTGATGGCTCAGGACGCGGTTGGTTTGTCGACACAACCCCGAAGGATGATCTTGAATTTGCATCCACAGATCAGCTAACAGGCGAATTATCAGCAACCAGCCAGGCAGCCAAAGGGAAATACGACCTACTCACTGCAATCATGCATGAGCAGGGTCATATTCTTGGACTAGCACATGATGATCATCAGCGCAGCATCATGCATGGCGGCATCAGCACAGGAACAAGAAAATATCCCACCAGTAGCGATGTTGTGAACTCTTCAAAAAACAGTATCAACTTCGAACACAATCAAGAGTCTGTACTCCTCAATGTTGGCGATACCTTCATCGGGGCAATCGGAATAGCAGCCAGTTCCTTTGCCAGAACTGGTCACGCGCTCTGCACAGGCGAAGACCTTCCCATAGAAGAAAATACATCACTATTTTCGATACTTGGCACAACCTATGGCGGCGATGGTCAGTCGACTTTTTCCCTACCTGATATGACAGGGCGTACGCCAATTGGCTTCGGCATGGCCTCAAATAAGATCACGAACTATTCCCTTGGCAGCAACGGTGGCGATGCTTCGATCAACTTAGACATCTCCAACCTTCCCTCTCATGATCACAGCTACACCCCTGAGTCTGGTCCCGCTCCGGAGGGCAACGAGCCACCAGGACCTGACGTAGAGGAGAGTCCCAATCCCGATACTGATCCAGAAATGATCGCAATACCTGTGGTGGATGAAACTGATAAAGATTCAGACGATAGCGCAGGCAACTCAGATCAACCATCAAGATTAAAAATAACGGTCAACGGGATTGACATTGAATACGATAATCCAGACAGCAGCAGCAGTGATTCAGGCAGTGGAGAAACACCAGCCCCAGAAGATATTGGTGTGATTTTATTTGGTAACAATCAAAGAAACACCATCAAAGGAACAGCAAGATCTGATGAACTCCACGGCAAAGGAGCTGCAGACAGACTGATCGGCAAGGCAGGCAATGACGCTTTGTATGGCAACGGAGGTGCTGACACCCTATTAGGGAAAAACGGCAACGATCGACTTTATGGAGGCAAAGGCAAGGACTCAATCAAAGCTGGACAAGGCGATGACATGATTGTTGGTGGGCCTGGCCGCAACAAACTCCATGGCAACCAGGGGAAAGATACCTTTGCATTTACCGAAACAAATGGCAAGCAAATCATCAAGGATTTCAACCCAGACGAAGACAATCTTTACTTTGCCCACGGATTCAGCAGCGCTAGCTTTGACCCTGATCTAATTGAATTCAATGGCAACAGAATCCACTACAACGAAAAAGTGATTGGCAAGCTATTTATCCCAGAAGGCCTATAATATCTGATGCAAGCCTCTAAGATGGCCTGGCAGTTCATCGCCCTGCTGCGCAGCCAAATTCATTCATATTCAAACATTCACACTTAGGGAGTTACGCCCAAACAGCTGCTCGCCAGAGCTATTCAGATTATCCTTTTGAATCAAATATCAAAACAGCGCCAATAGAATTTACATTCATAAAATTGCACCACCAACACCGCGTCAACAAGATCATCTTTCCAGCCCATATCATCATCCTTCCACTTAATAAAAACACCTGACTGTTTTGTCTCACCAGGTTCATCAGCAGAGCTATTGAGCTTGCAAAAGGGCCCCGGCCACACCCCCTTCCTTAACCTGCTGAAAGCCTCTGCTGCCTAGTGGCTTCAGCCGAATCCCATCCCCACAGCGATCCAACGGTGGCAGCAGGACCATCCACCCGTGCAATCCATCACGGCGAGAGCTTCGCGGCGGAGACCGGCACCGTGATGCCGCCGATTTTTCCTACTGCCACCTTCGCCCACGGCAACCCTGAAGGTTTCGACTACACCCGTTCCGGCAATCCCAACTTCCGCATCCTCGAAGCTGTGCTGGCCTCCGTGGAGCAATGCACCCACGCCACGGTTTTCGCCTCCGGTGTGAGCGCCATCACCGCAGTGGCTTCAACCCTCAGCAGCGGTGATCTGGTGCTCTGTGAGGAAAACCTCTATGGCTGCACAGTGCGTCTGTTCGAGCAGGTCTTCCAACGCTTTGGGGTGCGCACCACCTGGCTGGATTTCACAGACCCGGCCTCCCTGGCCAGCATTGCCGCTGAGAAACCAGCCATGGTCTGGCTGGAAAGCCCCACCAACCCCCTGCTCAAGGTGATTGACCTGCAGGCCGTCTGTGCTGCTGCAACTGCTGCCGGGGTTCCGGTGGTGGTTGACAACACCTTTGCCACCGCCCTGGTTCAGCGTCCTCTGGATCTTGGCGCCACCCTTTCGCTCACCAGCACAACCAAATACATCAATGGCCACTCGGATGCCCTCGGCGGCTCCGTCTGCAGCAACGATCCCGCCTGGCATCAGCAGATGGTGTTCGCCCAGAAGGCCCTTGGCCTGCAGCCTTCCCCCTTCGATTGCTGGCTGATCACCCGCGGCATCAAGACCCTGCCCCTGCGCCTTGAACGACAGATGGCCAATGCCGCGGCCCTGGCCGATCAACTCGCAACCCATCCAGGGGTGAACTGGGTCCGCTACCCCCTGCGCCACGACCATCCTCAGCACACCGTGGCCAAGGTTCAGATGCACGGTGGCGGCGCCATCGTCACAGCCAGTTTCAAGGCAACGCAAGCGCAAACCTATGGCCTTTGCAAAAGCCTGCGCCTGTTCACCATGGCCGAGAGTCTCGGCGGCATCGAAAGCCTGATCTGCCATCCGGCCACCATGACCCACGCCGCCGTGGCCCCTGAGGTGAAAAGGAAGCTGGGCATCGATGATGGTCTTGTGCGCTTCTCGGTGGGTTGTGAAGACCTCAGCGATCTGCGTGCCGATCTCTCCCAGGCCCTCAATCAGCTGCCGTGAGTTGCCGCAACCTCCTCCGCGATCCCTGCTGGCAGGCGACTGATCTTGGCTGCCCCATGCCAGACAGCCCCCATGCGGTTTCCGTCGCACTGCCCCGCTGGGCTGACGTGGTTGCCTATGAAGAGAAAGAGCCTGCCTGTCGCCAGGCCCTGCGGGCCATTTACCCACGCTTCGGCTTCAATCCACTGGTGGCTGAGCTTGCCGCTGAGGCACTGGCCCAGCATCCCGGGCAAGGATGCACTGCCTGGCCCTATCCCACCGAGCAAGCCGCCCAGCTGGCCAGAGACCATTGCCGACGCAAAAAACCAGGGGCCACTACCTCGATCGTCAGGGTGCGGGGGCTCCCCTGCCTGATCTGCGAGGACGCCGCCACAGCCAACGCCATGGAGTTCTGGCAGCACACCGGACTGGGGGCGTCATCACGCCAGGCCGGCGCTGCCCTCGGCCGGCAGCATCCCCCCTCTCCTCAAGCGGGTGAGGCCGCCAGAGCCCAGCTGCGCAAAAGACTCGCGGTTCTCTATGGCTGTGATCCCGAATCAGTGGCCCTGTTGCCATCAGGGATGGCGGCATTGCATACGGCACTGGCTGCCACAACAGCACTGGCTGCCACAACAGCATTGGCTGATGCAACGGCAACCAGCCCAGCTCGACCCACCCTGCAACTGGGTTTCCCCTATGTGGATGTGCTCAAACTTCCCCAGGTTGTGTTCGCGGGAGGAGATCTGCTGCTGCGTGCAGACCCAGCTCATCTGGCAGAGCAACTCGAGCGTCGCCGACCTGCTGCCGTGATCATCGAACTGCCCAGCAATCCATTGCTGCAGTGCGTTGATCTGATCAGTGTCGCGGAACTCGCCCACAGGCGGGGCATCCCTGTGATCGTCGACGACACGATTGGCTCCGTGCTCAACATCGACGTTCTCCAACATGCAGATCTTGTCTTCAGTTCCCTCACCAAGAGCTTTGCCGGCCGGGGCGACATCCTGGCGGGAGCCCTGGTGGTGAGCCCCAGCTCCAGCTGGGCCGATCAGCTGCAACAGCAGCTCAGCCCGCTGGCAGCAGAGCTTGCTGACGGCGATTCGATCGAATTGGAGCAGGCCAGCCGGGATGTGGGCAAAAGGATCCCCTCCCTGAACCGCAACTGCCAGGCCCTGGCAGAGCATCTGTCTGCCCATCCAGCGATCCGCCGGGTAATGCATCCAGGCCATTGCCCAAACTTCCGGGCGCTGATGCGTCCCCAGGCAGGACACGGTTGCCTACTTTCCTTTGAGCTCAAAGGTGGCCTACCAGCAGCCCAACGGGTCTATGACCAGCTGCGTGTCTGCAAGGGGCCAAGCCTGGGAACCGACTTCACACTGGTGTGTCCCTATGTGCTGCTGGCCCATTACAACGAGCTCAACTGGGCCGAGAGCTGCGATGTTCCCCGCCATCTGCTCAGGGTCTCCGTGGGGCTTGAGGCTGCTGATGAGCTCTGGGAGAGATTCCAATCAGCGCTGGAAAGCTGAACCCACGCTGACGTTCAACAATTGAATTTGTAAGTGAGTGGTGGCGGGATTGGCTGTGATTCCTAGAGTTGAGGCTTGGTTGGATACCTCCTGCAACGACAAATGTCCCGTATTTACGACGACAACAGCCAGGCCATTGGCAACACCCCCCTGGTGCGTCTGAACCACGTCACCAAAAACTGCAAAGCCACTGTTCTCGCCAAGATCGAAGGCCGCAACCCCGCCTACAGCGTCAAGTGCCGCATCGGCGCCAACATGATCTGGGACGCGGAGAAACGTGGCGTCCTCACCAAGGACAAGGTCATCGTTGAGCCAACCTCCGGCAACACGGGCATTGCCCTGGCCTTCACCGCTGCAGCCCGGGGCTACAAGCTGATCCTCACCATGCCCGAGTCGATGTCGATTGAAAGGCGTCGTTTGATGGCGGTTCTCGGCGCTGAACTCATCCTCACCGAAGCCGCCAAGGGCATGCCCGGTGCCATTGCCAAGGCCAAGGAGATCGCGGCAAGCGATCCAGCCAAATACTTCATGCCAGGCCAGTTCGAGAATCCGGCCAACCCTGAGATCCACTTCAAAACCACCGGCCCGGAGATCTGGAACGACACAGACGGTGCCATCGACGTGCTGGTGGCCGGGGTCGGCACCGGTGGCACCATCACCGGTATCTCCCGCTACATCAAGCAGGAGAAAGGCAAAAACATCCTTTCAGTGGCCGTTGAACCTTCCCACAGCCCAGTGATCACCCAGACCAGAAATGGTGATGAGATCAAGCCTGGTCCCCACAAGATCCAGGGCATCGGTGCAGGTTTCATTCCCCAGAACCTCGACCTCTCCGTGGTGGATCGCGTTGAGCAGGTGACCAACGAGGAATCCATCGAGATGGCTCTGCGCCTGGCTGATGAAGAGGGGCTACTGGTGGGCATCTCCTGTGGTGCCGCTGCCGCTGCCGCCATCCGCATGGCAGAACAGGATGAGTTCGCCGGCAAGACCATCGTGGTTGTGCTGCCGGATCTTGCCGAACGCTATCTCTCCTCTGTGCTGTTCAGCGAGGTGCCCAGCGGCATCATCGAAGAACCGGTCGCTGTTTGATCGGATTCAGAGCCGATCCGGACGCGCCGCAGGCAACACCGCCTGCGGCGGAATCCACATGGCATCTCCATAGGAAAAGAAGCGGTATTGATGCTCAAGGGCCTCCCTGTAAAGCGCCAGCAATCTTTGGCGACCCACGAGGGCACTGACCAGCAGCAACAGTGAGCTTTTTGGCAGATGAAAGTTGGTGAGTAGACCATCCACCACGGCAAAGCGGAATCCCGGCTGAATCACCAGGTCCACAGGCCCCGAAAGGGGTTGCAGTGTTCCGCCACCGGCACGGGCGGCCCCCTCAAGCGCCCGCACGCTGGTGGTGCCTACCGCAATGACCCTCCCGCCTCGGGCACGGCAGGCGGCCACGGCCTCCACCACCTTCTGGCTCACCTCCACCCACTCACTGTGGAGTTGAAGCTGGCTGAGATTCTCCATCTCGAGAGGCCGGAAGGTCCCCAAGCCCACGTGCAGCGTGACCCGTGCATAGGCCACCCCCCGCTGGCTTAACCCATTGAGCAACTCGTCACTGAGATGAAGACCCGCCGTGGGTGCCGCAACGGCTCCTGGTTTGGCGGCATAACGCGTCTGATAGCGCTCCGCATCGGAGGCATCATGGCGATCGATATAGGGCGGCAGAGGCACTTCGCCATACCTCTCCAACAACGTCTCGATGCTCTCAACATCGGCACACTCCAACGGAAACTGCACAACACGGCCGCCGGTGGCGACATCACTTTCCACAACGGTGAGCCCCATGGGCTCCTGCTCAGCAGCCTCAAGCAAGAGGTGATCCCCCGGTCTGAGACGTTTGCCCGGACGGGCCAGGCAAAGCCAACGGCCCTCACCGCGGGGCTCAAGCACCAACAGTTCCGCCAGGCCACCGCCTGAACGCCGAACCCGCAGGCGGGCGCGCAGAACGCGGGTGTCATTGACAATCAGCAGATCGCCGGCCTGCAATTCCTGCTGCAGATCCCAGACATGAGCATGCCGGGTCGATGTCAGACCATCACTCACATCGGGCACGATCATCAACCGCGCCGAATGGCGCGGAGTCAGCGGTGCCTGAGCGATCCTGGCCGAATCCAGTGCGTAGTCATAGGAACTGAGCAGAGAGTCTCTGGGGTCCTGCACGGAAAAGAGGTGTTTCGGGAACGATGGCTCAGCATCCACAGAGCCTTTGATTGGCAGTTGCAGAGCAGATCAGCTAGCGGGGCAGGTAATACCGCACGATCGAAAACACTCTGCTGCGGTCATAGGAGAGCGCATCAAAGATGCTGAGCATGCGTTGGTTGAGCAGCATCCGATCGAGGAAATCACGGGGAATCGCGAAGGGCATCACCACCGTGGTGGTGCGTTCTGGATGGGTCGCCTCATCTTCAACAACAAAATCACAGAATGGCTGAATCAGGGAGCTGAACGGACTTTCAAGCAAATAGAGGTGAAGTGCACCCGGTCTTGCACCGATGTAAAGCTGCCATTCCTTCTCCAGAGCTTCAGCCTTGTCATTGGCTTCCAGAACCCGCACCACGCTCACCGAATCAGAGATGGAGCAGGCGTAACGAACCGCCTCAAGGGAGGCACATGAAAACGACGGAATCCAGACGATGCAGTGGTGACTGAAGGGCAACTGATCGGTCAACAGATAGAGAGGATGGAAATCAAGATCCGGTTTCAGCGCCGCGTAGACATGGCGATGCCGCTTGCGGATCTGTGCCAGAGACCAGACCAACGCTGGAATCGCGATCACCACACTCCAGGCACCCTCGTTGAATTTGCTGACGATGATCACCAGCAGAACAAGGAAGGTTGTGGCTGCACCCAGTGCATTGATCAACATCCTTCCCCGCCATCCATCCCCCTTCAATCGCGTCCAGCGACAGACCAGACCCAGCTGCGAAAGGGTGAACGCCGTGAACACGCCCAGGGCATAGAGATTGATCGCCACAGTCGTGTCACCCCGGCAGATCACGATGATCAGGGCCGTGATGGCCAGCAGCACACCAATGCCGTTCTGATAAACCAAGCGATCCCCGACCCAGCTCATCTGCCGAGGCAGACAATCATCATCCGCCAGCATCGCCGCCAGGCGGGGAAAGCCTGAAAAAGCCGTGTTTGCCGCCAGCACCAGGATCAGCAGAGTTGAGATCTGCAGAGCCCAGAGCAACACACTGCCGGGGCCAAACACCCGCTGTCCGATCTGGGCCAGCACCGTCACCCGCTGATCAGGGACCACGCCATAGAGAAAACCCATCCCGCTGACCGAGAAGAACATCCCTGAGAGCAAAACCCCCAAGACCAGCAAGGTGTGACGGGCATTCACCGATGCAGGCTCTCGAAACACCTTCACACCATTGGCAATCGCTTCGATCCCCGTCATCGCCGAGCAACCGGAACTGAAGGCCCTCAGGATCAGGAACACACCCAACGGTTGCAGCGCCTTCACCGATGGAGGGGTGTCCGGCACAAATCCATGATGGAAGCTGAGGTCGAAAAGACCCATCAACACCATCAACACCACCATCACCACAAAGGCATAGGTCGGCACAGCAAACACCCTGCCGGCTTCCCGCAAGCCGCGCAGATTGGCCCAGCCGATCAACAGCAACAAAAGCAAGGCCAGGGAAACCTCGTGATCCAGCAATGAGGGCAACAGGGACGAGAGCGCCTGCGTCCCTGCCATCAGGCTCACTGCCGCCGTGAGGGTGTAATCGATCAGCAAGGCCGCAGCCGCGATCAGGCCAACATTGCGACCAAGGTTCTCGCGAGCGACGACATAGGAACCACCCCCTTGCGGGTAGGCCTCAATCACCTGCCGATAAGAGAACACCACAATCGCAATCAAGGCGATAATCGCCAAGGTGATCGGCAGTGAAAGGCTGAGGGCTCCGCTGCCGGCCAGGATCAGAACGCCTAGGGCCGCCTCTGTGGCATAGGCCACGGAGGACAGCGCATCGGAAGACAGGATCGGCAAGGCCTGCACACTCGGCAGACGCTGATCAGCGCCCCTGGCCCGGGGCAATGGATGCCCCAGAAATTTTTGAAAAAAGCTCAAGACGCCGAATGCGCTCTGCCTTCACTTTGCACACAGAAGCGCAACCTAGACACAACCTGATCAGGGGCTTGACTCAAGCCACAAGCCACAAGCCACAGCCAGCTTGCTGAATCAGAAATCCGCAGCTATCTCAAGAGCAAGCTGCTTGCCAAGAGATGAAAGCCCAAAAATCAACCCTTCTTGGCGGTGCAGTTCTCAGTGGCCTTTGCCTCTGCTTAGCCGCCTGCACTACCACGCAAAAACCTGGTCAATCAGCAAACTTCTCAGGCAAGGTCACCCTGATGGGGACATCCGTCAGTGGTGCCAATGTATCGCTCTGGCAATCCTCCGCCAAAGATGGAGCAAGAAAGATCAGTGAGACAAAAACATCCCAAAATGGGGATTTCAAACTGAGCAGACCCCAGCGGGAAAACCAGGTCACATATCTGATTGCAGAAGGAGGAACAGTTGGCGAACAGAAGGCAGAAAAGCTGAAATTACTCAGTGTTTCCAATCCAAGTGTAAAGGGTGCAATTGTTATCAATGAGTTCACATCAGTTGGCTCTGTCTGGCCTAATGCGCAACTCATCAACGGGGATGCAATCAAGGGTAGCAATACAGCCCTGGCCATTGGCTCAGGTCACGTTCATCACCTGGTGGATGTGAGCACTGGCCAGCATGGGAAAACACTTCTCAATGGTTCCAACCTGCCCAACTCCGAGACAATGGTTCGTCTCAATGCTCTCTCCAATCTTCTTGCCCTCTGCGGCAACAGCAAGACAGAAAAAGGCTGTGACCAGTTTCTCAGCCTTACGGATTCAAACAACACCCTTGATGCACTGATTTCCATTGCCAGAACACCTTGGCAACAAGCCAGTGAGCTCTACGAGTTGTTCACAGAGCACTACCCACTTGACAAGACTGCTCAAGTGCGAACGGGTGCGACACTTCCCTACCTGTTATTTGAACCAAAAAGTTTTTCACTCTCGATCCGGCTTGAAGGCGGCGGAGTCATGGCACTTGGCAAGTTGATGTTTGATGAAAAAGCCAACATGTGGAGCGGTGCCAACTGGATACCTGGATCCCAATCAGGCGTAATCAAATCGATTGGAGGGGGCCTGACCAGATTCAACCCTGGCGGTGAACCCCTTTCCCCAGCACCCCAGGGATACAACGGACAGGGTCTCAGTGGCGTGGGCTGGGGAACAGGAATTTCCAAGGACTATGCCTGGGTGAGCACTTTCAACAACAAAATTGGGGTCTTTGATCTTGAGGATGGGAAACCACTTGGCCCAGCGACTGTTGATGGTGAGCTCGGTCAACTTCAGGGGGTCGCCGCCGCCGGCAATGGAGATATCTGGATCGCTGACAACACCAAAGATCACATGGTTCACTTCCCAAATGGTGATTACAAAAACGGCAAGCGACTGAAAATCAAGGACCTGGAGGCTCCCTTTGGCATTGCTGTTGACAAACAGAACAGGGTCTGGGTGACCAGCAGTTACAACAACAAACTCACCGTGTTCCCTGCTGACAATCCCGACGCCGCTCAAAGCATTGAAATCGCCTTAGGCGCAAGGGGAGTGGCGATCGACTCCAAAGGCAATGCCTGGGTTTCCCAACAAACGGATTCAAGCGAACTCGTCTTGCCACCTGGAGTCACCCAGGCGCCGCCAAGACCCACAACAATCATGCAGGAATTTATGCAAGGGCTTGAGGTTGCAGATGCAAATCCGCAGCAAACCAGTTCCGGCATGATCTCGATTATTTCACCTGATCTGAAAATCATTCAATCAGATATTGCTAAAGGCGATGTTTATGTTCCCTGGGGAATCACAATTGATGGCAATGACAATGCCTGGGTTGCAAACTTTTTCGATCAGAGCTTGCTACATATCTGCGGAACTGACACATCAAAATGCCCTGATGGCAAGACAACAGGTGACGTGATTCACATTTACGAAAGCGGAGTCATTCAGCTCAGCACCGATGTAATTATCGATGATGCTGGCAACGCCTGGAGTGCAAACAACTGGTATGACAAAAATGCCGTGATCAACAAGAGCTATTCACCGCGAACGTCCACCTTTGCCGGCGGTCAGGGGTTTGTGGTGACCTACGGGGTTGCCGGTCCAGTCCGCAACCCGCTGATCGGGCCTGTCAGACGACCTCAATAACGGCGTTCTCAATCAATGGCGAGCACAAGCCGGCCTCATGCACAGGTCCCAATCAAGGATCTGCAATCAATGGGCCAGGCTCTCTGGCCGAGTTTCAATCAGCTCCGCCAGATCCTTGAGGAAGGCGGCGCCATGGGCTCCGTAGATCACCCTGTGATCAGCGGTGAGATTCACCTGCATCTGACGCTTCACCGAGATTGAACCGTCCTTGCCCGCCACCACCATCGGCCGAGAGGCTGCAACAGCAAGAATCGCTCCGGTACCGGGGGGAAGGATCGCATCAAAGCGATCCACGCCGAACATGCCCAGATTGGACAGGGTGAAGGAGCCGGTGCTGTATTCCTCAGGTTGCAGCTGCTTGCTGCGGGAACGCTTCACAAGGTCGCCCCATTGCCGAGAGAGTTCATAGAGGTCTGTGCGATCCGCGTTCTGCAGCACCGGCGTGATCAGGCCACCGTCTTCCATCGCCACCGCAACAGCCACATTGACCTGCTCGGGATAGGCCATGCCAGCCGAGCTGTAAGCAGCATTCACCTGGGGATGACGGGCGAGCGTCAGGGCCACGGCCTTGGCCAGCAGGGCTGTCATCGTCACGCCCTTGGGCTTCACCTGCTTATAGAAAGCATCAAGCTTGTCGGTGATGATCGTGTAGCCGACCCTGAAACAGGGGGCCGCCAGGCTCGCCTCCATGCTTCGATTCACCGCCTGCTGAAGGGCGTTGAATTCAACGGTCTCCCCCGCGGCGCCGAAGCTCTGCCCTGGAGGGGCGGATGGGGCCGAGCCAGATGCAGCCGAAGAGCCTGCAGTGATCACCCCAGCAGCTGTGCCTTCAGCCGCACGGGGCACCGTGATCGGCTGACCAGTCGCCAGCTGAACATCTTCTGCCTGAATGCGGCCACGGGGGCCACTGCCCCCCACTGTGGCGAGATCAACCCCCAGCTGGGCCGCCAACTTCTTGGCCCTGGGCGTGGCCACAAGCCTTCCATCACTCAGCACAGGAGCCTGAACAGGGGTGGCCGGTGGCGCAGCAGCCGGTGTTGGAACGGATTGCGCAGGAGCGGCAGGAGCCGCTGCCGCTGGAGCCGCCGCTGGAACAGCCGCTGCCGCTGAAACAGCCGCCGCTGGAGCACTGGGTGCCTTGGCCTGAACCTCTGCAATCTCAGCTTCCGATTCAACGATCAGGCCGATGGTTTCTCCTACCGGAGCCATGCTGCCAGCGGGCATCAACACAGCAGCCAGATAGCCCTCATGAAAAGACTCAACATCCATATCGGCCTTATCCGACTCCACCACAAGGACCGATTCCCCCTGGCTGATCTTGTCACCTGGCTGCTTGAGCCACTCAACGATCTTGCCCTCTGTCATCGTTGAACTCAGGGCAGGCATGAAGATGTCGTGAGTCGCCAAAGGTCCTTTCCTCGCCAGGATTGAAAGAGTTGTCGCCAACCTGATATCCAACCTTTGCCCCACTGGACTGGGGTTGAAGCCAGGCCGTTGGCTCACTGTAATTCGTACCTTCCCGAATCACAGGCTGATGAGCATGCCCTCAGAGACTGCTCAAGCTGCGCTGCCGCTGTGAAGGGGGCGGAGGCTGAAGGCCTCCCATCCAGACAACTTGAACAGCTTCTTTGGCCAACAGGAGCTGCCAAAGCAAGCATGCGTCAACACAGCCCAAGGGAGGCTGGATCGATGAAAAAATCGGCGCGCCAATGTGATCATTGATTCAATGCCGACGTGAAACAGCTAAAGCTCAATCAGCAGACCTGGCCACTTGCTCTCAGCTCAGCCAATTCAGATTTTGAAAAAGGCACTAACGTTGAATATTCAAAAACCCCTTTCCCTCTGCTACGACTTAGAGAGAGGGAAAAGCAAACGTTATGACTCACCCCATTCTGTTCAGACAGGTCTATTTCCTAGCCGGCACAGCCGTTGCAGGACTGGT
>MPMF02184817.1_pt1 | contig 14650 bp, 5 predicted proteins | sample 1617271 | NCBI WGS metagenome assembly MPMF02 (sample SAMN05944812, study PRJNA350692) | marine metagenome | biome: marine; feature: ODZ; material: water; isolation source: 120 m water sample prefiltered with 30 um filter, filtered on to 0.2 um... | place: Pacific Ocean | collected 2012-04-09... | reverse complement strand
TTAGAATGGGTATATTTTTACCATTTTTTATAGATAATAATATTAATTTTATATATTTATCTAACAAAATATTTGCTTTAACAGCAGTTACCATGATTTCTATATCTGTTTTAATTGGTCCTTTGGCTAGTTTTTTTCCTTATTTTGGTAAAAAAATAGGAGTACGTAAAGAGATAGGTATTGTTGGTTTTTTATTAGGATTAATTCATATAATTATATCTTTTTTGTATTCACTTTGGGGTTTTACGTGGGCATTTTTAGCAGCCAATTTAGCAACTATTCTTTTGATAATAGTAACAATTTTCTCTAATAAAAAATCTTTACTTTATTTTGGTTATAAAAAATGGAAAGCTATTCAAAGATTAGTTTGGTTAGCTTTAATTTTTATTGTTTTTCATATTTTAGCTTTAGGTCAATTTGTTGTTTGGAAAAATTGGTTATCTAATCCAGCAATTACATATTATTTACCACCTACAAATTTAGTTATAATTATTTTTGTAATGTTAAGTTTTTCATTACGTTTTATTGTTTTTATAAAAGATAGGTTAAAATAATGACTAAAGTAGAATTAAAAAAATTATTAAATAAATATAATTTGTCTCCTAATAAAATTAGGGGACAAAATTTTTTAATTTCAGATAATACTTTAAATATTATTATAAAGAAAGCTAATATTCAAGTAGATGAATTAATTTTAGAAATTGGTCCTGGCTTAGGCTCTTTAACAAAAAAATTAATTAAAAATAGCAAGAAAGTAATAGCTATAGAAGTTGATAAAAATTTTAAAAATTATTTAAATTTTCTAAAAAAAGATTTTGATAATTTAGAAATTATTTGGCAAGATATACTATCTTTAACTAATAAACAATTTAAAAAAATATTAATAAAATCTAATTTAGATAATTATAAAATAGTAGCTAATATTCCTTATTATTTAACTAGTAAATTAATTAATAAATTTTTATCTTTTAAAAAACAACCATTAAATATGATTTTAATGGTTCAGAAAGAAGTAGCTGATAGAATGGTAGCTAAAAAAAATAGTTTATTATCTTTAGCTATTTCTTTTTATGCAGATGTAGAAATAGTTGATATAGTAAAAAAAGAAAATTTTTATCCTATTCCTAAAGTAAATTCAGCCATTATAAATATTTATAATATCCATAAATGGAATTATAATATTGATGAAAATAAATTATGGATTTTAATTCGTAGGGGTTTTAGTTCCAAGCGTAAAAAATTAATAAATAATTTATCTACAGATATTAATTTAAAAAAAGAAAAATTAATTAAGATATTTGATAAGATTAATATAGATAAAAATATTAGAGCGGAAGATTTATCTAAAGAAAATTGGATAGATTTATTCATAAATATATATTAACATCTTATTTTGTTAATTATCTTTTTTTATGTTATAATAAACACTATTATAATATAGAAATTATTGTAAATTAATAGTTAGAAAAAATTTTTCCATGCAAAAAAATAATTATAATATTGATGATCGTAAAGTTATTTTTGTTTTTATCTCTATAGCTATAATTGTTATTGTTTTAGGTCTTAATTATTTGAGGGATATTTTATATGATCCCTTTATTGTTGAAGTATCAAATTCAACTCAAAAAGCTATAGAAGCAGCTAGAGAAGAAAGAGAAGTTACTATTGCTGATTTAAAAGAGAGAGATACAGATAATGATGGGCTAACAGATCATCAAGAATTATATCAATACAATACAAGTATTTTTTTAGAAGATACCGATAGTGATGGTTTTACAGATTATGATGAAGTTATGCAAGGTTTTTCACCTTTATGTCCGAAAGGAGAAAATTGTGATTTTTTAAGTTTAATTACACCAAATAGTAAATTATCTGATGTTGTTGGTGATGTTGTTAAAAATTCAGATTTAACTATATTACAAGTTACTTTAAATGAATTTAGACAATTTTTATTAGATAATAATATTCCGCAAGAAGATGTTGATTCTTTATCAGATAATGATTTATTAACATTATTATCAGCATTAAATGAGAGTAATTTAGATAATAATGTAAGTATTGAGGATTTTGATGCAAATGAAATAAGAGATTTTTTATTGAATCAACCAGGTGCAGATTTAGAAGAAATTAATAATTTAAGTGATGAAGAATTATTAAATATTAGGGACAAATTAATACAAAAATAAAAATATATGATAAATTATAAGAAAATTATAATTAGCATTTCCTTATTCTTTTTTATAATAACTGGTACAGGTTTTGCAAATATTAAATCAGCTAAAGCTCAGTGGGTAACTTTTGATCTTGTTGGACAAGCCCAATGGTTAGGTTCAAGAATACTTGATGCTTTAAATTTTGCAGCATTAAGATCTGTTTATTCACTAACAGATTATACTGCAGAATATATGGCACAGCAGGCTGCATTTGGAGTATTAAATAAAATATTAGAAGGAGAAACTGGTGGTAAACCATTATTTGAAACTAAAACAGCATCTGAAATATTTGAGGATGCAGCTAGCTCAGCAGCTGGCAGTTTTATAGGTGATCTTTCTGAAAATTTAAATTCAGCTGGTTTTGAAAATCTTAATCTTTGTGATCCAACTTCTTCAGTAAAACTTTCACTAACTCTTGGTTTATTAGATGTAGAAAAACCACCACCACCTAAATGTGATTTTAAAAAAGTTGTTCAAAATTGGAGAAAATTTGGTGAAGATTTACAAGATAATGGATTAGCACAAGTATTAGAAGTTAGTTTTGTAAAAAAGAAATTAGATTTAGATTCTTATGATACACAAGCAGAAGTTACTAAAGCTTATGATGAGTATTTTGATAATTTATTTTCAATCAAAAAAAATGAATTAGGTGCCTTTTTAAGTTTACAAGATCATATGCAAATAGCAGTTAGAAAAGAAAAAGAGGTAGCTCTAGCTGAATTTGCAAAATGTGAAGGATTTAAAGATAAAAAAACACCTATTACACAAAGAAAACAAACAGATTGTAATTTAATAGCTAAGGAACTAGCAAAAGCAGGTGATATAGGATCAGATAGAACAAAAAAATATACTGATACTGATTTTGCAAGTCAGAGTTTAACTTGGAAAAGTGTTCCACTTGCTTTAGGAAATGCTATTGCTAATGCTAGTGTTTCTTTTGCAATGACTATAGCTGGTCAATTAGCTAAATTTTATATTGAAAAAGGTATATTTGGTTTACATCAATATGAGGATGATGATTCATTTTCTAATTTAATAAATCAATTAAGAGGTGGTTTTGATTTTTCTCGTCCTCCTCGTGATTATGATGTAGCTAGGGAAGTGAAAACACCAGATTTTCAGCAAGCACCAGATTATAGTTTATTAACAGATTATGTTTCATGTCCATCTGAAGAGGATATGCGTAGAGCTGATCATTGTGTTTTGGATAATAATTTTCTTAGTCTTATAACTAAGAAAAAAACAATTAGAGAACTTATAGACGAAGGTTCACTTGACGCTAATATACCGTTTATTGGTCCAGATAATCCAACTCATCAAAGTTATGATTGTTATAAAAATGGTTTTTGTTATAAAAATTTAGTTAAGTTACGTAAAGCTGGTGTTGTTTCAATTGGTTGGGAACTAGCAGCATTACGTACTAGTGGTAGTAATCCAGCCTTATTAGTAGAAATATTAGAATGTTTTGAAGATAGTGATTCTAATAATCCTAATCATAATTGTAATTTTGGTATTATGGAAGGTGAAGATCATAATCCATTTTATCATTTAGTAGATGAAGATTGGGTACTTAAAGAACCTTTAGCAATGTGTCAACATTTAGCTTATTCAAATGAATTACAATCCTCTATTAGTTCTAAACGTGTTCAATATTGCGCTGATTTTAAGACTTGTTTAGAAGAAGATGATCAAGGTGGTTGTAAAACAAGCTATGGATATTGTACTCGCTCTGAAAATAAATGGCGTTTTGATGGTCAATCATGTGATAGTTTTTTTTCTGGTTGTTTAACATTTGATAGTGAAGTTTATGGTAAAGAATCATATATTGAAAAAACTTTAGATTATTGTACAGCTGATAGTATAGGTTGCGCACGTTATGCCCAAGAAAAAGAAGATGATTCTTGGATACTAGAAGATGTATTTGCTGATGATAATGATTTATTTTTAAATGCTAATGCTGATTCTTGTTCAAATCAATATGATGGTTGTTCAGAATTTATAATAATGCCACCAGCTATTGGAGAAAATTATGGACCTAATTTAATATCAAATGGTAATTTTAATTTAGATTCTGATGAAAATTTAGTTCCCGATGGTTGGAGTGCGAATGGGATACAATATGCTAATGGTATAATAATGAATGGTTATCCTGGTGATGGGGGTTTTAGTGGTTCAGAATATGTTAGCAAGGATGTTCCTTTATTACCAAATACTATATATAGTCTTTCAGCTACTGCTGCTCAAATGTATGATGGACTCACAACTAATGCAAGAATTATAATTAATGCTTGTGATGATTCTACTTGTGGAGATAGTAGTATAGCAAGAGGAGTAGAGGGAGTTGGTGATTGTTTTCTTGGTATTGGTGGACATCCACAGGATATAGATCTTCTTTTCATGCCTTCAGGTGGAGAAATGGAAAGAGGTGTTTGTACATTTAAGACCAATGAATACACTAGAGGAGGATCAGTAAGCGTAATGGTAAATGGTGGTGATGGTCGTTTATATTTTGATGAAATTCAATTAAGAGTAATATCTTCTGTAAATGGTGATACAGGAATTGATTTTTCTTCTTATGGGGAAGGTGGTAAATTATATTTAAGTGGGCAGACAGCAGAATGTTCAATAGAGGAAGTTGGTTGTCTGGGCTATATTCCTACAAATGATGAATCTATGATACCAGCTATAATAAATCAAGATGATTTATGTCCAACTGAATGTGTTGATTATGAGTCTTTTGCACAAATGCCAAGTATTTTTGATGAATTAGAAAATACTTATGAAGTAGAATATTATAATTTTATACCAGGAACAGGGGATAGTTGTCCTGCTCAATATATTAATTGTGAAGAATTTACTAATTTAGGTTCTCAAGAAAATAGTGGTGAAGAGATAGAACATTATTCTTTTTTAAGACAATGTGTGTATGAAGAACTTGGGCAGACATATTATACATGGGAGAGTTCTGATGTTGCTGGTTATCAAATACAAACATGGTTAGCATTAGAGTCTAATTTAGATAGTGCACCTTGTACTAATATAAATGCAGGTGGAGATACTTGTCAGGATACAAATGATAATATAGCTATTTGTGGTGAAGATACTCCAGATAATTTATTTGATGATTCAGAATATAATCCTAATTGTAGAGAATTTTGGGATTTAGATGGTAATCCACATTGGAGATTACAAGATAAATTAATTTTTGCTACAAATGATTGTTATGATTATCGTCGTGATTCTTCAGGACAACTATATAAAGCAATATCTAGTTTAAGTACAAGTTGTCCTTCACAATTTAGTAATTGTAAGGCGTATAAAGGTAACTTTGCTAATAATTTACGTAGTGTTTTTAAAGATAATTTTGAAAGTGGTACTTATGATTTATGGAGTTCAAATAATGGTAGTTTAGATATTTCTAATGAATCTTTATCAAGCAATGGTCAATCTTTAAAATTAAGTACAGGTAATCATACATTTTTTAGATCTATAGAAGATACTTTACAAATGAATAAGAATTTTGAATTATCTTGGTGGATGAAAAATCCAAGTCTGATAGATAATTTACAATTTGAATTAGTAGATGCTAATGGAGATGATTTGATATTTTTAGGAGAACTTCCTATAAATTCTACAGAAGATATATTAGCAAGTAATTGGCAAAATTATAAAATAACATTTTTTAATGAAGATTTTAATGAAATGGATTATAGTTCTCTACAAAATAATGCGTTATTAAAGTTTACAGTAATAGGTTCTGGTAATATTTATATAGATAATTTTGAATTAAAAGAAACAATTGGTAATATTTCAGTTGTTAAAAATTCATGGCAAACACCAATTTCATGTGATTTACCATATACAGGTTATCATTTAGGTTGTAGGTCATATAATGATACAAATAATAATCCATATAATTTAAAAGCATTTAATCAATTATGTAGAGAAGATGCAGTGGGTTGTGCAGGTGCTATTAATACACAAAATTCTGATAATCCTTTTAGTGAATCTTATAATTCTCTTGATCCAGTTTCAGAAGTAATTATTTCAGGTGATGCTGTAGAATATTTAGTTCCAGCTATGAATAATTATTGTCCAAAAGCTTATAAAGGCTGTACTTCTCTTGGATTACCTACTATGGATTTAGCTGCGGATGAAATTAATGGTTATCAAACTGTTTCACTTATAAATGATCCTGAAAAATATAGCAATATATTATGTATGCATGATTCATTATATTGTGATGAATTTATAAATTCTAAAGCACAATCATATTATTTTAAATATCCTGGAGAAAGAGTATGTGAGTATAAAAGTGATATTGTTGTTGGTGATCAATTAATAAGTGGTTGGTTTAAGGTAAATACAGAAGAAGAATGTCCTGATGATACTTGGGTTAATCTTTGTCCAGCAGAACAAAATTTATGTACTGAGTTTAGAGATCCAACGAATCCAGAAAATTGTGATCCAGATGTTGATGGTGATTGTGATGTTACTGAAGAGGGAGATTATAAATCATATTATTATTTTAATAATGATGAATTAGATAAAACTTCTTGCCAAGGCTTAGTAGATAAAAATAGTGGATGTGCATTATTTTATAATGTAAATAATTGGAATTATGATCATTCTAATATTATAAGTCTTTATGATGCAGAGCAAACATATGGTAATAATAGGGTTACTGATGGTCCAGTATCTCCAGTAGCTTGTGATGATGAAGAAGATACTTGTAAGTTAGATTCAAATGAATTACTTAAGGTAACTAAAGACAGAAATTGTTCTGAATGGCTATCTTGTAAATCTGTAACACAAGTAACAGATCAAAATGGTCAAATAAAAAATATTTGTGATTCTGTAGGAATTTGTTCAGAATATAATTATGAATCCACTGATACTTTTAGAGCTTGTGCAAAATGGAGTGAGTATACTAATTTAGATGTAGATATTCTAGATTATGTTTCTCCTTTAACAACAGAAAGTTATCAAAATCGTATTGCAGGTAATTATTTATCCTGGGATGATGATGATTATTTAGGTTATTCTGTTCCAGGTATGTTTCCAGTAGAAAGTTTAGTCGTATATAATTTTGGAGATGAGCAACCACCTAGATTAGTTGTTAATGGTGGTTATACAGATACTTGTGCAGATGCTGATGATGGTGCAAATTGTAATATTACAGAAGATGATTATCTGTTTCATGGTGAATGTGCAGAAGATATTTGTTGGGTAAATCCTAAGATTAATTATGACAGTAAAATTTATCATAGTATTAGTACAAGAGGTTATTCAGTTGATGATGCACCATTTCCATCTTCAATTATAAATGATACTACAAATGAAGTTAATACAAATTATCAAAATGCTGAAGTTTGTGATAGTGATGTTTCAAGTGGGTGTGAAACAATATTCAAGAAGGTTAGTTATGGATTAAATTATTCTACATTTAAGTCTGCAAATGAGCAAATTGAAAGTAGAATTTGTACAGATGGAGATACTACTCGTATTGGTGATACTTGTACTAATGATTTATATTGTAAGGGTGATGATGCCATGACAGCAGTAATGTTTGGTACATGCTCAGGTAGATCAAAAATTGAAACTTATTATAATTGGCCTGGTATATGTGTAGAATATGATGAAAGTCCTATTGGTGGAAATGTAGTGGTAGATGATGATCGTATTTCTAATTTATGTACTCAATGGTATCCAGCTGAAAGTATAGTTGGTACAGATAGTTTATATGATAATTATCAGGAAGCTGGTTATTATAATCCTAGTGATTTACATTTTTGTGCTGTAAGTGAGCCGTTTGCATTACCAGAAAATAGATTATATTGTGCTCGTTTTGATGGAAGTAATTGTAATCTATTATTTTATGTTCCAATAGGAACTAAAATTAATGTAAATAAAATGGGAGAGTTATCAGATTTATTTAATAGTTGGTTAGTAAGTGGGTATAGTTATTATACTAGTGGTCCTGAAAAAGAAGCAGTTAACGCCCCTATTATTGTTCCTTCTAGTGCTGGAGAAGGTGTTAAATTAACTAGAGTGCAGTTTGCAGATATAGCTGGAGATGATCATAGATCAGATCTATTATCATTATTTGATGCTACTGGTCCTAATGGAGAAATAAGATATTTTTATTATGATGAGGGTGTAAATACTGCTGGTGCAAGCCAAGGTGGTCAAATTGTTTATTCATCAGAATATGTACGTCATTTTGGTGATCCTTGTTGGGATGGTTTATGTAATGCGGAGGCTTGTTCTATTAGTGCTTCTGGTGGTGATAGAGCAGGATACCATTATGTTAAACATTCTTGTAGTAATGGTGGTTGGTGTTCTTGGAGTGATTTACAAGATGATTGTTATACTTACTGGAATCCTTTAGATTATAATTATTATGTTCAATCTGTCGGTTGTGCTGCTGAAACTATAACAGTATGTTCAGAGACTGAGTGTAATGGACCCTCAAAAGGTGTGCAATGTTTAAGAGGTAAGGCAAGGTATTCTTTTGTTAATGCTTCAAGTACACTGGTGCATGCTGATAAAGATGCAGTTAATTGTATAGAAGCATTGGATAGTGACGGTAATAATAGTGTAGGAAATAATTGGTGTTCAGACTATAGTAGTTGTTATCCTTACTTATTTACTGATGCTGATGGTGATGGTTTTTTAGATGGTAATGCAGATGGTCCTACAGAAAGTGTTTTAGTATCTGGTGAGTTATTACAAGAAGCATTAGGACAAGATCCTCTAGGTTGTTTAAATGGAACAGTTGAAACTAATTGTGTAGAAGAAGGAAGCGGCGGTGGAGGTGGTTATACATTAACAAATTCCGGGACTGCTTGTTCAGATCTTACTTGTTATCAACAATGTAAGGGTATTATTTTATTACCTTTTGATGGCGGTGTTCATGATGATACAACAAAAACAGTTGTACGTACTGATATTTGGTGGAGAAGCGAAAATAATCCTACTACTCTTCATATAGATAGTTGGCAAGGATATTATTATCATGCTAGTAGTAAAACATATACTAGTGATACTTTAACATATTATTCAAGAGTTGGTGGTGAAGATACAAATAATGATGCTTTTGGTTCTACTTATTGGGATAATAGTAAACCAATGATTACTCAAGCACCTATAAATACAGTATATGATAATAGTTATAGTTCTTCACCTATGTTCTTTGGTACCAATATAGCATCTGCAAAAAGTAATTTAAGATATTTATTCAATAGGATATATTATTTAACTTGGAATGGTGGTGATTATGTATATCAATCTGGAGATTCGGGGGGTCAATTAGGAGGTAATTTAGGAAGTATCAATACTTATGCGGGAACAGAGTATGAGCCATATATTTATAAGGTTAATTGTGGAGGTGATAATGTATGTAATGCTATAGATCAAGGATTAACAGTGGAATTTGATACTGCTGGTAATGCTGCTGTTAAGTTTTATTATTATGCATATCCAGATTTTATGCCTATTAAATATGTAGGTATTGATTGGTATAGTAGTGGTGGTGTAGCAGGTGAAACAGCTGGTAATTATGCAGGTACCTATGGTAAATATAAAAATAAATTACCAGAATGTAATTCTAATTGGGTAATGCCACATTCTTCTTGTTCTGATACACAAGAACCATTTGATCAATGTGATGAAGATCATTCTTCAATATCTCATTCTATGCAAGGATTTGGTGGTACTGCAGATGCTTGTAGTGAAGGTTATAAAGTTTTTCAATATAATTATATATATGATGATGAATATGCTTGTAATGGTGTTGGTGGAAGACCAGATATAGCTGAAACAGCTTGTTACAAACCAAAGGTATTGGTGTGTGATTGGTGGGATAATTGTACAGAAACTTCTTATGATAATTGGATAACAGTGGATTAAAATATATGAAATCTTTTTTAAGTGTAAAAAAAATAAAAAGTAATTATTGGATTTATATTTTATCAATAAGTGGCTTAATAATTCCAAATATAGCTTTTGCTATTATGGAATGGTTAGGGCAAATGTTGGCATATATTATTTATTTTCTATATATTTTTCCTCTAGGCTTAGTTTTAAAGCTTGAATTATGGATTTTGCCTATGATAGCGCAATATAATAATTTTATTAATGAGGCCGGTGTTATAACAGGATGGATAGTATTGAGAGATTTGTCAAATATGTTATTTATTATTGTATTTTTAATTATGGCTTTTGCAACAATTTTAAAAATACAAAGTTATGGATATCAGCAAATTTTAAAAAGGTTTCTAATTCTTGCTATATTAATTAATTTTAGTAAAACTATAGTTGGTTTTGTTATTGATTTTTTTCAAATAGTAATGCTGACTTTTGTAGATGCAATAAAAGATATTGCAGCTGGTAATGTTGTAGCAGGTCTTGGTATTGGTACTTGGGATCAATTTACTTCAGTAATAGATAATGCTAGTCAAAGTGGTTTTTTTGCTATTGTTGCTTCAGCTATATTATTAGCAATTATGATGTTAATAACCGTTATAGTAATGGGAATGTTTATAGTAGCACTTACAATGAGGATTGTTCAAATTTGGATATATATTGTTTTATCTCCTTTAGCTTTTTTTGCATATACTTTTCCAGGAGGACAAAAATATTTTAATGATTGGATAAGTAAACTTAGTAAACAATTATTAATAGGACCTTTTATAGCTTTTTTTCTTTGGCTTTCTTTTACGATAGTTGGTCATGGAAATATTAATGAATCTATTGACGCTGGTAGTGCCACAAATGCTGAGCTTGAAGATTTGTCAGCTGCAACACAACCAAATCAAATGATAAATTTTATTATAGGTATATCTATGTTAATAGCTAGTCTTAAAATAGCACAAGAATTAGGAGCTGCTGGAGCTGCTGGAGCTTCAGGTTTAGTTGGTAAGTTAAAAGGTGCTGCTACAGCTCCTATCAAAAGAAAAGATATGTCTATGGGCAGAGCAACTGTTTATGGCACAAGTGGAGAAGGCGGAATTAAAGCTGTAGCTGGGAGAACAAAGGCAGGATTTTCTGGAGCTGGTGTTTCAATTACTTCTAAATTAGCAAAAGGAGTGTCAGGTAGTAAATTCGCAGGTACTAAATTTGGTAAATATGCAGTAACATCAATGACTGGAACAGCAGAAAGAGCTCAAATGCGTGCCCTTGGGCAAGAAAGACTTCGTATGGGTAGAAAATCTGATGTTATAACACAACAAGCATCAGATGCTGGTATAGGAAAAGGAGAAATGAGTACATATTTGGAAAAACAAGCAGTTAGTGGTCTGGGTACTAATCTTGCTTTAGCAAAGGGTAGAATTCAAAATCCTAGAGAAATTTCAAAAATGAGTGATGATGAATTATTTCATACATCTAAAACATTAGAAGAAGGTGGTGATAAAGAAGGTTTAGATAAATTAAGGTTTAGACGTGCAGATTCTTTTTCACCAGAAGCTTTTGAAAATGGGGAAGAAGGTGCTAAAGAGGCTGCTAATGATTATATAGACAGAGGCAGGGATGATGATAATTTATTTAAAGGTTTAAGTAAAGATTCTATTGTTAATAAAGAAGGGCCTAATGAAGGAGAGCCTACTGCAGGTGCTGTAACTATAGCTACAGCTGCATTAGAAAATCCAAATCTTTCTAGCAAAGACATTATAAAAAGTTTAGATAAACTTGATAAACCTATTGCAGATGCTCTTAGGAAAGCTTTTGCAAAAGTTCCTATAAAAACTGATAATCAAACTTTGGGTCAAAAAAAGAAAGATGGATCAGAGACTGCAGCTGGTAAAAAGGCAGTAATGGATTTAAATGGTAAGAATGCTAATGAAGTGTATAATAATTTATTACCACAAGCAGTACCTAAATTACAAGCTAATGCAACACCAGTTCAAAAGACAGAACATAAAAAGCAAAAAAAGAGATATGAAAAGGAAAAGAAAATCTTGGATAAAAGGGTTTCTTCTGTAGTTACTAGTAAATCAGCAGGAAAAATGGATAAAGAATCCGATGTATTTAAAGCTGCAGTGGGTACTTCAGATGGAAAAAAAGTATCTGAATTATTAAAAGAGTTTGGAAGTGATGGTAATAAAATTAAAATTTTAGTTGAAGCTCAGATTAAAAATGGTAATGACACAAGCATGAAAAATAATCCTGTTACTGCTAAAACTTATCAAGAAATAATAGAAGAAAAAAAACCAGTAATAACAAAAGCAGCTGATGACAGTAAAGTATGGGAAAAAAAGAAAAAGAACAAAAAGAGAGAAAAATAAATGAGAATAAAGACTTTACAAGAATTACCAGAGGAAGTAAAAGATTTTGTTTTTAGTCCTGATATAACTGAGATAAATACTAAAATTGAAGATAAATTTAATTTAAATAATAATCAAATTAGTTTTATAGTTAATTTAGAATCAGCTCTTTTTTTAAAAGATGTTTTTGTTTTAAATTTACCAACTAAATTAGAAGGTATAGAAAATGCAGATAAATTAGATCTTCGTAAAATTGCTTTAGAAATAGCATATAAAATATTATGGCCATTACAAGATTATTTGGGTAAAGTAGATCGTTTAATATTACGTTTAGGTGGTAAAGTACCCAGATTAAAACATTTAAGAAAAACAGTATTACAACATAAATTATTTTCAGATAACGATACGGATACTATTAAAAATTTATTAAAAAAATATGAGGATTTTAAAGATTTACGCTTAAGTTATAAAAAAATTATTAATAAAGATAATCGTAAGGTTATTCCAAGTATAGATAATTGGATAAAAGATTATATTCATTTTTTAGGTGGTAAAGATCATGACTCATTACAAAGATCTAAATATTTAGCAAAAAGTAAAAATATATTATCTTTAAATAAAGAAGAAAAAAATTCTATGATAGAATTTTTAATGTCATATGATAAGGATGTTATTGTTGATGTAGAAAGTAATAATGCTGTATTAAAGGTATCAAAACATATAAGAAAAGAAAAAGAAACGAAAAAAGAAGAAATAAAGATTGATATTGATAATGTTTTAGAAAAATTACATCAAGATTTATTAGATATAGAAAAAATCTTTTTACCAAGTGATTATGTTTTATCAGAAGTTGATAATGATATATCTAAAGTTGGTAATGTATTATGGGATGCTATAGGATTAGATGATTCAGAAAAAATATTAGCTTGTTTAAAGATTTTAATAGAAAAAAGTAGCATAGATATATTAATGGAAGAAGATAAGCGTTTTCTAAGTATTTTTAATCGTTTTATTACAGTTAGATATGGTAATGATGTAGTTAATAATTTTAATTATAAAGATAAATTATTAAATAGTAGAATATTTTTAGAAATGATATTAGTTGATAAATTAAAAAGTAAAAAATCTAGTATAATAGCTTATTATTTAACTAATTTAATAAAAGGTAGTGGGCAGGTTGTTTATTTAGATGAAGTTGAGGGAATACTTAAGTGGAGAGAATTATATACAATTAATAATCAATTAAGTTTTTTAGAATCACATGATGATAATATTAATATAAATAAAGAAAAAAAAGTAGAAAATATTGATAATGTTTTAGAAAAATTACATCAAGATTTATTAGATATAGAAATAGAAATTTTACCAAGTAATTATTTGTTATTAGAAGTAGATAATGATATATCTAAAGTCGGTAATTTATTATGGGATGCTATAGGGTTAGATAATTCAGAAAAAATATTAGATTGCTTAAAGATTTTAATAGAAAGAAAAAGTATAGATAGATTAATAGAAGAAGATAAGCGTTTTCAGAATATTTTAAAAAATTTTGTTACAGTTAGATATGGTAATAATGTAGCTAATAATTTTGATTATAAAGATAAATTATTAAATCGTAGAATATTTTTAGAAATGATATTGGTTGATAAATTAAAAAGTAAAAAATCTAGTATAATAGCTTATTATTTAACTAATTTAATAAAAGGTAGCGGACAAGTTGTTTATTTAGATGAAGTTGAGGGAACACTTAAGTGGAGAGAATTATATACAATTAATAATCAATTAGTTTGGACAAATTAATTTTCCCAAATTGTAATTTCTCTTTTAACTTTTTGATTAATTCTACTATATATTATATTACCATTTTTAGATAATTTATTAGATTTAATATCAGGTTTAATCAATTTAAAGTTTATATTATTTGATACATTTTTATTAAAAGTATAAATATTATGTATTATAGGAAATAAAAAAACTATTTTTCCATTAGGAGATAGTATTTTTTTAAATTCTTTAAATGCTTCCATATATAAAATTTGTAATTCATTTGTAATATTTTTTAATGTTTTAATATTGTTATTTTTTTGTATTAATCTAGCATCACCCATAAAAGGTTCGGTAACTATTATATCTATAGATTTTTTATCAAAATATTTATTTAAATTTTTTACA
>MPMF02152031.1_pt1 | contig 14662 bp, 11 predicted proteins | sample 1617271 | NCBI WGS metagenome assembly MPMF02 (sample SAMN05944812, study PRJNA350692) | marine metagenome | biome: marine; feature: ODZ; material: water; isolation source: 120 m water sample prefiltered with 30 um filter, filtered on to 0.2 um... | place: Pacific Ocean | collected 2012-04-09... | reverse complement strand
TGTTGTGGGCAACTGCTTGAGATTGCTTACAGAAATGGAGCAAGAGGACATCCTCGCCCTGGATGAAGATCGTCAGGTCGATCCCGGGAGTCGCAACAGCCAGCGGCGGCTGGCCGAAACGATCACAGAGTTTGTCCACGGTAAGGATGGACTTGCTAAAGCTTGCCGCGCTTCAGAGGTGTTGTTCGGTGCCGAGGTCTCAGCGCTTTCGGATCAGGAACTTGCCGAAATTTTTTCTGACGTGCCGAGCGAAACGGTCGATCGAGGAGAATTGAGCGGGGAAGGTCTCGACATCCTCGAGGCCTTCTGCCGTGCCGGTCTTGCAAAAAGCAAAAGTGAGGCGCGACGGTGCATCAGCCAGGGAGGGGCCTATGTCAACAACCATCGTGTTGAGGATGTCGAAGCGAGGCTCTCAGCAAATGATTTAGCCAGTGAGAGCGTGATGGTCCTGCGGTCAGGAAAAAAAAGATATGCCCTGCTGATGTTTCCTTGAGTGGCGTGCCAATCGCCGTTCAAAAAATTTCCTCGGTCACCACCCGCACAAAACAGTCGCCCCATGCCCCGTTTTGTCGTACTGCGTCACGACCCTCCCTCCGACACCCAGCAGACGCTGCACTGGGATCTCATGCTGGAAACAGAAGGGGAGCTTGCAACATGGTCCCTGCCGAGTGAACCGGTCACGGGCAGTACCCTTTCTGCTACGGTCCTCAAAGAACACCGACTCGATTTTCTTGACTTCGAAGGCCCACTTGAGGGCAATCGTGGCCGAGTGAGTCGATTCGATCGCGGATTGTATGAAACGCACAGCGAAGATTCAAATCGACTGATCGTCAGATTACGAGGCCAACAATTTGATGGACTGGCAACGATCGAAAAAAAAAGTGCCGCCAGAAGCGATTGCGTGGAAATTCGATTCGATCCGCTACCAGGCTAAGATGTCTTGGACTTAGTTGTCACTGTAGACGCTGGAATCTTCGGTCCTGATCAGCGGGCGTCTCTGGGAAGCGCTGTTCACGCGTATCTGGGATCGGAATTGTCCCGCTTGCTCCGCCTGAATCGGAATGCGGTAAATCAATGATTCACCGGGACGAATTTCAGCAACCGGATTGAATTGGATAACGCGCCCGGAAATATTTGGATTGCTGGGAGCAACAATCCCCACTCCGCGCTCTGTTGGTGCAAGACCTTCGGGAACGGTCAAGGCAACGATGACATCCGAATCGACAATATTTTGGAGATTGGTCACTTTTACTTCATAGATGATGTTGCTGCCAACAGGCACTTCGTCGCGCAAATCCGATACGCTGAGCGATAAAACATCTCCAATTTCAGCATCCTTTTGGCCACCACTGTTCGCTTCCGGAGATGGGGTCGTGGGGCCGGTTTGGTCTGCGGGAGAACGATCGCCTCCAACCGCCGGTGCGATTTGCACGCAGGCCTCATCGGCCATTACCAAATCCTCTGCCGCCGTGACAGTAACCCGACTGCAGGCACGGATCGCCTCTTTGCAGAGGGCCTCCACCTGCAACTGCTGGCTTTCCCCCGGAGGTATTACATCAAATCGCCACGTCAATTGATCCTCTTCAATTTTGTAGCCGTCCGAGACACGACTTGGCTCTAGACCGCGTTCGAAGGTATCGACCACTTTGACATCTTTGAGAGGAGCCCCACCGGTATTGGTCACAATCACATCAAAAACAATGGCTTCCCCGACGCGACCGGTCTTCGGCCCACGCTTTTCGACCCGCAGGGCGGCCGGAGCCGTCTGCGATTGAGGCTTTGCATTGATACAGATTGTGCGCTGCGTCGCAGGAATTCCATCGCCCACAATTTCGACACTCTGGCAGAGACGGCCCGGCTTGGTGACCGTAAAGGTCACGCCGATATCGTTACGAGTCTGCCCAGAAGAGAGCGGCCCTAAATCTCGCTCGATGGGGCTTTGGGCAACGGCGTGCTTTAGGCCGTCGTCAAAGGTGTTCTTAATAATCAGATTATTCAACGTGCTGGTACTTCGGTTGGTAATCGAGATTGCATACGTTATCTGCTGGCCAACGGTCGCAGCATCCGGCCCGGTAACATTCAATTCAAGTTCCGGAAGCGATGCGTTCGTCGATACGCATTCTCTGTCCTCCACGCGTTCAACATTGGTGACTGAGACACAGTTGGAAATCGGTCCATCGCGGGTTACTTTGTAATTCACAAGGATCGTTTCAACCTGTCCGGCGCCCAACTCGCTGATTTTCCACTTGATGCTATTGGCCAATGTCTCGGCAACAATACTACTACTTTCGTACTGCAACTGACTTGGCACTCGATTTGTAATCACAACATCGTGTAGGGGTAAATCTCCCGTATTGTTTATTGTGATCCGATACTTTGCCTCCGAACCAACAGCGGCATTTGGGGGGCCCGATAATTCGAGATTCACGCCTGGAGCGGTCCAGGTCACCGTGGTCGATCCGCGACCGACCGATAATTTGCGATCCGCAGCACCCGCGAGACCTGCTGGGCGGACGACCTCGATCTGTATTTGATTTTCGCTCCGCACCGACTTGCGCTGAAAAACTTCGACCGTAGCCCTACCTTCAGCATCTGTCAAAACCTCCTGAACGGCCGTTCCCGTGGGCGCAAACCCCACATTGCCATCCTCGGTCAACTGGTAGCGCACGAGAAAACCCTCTAAGGGCGAACCATCGCTAAGGCGAGTCACCACCGTTGTGAGCGACTGCCGCTCTCCAACGGGCGCAATGACTGGTGCCGGGAAACTAAACTGCGCATCGACCCAATAAATGGTGGCGCTCTGTTTACGGAGATCCCATGCCGGTACGTGAGGTGCGAAGGCCGTCACGTGACTGGTTCCATCAGTGGGCGAACTGACAGTAACCCATGTTTGACCAGGCTCTACCGCAACATTGTCCTGGTTCGTTTCAGTCCCTCTACCGAGGAGTGCCCGTGCTGTGCTGGTACTACTGACGGCATAACTGTTGGTGACTTTCCGAGGGCGATTCGAGGGGAAACGAAAGAGAAAACAACCCGGATTGTTATCGACAGCAACGAATTGCCCAATACTATCCGGCGAAAGCATCCAATCGATGCGCTGGCTCACCGCACCTTGACCCTTACCATCAAGAATACCACCGATGAGAACCACTTCGCTGCCGACAGGGGCCACAATGCTCTGGGGAGAGAGTGTTAATTTTGCGTTGTTGCGCCATCCTCCAAATAGACTCGTAAACGCGGGCGGTACAACCGTTGGCGGTGCCGTTTGAGGACCTGTTATCTCTGCGGGCGGTCCCGATAAAACGGGGGCAATACCTCCCACCTGAGGAACTCCCGGAGAGACATTTGGACCGGCAACCGGTGGCGGGGAAGGCAACCTCGATTCATAAAAACTGCGACAACCGACTGGACTCAGGCAACCAAGCAAGAGCATTGCTATTAGGTGCTGTCGGTAATGCCGTTTTCTAGTTATTTTTATTTCAGCTGACATAATCCATCAATCGAGTGACCATCGAACAATGATGTCCATAGTCACAATAGCAGCAGTTGGAGGCAAAACTCCTTCGCCCGTTTTAGATCCGTTGTCCGTTTTAAATTCGTTGCAGGTGTGCGCAATAACTCATTTCTGGTTTTTTCTTTGCGGAAAGAATGCGCGTACACTCCTACTTCAACGCGCAGCCTCGAGCGGTCCCCCTAGACTTTCCGCTATACAAAATTAGCACGCAGAGCGGCATCGGGTTGCTTTTTTGCAACCTATGTTTCTACCTCGAAACACAGTCCGGCATCACAAGCGCTACAACCGGATCAATCGTTCCGGGACTTGGGACAATGATCGTTGAAACGGTGTAGAGAAAGAAATTCTACCGGTAGCGTCGGCGTCCCTTGGAGAGAAGGTTCGGCAAGCGTCTGCCCTAATACCGGCACACATCTGTAGCATCCAATAGACATCTATGCGCTGCTTGACGCGGCGACTGTGGAGCGGAGAGCGCCCGTTGACCGGACTCTCGCCTTGACGCTGGAACGCACGTCGCTTAGGCTCTGCAACATTAGAGTTGTCACTGAGATCGCAGAGGACACTGAGATCGCAGAGGACACAGAGATCGCAGAGGACACAGAGAAGGATGCAAAGAGGACTTGCAGGACGTGTCCAGAGAGCAATTCATCGGGTTGTGGTATCGGCATTGTCGCCCTCAGCGTGTTGCCGGCGTCTCCCAGTCGTTCCTCGGTCTTCTCTGTGCCCTCGGTGGCAAAGCCTGACGTTGTAGTGTTAGCCTGACTGCGCCTTGATGCGCTATCCCGGGAGCCCTGCCGATGCCCGAGACGATCACTGTGATCGTGCCCACCTTCAACGAGGAAAGTAACCTCCGCGACTGCCTCAAAAGCGTTACGTGGGCTGACGACATCTTCGTGGTCGATTCCTTCTCGACCGACCGCACCCTCGACATCGCCCGCGAATACACCGACCACATCGTCCAGCACGAATATGTGAATTCGGCCACTCAGAAAAACTGGGCCATCCCGCAGGCCGCGAGCGATTGGATCATGGTGCTCGACGCCGACGAGCGCGTCACCCCCGAACTCAAGGCGCGCATCCTCGACATCTTGAAAAGTGGCACTCCGTGCGACGGTTTCTCTATCAAGCGCATGACGACGTTCTTCGGCAAGCTGATCCGTCACTGCGGCTGGAACAGAGATTACCTGGTGCGCCTGTGGCGGCGGGACAAGGGGCGTTACGAGGACCTGGAAGTTCACGCGGACGTCATCGTTGACGGCCAGGTCGGCACGATCTACGAGTACCTCATTCACCACACCTACACATCGTTCGCGCAGTATCTGGAAAAATTCGGCCGATACACTACCTGGGCCGCCAACGACCTGTATAAGAAAGGCCGGCGCGCGGGCCTCATCAACCTGACGCTGCGGCCGATGTGGCGATTCTTCTGCATGTATGTGCTTCGGCGCGGCTTCCTGGACGGCAGGCACGGCCTCGTCCTCTGCACCCTGGGCACCTTCAGCGTCTTCATGAAATACGCCAAGCTCTGGGACCTGCGGCGGAAGGACGAGAAGGGAACTTCTGGGAGGCCGTGAGGCGTAGAGGCTTGCTGTCTCTCTCAGTTGATCTCTCGTTCGGCCTCCGCGCTCGGGCGAAACCGAACCAGCGGTGAAGCGGCGGCCTATCTCCCGGGTTGCATCGATCAGGCTCTCCAGTTCTATGCCAGGGCACACACCCTCTGTCTGGCAAGATGGTAGAGCACCGCACTCTCCACCCCGTCACACCCGATCACAATGACATCGTGTGCATTGCGCCTCTCCACAATCGCCTGCTAGTTCATTTTGACGCGCCAACGAAGATACGTATCGAGAAATGGTTGTATGCCACCATCCATCACCGACTGGAAATTACCGATCAGGTGATTCGTCCTGGCATCCTTCACTCTCTGATCCGGATGCAAAAAATAGTTGCGAATCTGAGAACCAAATCCAACACGAGCCCGATCCTTATAGCGTGCCGCCTGTTCCGCTTCCCGCTTTTCTTCTTCAACGCGAGCAAGTTGTGCGCGGAGCATTTTGTAAGCGGTGGCCCGATTTTTGTGCTGGCTCCGTTCGTTCTGACACTGCACGACAATGTTGGTTGGCAGGTGCGTCAGCCGTACGGCACTATCTGTTTTATTAACATGCTGGCCGCCTGCTCCACTGGCGCGGTAGGTATCGACTCTCACTTCGGACGGGTCAATTTCTACCTCCCCTTCATCAGCCACCTCGGGAGTCACATCAACCGACGCAAAACTCGTTTGACGTTTCCCCTCCGAGTTGAATGGACTGATGCGAACCAGCCGATGCATGCCAGTTTCACCTTTGAGATATCCGTACGCCATCGGACCACGAATCGCGAGCGATGCACTGTTGATTCCCGCTTCATCATTGTCCTGGCGGTCAAACAATTCCGATGAATAGTTGTTTTTCTGTGCCCACTGGATATACATCCTGAGCAGCATTTCAGCCCAGTCGTTAGCATCCGTTCCGCCATCACGGGCATTGATTGTAAGAATGGCTCCGGCGGCATCATGCATACCATCCAGAAGCGACTGGACTTCGAGGGTCTCGAGAGATTTTTCTAGACGGGTAATTTCTCCGCGCAACTCTTCCTCAAGCCCCTCATCTTCTTGGGCCATCTCGAGCAGCGCCTCAAGATCGCCACCGGCAATGAGAAGTTCATCGAGCGGCTTGAGAATCGCATTGGTGCTCTTCAGACGAGCAACCGTCTCCTGGGCCTTCTCTTGATGGTTCCAAAAATCGGTTTGCGCCATCTGCTTTTCAATGGCTTGGACTTCGGCCTGCTTGCCAGCGTAGTCAAAGAGAGTCTCGGAGTTGGAGAATCCTCTGCTGGATCCCTTCGGCGCGGTCTTTGACTTCTTTTTCCATCGCAAATATCTCCTGAGACTCAAAAACGGTTGCGTCTATTGTAGGCACAATCTTATTTACATGGGAACCGGCATCAGGAGCCTTCTCTCTTGTCTATCGAATCTGGCAATCTTAGACTAAACCTCTGCCCCGGCCGATTGGGCGGGCGGTCCCACGTTTTTTGTCCCCGAATGTAGATCCGATCCTATGTCTCGCATTGTTCTTGCCATGTCGGGTGGCGTCGACAGCAGTGTCGCCGCTGCGCTGCTTTGCGAAGAAGGGCACGAGGTGATCGGTGTTTTTATGCGACATGGCGAAGAGTCTCCCGTGGTCGCGCCTTGTGAAACAGGCCCTCAGGCAGGTGGAACGGGGCCACTCGCTGTTCCCACCGGGGGAGTCGATCACAAGCAGGGGTGTTGCAGTGCAGCAGACGCCGAAGATGGACGCCGGGTTGCCGATCATCTAAACATTCCTTTCTACGCTCTAAACCTGGAGGCTGAGTTTTCCACGATCATCGACTATTTCGTTGATGAGTATACCGCAGGTCGCACGCCCAACCCTTGCGTGATGTGCAACAACTGGATCAAGTTTGGAAAACTGTTTGAATATGCCCAGAGCATTGGGGCCGAATATGTGGCAACCGGGCACTACGCCCGCCTCGAGACGGACAGCGGGGGGGAGGCCGCCTTGATGCGCGGCTGCGACCTTTCGAAGGATCAGTCGTACGTTCTCTTTGGCGTTCAACGCGAATTGCTTGAGCAGATGATGCTCCCGGTAGGCAAATACCAAAAAACACAGATACGCAATATCGCCCATCAAATCGGGCTTCGGGTTGCTGAAAAAAAAGACAGTCAGGAAATCTGCTTTGTACCACTGGGAAAACATGATGCGTTCGTTCGAGAACGACGAACAACGCCAAGTACTGCTGGCCAGATCGTCACTACCGATGGCACGGTTGTGGGCGAACATCCTGGGATCGAGCGATTCACCATCGGCCAGCGGAGGGGCGTGGGGGTCGCAATGGGCGAGCCCCGTTATGTCGTGCGGATCGAGCCCGACACGTGCCAGGTTGTACTCGGAACCCGGGAAGAGTTGGCCCGCGATACGCTTACCGCATCGGGGACGAATTGGCTGACCGACCCTCCGAAGGGTCCCATCCGGTGCCAAGTACAGATCCGCTACAATAGCGACAGCGTAGCGGCGACTGTGGAGCCGTTGCCGAAAAATCGACTGCGCGTACAGTTCGATAGACCCTGTTACGGGGTAGCCCCGGGGCAGGCAGCCGTCTGCTACCAGGATCATCGCGTCTTGGGGGGTGGCTGGATCGATTGACTGGCTCACTGCAACCTGAACGGGACTTTCTTTGTTGGAAAAACAAAGAGGCTACAAACCGATCAAATCGAGTCGCTTGAGCGCGGCCTCGGTCACAAAGCCATCGCTTGTCCAACCCCGCGCCATGTTGTAGGCAGAGATGACTTCCGCGAGTCGTTCTCGGGAAAGTTCTGCCTTCGGATCATCCGCCAGAGGATTGTCGAGAAGGCGCGCCGGCAGCGTATCCTCTTTTGGCTGCCATCCCGCGCGGATGTTAAATACTTTTTTTGCGAAAACGATCCTTTGTGCGGTTTGACGCAGTTCATCGCCTGTCATATCCCAACCCGTCACCAGAGCGAGGAGTTCTGCCGCTTCCTCAGGAAAATCATCGAACACACCCCGCAAAAATTTGCACAAGATGAGCGAATCCATCAGTGCCGCGCTATCCTCGGTTTGAATTGCAAGTTCCACTCCCGACGGATCGAGAGCCCTCCGATCGACCTGATCTGAAAAATCAATCTCATACGCGCCACTGCGATTGTGGTCTGCTCCCCGCGTACCAACGGCGAACCCAAGTGCCATCGTTTGCAGGGCACGTGGCTCGTACCCCGGTATTTCCAAACCTTTGACGTGCGGAGCAAAATCGATCGCATCGCCCCCAAGTTCTTCACCCATTCGGCGACACCCGGTGGCCATTCGATCGCCCAGGCCGGTGCGCGTTGCGATCATTTCGATACAACGGTGCAGCGCGGCTGGGCTGCCAAATTGCAGCCAGGGCTCATCCAGAAAACCGCGCTCGGCACACTCCATCGCAAAGGCAATTGTTCCTCCGGCACTGATCGTATCGATGCCCAATTGATCGCACCGCGCCGAGGCCCTAAGGACTTCATCTGCTTCGCCGATACCGCATAGCGGTCCGAGTGCAAAGAGATTTTCATATTCTACACGGACCGACGATTCTTCCCGACGCGAGTCGGCATCTGCTCGCGGGCGAATTCCATACATGTGTTCACAGCCGATCGTGCAGGCAGCGCACGATGACCGTGTCTTCGATCGCGAAGCCGCCAACTGCTCTGGTGCGAGTTGTGCTGCGCCCGCAAAAGAACCTTGTTGAAAATTGCGGGTTGGCAGTGCATGGAGGCGATTAAAAATTAACAAATTTTCGGCCGTGCCGAGTTCGCGATATTTTGCAGTTGCCGGACCGAACGAAAGATCCGACAAACGTTTTGCTGCCTCAATTAATTTTGCTTCGGCCGCCCAGGAGGTTTTTTGCGTTCCCCGCACAACAATCGCCTTGAGATTTTTTGCGCCTAATACTGCACCGCTGCCGCCGCGACCCGCGTGGCGGCCGTCGTGTGAAATTGTTGCAAACAGCACCTGACGCTCTCCTGCTGGGCCAATGACCGCTGCTTGAAACTCACCACCAAATCGGTCCCTCAGGCTTTTCTCGGCAGATGCTATTTCGCTACCCCACAGGTCACCGGCCGGTTGCAGTTCAACACGATCACCATCGATGACGAGGATTGATGGAACGTGCGCGCGGCCCGTCAGAACGATCGCATCGCAACCCGTTCTTTTTCCCGCGATTGCAAAACGACTCCCTGCCAGTGCGTCATTAATCCGGCCAGTGAGCGGGCTTTTACTCACGACCGCAAATTTTGCCGATGTCGTCAGAGGACTCGACACCAAAGGGCTGAAAACGAATGCGATGTATGCCTCCGGCGACAATGGATCTACTGTCGCACCTTGCTCGGCAAGCAGAAGGTAGGTACCGAGGCCCGAGCCGCCAATGAACTTCCTCAGAACCGTTTCGCCAAGCGGAACGTCCACCGATGTGCCTGTCGTCACATCAACGCGACGGTAACAGCCGTGATAACCGTGGAGCATGCAGAAGGATCCGGGGGCGATTAGATGGTGAAGCTGGCCAGTCCGTGATTATAGAGCATTCTCTCGAGCGAGCAGACTTCCGATGATTCGCATTCTTTCGATCTGAGAATATGTCCTCCTCTTGCGCATCGCTCAGCCGAGCGCAAGAGGAGAAAAGAAACCTTCTTAGTCCGGCCATTCCTATGTGGCACTCTCGAATGCATCGATGTAGTGTTCAATGGTTGGCTTTTTGTTTTCCGGAGGCCAGGTGACCGCAACCACGTCAAATCGTGCGGGAGTCTGCATTAACCCGAATCGACGACGGTAACCGATAGCAAGATTGGTAAGTCGCCGTTTCTTGTCGGCATCAATCGCTTCGGCAGGATGTCCCGCATCATGGTTCGACCGGGTCTTCACCTCGACAAAAACAACGGTTGGCCCGCGGGGATCTCGCAGGTCGATTGCAACAATATCGAGTTCGCCGATGGGCGACCTATGAGAACGGGCAATGATCTTGTAGCCACGCCGCTTTAAAAAACGTGCAGCTTCAACCTCGCCACGGTTTCCCAAAGTCTTGGGAGACCACAAAAAACGCAACCAGCGACTGCCCATTTTGGACCCCGCCTATCGAGCGGTTAATCAAACCGGCGTTCCTTGAGTCGCACTGCCTTTCCGATCCGGTCCCGCAAAAAGTAGAGCTTCGCCCGACGCACGATGCCACGCCGTTTGACTTCAACTTTTGCTATCCGGGGAGACTGCACAGGAAACTTCCGTTCCACACCTTCGCCACCTACAACTCGACGAACGGTAAACATTTCACGTGTCCCCGACCCTGAGCGGGCGATCACGGTGCCATTAAAAATCTGTATCCGCTCCTTGTCCCCTTCCATAATCCGAGTGTGGACATCGACCGTGTCCCCGACTTCAAAAAACGGTGGTTCTTCCTTGAGACACCCACTCTCGACAAGGTCTAAAATCTGCTGACTCATGACTCCATTTCCTTTTTGTAACCACCTAAAGGCGGGCAACCCATGTATAGTGTCGTGATCTATCGTATTGCCGGACAGATCTTATTGAATTAAATCTTCTCTCCGCTGGCGTGTCCTATCGGTACTCTCCTGTTGTCGCCAAGCTGCAATCTCCTCATGATTTCCTGTGAGCAGCACTTCCGGCACCTTGAGTCCTCGGTACTCGCGCGGTCGCGTGTACTGAGAAAACTCGAGGCGATGGCGATTTTCTCCGGAAAATGAATCCTGTAACGGACTCTCCGCATCTCCCAAAACCCCAGGAATCAATCGTACCACCGCATCAATGATATTCATCGCTGCAACTTCACCACCGTTGAGCACGTAATCGCCAACCGATATTTCTTCCGGTTGTAGGATTGTCCGCACCCGTTCATCAAATCCCTCGTAACGACCGCACAGCAGTGTCAGCTGGGAATACTCCGCCAACGACTCTACGGTCGGTTGGTCCAGCCGTTTTCCCTGGGGTGTCAACATCACCAGATGCCCCCCAGAATCGACCTGCTTTTCAACCGCTTCAACCGCCTCGACCACCGGTTCCACTTTCAGCACCATACCGGGACCGCCACCAAAGGGGCGATCATCTACCGATTGATGCCGGTCGTGAGCCCAATCACGGATATTGTGCAAATGCACCGCAACCAGGTCGGCATCGATGGCCCGCTTCAACAAACTCTGTCCCAAGTATCCCGGAAACATCTCCGGGAACAGGGTCAGAACGTCAAAACGCATGACTCATCACTCGCTTTTTTCTTCTGTTTCTTCAGCAGCCTCTTCGGCTTTTTCTTCAGCTTTTTCCTCGGTTACTTCTGCAGCAGCTTGCGGTGCTTCCTCGGTTGCTGCTGGCGGGTCCGCCCCTTCAGCCGCCGCAGGCGCCTCCGTTTTTTCCACCTCGGGCGTATAAGCCGGCTCCCCAGGATCAGGAATCACGCGTGGTGCAGCAAGCTTGGCGAGGGCCGCTTCACGAGCCTCAAGATGGGTGCCTTCCGGACCATACTTTTTTACCAAGACCTGTACTTTGTCACTCATTTGAGCACCGACACCAAGCCAATACTGGATCCGCCCATGGTCTAAAGCGACACGAGCATCGGCATCCGAAATCATCGGATCATACGTACCGATCTCCTCAAGAACACGACCATCTCTCGGCGAACGCCCATCGACCGCACAAATGCGGAAAAAAGGGCGGTGCTTCCGTCCCAACTTCTTCATGCGAATTCTAACTGCCACCAACAATCTCCTTTAAACAAATTTCGGACCCATCATTCTGCCTTGTCGGAACGTTTTTTGTTAGCCCTCCCGGCACCATTTTCACCGAGAAGGCGGGCGGTCTCTCGCCAGAACCGTGAAAGGTCCCATCTCATTTTCCTCCCGTCCGACTCGCCCTTTTTTTGCGGTGAACTTCTTTTTCCCGCATTTTTTTCAATTTTTGCCGTTCTTTGCTGCTCAAACGCTTTCCGGTCCCCTGCTTGGTCTTGCCCAGTTTTCCCCCAGGATTCGTCATCGCCTGATTCTGTAATTCCTTGGCCATCTTCATCCGCTCACGCATTCCCTTGCCCGCCATCTGTTTCATCAGCGTGGCCATACTGTCAAATTGCTTGACCAGATCGTTGACCTCTCCGGGGGAAACGCCAGCCCCTTGCGCGATCCTTCCGCGACGACTCTGATCGACAATCTTGGTCGGGTTACGACGTTCCTCGGCAGTCATTGAATCAATAATGCCGAACAAGCGTTGCATGTCCTTGTCCATGTCGCCGCCACCCATCTTCTCAGACAGGCCGCCGTCCATTCCCAACATTCCCATGACCTTGCCCATGGGACCCAATTTCGTGACTTGAGATAACTGTTTGCGAAAGTCATCTAATGTGAACTCGCCCTTCTTGAGACGTTCTTCCTGACGCTCCATTTCCTGCTGGTCAAATTTTTGCTGCGCCTGTTCGACAAGCGTCAACACATCACCCATCCCGAGAATGCGGCCGGTCAATCGGTCGGGATGAAATTCTTCCAGCCCGTCCACTTGTTCCCCCGTACCGATAAACTTAATCGGCACTCCTGTAACATGTTTTACCGATAACGCCGCTCCCCCTCGCGCATCGCCATCGAGTTTTGTCATAATGCAGCCATCGAGTTCCAACGCATCGTTGAAACCCTTGGCGCTCTTGACGGCATCCTGACCGGTCATCCCATCAACGACGAGATAGACCTGATCCGGCTGCACCTTCCGGTCTATCGACGTGAGTTCCGCCATCAGTTCTTCGTCAATCGCCAGCCGGCCCGCAGTATCCAGAATTAATACATCAACCTCATGGCTTTTGGCCTCGGCAAGAGCCGCCTGACAAACTGCAACCGGATTTTTGCTTTCGCGCTGAGAAAAAACCGGCACGCCGATCTGTTCGCCCAGCACGTGCAGTTGGTCAATGGCCGCTGGTCGCTGCAAGTCTGCCGCACAGAGCATCGTCTTCTTGTTGAGTTTTTTGATCCGTTGTGCCAGCTTCGCGCATGAGGTGGTTTTGCCAGATCCCTGCAGACCGCAGAGCATGAGAACCGTCGTCCCCTTCCGCAGATGAAGATCATGATCGACTGGCCCCATCAGATTGATCAGTTCCTGATGGACGATGCCGACAACCTGCTGGCTCGGGTCAAGGCTAGCAAGCACGCGCTCACCGACTGCCTGTTCGGTCACACGGTCCATGAAATCGCGGACGACCGAAAGGCTTACATCCGCTTCGAGCAACGCCTCGCGAACCTGCGCCAAACCATCGCGCATGTTGGCTTCGGACAGCTTGCCGCGACCACGGAGGGAGCGGAAAGCACCGGACAGATTTTCCTGCAGGGCATCAAACATGGTAACAGCGGAACCAGACTGGATCTTCTCGGGCGGCAACCATCGTGACTGTCGATTCGCCACATAGAGCGGCTTTTTCACGGCGGGCGAACCCTAAGTGTACCGCATTGCAGACCCGTTTGACAATCCAGCGATGACCGCTTTCCCTGTGAAACGGTCGATGAATCAGTAACCGGGGTGCAGCGGTAGATCCCACAGAATAGTAGTGTGGCAACAGGACGACACCGCCTCGCAAATGACCGGCACGCGACTAGCGAAACAACTTATCCAGACCTTGCTGCAATCCTCGATCGAGTGCATCTTCAAGCAACCCGCCTGCCGCGCTGCCGATCATCTGTTGTCCAAGCCAGGCAATGATACGCTTGTCCAACTGCGGTTTGTTGAGAGTGCCACTAATGGGAATCTTCAATGTCTGTCCTTTGAGACCGCGTAGAAATTTGTCCCGCTGAACCCACTTATCGCGGATCGGAATCTCAGCGACCAGACTAAGTGATTGATCGAATCCGACATAGCCACTGGTGCGTACAATAACGTCGCCAATCTCGATCTGAAAGTTCTGGTGTTCCACACGTCCATCCGCCACCCGAAAAGGAATGGTCTGGGGCGTGATCTTCAGAGTGGTCGATTCTGGACGGACTCCCGGTCGACGCTTAATGATGGCATCAACCTGCGCTGCAATCGCAGCGATCTGGGCCGTCAAAGGACCGGGGGACACTTGGGCGGAATGAATGATGAGGCTACCTGCCAGCTCACTTTTTTTCCGATCCTTTAGCGGAATCATGGAATGGGGCAATGTTAACGAAAACTGTCCCTGGGCGCGCGTTGCCTGCGCCAACACTGGCGCTAGAAACTGGAGCCATTGCTGACAGAGTTCCTCCGTCAGCATGACATGCTCCAACCGGGTATCCTTACTGAGAAACAATGCCTGCGGATCATCGCTCAGACGAATCCAGGGCGTTGTCTTCAGTCGACCGCTACTGAAAGAGAGATCGATAGGCTTGAAACGGACAACTCCTTGCGCAAGTGTCGCCCGGACTTCGCCTTTGCCTGTCCGTAAGCCATAGAGGTCTAAAGCATCCCATGCAAATCCCGCACCGGCATTTGCATCGACCCACCAGGGCGGATTATTGGAACTGTCTGAACGACCCGACGGAGGTAAATGGCCCCGAAAGAAAAATGGCTGGTTTCCACTCCCTTTCAGATGAAGATCCTG
>MPMF02236217.1_pt1 | contig 14664 bp, 12 predicted proteins | sample 1617271 | NCBI WGS metagenome assembly MPMF02 (sample SAMN05944812, study PRJNA350692) | marine metagenome | biome: marine; feature: ODZ; material: water; isolation source: 120 m water sample prefiltered with 30 um filter, filtered on to 0.2 um... | place: Pacific Ocean | collected 2012-04-09... | reverse complement strand
TTGCCCTCCTGGATCAGGTCCAGCAGAGACATTCCCCGACCGATGTATTTCTTGGCGACCGATACCACAAGCCTGAGGTTGGCTTCTGTGAGCCGACGCTCGGCTGCGAAGCCGTTGCGCTTGATCTCGTCGAAGTGTCGCTGAAGCTGGTCCTCCATCGCCGCGATCTCTTCAACCAGGCCATCCACCGGCGGCATGAGTTTCTTTTCGCCCCCGGCCTCCTCGCCCATCTGGGCAACGAGATCTTGGTTGAGGATGTGAGTTACGATTGAAAATTGGACTATGCGAGCGTGGGCTTCGTCTTCTTCCGCCTTCGCCTTCTCGCCTACGAAGGCACGGAATTGAAGATCCATCTCGCCGTCGATCAGTCCCCGCATTTGGGGGTCGCCTATCGACTCGGAGAGAGACAGTGTCTTGAGTTTCGGGGCTTCCGCGTCACGCCACTTGGGCATCTTCAATGGCTCGCTGTCGTCTTTTGGCTCTAACTCGTCGGCAACGATGGTCTCGTAATTGTCGATGAACTCGATGGCCGACTTGAAGTACACGGTCAGCTCGTCCCACTGGTCGAGTAGTTCGACGCCGACGCGGGAGGAGCTCGGACTTTCGTTGAACCGTTCCTTATAGGCAGCGTCAATCGCACCGAGATGGATGCCCTCTTCCATCTGGCGTGCGAGGTACTTCTCGTCGTCGGCTGTCAGCAAGAAGACCTTGCCGATCTCCCTCAGGTACATACGGACCGGGTCGTCGATGCCTTCGGTCTCGTCCGCGAGCAGCGATATCGCCTCGGTGGCCTTTGCCTCTACCTCTTCCTGCGGCTCATCATCGTCGGATGCGGACTCAGACTCCTCCTCCTCATCCTCCTCCTCCTCATCCGACTCAGCGGTTTCGCTCGAGGCTGAGGAGGCACCGATGGGGGCGAGAACGCCCACGCCGGTGCCTCCTTCCTCTTCGTCGCCCTGGGCCAGAGAACTGGTTGATCGACTCACCGTCGATGCCAGTAGTTCAGAGTCGCCGCTGCCACGCTCGGTAAGCGTATTTTTATTCATTGTTGAGTGAGCATCCTAGAGTCAATTGAGAGTGCAGACACACTACTCCTTTTCTAGTATGTCACATTTCTCTCAAGTTCTCAATACATCAGGATGCCCTTCCCGAGCGCCAACTACTGCCCACGATCGGCGTGGCCTTTTTGAGCTACGGTCCTATTTCGTTGGCGCGTATACTCGGGTCGCCGGGAGGCAAGCGAGGCGCAACCGGGGGGCCCCTCCGCGGTGACCTCGATTCTCCGCGCGAGTGGCGCGCGAACCGATCGCGACTGGTCGGGACCGGTGCAACCGACGCAGTCTGTTTCGACGTGCCCTAGGCGCCATTGCTCCGTTGGCGTGGGCAATCAGCAGGGACCGCTGGTCCAGGAGGAACTCACCATTGGGAATCGACACGTTCAATAGCCGTGGCAATCTGACTTCCGGGGGCCGGAATTTCATACTTCATCGGCTCTCTGCGCTGACTCAGGCCGGTATCGGGCATGTTGAGCGACTTCCCTTCTCGCTGAAAATCCTCCTGGAGAACCTTCTCCGTCTCGAAGACGGCCGTGGCGTGACCGACGGCGACATTAGGGCGCTCGCAGAATGGACGCCCGGCGGAACTGAGCGGGAGATCTCCTACACTCCGGCCAGGGTCCTCCTCCAGGATTTCACCGGGGTCCCAGTTGTGGTTGACCTGGCGACGATGCGTGACGCGATCGTCGAGCTAGGAGGCGATCCAGCCCGGATCAATCCAGCCCAGCCCGTTGACCTGGTGATCGACCATTCGGTTCAGGTCGACCACTTTGGGGCGCCCGGTGCATTTGCGAGAAACGTAGAGTTGGAGTTCGAGCGGAACCGGGAGCGGTACCAGTTTCTCCGCTGGGGGCAGCAGGCCTTCCAGAATTTCAGAGTGGTGCCGCCCGGCACCGGCATCGTCCACCAGGTCAATCTCGAGTACCTCGCCACCGTCGTCTTCACTGGCGAAGACGGTTCTGCTTACCCGGACACCCTCGTCGGTACTGATTCCCACACAACCATGATCAACGGCCTCGGTGTCCTCGGTTGGGGAGTCGGGGGTATCGAAGCTGAAGCAGCGATGCTCGGGCAGCCTGTCGCGATGCTGATTCCCGATGTCGTGGGGTTCAGGTTGACTGGCCGGCTGCCGGAAGGCGCCACGGGAACGGACCTTGTGCTGCAGGTGGTGCAGATGCTTCGGGAGAAGGGCGTCGTCGGGAAGTTCGTTGAGTTTTTCGGGGAGGGACTTTCCTCCCTGCCCCTCGCGGCGAGGGCAACCATCGCCAACATGGCTCCGGAGTACGGAGCGACCATGGGATTCTTCCCTGTCGATGATGAGACACTCGCCTACTTGCGGCTCTCGGGAAGGGATGAGTTTCAGGTACAACTCGTTGAGGAATACTGCCGCGAGCAGGGCCTCTTCCGGACCGACGGTGAAGCTGACCTACTGTTCTCGGACCGGCTCGAGCTGGATCTCGGGGATATCGGGCCGTCGATTGCGGGACCCCGGAGGCCGCAGGATCGTATCGGTCTTCGCGACGCCAAGTCCGCTTGGCGGGAAACACTACCGACGCTTCTTTCGGCGGATGGTCGTCCCGACGCAGAGGCCACGCTGACTCTTGATGGCTCTGAGTACCGTTTGGCGAACGGATCGGTCGTGATAGCAGCGATCACAAGTTGCACGAACACATCCAATCCGGAGTTGATGCTTGGGGCGGGCCTCTTGGCCAAGAAAGCAGTGGAGAAGGGGCTCTCGCGCAAACCGTGGGTGAAAACCTCCCTCGCCCCAGGGTCCCAAGTTGTCAGCGAGTACCTCCGTGCTTCGGGCCTGTCCCCCTTCCTCGATGAGCTGGGTTTTGACCTCGTCGGGTACGGCTGCACAACGTGCATAGGTAACTCGGGTCCACTTCCTGAGCCCGTGAGCTCCGCTATCCGCGACGGGGACTTGGCCGCGGTCGCTGTGCTGTCCGGCAACCGCAACTTCGAAGGCCGTGTGAATCCTGATGCTCGGGCCAACTACCTCGTGTCGCCGCCGCTCGTTGTGGCATACGCCTTGGCCGGAACGATGGACATCGATCTCCACAATGAGCCTCTGGGGGAGGATATCGATGGATCGCCCGTCTATCTTGGGGACATCTGGCCCAGCACGAGCGAGGTTGTCCAGGTTGTTCAGTCCAGTGTCCACTCAGGCATGTTCCGTGAGTGTTATTCGGCCGTCTTCGAAGGCGAGGAACGCTGGCGCGAGCTTCCCACGCCAGATGGGACCGGCTACATGTGGGACGACGCATCGACCTACATCCGTAAGCCTCCGTTCTTTGAAGGGATTTCCCCTCAGCCTGAGCCGGTGCGCGATGTTGAAAATGCCCGGGCCATCGTGGTAGTTGGTGATTCGACGACCACAGACCACATCTCGCCCGCCGGCAATATTGCGCCTACCAGCCCGGCGGCCGACTACCTGCGCGGGATGGACGTTGCCCGGGCGGATTTCAATCAATATGGGGCCCGCCGCGGCAATCACGAGGTCATGATGCGCGGGACCTACGCAAATATCCGGCTCCGAAACCTGCTCGCTCCCGGCACCGAAGGAGGAGTCACGCGACATCTGCCTGACGGCACCCAGATGTCGATCTACGACGCGGCGGTGCGGTATCGAGAGGAGGGTGTGCCGCTCCTCGTGCTCGCTGGCAAGGAATACGGGTCCGGCTCGTCCAGGGACTGGGCTGCCAAGGGAGTTTCACTCCTTGGCATCAAGGTCTGCGTAGCGGAAAGCTACGAGCGTATCCATCGCAGCAATCTCATCGGTATGGGCGTCCTTCCGCTCCAATTCATGCCGGGGCAGGGACGTGAGGGCCTCGGACTGGACGGTGAAGAACTCTTCAGCTTCGCGGATCTGGGTGCTTTGACGCCGGGTGGACCGGTTGCCGTGACAGCACGACGCCAAGACGGGAGCGAAACTAGGTTCGATGCGATCACAAGAATTGATACCCCGGTCGAGCTGGACTACTTCCGTCACGGGGGGATTCTCCACTACGTTCTCCGGCAACTTGTAGACCAATAGGGGATGTGGTCGCCTCCCGGCTGACTCACCTCGCCGGGCGACTTGGCCCGGTCTTGACCCATCCTGCAGACTGGGCAGATGGACGGGCCGTTCATCCTTGCAATAGATCAGGGAACGACGAGCTCCCGGGCCGCGGTGATCGACCTCGACGGCAAGATGGTCGGCAGAGGTCAGCACGGATTCAACCAACACTTCCCGAGGCCAGGTTGGGTCGAACACGACGCCTGGGACATCTGGGTGTCCGTTACCGACTCTGTGTCCGACGCGCTTTCGGTTGCCGGCCTGCACACGAGAGACCTTTCGGCGGTGGGAATCGCCAACCAGCGGGAGACCGTTCTCGCCTGGGACCGCAAGACCGGTGAGCCGGTAGGCCCGGCCATTGTCTGGCAGGACCGTCGAACGGCAGACCTCTGTGAGGCTCTGAAGACCGAGGGATTGGAAAGGCGCTTCGCCGTCTCTACGGGGTTGACCATCGACCCGTACTTCTCGGGCACGAAGCTCTGGTGGCTCTTCGACGAGGTGCCCGGACTATTGGACAAGGCCGAGCGCGGTGAAATCGTCGTTGGGACCATCGATTCTTGGCTCATTTGGAACCTCACTGCCGGCGCGGCTCACGTTACCGATTACACGAATGCCAGCCGGACCTTGCTGTTCAATATTCGTTCAGGTCGCTGGGACCTTGATCTCTGCAACCTGATGGGGGTCCCTGTGGTGGCCCTGCCCGAGGTACGGCCTTCTTCGGGACTCTTCGGGGAGACCCACCCCGACGTTTTTGGGGCTCGGGTTCCAATCACTGGAGTGGCGGGCGATCAACAGTCGGCTCTGTTTGGCCAATGGTGCCTCCGACCGGGTGTTGCCAAGAATACATATGGCACGGGGTGTTTCCTTCTCGCCCCGGCCGGCCGCCGAGCTGAGCCGTCTTTGCATCGGTTGGTTCTTACGCTGGGGGCTACCAGTGGTGAAGATGGGCCTGAATATGCGTACGAGGGCTCGGTGTTCGTGGCCGGGGCGGCGGTCCAGTGGCTACGGGATGAGCTCGGCCTGGTCCGGGACGCCAATGAAATCGAGGCGCTTGCCCGGTCTGTGGACGATAGTAACGGGGTCGTCTTCGTGCCGGCCTTTACCGGACTGGGAGCGCCCCGCTGGGATCCGAACGCCCGCGGCCTCCTCATCGGTCTGACGAGGGGCACCTCCAAGGCGCATATAGCCAGAGCGGCACTCGACGCGATCGCTTTATCCAGTGCAGATCTCGTGGCGGCGATGAGCGCCGACCTCAAGGTGCCGATGTCCGAGATTCGGGTGGATGGGGGAGCGTCACGGAACGACCTCCTGATGCAGCTCCAGGCCGACCTGGCCGGGATTCCGGTCGTTCGGCCCAGGGAGACCGAAACCACGGTGATGGGTGCTGCGTTCCTTGCAGGGCTGGGGGCTGGCCTCTGGCGGTCGTCCGATGAAGTCGGCGCGCTCTGGCAGAGCGACGCTGTGTTCGAGCCTTCGATCTCCAACGCGGAGCGGCAGGACAGGCTCGGGCGATGGCGGGATGCGGTGGAGCGGTCCGGAAACTGGGCCAGGTAGTTATTCTCTCAGTAAACCTTGGGAACCAGCCGCCACTGGACCTTCTCCCGGTAGCGCCTGTAGTCGTCTGTCTCGCTCAGCAGCCTCTCTTCTGCCCCGATCTGGAGGACCAGGCAGATAACGACGACTGTGGCCATGAAGTAGTTCCAGGCGTGGGGGTTGGCGAGCAGGAACCCCGAGATGGTTAGAATGTGGGCCGTGTAGATAGGGTGGCGCACGAGTACGTAGAGGCCGCCGGTTTTTCGTCCGCGGCTCGCGGCGACCACACCGAGACTCCGGCCAAGGTTCATAAACGCGACAGCGGCGAGCGATACGCCGACCGCTTGAATGCCGATGCCAGTTGCCTCGACCCAGCCTGAGGCCTCGCCCAGAGGTCGCAGGCCGAGCGTTCCCCAGCCGCCGATGGCTGCCACTATCCAGTCACTGGTTCTTCTTGATGTCTGGCGACTCTCTCGTCGAATCAGGAACAGGAAGACGAGGATGCTCTGTTCAATTACGAACGGGAAGCTCGAGATCCTGTGATCGTCCAACAGGGCTTGCCCATGGGTCAGGCGAATGCGGCGGAAAGCACGACCAACATGGCGTCCTGGGCATAGCTGAGCCGACGGCTCGACGAGCTCCGAGGAACAGGGGGATGCTTTCGTTGCGACTGCCATCAATAGACTCCACTCGCTTTGTGTTCTTCCTCGGGATCGACCAAGTTTGACCGCTCACCAGTGAGCACGGGCTTTATCTGGAATTTGCAGAGAGATTAGGAGTGACAACCTGGTGAACTCCTCTGTTGAACAACCCTCGGTCGTTCGAAACCTGATCTAGCTTCCCAACGCGGAAGGCGCCTGCCGCCCCGGACCTGCAAAGGGATGGAACGGAGGGGCCCACGGGGGCGGGCTTCCCGGGCGGGCCAGGACCGCCCGAAGCGGAGGGAAGAAAAAAGAAACGGGCGGCCAGCCCAAGAGGAGGCAGAGAAATGTCGAAGGTAATGAAGTGGATCCGCAAGGACGAAGAGGGTCAGGGGCTTGCTGAGTACGTCCTAATTCTCTCGCTGATCGCAGTGGTTTGCATCGCGGCGATGACCAGCGTCGGTGTCGAACTCTCCACTATGCTCAACCATCTGGCCGGTTCCATCTAACACACATCAATCGGCATCCGGAATCGCGGGATGGTGGGTCGTTGCCGGCCCTCCACCCCGTACCAGAAAAAGCCCCTTCGGAGTAGATACAATGGACCGCCGCACGCCTCCTCTATCGGACCAGGACGAATATCAGAGGCGCCTCCCGGCGGGACGCATAACCCGGTGGTTGCCGCGACTTAACCGGGGCGAACGTGGGCAGGCACTCGCCGAGTTCGCGATGATCCTTCCCGTATTCTTCTTGCTCCTCTTTTGCCTGGTCGACTTCGGCCGGGCCTTCTATTCCTGGCTGGTGCTGACCAACGCCGCTCGCGAAGGAGCTCGCGTCGGTGCAATCCAGGGTGACGCGACCGAAATAAGTACGCGGGTCAGCGAGACGACCTCCACTCTGGCGGTAACAGCTCTCACTGTTGACCTGACAAACGTCCAGGGCTCCCGCGGTTCCGCGGTCACGGTGAGTCTTAGCTATGACTTCAGCTACGTAACCCCGATCGGAGCGATCGCAGGCCTCTTTGGCACGGCACTCAGCGAGCCAACTATCACAGCTTCATCTTCAATGCGCCTTGAGTAGGTGCTTTTGAAATCCACTCTCAGGATGCTGAAATCCGGCATCGGTTCTCGCGTCGAGGTGTGCCTATGGCAGAACTCAGCCGCGAACTTAAAGAGGCCGTTATCAAGCTTCCAAAGGTTTGGAACGCCAACGCCGATAACCCCGGAGGAGGGTAACCAGTGGTTCGAGTTATTTCGTCTGTGTCGATGAGCAGCTCAACCCGTAATAAGGCGATCCTTTTGGTAGCCGCCATTTTCGGAATCTTGAGCGCTGGCCTGGTGTTCGCGTTCTTGAACTCCCAGAACACCACCACAACCGCGGATACCGTACTGGGCGACGCCCTCCGCGAAGGACAGGGCTCGCAGGTAGTGGTTGTCGCGACCGAGAACATCGCTCCGGGCGAAACTATCGAGCCGAGCATGCTCACCACAGCAACATTCCCTCCGAACGTGCTGGTCGATGGTGTTGTGCTCGACGCAAGCGCAATAGTTGGCAAGGTGGCGACTGCTCCGATCTTTGCTGGCGAGCAGGTTCTGGTGGCCAAGGTCACGACCTACGAGGGACAGAACACCCTCGCTTACAAGGTGCCAGCGGGTCTTCGCGCCTTGTCGGTGATGATTCCCCACGAGGCCTGGGCGAACGCCGGCCTGGCCCGGCCAGGCGACCACGTCGACGTGTTCGGCGTGACCGTCTTTATCGAACTCGACCCGCTGACCGGGCAGGAAAGGCCGAACGTCATTGCCGGCATTATCGCCGAGGACGTTGAGGTCCTCGCCGTCTCGCAGACCGCCATCGAAATCATTTCGAATACCGATGCCCGAGGAGACTTAGAATCCGGTACCGGGTCCGGTGAGGAACTGGGTGGAACCGGGGGAACGGGCGAAGGAACGGAGGTAGGCGAGGGCTCACACACAGCCGGCGAGCACACCGGCACGACCGCAGCCTCAGCCCGCGTCGGCAATCCCGACGACAAAGTAGAGACGTTCGAAGAAGCCCTCTCGGTAACCATCGCGGTCACTCCTGAGCAGGCCGCCAAGATCCTGATCATCGATGCGATGCAAGACGACGTAGCGCAGTTCCGCGTAGTCACCCGACAGGTTGGCGACACGGAACGGGTCACAGGGACCTCCATCTGGAGCCTCGATGACGTTTTCGAGCCGACCAACTAGATCGGCAAGCCCTTCGGCTCGCCGCTTTGCGGCGGGCCGGCCAGTGGAGCCCCCACGGCTCGAGGAAACAAAAGAATGACGAAGGTTCCGCAGGTACTACTAATCGATCCGGATAAAGAGGCGGCTGAGGACCTCCAGCGGACTCTCGGTATGGCCGGCTTCTCGCTTGTTGGTCAGGCTGGATACGGCGTTGAGGGGTTCACTCTTGCGTTTCAGCTGCACCCGGGCATCATTCTCGCGAGGGTAGACGAGCCTGCAGCGCGCCCGGTTCAGACCCTCGAGAAGCTCTGTGACAGCTTTCCGGATCTTCCAGTTGTGATTTATTCTGCGACCCCCAGTGCTCGACTGATCCGCCAGTGCATGGTTGCCGGCGCATCCGATTTTCTCGCTGAGCCTTTCGAAGTACCCGATCTCGAGGATTCGCTTATGCGAGCCATCGAGCGCAAGGAACGGGCAGCCGCGCGGCGCAATGGGACGCTTGACCCGCCTGTACCGCAGGGAACTATCGTCACCGTATTCGGTGCCAAAGGAGGCATCGGAAAGACCACCATTGCTTCTAACCTGGCCATCGCCCTGGCCAGAGACGCCCAGCAGAGCGTCGCTCTAGTGGATATGGATACTCGCTTTGGGGACGTCGCCATCACGATGGACGTTCAGGTCGAGCGGTCGATCGCAGACCTCGCACGGAACCTGGACCACATCAACCAGAAATCTCTCGGGGACTTCCTGATCGAGCACGAAAGCGGCGTTCGCATTCTTCCGGCGCCAACGCGCCCCGGTGATTGGCGCACCCTCGGCACCGAGTCCGTTCGAGATGTGATCGATATCCTGGCTCAGACTCACGATTTCGTGATTCTCGATACACCCGGGACTTTCAATGAACTCGTTGCCGCCGCGATCGAGCTTGGGACGATGATTCTTCTCCTCACCACACTTGACATGGCGAGCATCAAAGACACGGTCCTTGCTCTTGAAATGCTCCGTGATCGGTTCGGCAATGACACCGACCGACTGAAGGTGCTCCTAAATCGATCCGGAGTTGACACCGGAGTGCGCGTAGAGGATGTCGAACAAACATTGGACACACCTTTCTGGTGGCGGATTCCGGACGACAACGAAGTCATGAGGTCCGCGCAGATTGGAAGCCCGATTGTGATGAACAAGCCCCACAACCGTGTGTCGGTTGAAGTTCGGGACATGGCCTGTGCTCTCGCCGGTGTCGCACCTCGACAGAAGTCTGGGAGGAGAGATGGAGGCGGGTTCCTGCGACCATTCTTTCGGAAGTCTGCTTAAGCGGAGCACCCAGGAAATATACGGAGGAAGTCATGTCTGAGCAGCCATCGCCAGAACTGTTCGACGGTCAGGACGAGCCTCCGGCAGAAGAGCCTTTCCCCCTGCGCCCAACCCGACGTGTTGTTGTCGGCGGGCCGGGCTCGCGCCAGGCACCACTCAATGCCGAGACAAAAGAACCCCTAGGGGAGAACGAATGGGCTCTGCGTCCTTCACGCCAGGGCCAGTCGCCTCGCGGCCGCCGGTCCGTGCCCCTCGCTCCGGACGGCTGGACACTCAAGACCGGCGGTGATGAGGCGCCCGGGCCCACAGGAGAAGAGCGAGCTGTTCCTCCTCCGCCCAAACCGGCCGCGACCCGATCAGGGGAGCCGCCCACGGCGGGCGCGCAGGCTGACACAGCGAAGGCCCGTCTGCATGAGCTGCTGATCGAAGAACTCGACCATCACGCGATCGATGGAATGTCCCCTAGCCAGCAGCGCGAGACTGTCATCCGAACTGCACGCGAGATTGTCTCCCAGGAGGATCTCCGTGTCCCTGGAATGACGCGTGACGAGCTACTTGACTCGGTCGCTGACGAGGTCCTTGGCTTTGGTCCTCTCGAGCCTCTCCTTCGGGACGCAGGTGTGAGCGAGATCATGGTCAACGACATCGACAAGATCTATTACGAGGTTGATGGCCGCATTCTCCGGGCGCCGGTTCGTTTCCGCGACCGCACTCACGTTATGCGGATCATCGAGAGAATCATTGCTCCTCTCGGCCGCCGGATTGATGAGTCGAGCCCAATGGTTGACGCTCGTCTCCCGGATGGATCGCGTGTCAACATAACGGTCCCTCCAGCCTCCCCGAAAGCGGCCAGCATTACCATCCGAAAGTTCCGAACGGACAAGATGCGGATGGCAGACCTCATTAATGTGGGGGCCCTGACAGAGCAGACCGCCGATTTTCTGGCGATGTGTGTTCGAGCTCACCTCAACATCATCATTAGTGGTGGTACCGGCACCGGTAAGACGACAATGCTGAACGCCCTGTCTGCCTTTATCCCAAATGCCGAGCGCATCGTGACTGTAGAGGACCCGGCTGAGGTACAGCTTCAGCAGGACCACGTCATCTCTCTCGAGGCGCGGCCGCCGAGCATCGAGGGCAAGAACGCGATTGCCCAACGGGACCTCGTTCGCAACACCCTCAGAATGCGCCCCGACCGAATCATCGTCGGTGAGGTCCGTGGCGCTGAGGCATTCGACATGTTGCAGGCCATGAATACCGGTCACGACGGTTCCATTTCGACAGTTCACGCAAACAGCCCGAGAGACGCCGTGTCTCGTCTCGAGAACATGGTGCTGATGGCTGGATTGGAGCTGCCTGCCAAGGCCATTCGGGACCAGATTGCATCGGCCATCAACATGTTCATCCAGGTTTCGCGTTTGCAGGATGGCTCTCGAAAAATTACGCACGTCACCGAGGTAAGCGGCATGGAGGAAGACACGATCACCCTCCAGGATATCTTCCTGTTCAAGCTCGATCACGTCGACAACGCGGGGAAAGTCCACGGCGGCCTTCAACCAACGGGCGTGCGGCCCAGGTTCGTGCAGAAGTTCGCACTCGCTGGAATCGAGCTGCCCCCGACCTTGTTCGGAGGCAGCCGAGAGGAGCGCGCATGACAATTCTTGTTCTCGCGGTTGCCTCAGTCGGTGTGTGTGCGTTCACATTCGCGCTTTGGCTTACCGGTTTCGGTGCTGCTGATGCCCGGGCCTCTTCGCGCCTGAACCGTATTCGCCAGGCGGAAGAAGAAATTGCAAAGCCGAGCAACCAGTCCAAGTCCAATATCGCGCGCAAGCAGGGGGCAACCGTCAGCTTCCGCAGCATCAAGCTCGTGCCTACAAACGTGGCGAAGGCCTGGGAGGAGGAGTTGACCCGGGCCGGCCTGAAGCTCCATGTGAAAGAGTATTTCATTCTCCGGGCCGGTGTAGGTCTCGTGGCCGGCTTCTTCGCGTACACCTTGATTCCGTACCCGAACATTCAGCTCGGTGGAGCAGCAGTCGGGTTCGTCGTGGGTTTCTTCTTGTCGGCGATGTTTGTGAAGTCGAGGATCAGTCGTCGTCGAGCCAGAATGGAGGACCAGGTGATGGATCTCCTTCCGCTGGTCGCCAGCGGACTGCGCTCGGGTTTCGGCCTGGTCCAAGCTCTGACCACGGTGTCTGACCAGATGGAAGGTCCACTCAAGGTCGAAATCGATCGAATGCTTCGAGACATAGCGATCGGAGCTTCGGTGGAGGAGGCCTTCGATGGGCTCAGTGGGAGGGTTGGCAGCCCTGAATTTGACATCGTCGTAACCGCGATCCTGATCCAGCGCGAAGTCGGCGGAAACCTCGCCAATATCCTCGAGGGCGTTGCTGAGACGATGCGCGAACGCAAGCGGATCAAAGGAGAGATCAAAGCCTTGACTGCCCAGCAGCGATTGACCGGATTCGTCATCGGAGGCCTACCGGTTGCGATGTTCGCGCTCTTCTGGGTCCTGAACCCCGAGTTTGAACGCCTTCTCTTCACAGATCCCCTTGGTCGAATGATGCTGGCCGGGGCGGTCACATCAGAGGTTCTCGGGTTCCTCGTCATCCTGAAGATCATCAAGATCGAGGTCTGATCGCATGGAGTTCATGATTGCATTTGGAGTCTTCTTCGCGGTCACTCTGACTGTGTATGGCGTTTTCGCAAAGCCTGTCCCGCGAGGAGCGATGAGCGAGCGTCTCGGGGGCGTGACGGCCGCCGCTCGAGAAGAGCTTGCGCTTGGTCCGGACAGGGGATCAGAGCCGCCGCCGTCAGGCTTCTTCGGTCGCGTCCTGAAGTCGGTCTTCAAGTCAACCGGAAACAGCATGTCGAAGGTTATGCCAGCAACCTTTGTCGAAAAGCTGGACCTGATGCTCGACCAGGCCGGCTCGAAGATGAAGTCCGGCCAGATGTTAATCGTCTTCGCCGTGTCCGGAGGTCTCCTCCCAGTCCTGGGTGTTGCATGGTTGGCAAGCTCAGGCCAGACAGGGCCGTCACTGTTGCTCCCGTTTGTGATAGCTGTGGGGCTTGGGCTACTTCTGCCGCGAATGTGGCTCCTCAACAGAATTGGGCGTCGCCAGAAGGAAATTTGGCGGGCGCTCCCGGACGCTTTCGATCTCGTCACCGCTTCAGTCGAAGCTGGGCTCGGCATCGACGCCTCTTTCGCCCGGGTGCTGGAGCGGACGCACGGACCGTTCGCTGAGGAGCTGTCCCGAGCGCTGCGAGAGATCCAGGTCGGTCGGCCGAGACGGGAAGCATTCGTGGATATGGCCGAAAGGACCGGCGTGGAGGAGTTGAGGTCGCTGATTCATGCGGTCGTCCAGGCCGAGACGATGGGCATTTCGATTGCAGGTGTCGTCCGTCAGCAGACGCATGTGATTCGTACGCGGAGGAAGCAAAAGGCAGAGGAGCAAGCATTTAAGGCGCCCATCAAGATGGTCTTCCCTCTCGTGTTCTTGATCTTCCCTGCCATTGGCATCGTTATTGGAGGACCCGCAGTCATCCAGTTGATGAACGTGTTTGGAGACTAGGCCATGATCATCCGGGATGAGACTTCCGAACGGGATCTCGGTATAGACGTAAGAGAGGCAACGTCCGTTCTCGCAAGGATGCGAGGTCTGATGTTCACCTCTCGTCTAAAGGGCGGCGAAGGGTTGGTGCTCCGCCCCTGTTCTTCCATCCAAATGTGCTTCATGCGTTACTCCATCGACGCGGTCTTCTTCGACCGTGATGGCCGGGTGACTCGCGTGGCCAAGAAGGTCCGTCCCTGGATCGGGATTGCATTCGGCGGCAGAGGAGCCGTTGGGGTAGTCGAGTTGCCGGTTGGCGCGGCCGAGAACACCGAAGTCGGCAACATACTCAGGTTCTGGGTGCCGGGCCGCCTAAAAGAGATCGGGCCAGAGAACCAGCACCGCACCTCCAAACGCGAGATAGGGCCCGTAGCTGTAGGTCCTCCCCCTTCCTCCCATGGCCAGCAGCACGATCGCCGGAAGGCCGGCTGCCAGGACGCCGAGAAGCATCGCCTGAAGAAACCGGGGCCAGCCGACAAGAATCCCCAGCAAGAAGATCATCTTGGCATCGCCGATACCGAAGGCCGTGCCGCGGGCACCGGTAGTCGACCCGACGGCCGCTCCGAGCAGGACCATCAAAGCACCCACTCCGAATCCAAGTCCGGCTCCGTAAAGGGCGTCCCACACGTTGCGGTCGGGCCAGATGAACATCGCGCCAAGCGCCAGCAGCATGGCCGGGTAAACCAGACGGTTCGGGATCCTCCTCCGCTCGAAATCGGTGCTGGCAAGGGTTGTCAACACGCCGACAACCACAGCCGATGCCGCCGCCGCCGGGAAGCTGTAGTGGTCCGGTCGAAAGGCAATCATGAACGTCGCGGCAAAGGCGGCCGCGAGGGCCGACCGCACGAACAGCGCCTTTTTTCCGCGGAGAGGCGACGTGCGGTACTCGTCCTCCCTGTACAGGAGATGCTGGTAGCTCGCAGCTGTCCAACCGATGGCTAGCCCGGCAAGAGCGGCGGCAACGATCTGGAGAACCGAACCCATCAGACCTACTGTCGGGAAGCGCGGCGGCTGGGTCCACCCCGGGCTGACGAGGGCCGCTTGAAGAAGCCTGTGATAGGGTTTTCCCGTCGCGAGGTGATCATGAGCGAATTCGTCGCTTGGCTCGACCAAAAGTCGGCGGCACAGGTATCAAAAGTCGGTGGGAAGGCCTCAAGCCTCGCCCGGCTCGCGCAGGCCGGATTCCCCGTGCCTCCCGGGTTTGCCGTAACAGCATTCGGTTACCAGCACTTTCACGCTTCGTCA
>MPMF02022543.1_pt1 | contig 14671 bp, 13 predicted proteins | sample 1617271 | NCBI WGS metagenome assembly MPMF02 (sample SAMN05944812, study PRJNA350692) | marine metagenome | biome: marine; feature: ODZ; material: water; isolation source: 120 m water sample prefiltered with 30 um filter, filtered on to 0.2 um... | place: Pacific Ocean | collected 2012-04-09... | reverse complement strand
TGGTTGGTCCCTCTTGCTGCTTTCCCAGATGCGGCGCGAACGGCTAGTTTCTGGACCCCTTTTCCCTATCTGATTGATTTTCCAGCACGAGTGCTGGCGGGGCTGCCTGTTGATTTTGTGGCTGGCTTTGCGGCCCAGTTGTTTTGGTTGACGCTCTTGCTGCCATTGGTGTTGATGGCCTGGCGCGCTGGGGTGCGTCGCTATACAGCGATGGGGGCTTGAGATGGGGCGCTACTTGCTCAGTTTGACGCGTTTTTGGGGCACGGCATTGGCTGGGCAGTTGGAGTATCAGGCCAACATGCTGATCGATTTGGTGGCCATGGTCGGCAGTTTGGCTGGCAGCATCTTTGTGCTGTCTTTGTTTTTTGGGCAGGGGCGAGAACTGGGTGGTTGGAGCTGGGAAGCTGCTCTTGTAGTTCAGGGCATCTACACCTTTTTGGATGGTGTTTCAAGCACCTGGCTGCGCCCAAATCTCAGTGCGATTGTCACTCATGTGCGTGAGGGCACTTTGGATTTTGTGCTGTTGAAGCCGATTGACAGCCAGTTCTGGGTATCGCTACGAATCATGGCGCCGGCGGGCCTACCGGAAATGGGGTTGGGGTTGGTTTTGATCGTTTGGGCTGCATCCCGGGCAGGCGCATCTTTCAGCCTTGGCACATTATTGGCAGCTGTTTTGATGCTTTGTGTAGGCGGTGTGATTCTCTATGCCCTGTGGTTTGTGATTGCTGCTACGAGCATCTGGTTCGTGAAGACTTGGAATGCCACTGAAGTGCTACGGGCCGTGCTGGCTTCCGGTCGGTTCCCAGTGAGTGCCTATCCACCGACTCTGCGCTTGGTGTTCACTTTGGTGTTACCGGTTGCTTTTTTGACCACGGTTCCAGCAGAGGTCATTCTTGGTCGTGCGGCCATGCCGATGTTGGTTTTGGGATTGTTCTTGGCTGTGATTTTTTTTGCTGGAAGCCGGGCTTTTTGGCTGTTCGCTTTGCGCTATTACACATCAGCTTCGAGTTGATGTGTGTTGCCGGTGTGCATTGGCTTGATGTCTGGATTTAGGTGTCGCTGCCGATGCCATGGTGTACCCGGAAAAGCTTGCTGGGGTCGTAACGCCGTTTGATGCTCAGAAGCTGTTCGTAGTTCGGGCCCCAGAACTCCTGTTTCCAGTTTGGGTTCAAGAAATTACCTTCGTTTACATAGGAGCTGGCGCCAGGTGTGGCTGTGCGAATTAGGGCCATGGCACGATTCACATCCTGTTGATGCTTGTGGTTTTGCCCAAGCAAGTGTGGCTCTGATTAGACGTGTGCCGAGGCATCGGCAAAGCTCGTTGATGGCTGCTGTTGTGTTCGTAGCTTTCGCTTGTCGCCAAAGCGCTGGTAGGCCTATGGCGGAGAGAGTGGCCAATCAGGCTTGCTGTAGAAGTTTGCGCGGACGCATCGCCAACTCTGCATGAATCTTGAGTATGAGATGTATTGGTGTTGCATGCAGATTGCTTGTGTTGATGGATCCGGGGACTTGGTTGGAGTCTTGGCTGCCTTTCTTGCAGACACCTATTGGTGCAGTTCTGTTTGTGCCTCTCTATGCACTTTGGGTCACCTTGTTGCTGCCAGGCGTATGGGCCTCGATGCTTGCAGGTGCGCTCTTCGGGACTGGGTTAGGCAGTTTGTTGGTGTTTGTCGGCGCCTGCTTGGGTGCAGAGGCATCCTTTCTGCTTGGACGTTACTGGCTCAGGAATTGGGCTCGACGTCGCTTGGCAGTTGTGCCAAAACTGCAGGCTGTTGAGAAGGCCGTGAGTCGTGAGGGTCTCAAGTTGGTGCTCTTAACCCGCCTGTCTCCGGCATTCCCTTTTAGTGTGCTCAACTTGGCTTATGGCCTCAGTGAGGTGAGCCTGCGGGATTATTCGATCGGTTTGATCGGCATTCTTCCTGGCACTGTTTTGTTTTGTGGTTTTGGTGCACTAGCTGGAGATGTGGCGCGATTTGGGGATGTTCTCTCTGGCCAGGCTGACCCGGCCACCTGGACTCTCAGGATTGTTGGGGTGTTGGCCACGGTTGTGGTGGTATGGCTAGTAGGCCTTGCAGCCAAGCGAGCTCTTCAGGATCCCGAGCCATCCAGTTGATCTGGGTTGTCTAGCTGCCAGTCTTTGAGGGCGGCAAAGAACACGAACCAGCTCAGCCGGAGGCGTGCAAGCACCCCAGTGCGTTGAGCCAGATCTGCATATTTGGCACGTCCGCAGGCTGTTTTGATCCAGGTGTTGATGTTGGCTTGGCTCATGCTCTTATGCAGTGATTAAAAAGCCTAGGGATGGAGAACTTCAGCTGGCCAAAAGCTTGAGCAGCTCCTCCTCGTTAAGGACTTTGACTCCAAGTTTCTCGGCCTTGTTCAGTTTGCTGCCTGCTTCAGCTCCAGCCACCACATAGCTGGTGTTTTTGCTGACAGAGCTACTTACTTTGCCACCGGCGGCTTCGATCAGGGCTTGGGCTTCGCTGCGGCTTAGGGTTGGCAGAGTGCCAGTCAATACAAAGGTTTGGCCCTGCAAGCTGACCGTTCTTTGGTTTTGATCTGTGTCGTGAGCGAGCTCGTCTTCATTGGCTTCCAGGGAGATGCCTAGCTGTTCCAACTTGGCCAGAAGCTGTTGATTGGCGGGGGTGGCAAACCATTGTTGTAGTGACTGCGCAATTTCGTTGCCGACTCCGAATACTGACGTGATTTGTTCGGGTGCCTTGCAGGCGGCGTTGGCCAGTGTGGCGGCGCTGGGGAACTTTTTAGCTAGGGCTTTAGCGTTTACCTCGCCGACGTGGTGGATGCCCAGGCCGTAGAGCTGCTTATGCCAGGGCTTGCTTTTGGAGGCTTTAAGGGCGGTTATCAGGTTTTCTGTTGATTTACTGCCCATGCGATCCATGCTTGCCAGAAGGCTTGCCTCTAGGGCATAGAGGTCAGCAATCGATTGCACCAGGCCGCGGTTTACCAGCTGTTCGATCAGCTTGCTGCCGAGGCCATCCACATCCAGAGCTCCTTTACTGACCCAGTGACGTAGTGTTCCTCGCAGGATCGCTGGGCAGCTGTTGTTGACACAGCGTGTTGCTGCTTCGCCTTCTTCCCGCACTAGTTCTGACCGGCATTCCGGACAGACATGAGGCAGCTTTAGTGTCTGTGCTCCTGCAGGTCGTAGTTCTCTCAACACACCTATCACTTCCGGGATGATTTCGCCGGCCTTGCGCACCACGATGGTGTCGCCGCTATGGAGATCGAGCTCGCTGACCCGATTGGCGTTGTGCAGTGTGGCGCGGCTCACACTTGTACCTGCTAGTGGTATCGCTTCGAATTCAGCCACAGGTGTTACGGCGCCTGTGCGTCCCACCTGGCAGGTGAGCCTTAGCAATTTGCTTGGGGCTTCTTCAGCGGCGTATTTGAGTGCAATCGCCCAACGTGGGGCCTTTTGAGTAAAACCTGCGGTTTCTTGTAGTTGTAAGTCGTTGAGCTTTACGACTACTCCGTCGGTGGCGTATGGAAGTTGATGGCGATCGTCATCCCAGAGCTTGAAGAAGTTTTCTACCGCAGTTAAATCTGTAAGCAACGCGGTGTTTGGATTCACTTTGAAGCCGATGGCCTGGAGCCATTGCAATGCTGCCCATTGGTTCATGGGTCTGGCTGGATCATGAGCTTTCGCTTGCCAGTTGCCTGGTAAATGCAGGGTGTAGGCAAAGAAGTCCAGCTGACGTGAGGCCACCACCTTGGGATCCAGTTGACGCAACGTGCCGGCACAGGCATTGCGGGGGTTGGCAAAGGCTACGTCGCCCCGTTTTCCTCGGGCAGTGTTGATGTCTGCAAAGGTGCTATTCGGGATAAAGGCTTCTCCTCGCACTTCCAGCCAGGCTGGCGGATGCACGAGTTGTAATCGCAGCGGAATGGAGGCAATGGTGCGGACGTTGGCCGTGATCTCCTCTCCATTAGCGCCATCACCGCGGGTGGCTGCGCGTATGAGTACGCCGTGTTCGTAGCTGAGGGCTAGCGCGTTGCCATCGATCTTCAGTTCGCCCACCATCGACAGATCAGGTTGAGGCGTTTTAGGGTTGGGCTGATGATCAAGCAGCTTGACGAGTCGGACGTACCAGCCCGTTAGTTCGTCAAGATTGAAAGCATTGTCGAGGCTGAGTAATGGGATGCGATGCTGAACACTTGCAAAGCCTTGAGCAGGGGCTCCACCAATCCTTTGGGTGGGGCTGTCTGGGGTGAGTAGCGATGAATCTTTGGCTTCTAGGTCCAGTAGCTCGCGATAGAGGCGGTCGTAGACGGCATCCTCCATCGTTGGTGTATCAAGCACGTAGTAGGAGTGGGCGGCCTGATTGAGTAGTTGGCGTAGTTCGGCTGCCCGCTCTGGGGGTGTTCTCGACGTCGGGGTCACCGCAGCTGTCTTAAGAACGATCGGTCATGAATTGAGGGGCACAATGCGATCGACTCGCCATGCATCGTCAATCTTGCTGAATGTGAAATCCATTTTTAATTCATCTTTGCCATCAGATTTCAGTTTGATTGTGAGGATGACCTGGCCTTCTTGGAGCCTAGGTCGACCGGATTTGAGGTTGCGGTAGCGGTTGAGTTTCAGACCGGCCAGGAATTGGATGAATTGTTGTCTGTTGACGTGCTGCCGATAGGTCTTGGTGGTGAGTAGGTAGGCAGCATCAATCCGACCTGCCGCTACCTGAGTGAAGAACTGCTTGACCAAGGGGTTGATGCCCCTTGCACTGAAGACCAGCCTGACGGCCGTGATGGTCCAGTAGAGCAGTAGGGCTCCAGCGCCAGCTAGTAGGGCTTTGGTCCCAATGTCCCGTGCCAGGGCTAGATCCATCGTCTTGATGCAATTGAAAAGAGAGTCTGACTGACCGACTTCAGAAATATGGTTCTTCAGCGATTGTGTGAAGTGGGCAGACTGTCAAAGCTTGATTTAAGGGCCTACCCCACGCGCATTAATGCCCCTGGTGCCTCTGCTGCCGCTTTTTCATCGCTTCAATAGGGAATACTTCAATGGCGCACTGGCGATTGGATCCCAGCCCCTTCTGTCTGTGCGGTGGAGTGATGGTCGATTGCGCAAGACAGCAGGTTTTTATCGTCGTGGCTTAAGGGTTGACGGCCGCAATGGCTGCGAGATTGTTCTTTCTCGTCCTTTGTTGGAGCTTCTGCCTCAGACCGCCACTGAAAGCACTCTTTGCCACGAAATGATCCATGCCTGGATTGATCTTGTACTGCAGGTCAAGGAGAGTCATGGCCCCAACTTTCATGCCCGGATGGCCGCCATTAACGCTGCCCAGAACCAGTTTCAGGTGAGTGTGCGCCATCAGTTTCCTGTGCCTAAAACGCCGCCGCGGTGGTGGGCGGTTTGCCCTCGCTGTGGTCTTCGTTCTCCTTATCAGCGGCGTGTTCATCGCGCTGCTTGTCGGCAATGTTGCGACCGTCACTATGGGGGTAGCTGGCATGCCAGCTGTGTGTTCGTCTATGAACCTGCGTCACCGGAGGCCTGAGTGGACATGTTTTTCTGGGTGCTTCAGGTCAGTGGGGTCTCGATTGCCCTAATCGGTTGGCAACGGGAGCAGTGGTTGCAGCGGCGGCGCCGGTAACGTCGATGCATGGATACACGTCGTCAACGTCGCCAAAGGTCCAGGGATCCGTTGGATCGTCGTTTGGATCAGTGGCTTGAGACAGGTCGTCAGTTGGTTGATGGTGTGGCCGGCACCCGCCCAGGCCAGCGTGGATCTGGTCGTACAGACGGTCGTTCCGCTGCGAGCTTGGGAACGGTTGGTCGCTGGGTGGGTGACAAGCTTGAATGGTTGTTGGAAGAGGAAGAGGACGATGGTTGGCTGGAGCCTTGGCAGTCCGAGCCTCAGTCCACTGAAATGCGAGTGAAGCGACCATTGGAAGCGATCTCTCGCCGTGTTCCTCCATTGATTCAACCTGCGTCTTCTCGCAGTGAGGTTGTGCCTAATGAGGATGACTGGCCCGATGAGTCCACCTTCCAGGTTGATCGTTGGCAGCGTCGCCCATCAGAGCGGATTAATCCTGAGGCCGCTTCAAACCGAAGCGCATCAGAATCATTGAAGCGGCCGCTTGAGCGTCGACCTTTGCCGCGTTCCAGTCGTCGACGCGATTGAGCGTGCGCGCTTCAATCAGGCTGCAGCGCTGAAATATGCCTGATGTGTTTTGAGCGCTACGCGAAAATGGCAGCCTCGCTGGGCGAGTTGATCATTGACGTCACCTACCAGTTCTTCAGGCAGATCTTCAGCCATTTGCTCTGCTGTTGCATTGATGGAGGGCGATCCCTCTTCAAGAGCCTCAAGCAGTTGGGCCCATTGCTCCACCTGAAGTGTTCGGTTGATTGGTTGGTAGCCGCTCTTCTCAAGCAAGCTTTTGCAGATTTTGGCGTTCCAAAGAGCTGTGCGTGGAGGGGTTTGGGGACCATGCTGATGGGCTGCGCCAGTCTGAAGGGCGCTTGGAGTTGGTCGCCCATGTCGATCGCGCAAGCCCTGCAGTTATAGGGCTCGGCCGCAATTGATCGCTGAGATGCCGTAGATGCGTCCCAGATCAGTGAGGCTCAGCCAGCGTGGGGAAGGTGCCATGGAGAAGGGAACCGCTTTAATTATCTTCCCGAGCGCACAAGAGTTGGCAAGTTGTCAAGTTAAAAACCGATAAATCCAGAGCTCTGGTCATGAACAGAGTTGAAGTTCTTGTCGTGGAGTGGGTCCGAGCCATTTCTCGAGCTCAGGGCTGAAAACTTCTCGGATCACTGTTAGTTCACGCTCTTGGCGAAAGAAGCGATAATGCCGACTCCAAAATGGTCCTGTTTGGCCGAATGCGGATTCGAGCCAATCGGCAGCGACGAGGCCCAGTCCATCGACTTCACGAAACAGTTCGGAGCAGTCCTGGGTAAGACTCCGCGAGATGCGCTCATGGCGGTTTTTAGATGCAACTCTGCTGATGCTTGATTCCACCAACTTGCTACCCAGGCCAGGGTATGCGGGCCATAGGTCAACCACACTTGGCGTCTGAGCAGTGGTGGTTTGAGCTTGCTGATTTCCTTAGGGGCTGTTTCGTTCGGATGCGGTTCTGGCTCTATGGCAATCAAGCTCACTTGCAACTCATGGCCAGTGAGCTTGATTGCTCTGACGCGATTTCTGCTTTTGTTTTTGTTGTAGTTGCAGCAGGAGCAGTTGAAATCCGCTATAGCTGATATATGGCTTTGTCCTTTGGTTCTTAATTGACCTAATTGTTCAGGCAGGCTCGCTCTTTCCCTGAAATGATGATTCCAAAACCGATTTTTTTCTTTCAAATCCCCTCGTTGTTGTTCCTTGGGTTGTTGGTCAGCAGCGGCTCTCTCGAGGCGCAGCAGTGCAATGGATCACAACAGGGAGGCTCTGTCTGTGCTGTTGAAGCATCGAGTCGTCTTGATCGCCTGAGTGTTCAAAGTGCAGTTCAGCAATCTATTCAGCCTGGGAGTTCAGATGCTCGAGCAATTTCAAGCAATGATGTATTGATCGATCGTAATATCAATTCGCTGATGGAAGTGAATGTTGTCACGACTTCGCCTCTGGATAAGACTCAAACTCAGTTAGCTGCTTCTTCTTCGCTCGAGAGAATGAATGCTCAAGATACGCTTAATGAGGCGGTGGGCCTCTGGAATTCTGACGGTATCGCTTACAAATTAGTCAACCCTGGCGGTCAAGTATGCACACTCAACAACTTTACAGGGATGTCTGGAGGGTGTGAATAGATGCTTTTGTGCCTATTCAGCTCGGATTGTCAATTCACTGTGACCGTTAAAGGAATTTCTGTTGAGCTTGACTAAGTTGAAACCAAACGCTGTTTTGAGTGCCATGTGTGGAGCTCTTCTCCTCAGCAGCATGCCATATATTTCTCAGTCTGAAGAGGCTGATGGCTTCACGGCTCAATGTGTAGGTAGCAATGATGGTACAGGCGTTTGCGAAAATCTTGAGAACAAGCAAAAGTTTGAATGCGTGATAATCCAAGGTCAGCTCATCGAATGCAAAACTGCTTCTAAAAAGCAGTTCCAATGTGTTTATATCAGTGGCGTGCAGTCAAGTCAGGCGGAGTTTTGGTGTGACTCTAAGGTTGATGCTTTGTTGCGACAGGGTATAAAGCCAACTCTAGGAAAAGAGGTAAGTTCGGATGTTCTGAAAAATCAACTTATGCAGCAGGAAAAAATATTAGAATTGAACGAGTTTGATCAGAAAAATAATGATGAAGCTTTTGCAGAGGATCAGCTTTCAACTGAAGAGAGTATGGAAATATTGATCAGGATGTCGATGCCATAAGCAAAGTAAGTTCTCGCTCGCTTAACGGCGTTAGGCAGTTCTATGGATCTAGATGATCATCAGATCATCTAGATCACCGATGTAGTTGCTTATTTCAATCACGCTGTCTGTAGTTGATTTGAAGCCGGCACGATAGTTGTTTAGAATCAGGTAGTCGTCGTTGCTCGCAGTCAGACTGACAATGGCGGCACCGTAGGCGGGTAGAACATCCGCAGGGAGCAAGTTTGAGAGCAGATCCTTGCTGAGCTCGATGGCTGTTGGATCACTCACTCGAACGATGTCGGAGGATGCAACCTGGTAAGGAGCATCGATGATGTCTTTGCCGATTTCGAAGTCTGTAATTATGTCGTAGGCGAAGCTGGAGCTTTGGGAGTCCCAAAGCTTAGATTCATTGAGGCTGTTGATCTGGAAGGTGTCACGGCCTTCTTGTCCTGTGATGGTATCTGGGCCATTGCCACCGGAGAGGATGTTATCCGCAGAATTGCCGATGATTGTATTGCTGTAATCATTACCTGATAAGTCGAAGGCAGTGGTAACAATTGGCTCATTATTAGTACCGTCGATGGTGACGGTAATGGTCTGATCGATGAAGGCATCGTTGTCGTCGGTCACACGAGCGATGAAGGATTCGGTGACGGAATCCCCTTCTTCTAATGCTTGAGTTTCAGGGGAGTTGTTATTTAGGGTATAGGTCCACTCACCTGTATTGGCGTCAATGTTGATGGAGCCGTAGGTAGTGGAGGGAGAGCCTTCAATGGACCATGTAGAGGTAGCAGCGTTTTCGAAGTCTGAGGAGCTGAGCGTGCTTGATACGGATGTATTTGAACTGCTAAGTTCGATTGTTCTGTAGGTGTAATGCGGTGAATCGACAGAGGCATTAACGAGCAGGTGCTCCACGAATCGATTGTTGATTGACTGAAGTTGGTTCCCAGTGGCATCTGCGATCTCAGTGCCGGAATAACTTAGCTTCAGGCCGAGCTCGGGATTAGGAGATTTATTGAGAGTAAGAATTAGTTCCGTGTTGCCGGCGTCATTATTTTCTATCGTCATGCCAAGTACATCAAGGCCACGATTACCGCTGCGGATGTTGAATTTGAGTGCATCAAGATTGCTTGGAATGGTTACAGCTTCATCGAAGACAATATGCAGCTGATCACTGCTCAACTTCAGAGATTCGATCGTTGGTGTTGCGGTGTCTATGAGTAACTCTGCGGAGCTGTTCTCTGAGCGTGCTCCATGGCGGTTGATGGCTGTTGCTGTGAGTAGTTGGCTCGTTTGGGTTTTGCTGGATGGCAACTGGTCTGTGCTGATCTGGATGCTCCACTCACCGCTGCTGTTTACAAATGCTTGGTGAGGTTCGGTTGTTGCATTGCCGATGGTTACCTCAACCAGGCTTGCTCCAGGTGCTGTGCCGCTCAAGTTTAGTCCGAGTGCGTAGGCCTCTGCATTCAGTTTCAGGCTGTTCTGATCGGCTGTGACTCCAGCGATTGCAGGTGCGTCTGGAGGCAGTGTTTCCATGCTGAACGAGAATGGATAGGAGGCAGAGGTGTTGCCAGCGGAATCGCTGATTTCTGCTATGACCTGCCTCTGGCTGCCCTGCTCGAAGGTATTGATCTGTTGCTGGGTGAGATTGTGGTTGAAGTTGCCGTCAGAGTCAGTTGTTACGGTGTCAATGATGAAGTAGCTCAGCCCGTCGTTGCTGCCTTTGAGGGTGATCTGTGAATTGGCGGTGGCGCTACCTTCAATGAGACAGTCTGTGTTGAGTGAAGAGATGACGAGATCTCTGCCGCCAACTTTGCTGATGACAGGAGCGTTTGGAGCGACGGTGTCGATGGAGAAGGTTAAAGGAGAGGAGTTGCCGAGATTACCGACTGAATCGCTCTGGCTGGCGATGAGCTTGTAACCGTTGCCCTCGCCGAGATTGCGGAGGGTGTCTGAGGAGAGTGTGAGGCTGAAGGAGCCGTCGGCATCCGGCATGACGGAACCGAGTTCGACGTTGTAGGCCTTCGCCGAACCACGAGCTGGGATTTCGGCCTGAAGGTGAACGATACGACCGGCAACAGCGGTCCCACGGATGCTTTGATCGCTTTTGCTTGAGGAGATCACATGGTTGACGTTACCGATATCGGTGATCTGTGGGATGTCCTCGGCGATGGTATCGATGTTGGCCTCGACCTGATCGGAGCTTGAAGTATTGCCAGCGCTATCGGTGCGTTCAGCCCAGAAGCGGCGGATGCCCTGTCCGAGGGCATTTAGGGTTGAACTGGTAAGAACCTTGCTGAAGAGGCCATCGCTGTTGCTGCTGGCATTGCCAAGTTCCACAGTGTTGCCATCTCCATTGGTTGCCTTAAGAGCAACGGTGCTATATGGAGAGCTATGACCGACGATGGAAGCATCGCCTGATGAAGTGGTGAGTACCTGATCGTCACCACCGGCCATGGAGATCTGTGGGGCCTCGGGAGCGATGGTATCGACGTTGACGTTAAATGTCTCCGAGGTGGCGACGTTACCTTCGTCATTGACGATGCCTGCAACCAGTTTGAGACCATTGCCCTGCGGAAATTTGGCGAGGGCTTCTGGGGTGAGAGCGAAAAAGAACTCGCCATTTTGATCTGCGATGGCAAAGCCGAGTTTGCTGCTAACACCGTAGTAATCGCGTATCGCGAGGTAAACCTTGCGGCCTTGTTCGGCTCTACCTTCGATGGTGTGTTCTTGGAGATTGAGGAGATGGATGTTGTCGGAGTGGCCGGCGGAGATGATTTGGGGACTATTGGGACCGATGGTGTCGATGGCGAAGATGCCATCGGTCAATAGCTTGAGAGAGGCGTCTTGTGAGCGGTTGCCTACTGTATCGATACTTGTAGCGATGATCTCAGAGAACTCTGAATCTGAAGGGATCTGCTCCGGCTCAAACTGAACAGCCCAGTTTTGATTTTCATCGACGCTCGCATAGAAGGTCTTGTTATTCCAGCGAATTTCAACACTGCTTCCAGCCTCAGCCGTGCCGCTGAGCTGGAAGCCATTCAGCCTGTCATCGTTGCTGATAAAGCTGCCGGATGAGAGATCAAATACTGGGGCTTCAGGTGCAACATTGTCGATCAGCAGCGAATGGTTGCTTATTAACGAGGCATTGCCAAGTTGATCGAATGCTTGCAGTTCAAGTGTGCCGAACCCTCCGTTGCTTGTTGTAGCGGTGTTGATGCGCGCTAGTTGTTCTGGAGTGAACTGGGCATACCAGCGCCCACTATTTGCACGGGCGGAGGTGGTTTCACCATGAATGCTGAGAACAACCGTAGATCCAATCTCGGAAGTGCCTTTTACTATCAGTGAATTGAGCTGATCGGCAGCATTAATCAGGTTGTCTAGTTTGCTGACACTCGGAGCATCTGGTGCTTGAGTATCAATGAGTACCTTGTCAGTTTTGACTTTAGAGATGTTGCCTTGAACATCGGTTGCAACAACTTCTATGGGGCTGTAGTTGTCATCGGTAGGGATTTGATCTGCAGAGAAGGTTGTCTGCCAAATGCCCTCAATTAGTGTAAGTTTTCTGCCTGAGTTAAGACCATTATCGTCAATCCAGGAGTAGTTAATTACTGGGCTGTTGTCATTAGCAAATTGTTGTATCTGTGCGCGATTTTCGTCAGTGAAAATGTAGAGAAATTCTCCGGTGTCGCCGCTTTTAACAGTCCCCAGCAAGATGTTGGCGGAGGTTACAACGGAGGAATCATTGGCGCCGTCGATAGTGACGTTGATGGTTTGATCGACGAATGCACCGTTACCGTCGGTCGCACGAGCGATGAAGGATTCGGTGACGGAATGCCCTGCTGCTAATGCTTGCGTTTCAGGGGAATTATTATTGAGGATGTAACTCCATTCACCTGTATTCGGGTCAATGTTGATAGAACCGTAGGAGGTGGTGGTAGAGCCCTCAATGGACCAGATAGCCGTGTCAACGTTGACTATGTCTGAGGTGGTGCCGAGCGTGCCCGAAACAGAACTGATGCCATCATTGGTAGTGCCGGCGTAACCAATTTGGAGGGTGATTGTTGAGTTACTACCAGCCACACCCATCAAACCCATATCAGTGGCTTGTGATGTGCGGGTGACGTTGCTGCCGTCTGCTTGCTCCCAGTTTATTTCCACGCTGGCACCAGGTTCTGCCGTACCGGTGACGAGCACGCCGTTGGCTTTTTGCTCGGCATTCACGCTGTCATTCCAGTGAATTGGATTGACTGAGGCTTTCGCTGGTGAAATGGTGTCGATTTCGAGGCTGTGGGTGAAGGCATCCGAGCGGTTTCCAGCACCATCGATTGCGGTGATGACAATTTCACTGCTCGGGTTGTCCATCGGGATTTGGAAAGCTGAATAATCCAGTTCCCAGTCGCCGTTTTCATCTGTATGGATGTAGCGAGGTTTTTTGTAGTCCCAGGCGATTTCCAGCTCTGTGAGGGGATCGGCGTTACCCGTCAGAGTGACGCCGAGGTAATATTTTTCGTACTGATTCACGGCGTTGTCATCCACCAGTGGATCAAGGCCAGGTGTATTGGGTGCAACGGTGTCGATGACTACATCGTGCGATGTTGGGAGTGACTGGAATAAATCAGCGCTGCGAGAGTCTGAACGGTCGTAAGCGATTACCTCAATCGTTGAAGCTTCGGCATCGACAGGGATCTGAGCAGCATCTAAATCAACCCACCATATTCCATCATTTCTATTCAATTCAGCTGCATGGCTATTGCCTTCCCATAGCAACTCGATATCGGTTGTGCCGTATTGATCGTAGTTACCGGTAATTAGTAAGCCGTTAGTCTTTTCTGCGAGATTGATGATGTTGTCTTCGGCAATATCGTCGATGGTTGGTTGTTGTGGCAGGTAGGTCTCATCAATGGCGACACCGATTAGTTCCACAGCGTCGATCTGTTCCCAGAATGTGCTGTGATCGATGTCTGTAGTGATCAGAAGGCCGTTTATCACGCTGTTGTTTGTATTGTTGAAGTCGACTTCAAGCACCCCACCATTAATGGAGGCATCGTCAATGCCATCCCACAGCACGTCTGTGTAGGTAATAGAACCATCGGGATTGGTGATCATTCCAAAGATTTCGCGGACGAAACCAAGACCCGCTGTTTCATAGATTCGAGCCCCTGTGGCCAGAACGTTGCGACTGAAGCCCAGCTCAATGAATTCATCAGCAACTTGTCCGTTGTTGTTGCTGCTGTTCATTTGGCGTGGAGACCAGGCGGTATCGATGTCCCCGAAGGCACTGTCAGGTGCACCTAGGGCTTGTTTTGCGAACCAGCGCTGGAATTCGTCACTGGCCTCATCCTTGCCTTGTGATGTGAACCCCAGCACCTTGCTGGCATATTGAGTGAAAAGATCTTCACTGCCTTCGATGGTGATGTCGACACGTTGTCGAGCGGTGCCGTCCAGCGACTCCACTAGGAATGATTCCACCCGCTGATCGCCCGGACGCATGGTCTGGATCAGAGGGTGACTGTTGTCGAGCGTGTAGGTCCAGTTGCCATCAGCAGCAATATCCAGAGCACCGATGTTGGTGATAGCTGATCCTGGCCAGTCGATCACCGTGCTAGAGAATGCACTTTGTCCGAAATCACTGTCGCTAATTGCAAGCTTGCCGGTTTGCGTGACTTGACCAATGTTGGTACTGAACACCGGCAGAGAGGGATTGCCAGAAACAACATCCAAAGGACCGGTGTTCTGAATATTTCCATCGTCCTCCTGAACTGTTCCTGTATCAGCGAGACCAGCATCTGCGGTAGAAGAGATCGAAGCGAGCTGAATTTGAATAGTGTGAGAATCGCTAATGCCTATACCTCTTGTATCAGTATTTGCATCACTCACTTGCCAGCTGATGCTGCGGCTGCTGCCGGTCGGGTTATTGATCAGATCCCAGTCAATGTCGAAGGTGACGCTGCGTAGCAATTCCTGATAGTCCGTTGCATCGGCAATACCAGTGATGCTCAGTTCTCCGGGGTTTTGATTGAATTCAACCTGCACACCTGCCGCACTTGCTAGTGATGTATCCCAGACCAATAGATCTCCGATCTGGTAGTCATCAATGAGGACTTGTGCTGAGGAGAGCTGAACATTGTCTGGATCGCTCACATCCAGCAGCGCATCAATAGGTAATGGATCAGTTACTCCAAGAATGTGCTCGTTGCCTCCCTTAATTTCAGGATTGAGATTCTCAAACGTGAAACTGCTGCTGATGGTGATCGGCGCAAACTCATCGTCCACCGTCCAGGTGATCGAAACATCGGTACGGCTGCTTGCAACCACGTCGGGATCGCGACGCCAAGGTGCGACCGAGTCGCTGGAGTAATAAATAGAGC
>MPMF02242411.1_pt1 | contig 14680 bp, 11 predicted proteins | sample 1617271 | NCBI WGS metagenome assembly MPMF02 (sample SAMN05944812, study PRJNA350692) | marine metagenome | biome: marine; feature: ODZ; material: water; isolation source: 120 m water sample prefiltered with 30 um filter, filtered on to 0.2 um... | place: Pacific Ocean | collected 2012-04-09... | reverse complement strand
CCTCCGTGGCATCGTCCAGCGCAATCCAGCACGTTAGGTGATTCATCGGTGCAGTGCGGGTCCAGTACGAATAATCCTGGTGCCATGCGATGGGGCCGCCGTGGCGGGCAGGTTTGCAAAAGATCTGGTCGTGCCAGAAGCGAACGGCTCCACCGAGAAGTTGGCTGGCAGGTCGGGTGAATCTCGGATTCCAGAGCGCGTCGTGAAAGGCGGGGCCGATCCGCCAGGCCCCTAAGGCATGAAAAAGAATATTGTCCGGATCATTCGATTCGTTGCGGTGGTACTCATACCACAGTTCGCAACCGGGATGCTCAGGATCACAAAAACCGTCTAGCTCCTCCAGCAAGGCATCTATTTGAGGAGGGCTCAAAAGTGAAATGGGTCCAACGAACCCGTTTTCGCGAAAAGACGCAATCTGAGCGTCGCTTAGAAAATGTTCCGTGGCCTGGGTGTCCGAAAACAGATCGGTCACAAATCCATGCCGGGTGGAAAGGTCGGAAATGGCTAAATGGTCTATCACATGCAATTCCTTAATGACAGATTCTAAGCTCTAAGATCGCTGGTTTTTTGCAAATAATCAAGTTTGAATTTCGCACCCGAAAAAGGCCGAAATCCCGATGTTTTGCGCTTGGAGCGAAAAGAGTGCCCGTTTTTGGGCATTTAGGGGGTTGGGTATCGTAGAGCCAAGATAAAAAACCCCCGGGCGATGCGCCCCCGGGGGTTTTGGTTTCCCTTTTATCAAATGCGGCGGAGTACTCGCAGCGTTAGGCTACCGGCTGCGGGAGTGCCTCCTTTACGGTCTTGATGATTGCTGCGGCCACTTTGTAGGGATCGGCATTGGATGCCGGTCGGCGATCCTCAAGACGGCCCTTCCATCCATCATCGATCGTTCCTACTGGAATACGAATCGATGCACCGCGATCGGAAATGGCAAAGCTGAATTCATCAATCGCCTGAGTTTCGTGATCTCCGGTGAGCCGTTGATCGTTGTCGGCTCCGTACACGTCGATGTGCCGGGGGATAACTTTTCCAAAGCCTTCGCAGATTTTTGTAAATATTTCCTTGTCGCCACTCTCTCGCATCACACCGTTGGAAAAGTTGGCGTGCATGCCGGAGCCATTCCAGTCGAGGCTGCCGAACGGTTTTGGATGCCATTTGATGGAATATTCATACGCTTCGCCCGCGCGTTCTAGAAGATAGCGAGCGATCCATGTTTCATCGCCTGCCCGCTTGGCGCCCTTGGCGAAAAGCTGGAATTCCCATTGGCCTGCCGCGACTTCGGCATTAATGCCTTCGACATTGAGCCCAGCTGCGAGGCATGCATCCAAATGGTTCTCGACGCACGCACGCCCATAGGCATTGGCAGCGCCGACAGAGCAGTAATAGGGACCCTGTGGGCCTGGAAAACCACCGGCGGGAAAACCGGGTGGGTTGTTGTTGGTGGTATCCCAGAGGAAATATTCCTGCTCGTATCCGAACCAGAAATCGTCATCGTCGTCATCGATCAATGCCCGGCCATTCGACTCGTGCGGTGTGCGGTCATCGTTGAGCACCTCGGTCATCACGAGATAACCGTTATTGCGGCAAGGGTCGGGAAAAATCGCAACCGGCTTGAGAATGCAGTCTGAATCGTCGCCTGTGGCCTGTTCGGTGCTACTGCCGTCGAAGGACCAAATGGGACACTCCTCAAGGGTACCGCCAAAATTATTTTGAACTTTGGTTTTGGATCGAAGGCTTTGCGTCGGCTTGTAGCCATCCAACCAGATGTACTCCAATTTGCTCTTATCAATCATGTATCTGCCTCACTTCTAAAGTAGAAAGAATTTTGTTTCGTTATCCAAATAAAGGGTCTTTGCGTCGTCCCTTTTTTTCGCCAAATTTCAGAAGCACCTCGGCTCAAAACCTCGGCCAGCAGCGTGTCGCCTATTTTCGGACACCCAAAATAGTGGCGAGGGGGTGAGCATCTCAGGCCGAAGGCCACCAAGGGGCTCAGCATCGGCGCTTCGCTCTCACTCGTTAACCGCAAGGGATGTGCCAAAAAGCCGCTGAAGGCCCAGCAGTTCATGAAATCTTAGGAAATTGGCGGGCAAATGCAATTGGTGGCGAAGAAAATTGACGTCGTTTTTGTCCAAAGTGGGAAAAAGAGTGCGCAGAAAATGGGCAAAATCTGTTGCCTCTTTGTGCAGTTGTTACTTGGGGGGGTCTCCCCCTTCGCTAGGTGCACAGCAACGAAAACGCTCGATTTCATCGATGATTTGATGCACATTGCTAAAGCGATCCTGGGGCCGTTTTGCAATCGCCTTCATGCAGATCGCGTCGAGTTCTTTTGCGATGCAACGCTCGGGGCAGATCTGGCTCGGTGGCTCGGGCATGGTGTTGAGGATGTTGGCAAACGTCTCTTTCAGGGTCGGGCCCCGAAACGGTTCCCGCTGGGCGAGGATTTCGTAGAGGAGAACCCCGATCGAGAAAATATCACTCCGTTCATCTACGGGAGGATTGCCCCGAACCTGTTCGGGGGACATGTAGAGCGGGGTGCCGGGCCGCCTCCCCGCAAGCGTGATGTGGGCAGGAGTTTCTGCATCGGGTTGTAGATCGTCACCCTCATCGTTCGGCATGCCCCAAACTTTGGCGACCCCCCAGTCCATGAGATAGACCTCCCCAAAGATCCCCACAAGGATATTTTCCGGTTTGATATCCCGGTGAATAACTCCATGATTGTGGGCATAAAAAAGTGCGTGACAGACCTGCTGTAAAATATCGAGCAAGCGGTCTAGTGGATACTTTTCTTTCGTCTGCTCATCGCCCCTTGCAATCCGGATGAGCACCTCAAAAAGGTTCTCTCCCTGGACTTTCTTCATCGCAAAATAGATCTGTCCCTCACATGTCTTGCCAATTTCATAGACAGGGATTGTGTTGGGATGCGCCAGCTGCGCGGTAATCCGTGCCTCGCGAAGCAGTCGCCGAATTTCGTGCGGACACGTCTCCTCTCCTGCCGGGAGTGTTTTGATTGCAACAGCGCGTCCAAGATTCAAGTCATCGCAAGCAAACAGCAGACCCTTTCCGCCTTGTTGCATTGGGTGAAAATTGGCGTATTTCTGGTAGTCGTTTGAAAACCATTCTGGCAGCGCAGCATCGGTTGTCGAGAGAAAGATGCCGGGATATTGATCGTGCGTATGGCCTGTCACGGTAGCTGTCTTTGGCGAAGGTTGTAGGGGTATTTAACCATATCCCGCGACGCGAGGAATTGTAAGATGGTAGTGCTCTACGCGCTTTGCGGGCGGGGCGATTGTTGTATGGGATTTGGACTTTTGTTACTGGGGATGATGCGTCGCCGCCGCCGTTAGTGCTAGATCGCTGTTACTTTTTCGGCGTGAGGCGAAAGATCGTGCCGCCACCGGTGCCTTCCACCATGTAGTACGCTTCGCCCGCATCATCCTGGCCGAATGCCAGGACCGGAAGGCCACCATCGGCGATGCCCATGTTCTTTATCACCAGGCCCGTTTTTGCGTCGTACTTCAGTGCCCACATCCTGCCTAAAACGTAGTCGGCGTAGAGGTAATAGCCGAAGAGTTCGGGAATGTTGCTGCCCCGGTAGACAAATCCTCCCGTTATCGATCTGCCGAGGCGGCGGTCATATTGCCAGACGGGGTCGAGAAAGTTGGCGTTCTCACTCGCCGTCGCATTTCCAAATGCCGCAAAACCCTCGCGATGGTTCCAGCCATAGTTGCCGCCGCTGCGAATGACGTCAATTTCCTCCCATTGATCCTGGCCGACATCTGCGGCCCAGAGTTGGCCGGTATCGCGGTCAAAAGAAATCTGCCACACGTTCCGAAGGCCGTAGGCGAAAATTTCCCCGCGCGCTCCGGGAGTATTGACAAACGGGTTGTCTGCGGGAATGGCGTAGGGTTTCTCGCTCGAGCTATGATCCACATCCAATCGCAGTATGCTGCCAAGAAGCGTGCCGAGATTCTGGGCATTGCCGAGTGGGTCGCGCTGGCTGCCGCCGTCCCCGAGGCCGACATACAGGTAACCATCCGGCCCGAAGGCAAGCGAGCCCCCATTGTGGTTCGAAAACGGTTGAGAAATTGTGAGCAGCACCTTCTGCGAACTTGGGTCGATTCGGTGCGCCTGCCCGTTGGGTGGAAATTCAAATTGCGAAACAATCGTCCGGCATGGTTCGTCATCAGTGCTCGTATAGCAGACAAAGAAACGGCCGTTTTTCGCAAAGTCGGGGTGCAGCGCAAGGCCAAGCAGGCCCTGCTCGTTGGCTTTTTTGCGATCGCTTACGATGGTGCGCAAGTCGAGGACGAGGCGAGCAGTCGTGGCATCGGGGGTGTTTTTGAAGCGATGGACTGTCCCTCCCTGCGTGGCCACAAAGAGGTTGCCGAGCGTATCGCCACAGAGTGCGATCGGCCGGACGTTTTGGACTTTCCCCTCCGCAGTCTCTCCATCGAGATCCTCAAATTCGAGTTGGCTGAATGCGGGTATGCGGTCAACGTCAATCCTTCCATCGATCGGATTGTGGATATCGGCTTCGTCACGGAAGGGACGAATTTTGATGTTCCGGAACGCAACCCGGTCGCCGTGGTCCTGTAGGGCAATGTGACCTCGGCGTGCGTTGCCAAAGTGCGGGTAAGCGGCGAACTTGCTCTCAGCGACCCGCTTGTTCCAGTCGGGCGAGCCTTTTTTAAAGCTGTAGTATCGGAGTCCGTTGAGCAGTAACTCCCCCTGCTCGGGACCGATGCGCAAATATATGCGGTTCCATTCTCCAGCAGGCCGCGAACTGTCCGGGATGGTGGGTGTGAGAAGTCGGGACGCTTGTTCCTCGAGGAGTACCCATTTGGGTTTCTTGGGCTGGTAGAGGCCATAGAGCCATCCGGTGAGTTGTGGATCTTGTCCGTGTTCGTTGTCGAGAATTTGGATTTCCGGGCCAGTCATCCAGGGCGCGCTCTCCTGCTCGGTAACGTGAAACATCAGCCCGCTATTGCCGCCGGGCGATATTTTGTATTCCAGCGTCAGTTCGAAATTCTCGAACTGGTCATCGGTAATAATATCCCCTGCCCCGTCGTGTGCCCGTACTAGCGTTCCGTCCTCGACCCGCCAGCGATCACTGAGCGACTTCTGGCGGAAATTCCGCCAACCGTCGGTGGTGCTCCCGTCAAAGAGCAACTGCCAGCCCGCCCGCTTCTCGGCCTTGCTGAGCCGGTTGAGCGACACCGAATCGCTGCCAGAGGCAGCATGTAGGCACGGCAGCGAGCAAAGAATCGTAATCGAGATGTTTCGCAGGTAACCGGTCAAAGCATCGGCGCGGGGTCGAAGGTGCGGTTGCGGGATTTGGGGGTTTCCCGCCACAATAGTCGTTTTGCTTGGGAGCGGTAATATCGTCCGCTGCGAATAGCAACAACCTAACGCGCCGCAGCGGTACGTCAACGGATGGTTAGCGTGCTTTGCGCGGTTTCCATTTGTTCAGGAGCGGACGCGGACCTACTTATGAAATGTGCAACACTGTTTTTCGCGTTTCTCGCCGGATGGCTTTGGCTACCCGGACCGATCGTAACGGGGCTCTCTGCCGCTGAGGAGGGTGGCGAATGGAATCAATTTCGCGGGCCTACCGGGCAGGGCCACGCTGCGACTGCAAAGATTCCGCTCCATTGGAGTGAGACTCAAAACATACGCTGGCGGACGCCACTCCCGGGTCTGGGGTACTCCTCGCCCGTGGTAGACGGCAATGAAATCTGGTTGACGACCGCATTTGACGTACCCAGTTCCCCAGAGGAAGTGGAAGTGCGGACTCGCAATAATACCGGCAGCGAGCCGATTACTGTCTCTGATTCTGCCACGATGCATGCGCTTTGTGTCGCGAGTGACACGGGAAAGTTGCTGCATAATATTGAGTTGCTACGGGTCGACAAACCGCAGTGGGTCCATGTGCAGAATAGTTACGCCAGCCCCACGCCGGTGATTGAAGATGACAAATTGTATTGCCACTTCGGTACGTTCGGGACCGTCTGTTTGGATACGAAGACCCAGGAAATAGTATGGACCAATCGAGACACCCAGGTCATGCACGAAAATGGACCTGCCAGCTCGCCCGTCATCTGGGGAGATTATCTGATTGTTCATTGCGATGGCAGCGATCAGCAATATATTGTTGCTCTCGATAAAAAGACGGGCGAGTTTGCCTGGAAGACGTTTCGCACGGGATCGATGCACTCGAATCCGCAACTCAAGAAAGCGTATGGCACACCGCTGATCATCAAAATCGACGGACGTGAGGTCATTGTGTCTCCGGCCGCCAACTGGCTCTATGGATACGACCCGCATTCGGGCGCTGAAATCTGGAAAGTTCCGTATGAGGTGCTCGGTTTTTCGATTGTTCCCCGCCCGGTCGCGGATGAGGCGACCGTCTATATCTGCACGAGCTATGTGCATTCAGAACTTCTGGCGTTTCGAACCGATCGAGCGGGTGGAGTACCGGAAATTAAATGGCGCTATCGGAAAGGTGTCCCGCAGAAGGCCTCACCCATACTTCTCGACGGCAGGCTCTATTTTGTGAGTGAAGGGAGTGGGGTCCTCACCTGTCTCGACACAGAGAGGGCCGAGCCGATATGGCGAAAGCGGATTAACGGAAAGTATTCTGCGTCGCCACTGGCAACGACGGACGGAATTTTCTTTTTCAGCGAAGAGGGTGAAACGACGGTGATTGCACCCGGGGAAGAATTTGTTCCGTTGGCAAAAAATAAGCTAGATGGCCAGATTTTCGCATCGCCTGCCATTACAGAAGATGCATTATTGATCCGTACCGGGGAGGCACTGTATAAGATTGAGAGTAAGTAACGCTAAACGAGTAAGCTGGAGTATGTAGTGCAGAATATCGATTGCAATTCTCCTGCTCCATATATAATGGAGACAGCTAGGCTGGGAGATGGAGAATGAGGTTTTCCGATTCCCTTCTCTTTTGGTTGCAGGCAAATGTTATTTGCATATTTCGATATTTCGTTGTGGGTTGAGTTGGTCTGCCTCGCCGGAATTCTGCTCTGCTCGGTCGTTGTGATTGTCGTGGCGTTGCGACCCGAGGGGAATCCGCTGCTTGGAATCCTATGTGCGTTGCCCACGGCGGTCGGCGCATTTGTCATTGGATGGGAGAGCGTCTATCTTACGCCAATTGCAGCCTATCTTATCGGCTGGGCAAACTGCAGGAAATGGAAAATCACGCAGTTGATGACCGTCTTTACCGGGCTAGTGCTGGTGCTGTTTGTGGCCCAACTCTACAGGCTCTACGTTGGATCGCCGGGGCTCGGGCCAAACATCTAAGTGTTTGGTGGCCTGTTGTTTTCTGGCGGCGAAACCGCTGATTCTCCTCATGCTCCGTTTTGCGGTTGCACGCGAATGCCATCGGAGTATATTCCAGCTAGCGCGAACTGGATTGTTCGAAAGTGTTGCAATTCTTAACCGATGCCTTTTCTAGATAGGGAGGTCGAGACGATGCAGTTTTTGTTGATTCTTACGAGCATTGGAGCGTTGGTCTGCTGGATCAAGGAGATCCTTGCCGCATTTAAAAACGAAGAGAGTCCGTTGCTGGGAATCCTGTCCATCATTCCCTGTTTCGGCCTGGGTGGATTCATCATCGGCTGGATTAATGTCGGGAAGTGGAATCTCTCGAAGGTGATGTACATATGGACGGCAATCGTTGTGCTGCACCTGATTATTGGCGCATCTACTGGGGCGTTTACCAGCTTCAGCTTGCCCCAGATGAATTAAGGCAGCTGTCGACAGCCGCGATGGGCGGGGCGAGCCACCATTGCGAGCCACCATTGCGAGCCACCATTGATTGACACCGGATTGATCGGCACCGGATTGATCGGCACCGGCGGCGTGCATCAGGGGCCATCGCTACCGAGTCGCGAGTCGATGTATCGCTTGTGCGCCGAGGTGTAGCACTCGCGGATCAGCGCGTGCGTTGTCGATGTATCGGGGAAACCCCCGGAAAAGCCGGCGACATCCGGGTCAATGGCAAGGCAGGCACTCTCGGTGAGATGCCGGATGAGGTCGATCGGGTCCTCGTCGCCGACCGAAAAGCGGATGGTGGTGGCCGTCATCCCCGCTTCGGACAGGGCCGCCCCGTCGAGTTCCGAGTGGGTGGTCAGTGACGGGCAACTGACGATGGTGTTGGACTGACCGAGGCTGATCATATGCCCAAAGGTCGGTGAGAGAGAATCGAAAAAACGCTGGAACGTGATTTTGGGGATCTTGCCCAGGTCGATCGTGAAGAGCGGCGCGGGCAGAGCGAGAAAAAGCTGCTGCTTTGATAACTGGTGGTTCTCGCTCCCGGGGAGCGCACTGCACTGAACGCTGATCTGGGGATGGGCGTCGAGGAAGTGAGCAAGAATTTCCGTGTTGATGCATTTGCGCATCATCCGAACATCGAGCGTGCGGATGCCCTGGATCACCTCAAAGGCGGCATCGGCGTTCAAAAAAGCGCCTTTGACGTAATACACGTTCCAGAACATGGTCTCATCCCAGCGGGACTCGGCGGTCACGTGGCCTTTGGGGAGGAACATGTCCTCGTTGCGACCGATGACGCAACCGGCGATGACGCTCCCCGTTCCGGAAAGATCTTTGGTGTAGCTATGGATGAGGAAATCGGGCCGTTCTTCTTTTGCATCGCGGGTGAGTGGCCTGTTCAAAAAAGGCGTGGCGACCGTTCCGTCGAGCATGACCCGCACGTCAGACTCATGCGCAGCGCGACAGATTGTCGGAACGTCCAAGACATAGCCGTGGGGATTGCAGGGAGATTCCAGGTAGAGGTAGATCTGTCGCCCCGCATCGAGCCTTTCGGCATATTTTTCGCGGCATTCCTCAAGGCAGCGTTGAAAGTCGTCGCAGTGGTAACCGTCGAACGTCTCAACGGCGATCGCCAGATTGCTCTCCTTGGCGTACCAGTCGTGGATCAGTTGGTGCGCACCGCCATAAATATTCCGACTGGTAATCAGGACATCATCCCGGCCGAGCAAGTGCGAGAGCGTGGCGTCAATGGCCGCCATGCCGCTATTGAAGTTCCAGGCGAGGTAATCGCCTGCGAAATGACCGGCTTCCAAGTCGACAATGTGGTTGGCAAGTGAAATGCTGGTGGGATTGAGCAGGCGGGAGTAGATTTCTAGCATCAGTTCCCTGCCGGCAAAGGCGTCTTCGATCCACTCGGCACAGGCGTAGATGTAGGTCGCGGTCCGTGTGATGACGGGCGTGGCGGAAAAAATGGCGGTGATGTTGTCAAAGATCGGATAAGGCCCCTTCGACATGCTGGTGGAGGGGCTGAAATTGAGCGACTGATAGCTGCGGCGAAAGGGGCCTTGCAGATTGTCCAGGATCTTTGCGAGTTGAAACGACAGGAATTTGAGCGCGTTGAAGCGCGCAATACGCTGCGGGGCCTCAAGCGACGCCATTTCAGAGAGGGTGAGTTGCCAAAGGGCATCGACATCGCCCTTCGAGGCATACATCCGCTCGGCGAGCTGCGCTAGTCTACTGCCGAAGGGGCTGTCCGGATCGATCGAAAAATGATCGAGCTGTTCGGCAACAAGGCCCTCGAGATCCTCGGCGTTTGAGGTGTTGCGCCGCGGCGAAAGCCGCTGCATCGATTGAAAGTGTTTGGATTCGCTCATGAAACGGTGATAAACTGTCTTAAGTATTGCTCCTGGTCGTCAGCCAAAAGCGAAATCTGGTCCGCCGCAAGTTTCGTCGATGCATCCAGCAGGGCGGCACGAGCCGGGGCAGAGTCGGTCGCCTCTTCAAAAAATGTTGCCCCGAAGAGCGAGGCTCCGGTGAGCGCTGCGCCGCGAAGGTCCGCGCCGGCTAGGTTCGCGCCCTCCAGATCTGCGTCTTCAAACACGGCCCGTTGCAAATCGGCGCCCTGAAAGTGGGCGTTGGCCAGATTGGATCCGGTAAAGTCGGCGTCGCACAAGGTCGCATTTTGGAAGTTGGCATTTCGCAAGAGCGCAGCACGAGCGCGCAAGCCTCTCAACTCGCGGCCGCTCGCATCGATGCCCATTAGATCCTCGCGGGAAAAATCGCGTTCTGCCATGAGGCGCACCGCCTGCTGTTTGCTGATGGCGGGTGCAACGTAGCGCTCCTCCCGCCAGGGGTCGGCCCCGTTGTGGTAGCCGGCATCGGCCTCCCAGTAACCGAGGCGATCCTCACGGAGAAGTTCAATCTGCTCGAGCCATTTGACGCTCTTGTAAAAATATTTATCGGGTACAACGACGCGAAGCGGGCCACCGTGCTCACGCGAAAGGGGTTTGCCCTCCGCCTCGAGCGCGAGCAGGCTCTTTCGCGCTACAGCCAGCGGAACGCTGCTCGAATGGGCCCGCTCGCTTCTCGCAATGAACGAAACGTACGCGGCCTCCGGAAGAATATGTTCATCGGCAAGTAGTTGATTGAGCGGAATGCCGCGAAAGGGAATATTGAGGCGGCTCCAGCGGGTTACGCAGTGGATGTCGATCGAGGAATCGACCTGGGGCTGGCTCGATAATTCGCGAAGCGTGATGGATCGGGGCTCGCGAAACAGGCCGCGCAGAGAAAGCGTCCAATCGCCATCGTCCCCGGCGGGCGCCGATTCGCCGACCGCAGGCCAGCGACCTGCTCGAAGCAGTTGTTGGCCGGGAGGTATCCGCTCGTGCTGGGTCTCTGACATGCGACCTGTTGTACACGAGAGCCCCAGGTGGCAGAAGGAGGCGTCGATTCTGCGCAAAAAGACAACCCCCAGCCCTTGGCGGGAGGTTGTCGTGAAGCGATCGTTATCGGAGCTCAGACGCGCGGGATCTCATAACCTGCCCGCGGAGTCCGCGAGACAAACGAGGCAGCCAGCTCATCGCCAACAATCTGCTCCGCTGCGGGATCCCATTGGATTTTTCGGCCCAGGCGAGCGGCGATCGTGCAGAGATGGCAGGTGTTCATCGCCTGCACGTGGCTGAAAACATCAGAGACCGGCAATCCGCCGTCCCGGATCGAACGATAAAAATTGGCTTTGTGCCATTCGTGCGGCTTGCCCTTGTAGAGTCGCGTTAGATCATCCTGTCCGTAGTGGCCCGCATCCCAATCTTCATCAATCGGCTTGCCGACGATCTTGCCGCGATTGACAAACATGCGGCCTTTGGTCCCCTCAAACAGAACGCCGTTGGGCGGTTTGCTCGTGACGACCATCTCGACGCCATTGGCGAAACGGCAGGGAATCGAAAAGTCGTGGGAGGCGTTGTAATGATCATCGACGGTTGCATGGCCGTCCTTGTAGTCGACAGGATGCACTGCGGCGGTGCCGTCAATTTCGACGGGGCCCATTCCCTCCTGGTCCTGCTGGAGGGCCCAGGTGGCGATGTCGACATGATGTGCGCCCCAGTCGGTAAATTTGCCGCCCGAATACTCATACCACCATCGAAATTGGTAGTGGCATCGTTTCTCGCGGTAATCGACGAGCGGAGCTTGACCGAGCCACATCTCCCAGTCGAGTTCCTTCGGAGCGTCCGCTAGGGGAAACGGTCCGCCCGTCGGGCTTCCATCAATGCCCACGGTCACTTTTTGAATGTCGCCGAGCAAGCCCTTCTGGACCATATTTACCGCACGCATGAAGAGGCGACGACTGCTTCGCTGTTGCGTGCCGACAAAGAATATCTGGTCGTCATGTTTTTTGCAGGCATCGCGGATGATCTTGTTCTCTTCGAGCGTGAGCGTAAGCGGTTTCTGACAAAAAACATGTTTCCCGGCCTGCAGCGCTTCGACTGCAATTTTTATGTGCCAATGGTCCGGTGTGACGATGCTTACCGTGTCGATGTCGTCCCGGTCGAGTACCTTGCGATAGTCTTTGTAGGCGTCGGCCTTGCCCTTGCCGATCCGGTCGTGGTGTTTGGCTTTTTCACTACGCCGTGAATCAACATCGCAGACGGCCACAATGTTTCCGAAATGGCCATGGTCGATCGCATCTCCCGACCCCATGCTCCCGGTTCCAATGCAACCGATATTCGGCCGATCGTTGGGAGAGTTGTTGGCAAAAACAGGCTCGCTCCAGCTGAAATAGGGTACCGAACTTGCAGCAAGTGCTGAGGCGGCGGCCGATTTTTTGAGAAAGTCACGGCGTGTGGCAGAAGGCTTTTTCGTCATCGTCGGAGTCCTGTTGTTCTAGTGGCCTGTTATTGTAGTTGTCGTGGAGTGGGAGGTGGGTGTCTTTGGAGGGGGTCTTTAGCGCCATCAGGCGGTTCTGACCTACTCACACCATAACCTAAGTGCGGTTCGCCTCACAAGCTTAGCCTTCGCTGCCGCGAGAAAACAGCCTGTTACCAGCTATCAGAACGAAACGGTGAAGCAGGAAGGCCTTCTGTATTATACAGGTTTGCCCCTTGCGGGTTCTGGCGAAAAGCGTACCGGACGGCGACCGGTTTTGGCACGCTGGGGCAGGAGAGGAGAACATCGTTGCCGTCGATCGTTGCATTCGCCGGTTGCCATTTTTTGTCCGCGCCGGCGATGAGGAAATCGCTTAGCTTCCCATCTTTTACTTCGCGGGTGGGAGCCAATCCCTTCTTTTTTCCGACCATGAGTCCATTGGGAGCATAGTCGAATAGAACGCGGGCTGTATTGCCCTCGATCTTCAGTTCGCGAAAGAGGGGGCCCGACGGAGTCACGTCTTGCTTGTGGATGTCGCGCAGGGCCCAGAGGGCCAGGCGTCGTCCGACATCCTGTTTGTTGCGGGGATGGATATCGGCGGGATTGCCGATGTCCGTAGTGACCGCCATTCCGGTATGTGGGACGCGGAGCGTTTTACGTTGGGCCTCACGAAGGGGTGCCCAACGCTCCTCGGGCTTGTTGCCCTCGCGGTAATTTGCGAGTTGTACAAAATAGAATGCGAGTTCTGGGTTTTGGAACGCCTTGCGCCAGCCGTTGATGAGGGCTCGCATCTTGTGGTAATAGCTTTCGCCCTCATCGCCGTTCGATTCTCCCTGATACCAGATTGCCCCGCGAAGGCTGTAGGGGGCCAGGCCGTGGACCATGGAATTGTAGATGGCGGTCGCACCGTCGAGGTCGTGCAGGCTCGGTGGCGTTGGCGGCGAGCCGGTCGGCTCATTGCGGTTTACTTTCTCGTGGGCCTTGGAGATCCACTGTGTGAGCCGGTCGAGATATTCCCGGTGATGTTCTTTGCCTTCCCGGGTGGAGAGGTCGAGCTTTTTGAGGCCATCGCTGTAATGCTTCAGTTCCGGGACAGATGCAAAGCCATCGACCGTCGTCCAGGGTTCGATCTTGGTGCCGCCCCAGTTCGAGCCGACCAGGCCGATGGGAACGTTGGTTTTTTGATAAAGATCCCGGCCAAAGAAATATCCGACCGCTGAGAAGCTGCGGGCCGTCGCCGGTTTGCACAGCTTCCATCTCCCGGTGGTGTTCGCCTGCGCTTCGCGGTGCATGGTGTGGCCGGTCACATCGAAGAGCCGGATTTCGGGATAATCGGCAGCAGCGATTTCCTTTTTTGCGTTAGCGCTGTTTTGCAGCCACCATTCCATATTGGATTGCCCGCTGCAAATCCAGACCTCGCCAATGAGGATGTCTGTGAGTTGAATCCGGTTTTTGCCCTCGATCGCCATGTTCTGCGGTTTGTTGCTCGCCTGCATGGCGGGCAGCGTGACTTGCCACCGCCGATCGGTGCCGGCAGTCGCCGTGCCCTTTTTCCCCGCAAAAGATACGGTTACCTTTTCGCCCGGATCGGCAGAGCCGAACACGCGGATTGGCTGCTGCTGCTGCAAAACCATGTGCGGCCCAAAAATGTTGGGCAGCTTGACCTCTCCACGAACGGGTGCCTGGCAGAGAAGCGGAAGGATTGACGCAACGAGCAGTGTGGAAAATAGTTTCATGTCCGGATGCTCCAGAAGGCAATGAGGTTTTTGATGTGGGGCGGGAAAGGGAATAGTATAGCCGCCCGGGTCGGTTCATTTCGAGTCCCGCCAAGCGGGATCGTGCGCCAATCTATCCGGGTAGGGCATCGCGCACGATTTTGCCCTCATCGAGCCTGAAGATACAGTCCGCAAGATGTTCGACATCAAACATTTGGTGCGTTACATGCAATGTCGTGACTCCCGTCTCCTCTTTCACATGGTTCAGAAGGGTGTGCATCTGTCTGCGGGTCGGTTCGTCGAGAGCGCTGAGGGGTTCATCGAGAAGTAGGATCTTCGGGTAAAACGACAGTGCCCTGCCAAGCGCGACGCGTTGTTTTTCACCGCCGCTGAGTCCGTGGATCGAGCGGGAAAGCAACGGTTCGATTTCCAGCATCCCTGCAAGGTGTTCAACCCGGTGGGCGATGTGGGATGGTGCCGCCTTGCGTATCTTGAGCGCGAATGCCAGATGTTCACGAACATTCATATGCTCAAAAAGAGCACCGTCCTGTGGTACATAGCCGATATGTCGTTCTGCCGGTGTGCACGCAGTCACATCGCGGTCGCCGAGAAAGATGCGGCCTGAAACAATCGTCTTGAGGCCGGCAACCGCTTCTAGGAGCGATGTTTTGCCCGAGCCGGTTCTGCCCATCAGAACCGCATAACTACCTGTCGGTACCGAGAGAGAGGCATTTTCCAAATGGAAGTCACCCGCTCGGATGGTAACACGATCGATTGTAATCAAGAACAATTCTCCAGACGCATTTCAAATCGATAGG
>MPMF02190562.1_pt1 | contig 14680 bp, 3 predicted proteins | sample 1617271 | NCBI WGS metagenome assembly MPMF02 (sample SAMN05944812, study PRJNA350692) | marine metagenome | biome: marine; feature: ODZ; material: water; isolation source: 120 m water sample prefiltered with 30 um filter, filtered on to 0.2 um... | place: Pacific Ocean | collected 2012-04-09... | reverse complement strand
TGTTTACTCGAAAACGCCATAAACATTTTATCATTCAGAGCAACCAGACCTCCAATCCGTCCACCCGTTCCACCACTGAAGTCACCCCAGGTGTAGGAAACACGTTTGGCAGTGTGATTGAAATAAAAGCCTGTTCCCGGATACGCATCGGAGAGCGCTAGTGGCATAAATTGCTCACCTGCGGTCGATAACCTCATGTCGATACTGTGACTGACCCCCCAGGCCCAGCCGCCTTCCAAAATTTCCCCATCGGTGCTGACAAAACGAACAGCATCCCCCTCGTGTCCACCGCGATGCACCGCGAAATAAGTGCCATAGACGTGCCCATTCCAGGCGACATTCCCCCAGTGAATATCACGACACCAGTTGTCAGCGAGTCGCTTCTGAAAAAGAGTTTCTTGATTTTTTAGGCGAATGAGATACATGCCCCCTTCCTGCAAGACCAAAACGGCCGAACCATCGTCATGCGCCACCAAATCTCTCAGGGAGCCCTTTTCAATGAGCATGTCTACGCCACAGCGGCGCGACTGATTGTCGATCGGTGTGATATGGATCGTCCCTTCGGTATCGGTCCAGCCGATCTTGGCTCCGCCATTGGGCTGAGGTGCTAGGATGACCGGTCGCAATAGTTTTCCATCCCAGAAGCTGGCGGGGTTGTCGTATCCGGTCCCTGGGTCGATCGTTGCATTAACCGCAACTTGGAAAACTTTCAAGCGGTTTTGTAGTGGCCCTATTTCGGCGGGGCCATGCCTGGAATCGATCGATATTGGCGATACCGGTATTTTGGTTTCAGGTTTTGGAGAGGACGTGGTCGGAACGTCGTTGACCGCCATGGCACGGGCAGCAAAGCTAGAAAAACAACAAGAAGTCAGCAACACGGTCAAAATCCATCTCATAGTGAAAGCTCCGTTTGTTTTTTTGTGTCGCAAACTCTCGCACGCTCACAGCGCAACGGCGAGCGAGGTTCGGCCAGAGTGGCAGGTGGGTGCTTTTGAATTTTTTCATAGACCGCATCCTTGAGCGGGACAAAGAAAAAAGACATCGCAGTGGTAGGGCAAAATGGCACGATAGGGACCAGCCGAATTTGACTCGGCCAGCACAGGCCACGACCCTATCAGCAAACGGGTCGCATTGAATAGCACCCCCGGAGGACTAAAAGAGTCACATCCAGCCATCGGCATGCTTTGTCTTGTGGCAGGGGATGCGGGTTTGAGTTGTAGAGCTGCGCATAAAAAACGACCCGTCCGATGGAGCACCGAACGGGCCGTGTCGCTCAATATTGTGACTCAATCGCCTTAGCGATTCAGATACGCCGAGCTATCAGCTTGCGGCGTGGGTGGCATCATGGTAGCACTGGCCGCTGCGCCACAAGTGGGCTCACAACCGCAGGCTGCTTCACAACCACAATTACAGGGAGTGCAGGTCGTGTAGCCACAAGGCTTACAAGCAGCACAAACTAGGTCATCCGGGCAGTGCTTGCAGGGGCAAAGGACACGCCGATACTTAACATGCGTGACGCACATTTTCGTCGTGCAGCAGCCGCAACCGGTTTTGCAACGCTTGACTCGCGTGTGGCAAACCTTTTTATAGTACTTCATCTTGGGGCAGCACTTCGAATCACAACCGCAAGTTGCTTCGCAACCGCAAGCAGGAGCGGCACCACAAGTGGCTTCACAGCCACAAGCAGGAGCAGCACCACAAGTCGGCTCACAACCGCAGGTATCACATGCGGTATCGCAACCACAGGCATTCATCCTGTGACCAAAACCAAAGCTTTGCGTACAAAGGGCGAACGTCAGAACGACCGACCCTAAAAGAATGTTCCATTTCATCGTTTCAATCTCCTTATCTAAAAACTGGTTCAACTCGCGAGCGACCTATTCGTGTCCTGCTTCACCTGCCTTGTTCAAGTAATTCAGCAATGTGACGCTAGCCCGTAAATCGGTGCCGGAAGACTCACGTTATCTGATCGAATACTCTTGCGACATGTTGCAGAATTCGACCGGTCCAGTACACACTTTCCAGCACCGCTTTGTCGGAACTACCCGCGCGTAAAGCGATGTTTCTCCTATCGGGCCATCTAGTTGCAAGATTATTGAAAAACAGAACAAGTTCAGGTGGTGCGAGTTTTCCGCATCCAGTCACATGTAACCAACATGCCTTTCGACGGGACTGGACGACCGGATCGTGCTGAAAATGCCGATAGGTCCTAGCGCGATGGGGATGCAGCGTTCTGCTTGAATCGAGTGCATGTGACATAAGGGCGAGATTGCATGTGACGGTTGTATGGTCTGTCGGGGACTAACTTGGCTTCTCTATCATTTGTGGTAGGCGTCATGGTTTTGCCATCGGATCGCTTTGCAGATCAGATTCGTGGGCATTGGGAGTTTTCGATCGTGATATAGCAGGCTATGAGAAGATGCTCACTCAAATCGAATTAACCGAGAAATGGAGGCCTGATTAGATCCTTCCCGGAACGCAAAAAATTTGATAATCCCGACAAAAAGCGGCATTATTCGGCCTCTCCCGGCCTCGGTGGGGCGGCGCCGGCTCGTTGAAAAATCGTGCTCAGACAACTAGAATACGGGCTTTTGTAGACTGCGGCTCCTGTCGCCTGCGAGCAAAGTGAGAAAGAGCTCCCCCTCGTAGACTCTGCATCAGAAAATCAATGCGTTCGGCTGATAATCTTTGCGCTAAATTACCACCGTCTGACGGACTGGTCTATCTGCCAGCGAAACCTTGCCGGATTTAATGACTCCGACGGCGAGACTTACTCAAAAACACTACTACATATCGACTTGCGTTATTGAGATTTTCATTTTCTGCTGAATAATTTACAGCGATGCCATGATGCGCAGCGGGAATGCTTTTGCGCCTTTGGTATCTGTTCAAATCGTCCCATTGGTGCAAACCGTGATTTTGAACTCAGGCCATGATGAAGCTTGGCAGGAGTTCAGCATGGTTTGGAGCATACTGCAAGCGGATTGAACGGATGCATGGAAATAGTGAGACAGTCGTGACACCTAGGAGTTTGGAACAAGTTGAATCTTGACGGACTATTTGCCCCGTTCGATCCACCAACGACGAACCTCGTCGACCGCCTGCGCTACTGGTCTGAGCAGCGGGGGCCGGAAGTTGGTTTCTACTTTACAAGCGATGGTGACGACGAGATCAAGATTACGTACGCAGAATTGGATATGCGTGCTCGAGCCATTGCTGCGCACTTGACCGAGTTGGGGATGTCGGGTGAGCGAGCGCTGCTTCTCTATCCCCCGGGTCTCGATTTTGTGGCTGCTTTTTTTGGCTGCCTCTATGCCGGGATGGTTGCCGTGCCTGCATATCCTCCGCGTCGTAACCGGAATATGGGGCGCATCCAGGCGATCAGTGATGATGCGGGTGGAAAAATTGTCCTCTCAGTCAGCGAGGTTACAGATCGCGCCCAAGGATTGCTCGATGAAGCACCTCATCTAAAAGATTTGATTTGGTTGGCAACCGATGAAGTTCCTGACCGGCTTTCTTCCAATTGGAAAGAGCGGAGAGTGAAGGAAGATGAACTGGCTGTTCTCCAATACACATCCGGTTCGACAGGCATGCCGAAAGGCGTAATGCTCTCCCATGGCAATCTGATGCATAACTGTGCGCTGATTACCCATGGTTTTGATACGACGCGCGATGGATCGGCTGTGACTTGGTTGCCCACCTATCACGACATGGGCTTGGTAGGTGGTGTTTTACAACCGCTATTCATCGGACGTCCGAATGTACTCATGCCTCCCATGGCTTTTTTGCAGAAGCCGGTTCGCTGGTTGAGGGCGATATCGAAATATCGTGTCACGATTGCGGGCGGGCCGAACTTCGCCTATGCCCTCTGCAACGAAAAGATAACTCCGGAACAATGTGAAGGCCTGGACCTGAGTCAATGGAGCGTTGCCTTTAACGGTGCCGAGCCAATCCGGGCAGAAACACTCGAGGAATTTTCTCGAAAATTCGCACCGTATGGATTTCGTGCGGAGACCCACTATCCCTGTTATGGGCTCGCTGAAACGACACTGATTGTCACAGGATCAGTAAAAAATGCGATTCCTGTTGTTCGCTCCTTTGACTCTGAGCAACTGGAAAAACATATCGTTGCCGAAGTAGCTGAGGATGCCGCCACGGCACGTTGCCTTGTCGGCTGTGGGCGGCTTTTTCCAAACACGGAGGTATTGATTGTCGATCCTGAGTCTCACGAGAAGTTGCCGGAAGGCCGGGTCGGAGAAATTTGGGTTGCCGGTCCGTGTGTCGGGGTTGGTTATTGGAACAAACCCGAAGAAACAGATCAGGTATTTCATGCTCGCTTGGTTGATGGTGATCGTGATTATTTGCGAACGGGTGACTTGGGATTTTGTCAGGACAACCAGTTGTTCGTCACCGGTCGCTGTAAGGATCTGATCATTGTAAGAGGTCGCAATCTCTATCCGCAGGATATTGAAAAAACGGTGGCCCAGTCCCATGCCTGCCTTCAGGTGGGTGCTGGTGCCGCTTTTTCTGTCGAAGTAGACAACGATGAGAGACTTATCATTGCTCAAGAGATCGAGCGACAGCACCGTCGCATTGAACACGATGCGGTCTTTGACGCGATTCGTCATGCTGTCTTGCAGGAGTACGATGTTCCGGTACACACTATGTTGCTGCTAAAAGCTGGGCAGTTGCCAAAAACATCAAGTGGAAAAATTCAACGGAATGCATGTCGCCATCAGTTTGAGGCGAATACACTCGAGGTATCCGGCCGTTGGTCCATCGGAAGCGATGTATCGATGGCGAGAACACTGCCGCCGGCACATGTGCAACCAGCATTGGCGGCCTCGTCGGTTGCCCGCACTATCCAGAGTTGGCTCGTTGACCGCGTTGCACGACAGATGCGAAGGAATCCGCAGGAGGTCGATGTTCACGCATCCTTCGACCGTTTTGGGATCGACTCGTTGGGACTGGTAAGCATTTCGGGTGAATTGGAAGATTGGCTCGGTCATCCGGTGTCGCCGACGTTGCTTTACAGCTACCCGACCATTGCGACACTTGCTGGACATCTCGGGTCTCGAGGACAGAGTATCGATTCACCTCGAGGGGTGTCCCGGCGAAGTCGAGGTGAACCGATTGCGATCATCGGTGTAGGTTGTCGTTTCCCGGGTGCGGACACAATAGAATCGTTTTGGCAATTATTGAAAAATGGGTTTGACGCGATCGGAGAAATTCCGAAAGACCGCTGGGATGTTGATCGCTACTACGACCCTGATCCGGCTGCCAGTGGGAAAATGTATACCCGCCGTGGCGGTTTTTTGCGGCAGGTGGATCAGTTTGATCCACAGTTTTTCAGTATTGCTCCGCGTGAAGCGGTGGGTATCGATCCCCAGCAACGATTGTTGTTGGAAATCGCCTGGGAAACTCTCGAGGATGCCGGACAAGCACCCCATCAACTCGAAAAGGAACGTACGGGGGTATTTGTGGGGATCAGCACATGTGATTATGCGCGTGTCAGTTCCCGCAGTGATAATATGAAGGGTATCGATACCTACACGGCAACGGGAACCTCCTGCAGCATTGCGGCTGGGCGATTGGCATACTTTCTCGGACTCAGCGGACCCTGCCTCGCGATCGATACCGCCTGTTCGTCTTCCTTGGTCGCGGTACATCTGGCAGTAGAAAGTCTTCGCAAGGGCGAATGCAGCTCGGCGTTGGCTGGTGGCGTAAATCTGATGCTCGACCCCTCCACAATGATTGCCCTTTCGGAAGTCAGGGCGCTGTCGCCAGATGGACGTTGTAAGACATTCGATCAGAGTGCCGATGGATACGTGCGTGGCGAAGGTTGTGGAATGGTGCTGCTCAAGCGGCTTTCAGATGCCGCTAAAGATGGGAATCAGATTTTGGGGCTGATCCGCGGATCTGCTGTGAATCATGATGGGCATAGTAACGGGCTCACAGCCCCCCATGGACCTTCACAGGAAGCACTCATTCGCGAAGCGGTGGCCGACGCGGGCATCAAACCATCCGACGTCGATTATGTGGAAGCTCATGGAACAGGAACCTCTCTTGGTGACCCTATTGAAATGCAAGCTCTCGCCAATGTACTCGGCGAAGGGCGTAATACGAGACATCCTTTGACAGTTGGTTCTGTAAAGACAAATATTGGACACTTGGAATCGGCGGCAGGAATCGCAGGTCTGATTAAGGTGGTTCTGGCACTGCGGAAAGGCGAACTTCCTCCTCACCTTAATCTGGAACAACCAAATTCGTACATTCCCTGGGATGACATCCCAGTGGTAGTCCCGACCCGACTGCGGGGCTGGCCTTCCCGTCGTGGCCGTCGGATTGCGGGTGTTAGCTCCTTTGGCTTTAGTGGTACCAATGCACACCTCGTACTTGAACAGGCTCCAGATCCCCCCGAAGTCCGTCCGGAAACGGACCGCTCCAAACACCTGCTGGTGCTCTCCGCCAAAAGCGAACAGTCGCTTAAGGAACTAGCGGGAAGATATCATGATGCAATGGACAAGGGCTTGCAATTCCCAAATATTTGCTATACCGCAGCCACTGGCCGCGCACATTTTTCCCATCGTCTTGCCTTGGCCGCGGATGGGATTGATCAGGCAAAGCAGCTGTTGGCGGCAGGTCGTGATGGGCAACGATCGACAGGGCTTAAGCGGGGTCGTACAGAGAGTCAGCAACCGACCAAAATTGCTTTTCTTTTTACCGGTCAGGGTTCCCAATACGTTGGGATGGGGCAAGAGCTTTATCAGACACAGCCGACATTTCGTCGGATACTTGATCGTTGCAACCAGATTTTAAACGAATATTTAGATATTCCATTGCTTGAGGTTCTGTACCCGAAAGATGGTGCAGACTCTCCGCTTGACGAAACAGCTTACACCCAACCGGCCCTGTTTGCGATTGAGTACGCTCTTTATGAGTTGTGGAAGAGTTGGGGAATTGAACCGCAGTTGGTCGTGGGGCATAGCGTCGGGGAGTATATCGCTGCCTGTGTTGCCGGGGTGTTCAGCCTGGAAGATGGCCTGAAACTGATTGCGACACGCGGTCGCCTCATGCAACAGCTTCCGAATACGGGACAGATGGTCGCCATCATGGCCAACGAGTCGCGGGTGGCCCATGCGATTGAACACAGTGGTCGCAGCGACATTTCTATTGCGGCAGTCAACGATCCTAACCAAACCGTGGTCTCAGGAACCGATGATGCCATCGATGTTGTGGTCAGTTCTCTGCAGGCTGACGAGGTGCGTGCAAAGCGGCTTATTGTTTCTCACGCTTTTCATTCAGAACTGATGGAACCGATGCTGGATGACTTTGAGAAAGTTTGTGAGGAAGTTCGCTTTGCGGAGCCGACCATTCCGATTGTCTCCAACGTCTATGGCCGTGTGGTGTCGACGGAAATTGCTGCGGCAGATTATTGGCGAACCCATATTCGTGAAACGGTCCGATTTGCGGACGGCGTTCGGCAACTGGAAAACCAGCATGTAAATGTCTTTCTTGAAATTGGACCCAAGCCGATCCTCACCGCTTCGGGGCGAAGATGTGCCAGTGGGGACGGGTATATCTGGGTCCCCAGTTTGCGGGAGAGTCGTGACAACTGGTCTCAGATACTCCAGAGCCTAGCGGATCTCTATGTGCATGGCGTGGAAATTGATTGGGCGGGCTTTGACCATGATTATCCACGGCGGAAGATATCTCTGCCCCATTATGCTTTCCAGAGGAAACGCTATTGGGTCGATGAAGTTACTCCCGACCCCCACGCCGCTGAAAGCCCGCAAGCATCGGAGCAAGAAATCCCTGCCAACCAGCAGGTAAACCAGCAGGTAGAGAGCCTCGAGGATGCTTTCTATGAAATACAGTGGCAACCGAAATCACGGCTCGACCAGTGTTTGCCTTGCATGCCTGCAGACTTTATTCCGCAGCCTGTGGTTCTCGGTCGCCGGGTGCAGGCTGAAGTGGATCGCCTGAATCAACAGTTTGCGCTTCCGAGGTATCAGGATTTTTACCGGGAACTCGACCGACTCAGCAGTGCCTATGTCCGCTCTGCACTGAGCCAGCTTGGTTGGAGCCTCACCTCCGGTGAGGAAATCAGTGAAGTGGATCTGAGTGCAAATCTTGGTGTCATCGAGCCACACCGACGTTTGTTTAACCGCTTACTGGAAATACTAGCCGAAGATGGACTTCTGGAGTCTTCCGCGAATGGTTGGATTGTGGCTGATAAAGTCCCCTTGGAGTCAGATCCCAAAAAGATGCAATCGCTGCTTGCTGACCGCTTTACCGAATGCAGTGCGGAGTTGACGTTGCTCCGTGGGTGTGGAGAACATCTGGCCGAAGTGCTTCGTGGAAAAACCGATCCACTGCAACTGCTTTTTCCCGGTGGCTCCTCAGAACTTGTCGAGTCGCTTTATCAAGAATCCCCTTTTGCTCGGACGCTCAATGCTCTGGTTGAAGAGACAGTCGCGCAGGCGATTGCAGACTTGGATGCCGATCGGCCACTCAAAATTCTGGAGATTGGTGCGGGTACCGGTGGCACCTCATCACAAATCATTCCACGGTTACCAGCGGATCGGACAGAATATGTTTTCACAGACGTATCTGAACTTTTTACTCGCAAGGCGCAGCAGAAATTTAGTGGTTATCCCTTTGTTCGTTATGGCACATTGGATATTGAACAGGATCCTGCCAGCCAAGGTTTTGCGAAAGGACAATTTGATGTGGTCCTGGCAGCCAATGTGGTTCATGCAACACAAGATCTAAGCGTGACCATGGGTAACATTCGTGATCTGCTCAAGCCTCATGGAATGGTTGTGCTGCTTGAGGGTGCCTGCACACAAAGATGGTTGGATCTGATTTTCGGAATGACCGAAGGCTGGTGGCGATTTACCGATACCGACCTGCGGCCACACAATCCACTCATTTCTCCGCGACAGTGGACGCATTTGCTTGAAAATGGTGGATATGAGCAGGCAATCGCCATGCCCGCAGAGAATTCTGATCCACAATATTCGGAGACCCAAAATGTGATCGCTCCCCATGTGGTTGTGGTCGCTCGCAATAGTGATTCGGGACTTGTACAAATCGGCAAAAAGAAATCGCATTGTCAACAGGCTGGAACCTGGATTGTACTGGCCGATGGCGATGGGGTGGCTGATGCTTTGCTGGCTCGCTTGCAGGTGGCGAACTACGCAGTGGTCTCGGTCGATAGTGGTGGCGAATACGAATGCATCAGCGAAACAGAATTTAGGATAGATCCGTCAAACAGTGAGCAATTCCAACAGATGCTCTCTGAAGTTGGGCGGAGTGATCTGCCAGTCTGTTGCGGTATCTTGCACCTTTGGAGTCTCAATGCCAGCGACAATGACCACCTTGATATGGATGGTATCGGGAAGGCCCGTGCATTAGGCCTTGAGAGCCTGGTCTATCTGATTCAGCATGGGCAGCAGTTGGCGCAATCGACACCACCAAAGATCTACTTGGCGACACGAGGTGCCCAGCCCGTTGGGCAGCAACGAGATATTCCAGGACTCATTCAGGCACCTCTGTGGGGAATGGGGCGCGTCGTTGCTGAGGAATTGCCCGTAATGTGGGGTGGGTTGATTGACCTTGATCCATTGGAGACAGCTGCCGCATCTGCCGATCGGTTGTTCGACGAAATCTCAGAACCCGATCACGAGCGTCAGGTTGCCTATCGTGTTGGACAACGCTACGCAGCACGGCTTGTTTCCAAGCCCGTACGGGCGGCCGATGCAGTCAGTTTGCGGTGGCGACCGGATGCAAGCTATTTGATTACCGGTGGTCTGGGAGATCTCGGTCTGCAAGTAGCCCGCTGGATGGTGCGTCAGGGAGCCCGTCAGATTATTTTAGTTGGCCGGAGTGAAATGCCGCCTCGCGCACATTGGAGCGTTGTTGATGAAGAAAATCCACGGCTTGCTGGCCAGGTTGAGGCAATTCGTGAAATGGAACAAAACGGAGCTCGCATTTTGTTGGCTTCTGCTGATGTTAGCAAGCCATTGGCGATTGAAAATGTGCTGTCCAGTGCTGAGGGAGAAGGATGGCCACCGGTGCGGGGAGTTGTGCATGCCGCGGGCGTTGTTGATGCCCAGCAACTGATGGATTTAGACATTTCAAAACTACAAGAGGCGCTGGAGCCGAAGGTAAGTGGGACCTGGTTTTTGCATAAAGCATTTGAAGGTGCTCCGCTCGATTTCTTCGTCAATTTTTCTTCCGCGGCTTCTCTGCTGGGTTCACCTTTGTTAGCCAGTTATGCGGCGGCAAACGCATTTCTTGACGCCATTACACATCATCGTCGCGCGACGAAACAGGTGGCACTGACGGTGAACTGGGGTTTTTGGGATGAGGTCGGTATGGTCGCCCGCAGCCAGCGAGAAATGGGTCGTGGCTTTGCACCGCAAGGCATGTTTTCCTTTTCTCCGCAACAAGGATTAGCAGCACTTGAACAACTTCTTAAGGAAGGTGCAACACAGACGGCAGTCATCCCTGCAGACTGGCCTCAGTGGTGGCAATTCCATCCCCGAGCTGCTCAATCTTCCCTGTTTGCTGATTTGGTGCAGATGGAGATGGGTATCGGGCGAGACGAGACCATCGCGGAACCCATAATGGAATCCACGATATCACGCCAGATCATTCGTGATGCGAGTGAAGCTGAGCGGCCGAAACTTATAGAAGAATTTTTGGCCGATCAACTATCGCGAGTGCTGCGGATGTCTCCGGACGAACTGGATATCCATCAACCACTGAATAATTTGGGAATTGATTCGCTCATGGCGGTGGAATTACGCAACCATGTGCAGGCCAGCCTGGGCGTTGTCATTCCTGTTGCTCAATTGCTGCAGGACCCAAATGTTGTTCAGTTGGCTCAATGTATTTTGGAACAGTTGGACGAAACGACAGCAGAAGAAATAGACGTGCCTGTTGGTGTTGGAGGGAAAACAGTCGATGCGTCTTCGGCAGAGTCCAACCTATCTGTTGATAAAACTTTAGAAAGACTTGACGAGATGTCCGATTCAGAGGTTGAAGCGATGCTAAGCCAAATGTTGGATGGTCAAGAGGAGCAACTATGAGTGAAGCTGTGAGTGCAAATGACAAACAGTCTCCACAGCAAAAGCGTGCATTGCTTGAAAAATTGCTGAAGGAAAAGGCTCGCAAGGAAACCCAATCCGGTGCGCTTTCCTATGGCCAGCGGGCACTCTGGTTCATGTACCAGATCGACCGTAACAGTTCGGCCTACAACATCATGTATGCGGCGCATGTGCGCGCAGATGTTGATGTTGTGGCCTTGACTCGTGCATTTCAGGCTTCTGCCGAACGGCATGCTGCTCTGCGGACAACCTTCAAGGCAGTCCATGGGCTACCGGTGCAGACAGTGCATCCTCGCCTTGAGATCGTCCTGGAAAGAGAAGATGCACGCGATTTAAATTGGGATCAAGTCAATCAGAGAATGCAAGCCGAAGCAGATAAGCCTTTTATTTTGGAACAAGCTCCAGTGTTCCGGTTGCGCCTTCTGGAGCGTCGTGGAAATACACATGTCCTCCTCTTTACTTCTGCGCATATTGTGAGCGATTTTTGGTCGTTCGACTTGCTGTTCGACGAATTGGAGGTGCTGTATCGGTCCGAGACCACCGGTGAGGATGCGGCGCTTGCGCCTCTGAAATACGAATATACAAATTTTGTCCAGTGGCAGGAGAAGATGCTCCAAGGGCCACAAGGAGAACAGCATTGGGAATATTGGCGAAATCAACTTGATGGTAATCTGACGAATTTAGATATTCCGACAGATCGTCCCCGTCCAGCCGTGCAGAGTTATGCGGGAAAGAGCCATCAGTTCCAACTTCCGCCCGCACTGGCCAAAGACCTTTTTGCACTCACGAGGCGTGAGGGTGCAACCCCGTTTATGACACTTCTAGCCGCCTATCAGTTGCTTCTGTATCGCTACAGTGGCCAGGAGGATATTCTGGTCGGTTCTCCGACAGCGGGGCGTAGTCGAGCAGAATTTGAGGGGATATTTGGCTATTTTCTGAATCCGATTGTGTTGCGAGGCAAGCTGTCCCCGGAAATGAATTTTCGTGAATTGCTTGCACAGGTACGCCAGACAGTACTCGATGGGCTGACGCATCAGGATTTTCCGTTTCCGATGCTGTTGGAAAGATTGCAACCACCACGCGATGCGAGCCGCTCGCCAATATTTCAAGCATCCTTTGCCTGGGATAAACCGCGCAAGATTTTTAATCATAAAATTGGCGAGGACGAATTTCAAACTCCCCAAGATAGTGCCACTCTCGGTTTGATGCCATTTGCTCTGGGACAGCAAGGTGCCGCATTCGATTTAACTCTCATGATGCTCAGCATGGGAGACTCTTTGTCTGCAGCGTTACAATACAATTCAGATTTATTCGATGAATCGACAATCGCTCGTATGGTGGGACATTTCCAAATGCTCCTGCAAAGCATTGTTGCTGATCCGGAATGTAATTTAGTCGACTTACCAATGCTGACTGCGGTCGAAGAGACGGCATTGTTGACAAATTGGAATCATACCAATGCAGATTATCCGCGCGACGCTTGTCTGCATCAGCTTTTTGAACAATGTGTCGACTTGAGCCCGGATGCCCCTGCGGTCCGATTTGGCGATACCGAGTTGACCTATGCTGCATTGAACGGGCGGGCAAATCAGCTTAGTCATTTTCTGATTGCCCGAGGCATAGGTGCAAATTCGTTGGTTGGTCTCTATCTGGAGCCAACGATCGAGACCCTGGTTGCCATTTTAGCGGTGCACAAAGCAGCAGGAGCCTATGTTCCCCTCGCTCCAGGAACCCCTTCCGAGCGTCTGGCCTACATGCTTGCAGAAAGTGGTACGCCGCTTGTGATTACTCAGGATTCACTCCTGGAGTCACTTCCTGAGGGTGCCGAGCAGGTCGTCTGTCTGGACCGCGACCAACAGATCATTGCATCGGAAAGCATCGAAAATCCGAATCTGCAGACGAACTCGGATCATCTGGCCTACGTGATTTTCACCTCGGGCTCCACAGGCAAGCCTAAAGGAGTGCAAATCGAACATCGGCCAGTGATCAATTTTCTCAATGCGATGCGCAAATGCCCCGGGATGACATCCCGGGATACCTTGTTGGCGGTGACCACGATGTCTTTCGACATATCGGTCCTCGAGTTTTATTTGCCTCTTACGACTGGTGCCCGTGTTGTCATTGTGGATCGCGAAACATCTGCCGATGGAATCCAATTGGCGAGAGCGATTCACCAAGAGGCCATTACGATTATGCAGGCCACTCCCGCTACCTGGAGATTGCTGGTCGAAGCCGATTGGCAGGGCAGCAGTCAGTTAAAGATTCTCTGTGGTGGCGAAGCGATGCCTCGCGATCTGGCGGAGCAGTTACTCAAGCGATGCGACAGCCTTTGGAATATGTTTGGGCCAACAGAGACGACCATCTGGTCATCGGTGTATCGAGTATGTTCGGACGAAGGTTCTGTCTCGATTGGTAAACCGATCGACAATACACAAATGTATATTCTCGATGAACGGTTACGACCGGTCCCAGTGGGTGTGCCGGGACATCTGCATATTGGTGGTGATGGCCTTGCCCGAGGTTATCTCAATCGTCCGGAACTGACCGCCGAGAAGTTTATTGCGGACCCTTTCAATTCCGATACGAAGAATCGTATTTACCGGACAGGTGATTTGGCGAGATACCGTGCCGATGGGAATATTGAGTTTTTGGGACGGTTGGATTTCCAGGTTAAGGTCCGCGGGCATCGCATTGAATTGGGAGAAATCGAGGCAGTACTCAATGAACATCCTCAAATTCGTCAATCGGTCGTGATGGCCCGGCAAGCAGGCGGCAAAATCGACGACAAACAACTCGTTGCGTATGTCATTGCCGATGCGGAATCGCCAAATGTCAGTGACCTCCGTGACTTTCTCAAGCAAACATTACCTGACTACATGTTGCCTGCGGTATTCATGACATTGGATCATTTTCCCCTCAACCCCGCAGGTAAGGTCGATCGCAAGGCGCTGCCCGAACCAGAATCAATCCGTCCGACTTTGCGGGTGGAGTTTGTGGAACCCCGGAACGAAGCGGAAACAAAAATGGTATCTATCTGGTCCGAAGCGCTCTCCCTGGATAAGGTCGGAATCCATGACAATTTCTTTGAACTTGGCGGCGCATCGATTCAAAGTCTTGAAATCTCGGGCCTCGCGGCTGACGAAGGGCTTGATATTACCCCGGCAATGCTTTTTCAATATCCGACCGTTGCCGAACTGGCGGCTGTAGCAGGTCTGCTGGAACCGGTCGCAGATCCACCAATTGCTCCAGCCGAAACCCAATCGGAGGAAAAAGCAGCAGATGATCCGAAAGAAAAGACCCACCCCGCAGGCCGTATTGTCTCTGAAAGACCAGTTCGGACGGCGAATACCCTAATCGAAGGATTGGGGGTCTATCTGCCGCCGAAGGAAGTGACCACCAAAGAATTGATCAAGGGCTGCAAGAAAAAGATGTGGTTCCCGCTTGAATATATGACGGGCATCAAATCGCGGCGCATGGCAGGAGAAGATGAGTTTTCAATTGATCTGGCTACCAAAGCGGTTCAGGAATGTTTTACAAATTCCCGCTATTCTCCTGAGCACATT
>MPMF02047226.1_pt1 | contig 14693 bp, 15 predicted proteins | sample 1617271 | NCBI WGS metagenome assembly MPMF02 (sample SAMN05944812, study PRJNA350692) | marine metagenome | biome: marine; feature: ODZ; material: water; isolation source: 120 m water sample prefiltered with 30 um filter, filtered on to 0.2 um... | place: Pacific Ocean | collected 2012-04-09... | reverse complement strand
TGCACCCAGACGTGGGGATTGACGACAGCTGAATCGTCCGGTACCCATCGCGGCGAACATGGCAGCCGGGCTCTCCACCGCCCATAGACGGCGCCTACCGTGTCGCCGTGTTCGACCTCACCGACCGAACCGCCCTCGTGACCGGCGCCGGACAGAACATCGGTTCCGGCATAGCCAGGGCCCTCGCAGCACAGGGGGCGATCGTGCACGTCAACGACATCGTCGCCGAGCGTGCCGAAGCGGTCGCCGGGTCGATCCGCTCTGCAGGGGGCCGGGCCGAGGCCGTGCCGTTCGACGTGACCGGCATCGACGCCGTCGCCGCAGCCGTCGATGCCATCGGAGCCGTCGACGTGCTCGTCAACAACGCCGGGAACGGCGGCGCCGGCGGCATGACGCTCACTCCCTTCCACGACCTGTCGCCCGACGCCTGGAGCGGCATCATCGACGTGAACCTCTACGGAGTCCTCAACTGCTGCCACGCCGTGCTGGGTGGAATGGTGGAGCGGGGGTGGGGACGCATCGTCACCATCTCGTCGCTCGCCGGCACCATGGGCACCCGGGTCGGCGTCACCCCCTATTCCGCCGGAAAGGGTGGCGCCATGGCTTTCGTGCGCTCTCTCGCCCTCGAGAACTCCCGGAACGGGATCACCGCCAACTCCATCGCACTCGGCCTCATGGGTACCGGGACTCCAACCTCGTTGGGCGACATCGCCCGTTCGATCCCCGCCGGCCGACTCGGCACCCCGGAGGATGTCGGCGCACTGTGCGTCTACCTGTCCTCCGACGAGGCATCGTGGGTCACGGCACAGACCATCCACCTCGACGGGGGTACATCGCCGACCTGAACCCATGCGGGACGACCGCCCGCCGCAACCGACTCGCCACCACGCCCCGCAATGGACCAACATGTGGGCCGATCCGACCGAAAGCGCCACCGTGCTGACCTCGTTCGACGACTACCTCATCCACCAGACGCCGCGACCCGTGGCGATCCCGGCCACGTCGGACCGCAACGCCTACGACCGCTTCTGGTTCAACGGCTATACCGACGACGGTGGCCTGTACCTCGGCATCGGCGCCGCCCGGTACCCGAATCTGGGCATCCAGGACTGCGGCCTGACCGTCGTCCACGACGGCGTCCAGCACGCCTTCCACGCCTCGCGTCGAATGCCCGACGACCCGTCCGACATGACGATCGGCCCGTTCCGGATCGAGATCCTCGAGCCCATGAAGCGACTCCGGGTGGTACTTGAGGACAACGAGACCGGCATCGGCGCCGAGCTGACCTGGACACCGCGCACGGCCTCGTTCGCCGAGGACTACCAGTTGCTCGACCGGGGAATGATCAACAGCCACATGGAGGCCACCCGGTTCAACCAGTTCGGCCGCTGGACCGGCGAAATCCGCCTGCCCGGCACCACCGTCGCCGTCGACCGTGTATGGGGGACCAAGGACCGGTCGTGGGGCGTACGCCCTGTCGGCGACCCGGCCCCGCCCGGTGCCCCCCGCCAGCACAAGGGCCTCAAGTTCTTCTGGGCGCCCCTCCACTGGGACGACCACGTCACGCACATGGGCGTGTTCGAGGACGCCGACGGGCACCAGATGCACTGGGACGGGTTCATCCTCCCCGCCTACGGTGACCCTGACGACATCCCCGGGATCGAGGACCCGGGAATCGAGCGCCTGCTTCGGGTGCAACACGATCTGGCGTTCGTGTCGGGCACCCGGCGCATCTCCGGCGGCCGGATCACCCTCGACAGGGTCGACCGCGACCCGCTGGTCATCGACCTCGAACCGCTGGTGACCGCCCGCATGAAGGGCATGGGCTACGGGCACTCCACCTGGGGCCACGGCCACTGGAAGGGCGAACTGGCCATGGAGGGCGAGTCGTGGCGCCTCGACGAGGTCGACGAGATGTCGCCGGAGAGCCTCCACGTCCAGTCCGTGGTCCGAGCCACCTGTGGCGACCGCACCGGCATCGGCGTCCTCGAACAGATCGTGGTCGGCCCCTACCCGCGGTACGGCTTCACCGAGTTCCTCGACCCGGCAAGGTAGGCCTTCGGACGGACCGGCCGGACCCGCACAGTTCGCCGACCGCCCTCACCGGTCGCTCCCCTCGTCGAGCAGGAGGCGGAGGCAGTCGGAAACGCCGCCGGCAAGGTACGTGTCGGTGCCCGGCGGCATCACACCCCGTTCCTCGAGCCGGTTGATCACCCGCACCACGATGGCGCAGTAGCGGGCGGCAGCAAACGCCTCGTGCCACCAGGTGTCCCCGACCGGGTAGCCCAGTGCCTCCTCGTAGGCCACCACGAGTTCGCCCCGTGCGGGCTCACCATCGAGCCGTGGGTTGCCGCAGGCCTCGTGGATCCAGCGATCGAACATCAGGAACCAGCCGAGGTCGAACTCGGCCGGGGCGATCGTGGCGCCCTCGAAGTCCGTGAGGCACGTCGGCGTGGCCCCGTCCCAGAAGACGTTCCCCAGCCGACAGTCGCCCCAGCAGAGTGCCGGCTCGCCACCGTCCGGGGTCCCGGCATCGAGGCGCCGCCAGGCCTCCTCCAGGATCGGATGGGCACGACCACGCAGTTCCTGCGTTGCGAAGTCCTGCCAGAGGCCGAGTTGGCGACGGTGGCCGGGTTCGGTGCCGCCGGGGACCAGGAAGCCCAGGCCCGCCGCCCGCCAGTCGATCCGGTTGACGGCGGCGATCGTCCTGACAGCGGCGAGGTTCATGTCGCGTCGGACCTGCGGTGGGCACTCCACGTAGAACCCCTCGGCCGTGTATGCCGGCATCTCCCGGGGGACGTCGCCGTCGACGAAGCCGGTCACGAAGAACGGTGCGCCGATTACCGCCGGGTCGGACTCGTAGCCGACCGGCGGGGCCACGGGCAGCGAGGTGTAGCTCCGGATCGCCTCCATGACCCGCCACTGCAACTCGACCTCGATGTCGATGCCCGGCGCCTGCGTCGGGTACACGGCCGCCTCGGGGGGCTCACGCCGGAGCACGAAGCATTCGGCACGCTCGGACCCATCGCTTGTGACGACCGCCTGCAGGATCGTCGTCTCACCGGAGTAGCCGCCATCCGGCGAGGTGGCCTCGTCGATCCGTACCCGCGAGGCATCCGGCAACCGACCCCCCAACCATCCACCGAGTGCACGCAGGTCCACGTCGGGGTCGTCGTCCACTCAGTCCCCCGAAGCCACCTTCGACGGCCGGAAGAAGACCAACATCTGGAGGACGCCGACACCGACTCCCAGCAGGAGGGCGATCCAGAAGCCCGTCCAGCCGTCGAGGTCGCCGGCGATCCCGAATGCCTCGTCCAGCGACCAGGCGCCCGGGCCCAGGGTGGCCGACACCAGCGCCATGACGGCGAGGATGAACACGTACTCGTAGCCCTCCTTGATGATGAAGAAGCCGTTGGCCCGGTGGGTGGTCCAGAAGGCGACGACCATCACGCCGATGACGCCGGCTGCTGCCAGCGGGTTGAGGAACCCGAGCGCCAGCAGGACCCCGGCGCCCAGTTCGGAACTCGCCGCAAGGATCGCGTTGAGACGACCCGGCCGCATCCCGATGCTGTCGAACCAGCGGCCGGTGCCGGGGATCCGTCCACCACCGAAGAACTTGTTCCAGCCATGGGCGGCGAGGGTGAGGCCCGCCACCGCACGCAGTACCAGCAGGATCAGGTCGATGTCGGTCGTGGACTCCATGGCAGGCCCTCCGGCAGGTTCGGCGCTCGTCGGCGGGTGACCCTACTGCGGACCCGAATACGATCTCCCACCGTGTCCTTGATCAAGGTTGTCCTCGCCGTCATCGTGGCCATGGTCCTCGTCCGGGCCGGGCTCGCTCTGCTGCGCGCCCTTGCCACGCCGGTCCCCGAGCCACCGCCCCCCGGGGATCTCCGCAAGGTGAAGTTGCAGTACCGGTGCAGCCTCTGCGGCACCGAGGTGCGGATGACCGTTGCCACCGAGGAGCACCCGGACCCACCCCGCCACTGCATGGAGGAGATGGAGATCGTCGTCACCGAGGAGTAGGCCACCGGGGGTGAGGGCCCCCTTCGGCCCGTTCCCACCTGTAGGCACCCATCCACAGGCTGTGGATCACCCTGTGGGAAATGACACGTGTGTTATTCCCGACAGGTTCCGGGAATCTCCGGCGATTCTGCGGGCTAGCCGGTCGGGGTCGGGAGCGGCTAGTGGAGCCGTGTCGCTGTGAGGATGCCGCCGAGGATGCTTCCGAGGCCGACCATCAGGTAGAGGTTCTTCATCCCGCCCGGCATCCAGCCCACGTAGTTGAAGAAGATGATCACGATGCCGAGCGCCAGCAGGCCGAACATCAGCACGGGCACCCATGTCGGCGAGGTCTTCGAGGCGGGGGACGTCGGGGCGTTGTAGCGCGAGCCGGACGGGCCACCCTTCGGGGTCACCCGGCCACCCTCGACGCGCTTCTTCGGGGGGGTCGGCATGGGCACGAGGATAGGGGCGCCACGGCAGGACGGGCGGCTCCACCGAAATCCGGCCGAACGGCAGGCGGCCACGCCCGTTACGGTACGCACCCGTGGCCGCCCGTGTCCTCGTCATCGACAACTACGACTCGTTCGTCTACAACCTCGTCCAGTACCTGGGTGAGCTCGGAGCCGAGCCGATCGTCCACCGCCACGATGCCATCACGACTGCCGAGGCCGCCGAACTCGAACCCGACGCCGTCCTCGTCAGCCCGGGACCCGGTCGACCCGAGGACGCCGGAGTCTCGACCTCGATCATCCACTGGGCCGCCGGACGGGTCCCCGTCCTCGGCGTCTGCCTCGGCCACCAGTGCATCGGCGCCGCCTGGGGCGGCAACGTGGTCCGGGCACCGGAGGTCATGCACGGCAAGACCTCCCGGATCCACCACGAGGGCGCAGGCGTGTTCGCCGGGCTCCCCTCACCGTTCGAGGCGACCCGCTACCACTCGCTGCTGGTCGAGCGTTCGTCGCTACCCGGGGAGTTCGAGGTGACCGCCTCCACCGAGGACGGCCTCGTCATGGGGCTACGACACCGGGACCTCGACGTCGAGGGCGTCCAGTTCCACCCCGAGTCGATCCTCACCGCTTCCGGCCACGATCTCCTGGCCAACTTCCTGGCCAGGGTGGGCTGACCTCAGCCCTCGGGCGCGGCAGTCGTCTCGGGCGCGGCAGTCGTTTCCGGCGCGGCAGTCGTCTCGGGCGCCACAGTCGTCTCGGGCGCCACAGTCGTCTCCGGTGCCACAGTCGTCTCCGGTGCCACAGTCGTCGTGGTCTCCTCGGGCACCTCCGCCTCGCCGACCACGATGGTCACCGCAGTGCCCGCGGGAACCTCCTCGTCCGGCAGCGGACTCTGGGAGATGACCCGGCCGGCGTTGGGGCTGTCGACCGGAAGTGCCTGGAACCGGACGTTGACCTCGAAGCCGACATCCTGCAGGGCGATGGTGGCGGACTCCTGGGTGAGGCTCACCACGGGCGGCACCGGCACCGGTGCCGGACCGGACGAAACGACGATCGTGACCTCCTCGTCGGGTTCCAACTCGGTCCTCGAAATCGGCTCGGTCCTCAGCACGATCCCCTCGGCGACGTCCTCGCTGTATTCCTCGATCGTGACCGCCCGCCAACCCAACTGGACGATGATGTTCATGGCGTCGAGCACGGGCCGGTTGACGAGGTCGGGAAGTTGCTCCTTCGGTGGCCCCGACGATACGAAGATGACAACCTGTTCCGCCGCCTCCACGGAACTTCCGGCCAGCGGGTTCTGCTTGATGACCTGACCGGCAGGCGCGACAGGGTCCTCCTGTGGGTAGACGTGGACGACCAGGCCCATTGCCTTGAGGTCCCGCTCGGCGTCGGCCTGCGCATCGCCGACCACGTCAAGGAGCACCATGGGCCCGGTGCCCTGACTCACCCAGAGTCGGACCGTGTCGCCCTCCTCGGCCTTGGTTCCCGCTGCCGGCTCCTGCTCGAAGACCGTGTTCTCGGGAAACTCGTTGTTGGCCTCGTAGTCCATCTGGACGAAGAGCGCGATCCCGCGCAGAACCGACCGGGCCTCGTCCATCGGCACTCCGATCAGGGACGGGACCTCGACCCGGTCCGAAACGAACGAGGTGGGTGTCGGGTCCTCGTTGCCACCGAGCGTGTCGAAGAATTCGACGACGAGGTAGCCGAGGGCGATGACAAGGGCCCCCAGCCCGACGAAGAAGAGCAGTGTGCGGCGCCAGCCGTCGTCCCGTCGGTTTCGGGAACCCCTGCCGTAGTTGACCGGCGGCGCCCCGCCTGGTGCTGCCGCACGTGCGCCGGCGCCGGTGGAGCTCGGCGGCCGAAGGTCGTGGGCCCCCTCCCTGTAGCGGCGCAGGTCGCTGCGGAGGTCCTCGGCGGTCGGATAGCGGTTGACCGGGTTCTTGGCGAGCAACTTGAGGGTGATCGCCTCGAGGGACTCGGACACTGCTGCCCCGGATGCCCGTAGGGGTGGCGGACTCTCCTGGACGTGCTGGTAGGCGACCGCCAGGGGTGAGTCACCCGTGAACGGCGGTCGTCCGAGGAGCATCTCGTAGAGGACGATCCCGAGCGCGTAGAGGTCGCTGCGGGGGTCGACGGGCCGACCCTGGGCCTGCTCGGGGGAGAAGTACGTGGCGGTGCCCATCACCGTGCCCACCTGGGTCAGCTCGGTCTGGTCGCCGACCATCGCCGTGGCGATGCCGAAGTCTGCGACCTTGACGTGTCCGTTGGCGGTTACGAGGACGTTGCCGGGCTTGACGTCACGGTGGACGAGTCCGTTGCGGTGGGCGAATCCCAGTGCTGCGGCGATGTCGGTGGCGATCTCTGCGGCACGGTCGGGATGTAGTGCCCCCTGGGTGCGGAGGATCTCGGCGAGGCTGCGACCCTCGACGTACTCCATGACAATGAAATAGGTGCCCCCCTCCTCGCCCCAGTCGTAGACGCCAACGATGTTGGGGTGGTTGAGGTTGGCGGCCGCCTGCGCCTCGCGGCGGAACCGCTCCACGAAGCTCGGATCGTCGGCGAACTCGTTGAAGAGCACCTTGACGGCAACCGGGCGATCGAGCAACTGGTCGCGGGCCAGGTACACGTCGGCCATGCCGCCTCGGGCGATCTGGCGATGGAGTTCGTAACGCCCGCTGAAAACCGTCGGGCCCTGCGCGGACATAGGGACGGATTCTATCCCTGAGGTCGGGTCGCGCTCACCGCGACCCTCCCCCTACGTTGCGCGCGAACGGTCATCGTCGTTTCCCGGCCAACCGGGTGCGCATCGACTGGAACGGTTGCCGAAGCGAGCCCATCCGCTGGCGGGTGGAACGTGTCCCGCCATTGGACGGCTGCTCGACCTTCACCTCCGGGCGTTGCCATGGCCCTTCGGCCTGTGGGGCGACATCGACGTCAACCACCAGCGCTGTGACGTTGTCGTGCCCCCCGGCGTCCACGGCTGCGCGCACCAGGGCCGCTGCAGTCAGTTCGGGGTTGTTGTCTCCTTCCAGCAGGCCGGTGATCCGGTCGTCGGAGAGTTCGTTGAACAGGCCGTCGCTGCACAGCAGGTAGCGGTCCCCGGCCAGGGCCGGCAACTCCCAGGTGTCGACGGACAACGCCGGTTCGATGCCGAGGGCCCGGGTCAGGATGTTGCGCTGGGGGTGCCGGGCGGCCTCTTCCTCGGTCAGGTCGCCGGCCCGGACCAGGTCGGCGACGAGGCTGTGGTCGTCGCTGATCTGGGTTAGCCGACCGTCGCCGTACCGGTACACCCGGCTGTCGCCCACGTTGGCGACTGCCAGGGCGTCGACGCCCTCACCGCGGACCAGGGCCAGGGCACACAGCGTCGTGCCCATGCCGAAGAGGTCCACGTCGCCGGCCGCACGTCCGAACACCGCCTGGTTGGCACGGTCGACCGCCCGGGCGAGACCGGCCCGCGTCCGGTCGTCGAACGAGCTCAGGACGCCGGCCACCGCCTCCGCCGAGGCGACCTCGCCCCCACGGTGGCCTCCCATTCCGTCCGCCAGGACGAAGATGTCGTCGCCGACTCCGAAGTCGTCCTGGTTGGTTGACCGGACACGACCCACTGCCGAGGCTCCACCGTGCAGGAGACGAATCCGTCGACGGCGACGGCTCACCGGTTCACCATTCGACGGCGGTCCACGGTCACCACAGTTCCAGGACGGTGTCGCCCACCTGCAGGTGGTCGCCCGTGCCCAGGGCGGTCGGTGATTCGACCCTCTCACGGTTCACGTAGGTCCCGTTCGTCGAGCCCAGGTCTTCGACGACGAGATGTCCGCCGGTCCGGAACAGTCGTGCGTGTATCGGCGAGACGTGCCCGTCGTCGACCGTGATCCCGCATCCGGCTGCCCGACCGAGCGTGATCTCTTCTTCGACGTCGACAGTCAGGCCCTCGAGCGATTCCGGGGCGACCACCATCAGGTGGCGTGGCCCACCCCGGCTCCGGTTCGAGGGCCGGACGAGCAGGACCGAGCCGGTTGCGACCGCGGCGAGGGCGGCGATCAGGGCGGCGAGTGGGAACAGGTCGAGCACGACGCCAAGGATCGTACCGACGCTCCCGTGTCCGATCGGGTCACGTCCTCGTCTGCCGGGTGGCGCGGTTGTCCGGGGCCATATGCCGTTACGCTTTCCGCCGCTACTCGCGCGAGTGGCGGAATTGGCAGACGCGCAGGATTCAGGTTCCTGTGTCCGCAAGGACGTGAGGGTTCAAGTCCCTCCTCGCGCACCGGGCGCCGTAGATCTCGACGTTCCACACCGAGTCGGAGTCGAGGCGTTCGACCGGCTCGAGCCGTGTCGACGACCAGACGTCGAAGGCCGAACTTCACCGAGCCTCCGCTCAGGCGTTGACGTCGACGACGACGCGTCCGCGGATCCGGCCGGCGAGCAGTTCCTCGGATACTCCGATGACGTCTTCGAGGCCGACGATCCGTGTCATTCCGGCCAGGAGTCCCTGGTCGAGGTCGGTGGCGAGACGCTCCCAGGCCGCCAGGCGGCGAGGACGGGGAACGGTCACCGAGTGCACGCCTCGCAACGTGACACCTCGCAGGATGAACGGCGCCACCGAGGTCGACAGGTCCATTCCCTGGGCCAGGCCGCAGGCGGCGACGCAACCCTCGGGTTCGATGGCGGCGAGCACGTTGGCGAGCGTGTGGCTCCCGACGGCATCGACGGCTCCGGCCCAGCGTCCCCGCACCAGCGGACGGGTCGAGGGTTCGGACAGCTCGCTGCGATCGACGATCGTCGTCGCTCCGAGTCCGGTCAGGTAGTCGGCCTCGTCGGGTCGTCCTGTCGAGGCGTGGACCTCGTAGCCGCGTGCGGCCAGCAGGGCGATCGCGGTACTGCCCACACCGCCGGCGGCACCGGTCACCAGGACGGGTCCGCTGTCGGGGGTCACGTGATGTTCCTCGAGGGCGAGCACGCAGAGCATGGCCGTGTAGCCGGCTGTGCCGATGGCCATGGCCTGCTCGGTGGTGAAGGCGTCGGGTACGGGCACGGTCCAGCCCCCCTGGACACGGGCCCGCTGGGCGAAACCGCCCCAGGTCTCCTCGCCGATGCCCCATCCGTTGACCACCACCCGATCGCCGGCGACGATGTCGGGGTGGTCGGAGGCGGCCACGGTGCCGGCCAGGTCGATGCCGGGCACCATGGGCCATGAGCGTACGATCGGCGAGGAGTTGGTGACCGCCAGGCCGTCCTTGAAGTTGACGGTCGAGTGGGCGACTTCGACCAGCACGTCGCCATCGGGGAGGGCGTCGTCGTCGAGGTCGGTGATCCCGACGGAGAAGTGGTCGTCGGACTTGTCGGCCAGCAGGGCTCGGAACACGGGGTCTCCTCGGGTGGGTCGGGATCGGGCCGGCGCCTACCGGCCGAACATGGCTAGCCACTGCTCCTCGGAGCGTGGCTGGAACACGAAGTTGTTTGTCCGGGTGTGGCCCATCGTGGCCGACGACTGCGGCGAGTACAGGTGGCCGGGATACAGGACCGCTTCGTCGGGGACCTTCAGCAGCTTCTGGGTGATGCTCTGGTACAGCGCCGCCGGGTCGCCGCCGGGCAGGTCGGTGCGGCCACAGCCCTCGAGGAACAACGTGTCGCCTGCGACCAGGCGGTTGTCGACGAGGAAGCACTGGCTGCCCGGGGTGTGGCCCGGGGTGTGGATCAACTCGATGTCGACCTCGCCGACACGGACCCGGTCACCGCTGGTGTGTTCGACCACATCGCCCACTTCGAGGCCGGTGACCTTGCGGATGAACTCGGCTTCCTCGTGTTGGGCGTGGACGGGCACGGACACTTCGTCGAGCAGCTCTCTCACCCCGGCGATGTCGAACCCCATCATCGAGCCGCCGACATGGTCCGGGTGGTAGTGGGTGGCGAGCACACCGGTGCAGCGCATGCCATCGGCTTCGAGGACCTGCAGCAGGGCGGCCACGTCATAGGCGGGGTCGACGACTACGGCCTCGCCGGATTGCTGGTCGCCGATGAGGTACACGAAGTTGACCATCTGCTTCGCCACACGGTCTGTGGTGCCGAAGTCGCGACCGGACAGCAGTTGGCGGAAGTAGAGCCGGTCGTCTGGTGTGTCGCTCATCGCCGCATCGTAGGGAGCGACTCAGGCCGGTTCGCCGTCGGGCGACGACACGATGGGTTCGACGCCTTGTCGGCGCCAGGCCTCTTCGGCGGGAGAGACGACCTCCCTGAGCGGCAGGCCGAGTCATCGTGCGGCCCTGGCTGCATCGTCGTGTTCGGCCTTGGCCCGTAGGCCGCTTCGGGCAATCCCTGCCGAATGGTCTGGTGGTGGTCGACCCGGGCATTGCCCACATCGGCGAATGGAAGGGCACGGAGAAGTCGCACGGCCTCGTCGGAATCGACCTCGCCGGCGATAATGCCGTCGATCAAACGGCACAGGTCCACGGCGTCCATGTCACTATCCTCCCCTGTCGTGGCCACAGACACACCCTCGAATCCCTCGTCGATCGCGTACCTGGGTCCGGCGGGGACCTTCACCGAGCAGGCGCTGTTCACCCAGCCTGACCTCGCTGCCCTGGAACACGTCCTGGCTCCGTCGATCTCGGATGTCCTGTTGCAGGTATCGGCCGGTGGGGTGACCCTGGGATTCGCCGCAATCGAGAACTCGATCGAGGGCAGCGTCAACGTCACCCAGGACACGCTCACCTTTGAAGCCGACCTGCTGATCCAGCGCGAGGTGGTCATCTCGGTCCAGTTGAACCTTCTCGCCCGGGCGGGTACCTCGATATCCGACGTCCAGCAGGTCGTGTCGTTCCCCCACGCCATCGCCCAGTGCCGCGGCTGGCTTCGCGAGCACCTCCCTCATGTCGCTATCAACGCCTCGAATTCCACGGCCGACGCCGCACGCGGCATCGCCGAGGACGGCGACGGGCACACTGCTGCGATCGCGCCGGGACGGTCCGCCGAGGTCTACGGACTCGAGGTCCTGGCCGAGGGCATCGAGGACCATCCCGAGAACGAGACCCGGTTCGTCCTGGTGGCGGCCGATGGCATCCCGACCCCGACCGGCCACGACAAGACCTCGCTGGTCGTCTTCCAGCGGGCGGACCGTCCCGGCAGCCTCCTCGGCATCCTCCAGGAGTTCGCGGCGCGTTCGATCAACCTGACCCGCCTCGAGTCGCGCCCCACCAAGCAGGGCCTGGGCGACTACTGCTTCCTGGTGGACCTTGAGGGCCATGTAGCCGACGACGTGGTCGCCGACTGCCTGCGCAACCTGCACATGAAGCACGGCCGGGTGAAGTTCCTCGGCTCGTATCCTGCGGCGGGCAGCACCGGCGATGAGACCCGTAGCCAGGCATCGGCCGCCTCGCAGGCAGCAGACGCCTGGCTTGCCGACCTGCGCGACAGCATCGGCTGACCGGCCGCCACCGAGGCGTCGGGCGACCCGGTGTTCGATCTGGCGGAGGGAGGGGGATTCGAACCCCCGGAGCCGTGAGGCTCAACGGTTTTCAAGACCGTCACAATCGTCCGCTCTGTCATCCCTCCACCGACGAGCGTAGGCGGGAGTCGCTGAATCGGTTGCGCCGGTAGCCTCTGCCGCCGAGGAGAGGTGGCCGAGTCCGGTTGAAGGCGCTCCCCTGCTAAGGGAGTATGGGCCCAAAAGCTCATCGTGGGTTCGAATCCCACCCTCTCCGCCAACGGCACCCACCACCGGTGGGTGCCGATGGGTCGCTCGTAGACTCGGGCGCCTGCGCTCGTAGCTCAATTGGATAGAGCATCTGATTACGGATCAGAAGGTTGGGGGTTCGAGTCCCTCCGAGCGCGCCAAGCGTTTGTGCGGATTACTCGCAGTTGGTTTCAATCATTTTCGGCGCGACTAATCCACCTGAATCCGTCGTTCACAGTGATTGTCGCCACATCAATGTGGCCACCCACGCTGGGAAGTTGTCCTCTGATATCGAGCACTAGTGCCTGCACGGCAACCAATGCCTTAGCGGCAGCGGCGAGATCCAAGAGCGGCATGACAGCAACTGTCTTGTAGGTCTTGTCAATCCACTTGTCGTATGACAGGTCGTCGTACGCTGTTTGGACTGCCTCGATGATCTCAGCCTTAGATGATCCAAGTCCGCTCTCCCTTGGAGCCCCCTGCCCTTCAGGTTCTTGGTCAGGGGGAGCAAACTTGCCCGAGGCGTACAGGTTGTCGATTGCCATATCAGTTGCTTTTCGACTCAGCGCTGGGTCCCAGCCGCTCAGGATGAGACGGATCGCGTCATCTTGCGCCTCGGAATAGATCAGGGCATACGAACTTCCCCATTGACCCGGCTTTCTCGACTCAGGTGACCTATGCCAGACAGTCTTTTCCATCGATCCGCCGAGATCGACCCAGGACACTGTTGGAAGCAGATCGTTGGCCCCGAAACCAACAAAATTGAGAGTAGTCCAACCCCCGTCGGGAAACTCTATGCCCTTCTCAACTACTAGTCGAAGGAACGTTTGGATTTCCTCGTCGATTGTTTCCGAACGTGGGATGTCACCGAGAAGGTTACGGACGCTTTCATCAAGGCTTGGGCGCGGCGGCTCAAGTGTGTTGTCGGGTTCCAGCCAGCGGGCGATGATCGATTCCGCCGTTGCTGAACTGACTATCTGGTCATGGCGAGCCAGCATTTCGTTGGCGCCACGGAGGGCCCCTAGCACCACTTCGGTAGGAGACTCTCCTTCCTCGGCTCTGCCGAGGTTCCATTGCACCCCTTTCGCGAGTTCGTCGACCTGGTCAAGCAGAAAGCGCCAAGCCTCTGCATCTCGGGTGAGTGCCGACTGCCACCTATCCACCTTGTTCCCGAACCACGAGACGAAATCGTTCCTGTAATCCTCAACCGATTCCTCCGGTTCGTCGGACAGGGAACGGATCCACGCTTTGACAAGCACCCCAATAGGCATTTTGTGTCGCAGACCTCTCCCGCAATGCATCACCGCCAAGCAGTGGGGAGCAGGGAGTTCGTGAACCTTGTCGGTAGATTCGTAGGCGCGATGGGAATTGATTGTCGTAGCGCTGTCGGACGCAATGACGACACCCGATCCGTTTCCAAGGATCAGTTGAGAAGTCATGAGGTTTCGTCCTCGCTTGTGTCAAGAAGGGCCGTTCAACCGTGGAGTATGCCACTGGCTTGGTGGCGACCTCCAATTAGCCAACACCGGTAGTTGCTGGCGTGACCTTCGAGTAATCCTCCAGACAGCCACGCAGGCAGCCACGCAGGCAGCCACGGGGGTGACACACCCTGAGGTTCCCTGACGGATGCATCGACGCGCCACGGCCTGAAGCCGACGTTGACATAATTCAGACAACACGTTGTTGACCTATCGTCTTTGCTCCCAGCGAAAGCAAGTAACGGGAAGGATGTTCGACATGGAGTGGTACGTAGGACCCCTACGGAAGTACGCGGAGTTCTCGGGTAGGGCAAGCCGCAAGGAGTTCTGGCTCTTCGCCCTTGGGAATTTCTGGATTACTGGCGCCTTGTCAGCCTTTCTAGTCCCTTTGGGCTTCATCTATTGGATGGGGATTCTTGTTCCCTATTGGGCTGTGTGGGTTCGACGCTTGCATGACACGAATCGCACCGGCTATTGGATTCTCATCTCCTTCATCCCCCTTGTCGGCGTCATCGGCATGCTCGTCATAATGTGCAGCAAGGGAACTGACGGCCGCAACGACTACGGCCCAGATCCGTTGGCGGTGACCGCGCTAGATGCGGAACCGCGCCCGCAGGCCATCGACGAATGACGTGCAGGGAGGAAGTCCTCGCAGCGATGCGGCGCTTACATCGTCGGCACCGTCGAGACATCTTCAGCCCCGTGGAAATCATCCAGGAGGTGAAGACAGCGACGGACCGGTACCCCGAATCGACTATCCGGACACACGTATGTGCACATTTGTGTCGGCAGGTGCCAGACCACTGCTCCGCCTGTTACGAGGACCTTGACCGGGTTGGATACGGCCTCTACAGGCTCTACTAGGACCCTTCCCCAATGTGGAGTAGTTGGATCCCCCACCTTGGTGCCAGCCGCAACAGGAACATCCCAGATCTGCCGGGCGTTTACCGGATTCGAAGGGTCGGTCAACAAGGCCTTGACTACATAGGCCAGACCGCACACCTGCGACGGCGCATGGGCAACCTCAACGGCATCTACGGCGACCTAATGCCCTACAACGCGCCACACACCGCCGGCCCTGGGTTCTGG
>MPMF02321871.1_pt1 | contig 14697 bp, 12 predicted proteins | sample 1617271 | NCBI WGS metagenome assembly MPMF02 (sample SAMN05944812, study PRJNA350692) | marine metagenome | biome: marine; feature: ODZ; material: water; isolation source: 120 m water sample prefiltered with 30 um filter, filtered on to 0.2 um... | place: Pacific Ocean | collected 2012-04-09... | reverse complement strand
GAAGACACCTGCACGGCACTGGCGAGCGCAGGCTTCGTCGGGCTTGCCGTCATCCGTCGGCCCACCCGTCCGTTGACGGGTCATCTGGACGATGCTGACGCCGCTGTCGATTACGCCAAACAATTGCCAAGCGTCGACCCTCAGCGCATCGGCGTGATCGGTTTCTCGAGAGGGGGCCTGCTGGCCTGGCAGCAGGCCGCCAGCCGGCGAGACCTCGCGGCGGTGGTCATCATGGCCGTGGCGGTCAATCCCAAGCTGGATCTTGATGACGCAGCGCGGATTAACGCCCCTGTGCTGATTCTGGTTGCCAAGAATGACACCGGATCGAAGTACACCCGCAACCGCGACACCGCCCGGTTCACCCGCAAGCTCGTCAGCGCACTCCGGCAGGCTGGCCGGAAGGTGCGGTCCATTGTTTATCCGCCCTTTCAACCCGAAGGACACACCTTGTTCTTCAGGGTCCGGCCAGAATACTTCTCCGATGTGGTGCAGTTCCTTAAATCAAATCTCTAGGTCTACCCTTGGCCCCTTCGCCGGTTTCTTCAGAGCGTCCTGCAGATTTACCCATCCTAACTCCCTCGGCCTTTTTACCACGCGAAGTTCAATCGTCCAGCCCCAGCAGTCGATCGATCTTGTCTGAAGCAATCTTCTGTGCGGCCTCATCGGAGAGTTGGTCCAGCACGTGCTGGTAATACTTGATCATCTCAGCCGCCTGTTCATATCGCTCTTGCGGACCGAGATCGGAGCCAAACAGCGCCCAATCGAAAAATTTCTCCAAAACGCTGCACCGGGTTGTGGACCTGTCTCGATTCTAAATACACCCGGTCAGCACGATACTCTCTAGATGTGATCCCCGTCACATTCAGATCCGAAAAAAGCACTCAGAATGGCTAAGATTTACGAGTTCCAGAAACCTATGGTATCCAACCCTAAATCCCAGTACGATTAATTTGTTGACTCAGAAAACCCAATCAATGGTCGCACAATTGACTGACGAATCAACCAGGGTATTCAAGTTGAGAGGCATGAATGAAGTTGTAGCTGACATGCATATGTGCACTGTTATTTACCCATCATGAGGAACCTTGAAATGAAACATCCATCTAAGAGAAAAGTCATTGCTGTTACTGCTGCATTACTTCTACTTGGCGTTTCGCTAACCTCTAAAGCTGACACGCGACAACAATTGTTGCGTTGCGATGATACCGACCTGGAAGCAGGAGCATACGGCCAAATTTACGGAAATGACTACCACGGCACTGATCAGGTCTGTGGAGGGGACACTTTAGGTAAGGGAGATATCGCGGTTAGGGGGTTAAACGGTCGCCTTCGAGTCCGACTGCGCGGTGCGAATACCGATCCATTTGTAATGTACGAGGTCTATTTTGTACCGATCGGTGCAGACCCGACCACAGATAAGGTGATGGTTGGCAACATTCTGACCGACTGCAATGGCAATGCGAATAGATTTCTTAAAGACATCACTCGTCCTAAGGACATGTTCACCCAACCACCGGTCAAAATCAAAACCCGGGTGGGTAGTTCGGCCGCAGGCAGCTTCTTTTTCTACAGCCGAGGACCTTGGGGGTACACTGATGATGGCACCTGCCGGCCAAGCACCTTGAATACCAACGACGGTACAGCGACCGGCACACTCAACAATCCCGTTCTCTGGGGTGGAGCTGCGTTGTTTGACGGCATTCAGTTTGTATCAGGCTACGCCACACCCTAATCAGGTTAGAGGGGATACTCGATCTCGCAGAGAATCTCGTAACACCCCGCTCACCGGACACCGTAACTTCCGCGAGCTGTGACCCGGCCGCCTTTCTGGTCTGGTGGCTCAGGGCAATGTTGAATGCGACGACAGCGTCTGCCAGCCCACCTGCTGAGGCTGTGGGTCTGGCGGACTTTGTTATGATAGTGGCAACCTGGACCGCCACTACCCATGAGTACTCCAACACAAACCGCTCGACAACCCCGGCCGAGCATCATCCGGGCACGGGACCTGGATGCCGAAAAAACAATTGCCGGCGCACTGGATCAGGTCAGCGAAGTCATTCTCGGCAAGCGGCACCAGGCAAGTCTCGCCCTCAGCTGCCTGCTGGCCGGCGGCCACCTCCTGATCGAGGATATTCCAGGTGTCGGAAAGACGACGCTGGCGCAGGTGTTTGCTCGCGTCCTCGGGCTTAATTTTTCACGCATCCAGTTCACCAGCGACCTGCTGCCGGCCGATGTGGTCGGTGTCGCCATCTACCGCACCGAGACAGCGACGTTCCAGTTTCAGCCCGGTCCCGTATTCGCTGAAGTGGTGCTTGCAGACGAGTTGAACCGCGCAACACCGAAAGCGCAAAGCGCGCTGCTTGAGGCCATGGAGGAACACCAGGTCACAGTAGACGGTAAGTCGCATCAACTGCCTCAGCCGTTCTTCGTCATTGCCACACAGAATCCGATGAACCAGATCGGCACCTTCCCGCTGCCCGAATCCCAACTCGACCGGTTCATGATGCGCATCGAAATCGGCTACCCGGACCGGGCCACTGAGCGCAAACTGCTGACACGGAAAGACCCACGCACTATTCTGCCCGGAATGACGCCGGTGATGAACGCCGGGCAGGTCGGCAGACTACAGGAGGCCGCTGCTGCGGTTCACACCGGCGAAGCGCTGGTCGACTACGCTCAGGCCCTGCTGGATGCCTCGCGCCGCTCGCCGTGGCTGACCCACGGCCTGTCACCACGCGCCGGCATGGCGCTGGTGCGCTCAGCCCGGGCCTGGGCCCTGATCGACGGTCGTGACCACGTTGTGCCGGAGGACCTTCAGCAGGTTTCTGGCGCTGTGCTCGAACATCGGTTACAAACGGCTGACCGGGAAACGTCGACCGGCGGTCTGGCTGAAAGACTCATCCGGGAAACGGATATTCCCTGAACCTACCCATGGCCAGTGCGGCTCCGGTGGTACTCAATCGGCGGCATGTCTACATGCTGCCGACCGGACCAGGCTACCTGTTCGGCGTCAGTGCTTTTGCGATGTTGCTGACAGCGACCAACTACGGCAACGGCCTTGCCTACGGGTTCTGTTTTCTGCTCGTCGCCATCGCGGTCGTCTCGATGCTGTTCACCCAGCGAAACCTGCAGGGCCTTTCGGTTTCACCGGTCAGTGCGGAACCCGTCTTTGCCGGTGAGCATGCCCGCTTCCCGATCGTCATTTCCTGCCCGGACAGCATTGCTCGGCTAGCGTTGTGGCTGGAAAAAGACAGCCACCCGGATGAATTCAGTGTCCTGCCAGGAGAATCAATTCGACGGTCGATCAGTTTACCCGCGGTAAAACGCGGCAGGCTCTCGATACCGGCCGTACGACTGGCCAGCCGCTATCCGCTCGGTATCTTCTTTGCCTGGTCCAGGCGCATTCACATGACGAGCCACTGTGTCGTCTTTCCCCGCCCCGCCCGACCATCGCCGTTTCAGCTTGCCGACAGTGGTGGGTTGGGCAGGCTCGGCCTGGCGAAGCGTGACGGCGAAGATTTTCACGGATTTCACGACTACCAGGCAGGAGACTCGTACCGGCACATTCACTGGAAGTCACTGCCAAAGAGCGGGTCCCTGCAGGTCAAGACATTTGCCGGCACGCAGCAGAGCGAACTGTGGTTCGACCTGGCTGACGCACCAGGACCAGGGCTCGAGGCACAGTTGAGTCAGCTGTGCCGCTGGATCATCGATGCCGAAACCCAGCAACTCTGCTACGGGCTGCGGATCGGCGCAACGACGGTGCCGCCAGATCTGGGCAGTGCCCACCGGACCCGCTGTCTGACTCTGCTTGCTCTTTATCCTGAAAAAAATACTGGCGACGACGCATGACCCCGTTATTCAAAAAAGGGGCGCTGCTTTTGTTTCGGCCATTTTTCCCACAGTCAGTGTATCCCGGCCGTGACGGCGTGTTGCTTCTGCTTATCGCGACGCTGGCGGCCGTGCAGCTACACCCGGCAATGCCGCCCTGGTGGGTGCGTGCCGCCGCTCTGGGATTGTTCCTGTGGCGATGGGGTATCGAACGTCTGGGGTGGCCAGTGCCGGGACGCCTGATTCTCTGGACGCTGGCGGGCCTAGCCGTGGCGGCGGTGCTGGCTGCATTTCACACCTTCCTCGGCCGCGACGCCGGAAGCGTGTTCCTGATGCTGCTGATGGGCCTCAAAACACTCGAGATGCGCAGCCGGCGCGACGTGATGACGGTGGTTTTTCTGGTCTGGTGGGTCACCCTGACCGGTTTTTTGTTCTCGCAATCACCTGCAACAGCGACGGCCGGGCTGATCAGCGGCGGGCTCGCACTGGCGGTTCTGCTGCGGATCAACCAGCCCCGCTCAGTTCTCGGGAGACGATTCACACGCGATGGGGGCAGCATGCTTTTACTGGCTGTGCCGATCATGCTCGGCATGTACCTGCTGTTCCCGCGCATCCAGGGTGGATTGTGGGGCCTGCCGGACGATGCGCTGAGTGGCCGCACAGGCCTCACCGACGAGGTCCGGCCGGGATCGATCCAGCACTTGCTGTTGAACGATGCCGTCGCATTCCGGGTGCGTTTCTCAGGTGCCGTACCGGCCGCTGAGAAACGCTACTGGCGTGCGCTGGTGCTCGAAACCAACGATGGCCAAAGCTGGCAACGCGGAGCACTGTACCAGCAGCCGGCAGCACTTGAGATAAACCGCCAGTCGATACCAGTGCACTACACGACCACCTTCGAAGCCAGCCCCAACACGTGGCTACCGGTACTCGACCTGCCGGCGACCAGCCCACCGGGCAGCGTCGCCCGCTACGGCCACGTGCTCGAGTCGAAAAAGAGGCCGCCTGGCCCCCTGCGACTGACGCTGTTGTCCTATTCAGATGCGCAAACGGGAGCCCTCGACCCCCAGGAGCGAAGCATTAACCAGCAACTGGCCTACCCACCAACGGCCCGGGTTGCTGCGCTGGTGGCCCGCTGGCAGAGCGAGGCGAGTGACTCGTCGAGCCTGGTGCGTAATGCACTTCGGTATTTCCGCGAGGGACCTTTCTTTTACAGCCTGTCGCCGCCGATGCTCGGCTCCCGACCGGTCGATGAACTCCTGTTCGAGACCCGCGAAGGATACTGTGAACACTATGCCACTGCGTTTACCACGCTGATGCGGATTGCCGGCATTCCCGCCCGACTGGTGGTCGGCTACATGGGTGGAGAAATCAACGAGGCGGGGGGTTACCTGGTGGTGCGGCAGTCGGACGCGCACGCCTGGTCGGAGGTCTGGATTGCCGGTTCAGGCTGGACCCGGGTCGACCCCACAGCAGCGATAGCACCGGAGCGTATCCGCTACGGTACCGAGATGCTCCGCTGGATCGATGCCGAGGGCTGGATAATCGGTGATGTGTCAGTCGCGGCGCTGCGCGGGCTTCTCGAGCGGGGCCACTGGGAGCGGAGTGTTCGCTGGCTGCAACACCGCTGGGATACCGTTAATTACGGCTGGAACGAGTGGGTGATGGCCTACGGCCCCGCACGACAGTACCAACTACTCCGGACGTTGGGTCTGGACCGGCCCAGCCTCGGTCGAATGGCCCTGCTGTTGGTCGGGGTGAGCATCGTGTTACTGCTGCTGGTCCAGGGATTGTTGTCGTTCCGGCGTACCACCAGGGACCCCGTGAGCAGTGCTTATCTTCGTTTTCTCCGTCGACTGGCCCGGCACGGCGTCAGCAAAGTAGCCTCGGAAGGGCCGGTCGATTTTTCCAAACGGGCCGTGCGGCAGCTACCGGCACTGACCGAGCCGATCACTGAGATCAGCCGGGTCTACGTCGCGGCACGCTATGGCATTGCACTGCCCCCAGGTGCTGCAAGAAGAATCCGTCGCCTCACCCGAGCACTCTGACGTGATCTGGCCCCTTGAATCCTTCCTTGCCAACAGATCGACAAGCGATCGGAGTCACCAGAATCCATTCCGTGCGAGCCCTTAGAAATAGCAGGCGATTTGCAAAAACATCGACTTGCCGCCACCGATGTATTCTCCTGGTGCCATACGTATGTGGGGCAGGGGGAAACCCCCAACAACGATACACACCTGAACATCCGATTGAACGGGAGCCGGGCAGAGTATCGAACGCCCCCATCGGGGATTTTCAATAAACCAACCCTGGAATTCAGCGCCAATAGTTTTCCGTACAGGGCGCTTGAACCCCATCTGATCGCACATGCACCAGGATCCTGGCCGAGAATAACAGGACCTCGAAGGGTATATTACATAAGGGTTAGATTCATGAACAATTCACTACAATTCAGAAGCGCAACAGAAGACGACAGTACGGAACTGGCGCTGATTTTAGATGTAGCTGGCAGAGGGTTACCCGCTTGGGGCTGGAGCCAAATTACAAAACAAGGGCAATCATGTTTAGAGTTAGGCAGAGAACAAATTAGAACTGATACGAGTCGTTCCCTTCATTTCGAAAATTGGCATGTCGCAGAATTTCAAAATAAATTTGTAGGTGCGTTTTATGGGTTTTCTGTAGAAGATCCATACCCGGAAATTGACTTTGACACTGTACCAGAATGTTTTCATCCAATATTAGAACTCGAAAAAGTGGCCAGTGGGTGTTGGCTCTTGCAAGCGATGGCAATTTTTCCAGAGCATCGGGGAAAAGGATTTGCAGGACAGCTTTTAAGCAAAGCGGAAAGTGTGGCCAAAGCGTCTGGTACGAATAGAATTGCTTTACAAGTTGAAGAGGTTAACAAAGTTGCTTTTGGCTTTTATCAAAAAAATGGATATGTCGAAGTAGATCGTAGACCCTATATACCTTTCCCTGGCTCAGATGACACCGGTGATTACGTCCTAAAGTGCAAGGTGCTAACCTGAAAACCTACCACTACTTCGCTGCCGGGCGTTGGCATGAACCCGCCTCCGGCCATTGGATAGACAGCGAGAATCCCGCAACGGGGGAAGTCTGGGCCCGGATTCCAGACTGTAATGAAGAAGATGTCCATCGCGCCGTCAAAGCCGCGCGTTGCTGTTACGACGAGGGAACCTGGGGCCGAATGCAAGCTGCCGAGCGCGGACGTCTCTTAACCCGCATCGGCGACGTGATCGCAAAAAATGCCGAAAGACTGGGCGAAGTGGAGACCCGCGACAACGGCAAACTGCCCAAGAACATAACGCCCTCCCTGAAATCCTGGCAGACCGAGAGCTTCTATTACTACGCCGGTATGTGCGACAAGTTCGAAGGGTCGCTGCTGCCAACGGAAGTGCCGGACATGCTGAATTACCTGCGCTGGGAACCGTTTGGCGTCTGTGCCCTGATTACCGCGTGGAACTCACCCCTGGGCGTACTGATATGCAAGCTGGCGCCTGCACTGGCTGCCGGTAACGCGGTGGTCATCAAGCCATCGGAGCACGCCTCGGCATCGACGCTGGAGCTGATGGCCGTACTGGAAGAAGCGGATCTGCCGGATGGCTTGCTCAATGTAGTCACCGGTTTTGGAAAGACCACCGGCGAATCCCTGGTCGATCACCCGGAAGTACGCATGGTCAGCTTTACCGGTGGTATTCCCGGCGGCCGTGCTGCCGCCCAGGCCGCTGCCAGGCAGGTCAAACCGGTCGTGATGGAACTCGGTGGCAAATCACCCCAGATCGTCCTCGAAGATGCCGACATGCATCTGGCGATCAACGGGATCGTGGGCGGCATTTTTCCGGCGACGGGCCAGAGCTGCATCTCGGGCTCACGTATCCTGGTCCAGCGCAATCAACTCGAGACGCTCAGTGAGCGCCTGGTGAAAGTCGCCACCCGGGCGAAGGTGGGTGACCCTCAAGACCCTTCGACCCAGGTTGGTCCGATCGCCAACCGGCCGCACTATGAAAAAGTTAACCGAGATATCGAAAATGCGCTGGCCGACGGTGCCAGCCTACTGCTGGACGGTCGCGGCAAAGGGCCGGACAAGGGCTATTACATTGGCCCGACAATTTTCACCGGTGTCACCAACGAGGCAACCCTGGCACAGGAAGAGATCTTCGGCCCGGTGGTGGTGGTGATTCCGTACGACGATGAAGACGAGGCGCTACGAATTGCCAACGACACCATCTACGGCCTGGCGGCAGGCATCTGGACCCGGGATGTCAACAAGGCCATCCGCATGGCGGATCAGATTCAGGCCGGTACGGTCTATATCAACAACTACTTCAATGCCGCTACCCAGTCCCCGGTGGGTGGGTTCAAGCAGTCCGGTTATGGACGCGAAAATGGTTTTGAAGGCATGCGCTGTTTCATGCAGGCCAAATCGGTCTGGCTCGCGACCAACCCCGATCAACCAGATCCGTTTCCGGAGTGAGGGGCGGGTCTTAGCCCAACGACGTGACCGCTGCAGGCCAGCATCAGCGACTCATTTGAGACGTGCGCGTAGACAGTTCCTCATCGAGGTCATAACTCGCAAGCAACCAGTCCAGTATCGTGCTCCCCTGCTCCCAGTCCACATGGTACAGCAGAAATTTCAAGCCGTGAATGCGTTCTTTGTCCCTCCAATATTCGCTACCGGCCAGCGAGCGAAACTTCCTTGTCCCGAAAATGATGCAGTGGTGATTTTCGACGATGGCAATTCAAGTCGGCATCGCGGCGTACCGTGAATTGTCTGCAAGCGATCAAAAGTTTGCCCTCATTGATGCCAGACCGTCAGATCACTTTCAAAAGCATCATCTGCTCTCTGCCAGTAACATTCCACTACAAGTAATATCGGAGCGATTGCCAACCGTCGTCCCCTCGAAGGTAACCCTCATCTTGCTTTGCGATGATCACGACGGAGGCGCCACGCAGGCGGTTTCCTTGTTAGAAGCGGGCGGTTACCAAAATCTGGCGTTGCTAGACGGGGGTATTCCAGCGTGGCAGGCCGCGGGGGGCGAGGTTTTCTCCGGAGCCAGAGTTCTCAGCCAAGCGTTCGGCGAATATGTTGAGCACAAGTGTGCGACACCGTCGATCACCACTTCCGAACCGTAGGAGCGCAAGCGTTTGTTGGCACCGCCCATTTCCGGACGTGGTATCCTGCTGTTGCAAGTCTATGGCCCAAATTCTGGAGGGCTGCATGAACTGTTGCGCACGACATATAGGTGCTGCTCAAACGTGCTTCGGTTGGATGTCGAAACGTTATGAGCGCCGATACCGACGCAAAGGGCTCGATCACAACCAACTGCAACTTGTTCGGGAACTCGAATCGATGGGACTCGATGGCCTCACCTTATTAGAAGTAGGCTGCGGTGTGGGCGCTTTACACCAAACGTTGTTGGAGAAGGGGGCTGCGACTGCCACCGGCATCGACCTCGCGCCACGCATGTTGCAACTTGCCGAGAGCCGCGCCAAGGAGCACCAATTAGAGCAGCGCACACAGTACCGGCTTGGTGATTTCGTCGAGATGAGCGAGTCACTGGACAGCGTGGACGTAACGGTTTTGGACAAAGTGGTTTGCTGCTATCCCGCCCCCAAGGAATTGATTCGCGCGACTCTCGATCGCACCAGCCGCGTCATCGCACTCACCTATCCGAGAAAGCACTTGCTCGGCGAGATCTACAATAAGATCTGGAACTTTGGCTTTTGGTTGTTTCGCTCGGACTTTCGTGGCTTCATGCATGAGCCTCGCCTTATCCAGGGATCTATCGAGGCGGGCGGATTTAAGCGTGTCTTCGACCGCGACTCACCGATGTGGCATACGCAAGTGTATGTCGCCGGCTAGTGGGCGCTGAAAGGAGTTTGGTGGCCAGGGGTGGAATTGAACCACCGACACGGGGATTTTCAGTCCCCTGCTCTACCGACTGAGCTACCTGGCCCCGGAAAGTGAAACGAGTGGCGGGGCGTTGAATTAAAGAGCACACCAAGTTATTCGTCAAGTCTCCACGGCCAAGCAACGGCTACACACGCTGAAATTGCCAATGTTATAGTGGATCCCGGTCCCAGGCAGATGAAAAGCCCATGAATTTCTGCAGTCACTGCGGCAAAAGCGTGTCGTTAAAGATTCCTGAAGACGACAATCGCCCGCGTCATGTCTGTGACAACTGCGGAAACATCCACTACCAGAACCCCAAGATCGTCGCCGGCTGTATCCCCGAGTGGCAGGGCAAGATCCTGTTGTGCCGAAGGGCCATCGAGCCGCGCTACGGTCTGTGGACGATCCCCGCCGGCTACATGGAGAACGGTGAAACCCTCGAGCAGGCTGCCTGCCGGGAGACCGAGGAAGAAGCCTGCGCCCGGGTCGACCTGGACGGCCTGTACGCGGTCTACAACATCCCCCATGTCAGTCAGGTTTACACGATCTTCCGGGGGCAACTGGCAGATGGGGCGTTTGCCCCGGGGGCGGAAAGCCTGGAAACCGCACTGTTCGAGGAGAACCAGATTCCCTGGGGCGAAATCGCATTCCCAGTCGTAGACCGGACACTGAAAAGGTTCTTTCTCGATCGCCCGGAACAGCGCTTTGCAACCTTTGTCGACACCGTGGCACCGCCAGCGCGTCGTCGCTGATTAAATCTACCTGACGCTTTCAAGAAGCGTCACCAGTTCGGCCATGTTCTGGACTTCAGCGTCGGGCTTTTGCGGGTGCGTCCAAGGTGCCGCAGTTCGGTTCACCCACACTGCCGACAGGCCGGCATCCTTTGCACCCAGTACATCCTCGATCGGGTGATCGCCGACATGCAGCACGGCTTCGGGATCCATGCCAAGCTGCTCACATCCGGCCTGAAAGATGCGACTGTCGGGTTTCTTAACCCCGGCCGACGCCGCATTGACCTGACCTTTGAAAAGCGGCCCGATCGGCAACCGCCCGACGTCCGCGTTGCCATTGGACAGTGCAATCACGTCGTAACGGGCAGAGAGCGCTTCCAGGGCAGGCTGCACGTCAGGGAACAGCTCAACCTCGTGCCGCAGTTCAAGAAAATACGCCATCAGCGCATGAGAGTCCTCAGGGTCATGGCCACAACTCTCCAGCATCAGGGCAAAAGACACCCGGCGTGATTCTGTGAGGTCATAAGCAATATCCGGCCGGGTCTCGACGATCTGGTTTCTCAGATCACGAATAGCATCGGCGTCGTAACGGCTCGCAACATCCGGGTAGCGCGCCTGGATGTGCTGGTGAAGCGCCACCTCTGCCCGCCTTATGACAGACCAGACATCCCACAGCGTGTCGTCCAGATCCAGCGAAATGCCGCGAATGTGCTTCATGTCAGGGGGCCAAAACCTGTGCTGCTGTGTCTGCCAGCGTCTCGATTGCCGCACGCGGCGACCCGCCCAGGTCGACCTGCAGGACGCGCCGCCCAGCCTCGGCCAGCGTGACAAAGTCGCCTTCGGCCTGGGCTCGGTTGAGGTCTCCGAAAGTATATGGCTCTCCCGGGATCTCGAGATCGCCCACAGTCTGCGCACAGAAAATCAGGAAAACACCGCTGTTCGCCCCCCCCTTGTGCAACTGTCCGGTCGAGTGAAGGTACCTGGGGCCCGGATTCAGCGTCACCGGGACATTGAGCGCGGGCCTCAACACTTCGATCAGGTCGAACAAAGAGCGCTGCAGATGTTCATCGATATAAAGGTACGGCAGGACGCAGAGATAATCTCCCGGTTTTACTGCTCGAAAAAATAGCGCAAGCTGCGCCCGGATACTGGGACCCGCTGGGGCCGACGCAGCCAAACCGCGCAGCACGACACCCTGGTCTTTCGCAACCGTCACCAGTTCGCTGTTATCCCGCATCTTGGGATCATTCAGCAGGCGGATGGTCGTTGCCTTACTACGACTGACGTCGGGCTCGTCAAAAGGATTGACACCCAGCACAGCACCCGCCACGGCTACAGCGAACTGCCAGTGGAAAAACGCCCCGCCGATATCGTAGATGTCTTTGAGCTTGTGCCGTACCAATGGGTGACCGGCGGCCTCGATGGCTTCACTGCGGGCCTGAAGGGCACAGTCGCCTTCGAGGATCACGACAGCAAACATTCGATCGTCCCCGTAAGCCTCAATCGGCAGGGCCTCACCGGTGATCGGCACGATGCCCATCCCCGACTTACCGGTGCTCTCGGCAACCAGCTGTTCGATCCAGCTTGCGAATGGCGCCAATCTCGAAGACAGCAAGACTGTCAGCTTGTCCCTTCCGGCCAGCGCCGCGCGACCCATCATCTGACCCAGAGCAAGGGCCGAATGATCTGCAGACGACGACTGTGGATCACTGCTGTTAAGCGCGGCATCCGCCGATGCCAAGAGGCGCTCAAGATCAACACCAAGCAGCGCCGCCGGTACCATACCGAAAGCGCTCAAGGCCGAGTAACGGCCGCCTATGTCGACCGGATTCAGAAAACACTGGTCAAACTTCCTGTCACGCGCGAGCTGTGCCAGTGCCGATCCGTCATCGGTGACCGCAGCGAAATTCACTCCGGCCCTGCGGCCGTCATTTTCAAGCGCCCTCCAGAAATATGCGAGCAGTGCGCTGACCTCGGCGGTGCTGCCGGATTTCGACGAAGCCAGAAACAGTGTCGTCGCCAGGTCGCCGCTTCGTACAACCGCCAGCACAGCATCCGGGTGAGTGTCGTCCAGAACCACCACCGGCAATCCTGAACCGGACGCGCCGAAGATCCGGGCCAACACCTCCGCAGCCAGGCTGGAGCCACCCATACCGAGCAGCACGACGCGCTCGAAACCCCGGGTGTGGATGGTCTCCGCCCAGTCGCGGAGCATTCCCTGATTTGACTTCAGCCAGGCCGGAGCGTCCAACCATCCGAGACGTTGTCCGATCGCCGATTGTGCTTCCGTATCCGTACTCCACAACGATACGTCCCGGGCATGGATACGCCTTGCGATCTCAAGGCCATCGGGTTCCGTCACGGCTGCAACACCCTTTGTGGATCAGGCACCCGGTCGTGGCCCGGCAAACACCTCACGACACCGGTAACGTCGGCAGTGCGTGGTGTGTGCTTCAGGCCGCTAGCGGTCCGGCCGCCCGCACCGTCTCTGGAACATCCTCGGCGTACTTGGTGAAGTTTTCCTGAAACAATCCGGCGAGCTTGTGCGCCTGCGCGTCGTAGGCTGAAGGATCGGCCCAGGTACTGCGCGGGTCGAGCACCCCTGCCGGCACCCCAGGGCATTGGGTAGGCACCTCAAATCCAAACACCGGGTCCGTCTGCATCGCCACCGCATTGAGCTTGCCGTCCAGGGCGGCATTGATGATCGCCCGGGTGTGGTTGATGGCCATGCGCGCGCCTTCCCCGTACGGGCCGCCCGACCAGCCGGTGTTGATAAACCAGACGTTGACCTTGTGCTGATCGATCTTCTGGCCAAGAAGCTCCGCGTAACGCCGGGGATGGAGCGGCAGGAACGGGCCGCCGAAACACGGGCTGAACGTGGGTGTCGGCTCAGTGATGCCTTTCTCAGTACCCGCGACCTTGGCCGTGTATCCATTGATGAAATGGTACATCGCCTGGGCGCTTGTAAGCCTTGAGACCGGCGGCAGAACACCGAATGCATCACAGGTCAGAAAGACGATATTGTCCGGGTGACTGCCACAGCCATCAGGACTCGCATTCGGGATCTGGTTAATGGGATATGAGCCCCGCGTGTTCTCGGTCAGGGAATCATCGTCCAGGTCCAGTTCGCGACTCTCGTCATCGACCACGACATTTTCCAGGATCGTTCCAAATGTCCGGGTGGTCGCATAGATCTCGGGCTCCTGCTCGGGCGACAGGTTGATCACTTTGGCGTAGCAACCACCTTCGAAGTTGAAAATACCTTGACCACTCCAGCCGTGTTCATCGTCGCCGATCAGGATCCGGGAGGCGTCGGCGGACAGCGTGGTCTTGCCGGTTCCGGACAGCCCGAAGAAGATGGTGGTGTCCCCTGAGGGCCCGATGTTGGCCGATGCGTGCATGGGTAGCACGCCCTTGAGCGGCAGCAGATAGTTCATCACGCTGAATATCGACTTCTTGGTTTCCCCGGCATAACTGGTTCCACCAATGATCACCAGCCGACGGGTGAAATTGACGACAATGAAAGTCTCGGAGTTGGTGCCATCTGTCTTCGGATCGGCGCCGAAACCGGGTGCGTTGATGACCGTGAACTCGGGCTCATGCGAGGCCTGCTGCTCTTTGCTCGTTTCAAGAAACATGTTGCGGGCAAAGATACTGTGCCAGGCCAGTTCGCTGACGATGCGCACCGGCAGCTGGTGCTCGGCATCTGCACCCACATAACAGTCCTGTACGTAGAGCTCCCGGCCTTCAAGGTACGCTGTCATTCGTTCAAACAGGGCCTCGAACTGTGCCGGCTCGTAGGGCGCGTTGACCTTGCCCCACCACACTTCACCGTCCGTGTTGTCGTCGCGCACGACAAACTTGTCGTTGGCCGAGCGACCTGTATGCTGTCCGGTGAGAACGACCAGCGCCCCATCTCTTGAGACCTTGCCTTCTTCTCTGCGCAGAGCATGCTCCATGAGTGCGGGTGTCGACAGGTTCCAGTGAGTCACGCCAAGGTTGCGCAGACCGTGGTTCTCCAGTCCATAGTGACTTTTGATGTTACCTGACATCGTCATATCAACTCCTGTTCCGAATCTCACTGGGCTCTAGCAATCGGACCCTGTGCGGGGCCCGCCGGATAAGGTCAACAATCGTTCGAGTATAGCCCAGAACCCGGGCCCTCCCGACGCTGGATCGGTTGCTCACGGGTCGTTACCGGGTGGCACCCAGCCTTCGGGTTCATCG
>MPMF02297375.1_pt1 | contig 14697 bp, 17 predicted proteins | sample 1617271 | NCBI WGS metagenome assembly MPMF02 (sample SAMN05944812, study PRJNA350692) | marine metagenome | biome: marine; feature: ODZ; material: water; isolation source: 120 m water sample prefiltered with 30 um filter, filtered on to 0.2 um... | place: Pacific Ocean | collected 2012-04-09... | reverse complement strand
TGAGCATTGTGTGACTTGCATCGATCAATCGATAAACGCAAGTCTTGCTCAAAATCAGCGAGCAAGGGTTATGAGCGCTGCACGTTTCCACCGGCGAAATGGAGCCGGTGGCGCGCTGCAGTATTCGAGTGGTGTTTAGATTGGACGGCGACGAAAGCCGACTCTAATATCTAAAAGAAAGTAGCAAGTTGGGCCGCTCCGCAGAGCGACCCAACCGTTCCATGTACGCCAGTTGGCGATTATCAATGCCCTCTTCTGCAGAATCGGCCGACGCTGTAGCCCTTGCGGCTGCCGATACGATTGCCTGATTCGTAATACCACCAGGCAACGATCCCCAGCACGGCCAATCAAAACAGACTTTTCACTTGTTCTTGATCATCCCTGCCATGCGCGGCAATGCGTATCGCGAAAGTCGCACATCGAACAGGTCCATCCCGGGCGATAGACGAACCGGTTCGAGTGCAGATCGTCGAGGTAGGCGCGAATGACAGCAAACAACCTGCGGAAGTGCGTGTCGTCGCGGGCAGGGTAACGGTGAATTTCGACCTTTGGTGTCTTGGTCTTAATCAAGCTGCGGATTTGCAGCTCTTGCTCCGTTTCGCCATACAGGTGGCGAAATGCGTAGGCGTAGCACGACAACTGAATCTCGTGGGCAATCTCCAGCGAGGCACCCGATCTGGCGGCCGTCTTGAAGTCCACAATCACGAGGCCGGTTGGTGATTTCAACAAGAGATCGACGAACCCAAACAATGCGATGTCGAGGTCTTGGCCCGTGTCGGGATCGACTAGTGGACACTCCAACGGCGATTCGACCGCGACAGCGAAACCCTCGTCAGAATCGCGCCCGTCGAGATACGTCTGAACAAGCCCAGCCGCCTGCTGCTTCAAAGCGGTTTCGTGATCGCGTGAATCGAATCGCATCTCCTCATCGCCCACAGCATCATCCCACGTCTCGAGGATGTGGTTTGACACCTCGTCCGCCTCGACGTGCTGACCGTCCTGTTGGTGGCGATAGAAGAACTCCAAGCCGTTGTGAACTTGCTTACCGAGAAACAGGCTCGGCGATGTTGGTTCTTTGATCCCGTCCACATATCGAAGTTTGAATTTCAACGGACAGGACAACCAAGTGTTCAATCGCGTTGGCGAAATGTAATCGAACAACCCCGTTCGGTTCTCAATCGGCGGTCTCGCAAGGGTGGAAACAGAAGTCATGGGTGTGCTCCATAAAAAGGCCCGACGATGAAGCCGCTCTGGCAGTCTCGTCGTCGGGCTTTGGCGAGTGTTGGAAAAGTCATACGTTGCGAGCTCACGTCACAATCCATTCACCCGCCAGCAAGTTGAGCGTCGTGTCGAAGTCGACGGGGATGCCGCGAAGCCAGCGAGCGAACTGGTGGACCATGATTCCGGCCGCGATGCTGGCGGCATAGATCGTGCTGCGTGAGGTGCAACTGCCGCGTTGGACATCGGCCTGCGGGAATAACGTGCCCGAGTACCGTGTGCAGTCGTTGGAGTCGACAGCTGTCAAGACTCGAATGACTTCACCCAACATCCGGCCATCTGCCCAGAATTGGCAACGATTGCCCGCCGATCGCCAGATGGCAGCCCGTGCGGAAATCGAATCGACACAACAGAAGACGGCTTCACCAATGTTCAATTTCGCGCGGTAGCGGTCCTGAAAGGCATCAACTTGGATGGCACCATCAAGACGACGAATCGCATCGGCCGTGGCGACCACTTTCGTCTGGCCAATGTCGTCTGTGAAATACCCCTGGGTTGTTACATTGGTCATGTCGACCACGTCAAAATCGACCAATTGGACCTGCCGTGCGCCGATGGCCGCCAGTTGCAAGGCAACTTGCCGACCGATCGCGCCGACGCCAATGACGGTGACGGTGATGTTCGCCAGCCGATCAGCGGGAACCAGGTCGCCTTGCCGCGTGAAACGGTCATGTTCGGTGATTACTGTTGCAGTCATGTGACAAAGCCTTTCACGTTTTCATGGTCACCGGCGTAATCAAACCAGTTTTCGTACCAATCGTCGGTGGGGTCCTCATCCAACGGCGACACGATGACTGGCTCCAATACCGGAGACGTTCCGCGGATTGTTGGGTGCGGTTGGATGTTTTCCAAGTACTCCTGTTCCCATCCGTCAGGTTCACAGCCACCGAACGGTTGCGTGTAATCGACGCAGGTGGGGATCATAACGTCGGCACGGGGCCCGACGTTGAAGCGGAGCCGTGCATACGATTGGCCTTCGCAGGCGAGAATGAACATCACCGCCCAATCCGAGCGGCCAAACACGCGTGCGTACGTTTCTTCGTCCGTCATGCTCGGTCGCGGACAATCTCCGGGATGCGTATGCACCCAGATTCGAGCGAATTGCTCCGGCCGTCGCCCCGCGTCAACTTGCTGGTCGAAGAAGTCGGCGACCGATTCATCGTCAAACGCAACATGAGCCCACGAGCAGACCTGTTTGACAAGCTGCACGTCCTCGACGAGTAGCAGGTCGTCGCTCGCTGCGATGCCGAACCCACCGACTTCGGTGTCTCCGTAATCACGCAGGAACAGCAGCTTGGCCCACGCAGTCGGCGTGAAGCGGAGCGACGGTGTCGCTGTCCGCTCCGAATTCGACCCGTTCCTCAATTGTCTCTTCCGTTTCTTGGTCATGGCAATCTGAACACCTTTCGTTGTCATCTAGGCAGCCCTGGCAAAGTTCCTTGTGGCAGTGTGAGCACTGCGTCATGCAACCGCCGCAGTGATTCTCTTCACAGCCTTCGCATCGCGTCACGCATGCATTGCAGAAGATGCCATCGCAGCCAGAACAGTTGAAATAACACTCGCGGCATACGGTCGTTTCGCACTTCTCGCAAGTCCACCGCTCGTCATCACAGACCGTGGCTCCGCAGTCAGAGCACTCCACACCGTGCCAGTCGGAAAGTGACACATAGGGGCTGTCCGAGTTGTAGGTTCGCAACAGATTCGCGACGATTACAAAGAAGTCGAGCAACCGTCCTTGTTCCAGGGCATGGCGAATCGGCTGGCGACCTTCACCCTCGCAGACGGCTTCACCATCGACGTGCGGATGAGTGACGCTGTCGTTGGTTGCGGCCGGATTGGCGTCGATCGCGATCACACGATAATTGTGGCGTTCCGGCAAATCGCTCCAGTCCAGGCGGACCTCAAAGGATCCAAGGTAAACACCCTCTAATTTGATCGGCTCCGTGGTCACTGAAATCGTCCGGCCACGCTGATCGAAAGAGACTTCGTCGAACTCCTCGTGGAGAGCAACGAGGTCGTCGTGGATGTCACCAATGGATGCACTGCGTGGTTCGCTCAGAGGTGATTCGAGCGTACGATCGATCGCAACCAATTCGCCGTTCAACCGACGCAACACTTCTCGCAGATCACGCTGGAGCCGCAGAGCCGCAAGTTGCCAACCATGATGGTGCGCTCGGCGCATCCGTCGAAGAAGGACTTCGCCTTGTTGCCAAACCGTTGTTGGTAACTCAACTTGTACACTCGTGGATGATTCGGATTTCAGTTGCCCGTGAACGGCAACTGCCAGCCGCATCAACGTCTTTTCCGTGCGAGTCATCGTATTACTTCTCCTGGGTGCAGCAGTCAGACCGCAGACCGCCAAGCGTCAGCGCTCAGCGGCCCGCGGATGACTCAGGGTTATCGATTCGCGCCTTCGATCTTGGTCGGTGTAATGGAGATGCGATCGCCATTTTGAAGCACCTGATCCTCGGGGCAGGGCTGGCGGTTGACTCGGATGAGGTAGTGGTTCGGCTTGGCCGAACCAATCTGTCGCTCGAACAGTTGGACAACGGTGGTACCGTCGGCTACGTCCATGTAGTCAGCGAAGCCGCCGCCGTCGTTGTTGATTACGAGAACTTTCATTGAGTATTCCTTTTGCTGGATTTGGTGTGTGTTTTTTGCGTAGTGAAGAGATCAATTACAGCTGCGTTTCAAGCCGCATGTCGAATCTGTCTTCGTCTTCGTCGACGTTTTCGGCAGCGCGGAGAAGCTGTGGCTTCGCGTCGTCCGCGTTTCTGGCCACCGCGCAACTGTTGCCGTTTGGACGAATCTCCGTTGCCGTTTGCGACCAATGACTTGGCTGTCGCGAGGGCCACGGTGTCTCTTGTTTGCTCACGTCGCGGCCGGTTCATGATGCGGCCTCCACATGCTGCGTTCGTTTCGCTGGTCGGCCAACTCATCCCAGTCAACGGTCTGTGGTAGCAGACAATCCGGCTCGGGATCAAAGTGCACATCCGTCGGATCAGCCAATACGAAGCCACGGCGTTGAATCTCGTGCAAGTCTTCGCCTGTGGCGTCAGCGACAAGTCGGTCCAGTTGAGGTTGCATCATCTGCGTCTACTCCATGAGAAAGAGAAAACGCCACCCCACTTGGGGCAGCGTGAGATTCACACAGCCCCGGGTCGGGGCACAGGAAATGACTTGAGCGCGCGTCAGCGAGCTGTCGGGAGCCAGTATTCTTCAAGCCATTGGTGTTCGGCAGTCAGAGCATCACTGCGACAACGGAACGGCCCGAGGACAGGACCATCGACGGGTGATAGGTCTGCCGTCCACTGGCCCTTGGCGGTTGGCTCGACGTGCGAGCCACGTTCAATCGACAGCTTTCCCAAGAGGTGCAGGTCAAGTTCCTCACCGTACAAGCAACGCACTCTTCCGTTTGGTTGTACAACCATCTGCATGGCGTCCTCCTTCAGCGAGCCCGACGGAGGATGTTGCGGCGAGGCCGGTCGACCAACATCTGATCGAGGCTCGACTGCACGCTGGAAAGTTGCGTGGCAATCTGCTGACGTAGCGACTGTCTGTCACGCAGCTGCTGTGGCTCGACGCCACGCACGACTTGCTGAACCTGATCGACCAGTTCATCGAGTTGATCGTTGGACCGGATATTCAAGGTCCGGAACCGCTCGAAGAATGAGTGCAAGTTCTCGACGACACCGTCACGAAACACTTTTGGTCGGCCATCGACCTCGCCCGTGATTCGTTCGGAAAGATGCTCGACAAGTTTCGCCAACTCCTCGGTGAACGCAGCCTCGGCGAGCTGCACCGCTTCGTCGAACCGCGACCGAACGCGACTGCACTCCCGCTCGTAAAGGGAAGGGTTGAGCTGTTGCAAATACTGGGGCGGCTCTACGCTTGGAAAATCCCATGTCATGTCGAACAGCCCTGAGAGCGACAGCGGGTAATCGTTCGCGTTGTAGAGATCGCCCAACCGTTCACGTGCGGTCTGCTTCAACTCGTCGAAGCGATCGCTTAACGTGTCCACCGCATCGTCAAGCTCCTGTTTGAAGGCCCCCATGCGGACGTTCAACTCATCTATATCGGACTGACGGATCAGCCTGATGCCTGGTTCCGGGTATGGCAGCGAAATCCCTCTGAAGTAACAAGATGCCTGTCCACGAATTGCGGTCACGGCCCGAAACGTCGGGTCTCGTGTGTCCAGCAACTTCTTGCCCGCACTGAAAAAATACTGCTCGGCTCCGAACGTATCGGCTGCCTGCGCCATCTGCTGAGGCGACAGCGATTTATGCGTTCCGAACCACGTGAATGACAGCCGCATTGCGGCCATCGTTGTTCGTAACCTCTGCGACGCGCTCGACGCTTGCGTCACAGGCTCATCAAGTAACGACGTGCTCATAATGGTCCTTTCGTGGTTTGACCTTCAATCAAGAAAACAACGCCGCCCGATGAACCAGCACCGGACGGCGTGAGAATGGTTTGGAAATTGTCTAGAACAGATTGTCTCTCAATTCAACGACGGATCACGTTTCACTTTCCGTCTTGCACTGGACTGCGCACCGGTACACTGGTAAATGCCAGGTCTGTCCGCATCGAGGCAGCGACCGCTGGCCCACGATCGTAGCCGCGCCACTGACTCGGCCGCCGTGACGGCAACCGGAACGACGTTCTGCCCGGCTTGCACCAGCGGCACATCGAGGAGCCCGGCGAGTCGGCAACAACTTCGGATCTCCGCGCCGGTCCAATTCGTGTCGTTGGGTCGTCGCTGATCATCGTCCAGCTCGAACAGTGAGAGGTACTGCCCCCAAATGGCATCCTTCTGCTCGCGGCCCGGTAGGTCGAGGAAAAAGACCCCATCAAACCGCTCACTACGTCCGAACTCCGGTGGCAGTTTGCCGACATCGTTGCTCGTGCAGACCACGAACACGTCGCTTTCGTGGTCGTTGAGCCAGCACAAGAAGGTCCCAAACATTCGCGCCGACACACCACTGTCAGACTGGCCGGAGTTGCCTACGCCGGCAAATGCCTTCTCGATTTCGTCAATCATCAACACGCACGGAGCCATTGCGTCGATGATCTGCAATGCCTTTCGTGTGCGCTCTTCGGACTGCCCAACGAGCGAGCCCATCAGGCTGCCGACGTCGAGGATCAGTACCGGACGTCCGACTTCCTGGCCGAGTGCCTTACAAAACTGCGATTTGCCACAGCCTGGCGGCGACAGCATCAATACACCACGCGGGCGCAGGTACGGATTCTTCCCCGCCAATGGCAATAGAGCCCGCTTCGTGAACGCTTTGAGCGATGACAACCCTCCGAGACTCTGAAAGTCCTCGGCACCGCGGTGCAATGTGAGCAGGCCAGACTTTTTCAGCGCCTGCGTCTTCAATTCCCAGACGGCATCCGGCGTGATACGTCCGTGTCGAACCAGCGATAGAGAAAACGCGCCTTCGGCTTCAAAGCGACTGAGACCCGAAGCCGCATCGAGCACGGTTTGCAATTTCGCATGAGTCGGAAGTTCGCCCTCTTCAGTGGCAATTCCGCGAGCGATCTCATCGAGCTGTTCACGGTCGGGCAACTCATGCTCAAGGACCACGAACAACTTCTCCAGTTCGATCGGAATCGAGACCAGCGGAGACAGGACAACAATAAACGTGCGGTTCTGCTTACCGGAGACAATCTGTTGTGCAAGTGCTTGCACGATCTCCGCCGATTGCATGAAACGGTGGAAGTTCTGGAGTACGAGAATCGCCGTGCCGTCCGGCGTAGCCAGTGAGTTGACCGCTCGAATCGCCGCCAGCGGATCAGCGCCACCGGCCTCTGTTTCTGCGCCCGGCACTCGCAATCCCTGCTCGATGTCCCACATGGCAAGCTGCCAGTCTTCCTGACGGCACAACTGCGCGATTGCCACAAGAGCGTCCTGATGCTCATGGCTTTCGATCCACAGGCCGGTGAAGCACGCGCGCACGTACTCCGCGAGTTGTTGTGACAGTTGCATATCATCTCCTTCGTATTGACAGTTGTGAGCGCACGAGCTGAGTGCTCGTGCGAAGCAATAAGCGACGCGGGTGAGTTGCGGAAACTAACGCGTCAATGTGACGACGGCCCGCATCCAATTGATGACTTCGCCACGAGGGTCGCGGTCGCTCAAGAGTTCGGGCGTCATGGCATCGACAACTTGCGTGTTAAGCCAACGCTTGGCATGATTTCCAAGCCGCTTCTTGGCTCGACGCGACAGTGCGTCCCATTCCACGAATGGTTCTTCACCAGTGAAACGCTCCTTGGCGACAAGGCCAGCAACCGAATCGTGATCGTCAAACTGCAAATCAATGCCAACGGCCAGCTGCAAAGCCTGTGGATGGAGATAATTCTCCAGGCTTCGCTTGGCCATCACAAAGGCTTGGCAATTCGGACGGGCATTGACTCGCTTGGCGGTGGCAATGCGATAGCGAGTTTCGGCACCGATCTCGCGGTCATAGAGATGCAGTTCAGGGCAGCCGAGCGGCTCCAAACGCGTCGCCCAAGCGGCAACATTGCCCCCACCGAATGGAAGGAACACGATCCGTCTGGCTCGCTCCAGGTATTCCAAGTCAGGTAACGACGCATCGCTGCAATGAAGAATCCGCGAGATGCGGCGCAGAAACGCAACGTCGTTCACTCCTTCGACGACGAGTAACAGACACCGTCCGGGGCGTGCTGGACGGTTGTTGATGTGAAGCTTCGGAGGTGGCCGAGGCATGGTCTTGTTCGTCATGCACAATCTCCAATCATGTGGTGAGTGTCAGCTGGACTCAGAGACACGGTTCCGCTCGCAAGCGGTTTCGTGAAACTCTGCGGTCAGCGTTTCATCTGTTCGGCGACCAAGTGTGGCTTCCAGGAAGCGGCTTGCCTGCTGGCATTCCGCACCGTTGAAACCCTTGGTTTCGACACGCGTGCTGCCATCGGTCATCACGATGATCTCAATCACTTTCATGTATACCTCCGACTTGCACGGTGAGTTTGATGGAGCCGTCGGCAAGAGCTTGCTCATGTAGCGTGTGACCTTGCTTGCGACTTTCAAGACGCGTCTTTTCAACCGCGTAATTCTGAAACAAGCGGTCAAGCTCTTCCTGCTTTCCCCACCGACCGCCAAAGTTGTCGAAGGCCACTCGGCCAGTTTGAATATCACACACGACCGGGTAGCGCCAGTCCTTCAATCGGACGGCGTAGCCAGTTGCCCGCGAACTAAACAGTTCAACCTCCTCGTATCGAGGCGGAGGCAGATGTATCCGCCGCGTCGCAGCATGGAGCGCTTCGACGTCGCGAATCTGGGTCTCGATTTTGACTATGTGCGACACGGGCATCTCCTTTCAGTTAGGGTGTGGGAGTTGATTGATCGGTATCGTCAGGCGATTGCCGATCAGTATCGTCCTTGATTCTCAGAGTCGAGCCGTCTGGATCGTGATTCAGTGCCGGGCGGTTCGACGCCATGAGTGCCGGAGATCCAGCGGTGATTTCTTGCAAGAGAATCTCTGTCGTGGTGTGATCGTCCGGCTCACTGAGCTGACATCGCAGCAGGTAGCCCGCCACCAATAACGGCAGCAAGCAGGCCAGCAACGAACCGATGGCAATCACAGCGTCGGCGACGATCGGATCGCGAATTCTCTGCTTGGCGATGACTTGCCGTTCATCCTCCAAGTCGTCGTGCCTTCGCGCAATCTCCAACCGCTGCTGATCAAGCCTCCCTTCGAGCTCAATGAAGTCACGACGCGCTTGCGCGTCAGCCTCAACGAGCTGCTGCGTGCCTTCAATGAGTTCAGCCTGTAGTTCGACCGTCTCGCGACTGAGCTCGTTCTGCTGCGTCGCATGTTGCGTGGCCAGTTCCGCGACGCGATCACTCTCACTCTGGCAACCCATCGCGATCACAAGGATCGCCATCGGCATTATCATTCTGTGCATGGCTTCTCCAACGGGTTGTGGTTAGTAGCCGGCGGATAATCCTTTGCAGGATCAGCCGCAACCGGCGTTCTCGACAAAATGCGATCGCGGTCACCAGCACGGCAAACGCGAGAAAGGAAATGAGTAGATAGTTCAATACAGACCTCCATTTGTTTTGGTCTTACTTCTTACTTCTGTGCTCTGTTTTGATGAGCTTCCTTTATGTAATGGTGGCGCAAACTGGATCAGAGTTTAGGAGCGTTCGCCCTGATGCTTTTGATGCCGTACCCGAGTGGCTTTAAGACAGCCGAGCCTGCGAGTAGGGACAAGAAGACGGGCGAGAAGTACGCGTGCGCGCTACGACGGCTCACGCGATGGGAATCTCATCACTCGTCGGTCTGCTCTTTGGCGGACTTCAGCGCCGCTCGGATCGTCGTGTCGCTCTTTTGGAAATGCTGAGCGAGCTCTGCCGTGGTCATCCCCTGCGCTTTCAAAGCAGCAACTTCCGCAGCGTGGTCCACGTGCCAGCGGGCGCGAGGCATCTTGGCAGGCAGCTCTTGGAACGAACCATCGGCGCACGCGTACTTCAGTGCCGCACGGATCGTGGGGACCGTCTTCCCAAAGTGAGCAGCCACTTTTTCCATGGTCCAGCCTTTGGTACGGGCCTCGGCCACTGCAGTTGCGTGCTGTTGAGCCCAACTTTGGCGTTTCGGGATTCGAAACACGTCCTCCCAAAACCACTGATCGTCGAGCCCGGAAAATCGATTGGGGTCGGCCGCCATGTCTGCAGCAGCCTGCAAGTATTCGGTATCACTGTCATCATAATCGACGCGCAGCCGAGCGCGCCGTCGTGGCGTGACTTGGGTGGTCCCGTCGTGGTGCTCGTCGCACTTATCTTCGCAGTCGGTTGCTGCATCGTCTTCGGTGGCCAGTAAAGGGGCTACGTCAGCCAGTGCACCGAGCTTGCAAGTCCGCATGGCCACCCTGCCATCAGAAAAGCAGTCGATGCGGTCGATATGCAACGAGAGCTCGATATTTCCCCTCGTTGGATTATTCGTCGCCATGATTTCGCCGAGGCGGTCAAGGCCGTCAATTACCCGAGTCGGATTGACAGTCTCGAGAAAATGTTCGTTTTCGACTTCGTGGCCGGAGAGGAGATTCTTCAATTCCAGCCGCCGCTCTAAGGCATCCTGCCAGTTCGCTTCGATAGCGCGCCGCACGCCTGGGGCGAGTTGCGGATTCTCGAGCGATTGAGACCAACCGGCGATCTTGCCGTCAATCTCGGCGATCTCCTGGTCGACGGCGGGGCGCAGGTCCGGTCCCCGCCGACCGAGTTCTTCACGCCGGAGCCTGACCTTTTCGAGGATGGGCGGCAACCAGGGCAACGAATCGAGCCGTTTATCTTCCATGACATTCACCTTTGATCTAAAGGGGGGAAGGCGGCGACGACCCTCTTAGCCGTTGCCGTCGGAAATCGGAATTATCGAGACTAGTCCAGCCCCGGAAACAGTCGCTCGCGGATTTTTTCAATGACGACCGTGCGCAGCCACTGCTCCGGCACCCGTTTGCTGTTTTGGCAGATGCGCGCAATGTAGCCCGGGCACACATACGTCGTATATTCTCGCTCCGCGCCTTCCTTCGTGATGTACTTCGATGGTGACGGGGTCATGGAACGACCACAATGGCCGCAGCGAACCAGTCCAGTGAGTAGGTACTTGAGGGCCAGTCCCGGTGCCCTTGGCGCGATCAGCTTGTCCGTCGCTCCCCTCTTCTTCTGCTGCGATTCGGCGAGCCTTTCCCGTCGGGCTTGTCGTTCCGCCTGCACGGCATCCCAGGTCTCGCGGCTGACAATCGGTTTGCAGAAGTCCGGCACGCGAACCATGTCCGCCTCTACGTTCCGTTCCACCACACGGGTGTCGCCCACGATGCCGGTCGAATTTCGTTCCCATAGCAGCTCGCCATAATAGATTGGATTGTCCAACCAGTAGCCGATACTGGGCGGTTGGAACGGTTTGAGAGAGGTTGCTATGTCGGGATGACTGTTCAGGAATCGAGCGAGGCGAGTCTGTCCAAAGCCGGTATTGAGAGCTGTTTCGAATAGGAGTTCGATGATCCATGCCTTCGCGGGATCAGGAACAAGGACGCGATGGTCAACTTCCTGACAGCCATTCACTTGCTTCATCACGTTTTCCAGGCGAAAGCCGAAAGGCACAGGGCCACCCGGCCAGTGCCTCTGGCGCGCAGCATCTCGCTTTCCGCGTAGCACGTTGTGGGCCTTGATGCGGCCGTCTTCGGTGGCTCGCATCATCTCGAACGCTCCGAGTGCATTTCCGGCGGGACTGGTCGGGTCATCAAAACTGACGTCGGCCGTCAGGATTAGAACGCCATAATTGTCGAGGAGCTGCTTGCGAATCGTGGGCAACTCATCGACTCGGCCGAATCGCTCGATGGTGTCGACCAAGATCAAGTCTGCAGTGACACTGCCTGTCTTGATGTCTCGCATCATTTCTTGGTAGCCCGGTCGTTTTCTCAGATACCGCCCGCTCTTGCCATCATCGCGGTAGATCTTGACAATCGTCCACGGATAGCCCATCGCCTTCAGACGCGACTGGATCTGGTCGAGTTGTTGATCGGGACTCCGTTTGTTCTGTTTGTCGCTACTCATTCGCAGGTAAATCACGCAACGGTACGGCGACTTCGGATCAAAGTGTCTTTTGAGCATGGTCCTACTCCCTATCAACGACGCCGCTGCCGAAAATGTCGGAGGCGATCACGTTGGCGATGTGATTAACTAGGCGGTCGCGACGCAGGCAACTGACCTGAGTCAACAGCCTTCGCCGATGAACCACCGACAAATTAGTTGGGAACGGAATCTGGCCGTCGGCGCAGAGTTTCGCCAGTCGGTCGAGATCCGGTTCTAGGTCTCCAGCCGTGTTTTTGGCGCGTAATCCAGTGCAAGTTTCGGGTCGATCTGAGGAAGCGTGATGGGGCATAGCGACCTCCATTCAGTCAGGAGAAGTCGCAAATGCCAATTGCGAAATACACGCGGCATTCCGGAAGCTAGGCATTTGCGCGCGGGAAAGATGACAGTCACCGTCGACCATCATTGAATATGGCAAACTGGGCGGTTTGCGGGCGTCAGAATGCCGTGATCGAGCCGCGAAGGGGTGGCTCGATTCGCCAGTGCGTAGCCGGAAGAGCGAGACAGACTCGTTGCGGCGCGCTGAAGAAGTGCTGCTTTGAAGCAACTGGCATACGTCTAGTTTGCGTCTGTCTCGCGGCGGCCTTTGGGCCGTCGGCCGGACTTCAGCTCAACCTGCTGCACCTCAGTGACTCCAATATCGACACCGGTCGGTTGCTTCTTCCGGAGTTCTTTGGCCACGTCCTTGCGGATTGCGTATTGATGGATTGCGATGAGCAAACCGTTTAGAAGGCGATGATGGCAAGATATGTCTGACGGCGCCACCACCAATTCACCAACGAGTTCAGCCCCTGTTTGCGTGCAAATGAAATCGCTGCAGGCTGGATGAAGTCCGAAGACGTGGCCATGGAAAAGGTGAACACGATGTTCGTCGCTTTCGTTGGACGGAAGAATTTGATCTAAATGCCACAAACGATGGAATAGCACACATTCTTCCGAAAACGAGAACTCAACTTGCAGCTTTTCGAGCAACAACAGCCACACTGCCGAATAGCATCGATGAAATGCAGCTCGGCACTCGTACGACAGCACATCGAGCACGGTCTTTTCCGTCGTGTGCCCCTTGCGCCGGCCAATCTTGTTCATTTTGTCAGCCCAGCGGTCAACTGCAAGCTGTAGGTCTTCGGTCCCGCCGCGACGAAGTGCGTCGCACGTTTCCCCGAGAATCTCTTCGACGAATTCCTTGTAACACGTTTGGACGTCATCTTCATACTGAGGGGGGCCGAGGACATCGCCAGTGCGCCGATAAAAGCTCGGCACATCCAATTCTGTGTCCCGGGCGCTCTGCAACACTCGCTCAAGTTGCTCGACGACAGCGGCGCGATCTAACTCCTCTTCGGCCTTATATTTGGTCAAGGACGCGTCGGCAAACACGTGGCGGGAAGCGTTGCTACGCGCTTGCGGCAGTAGAGTTGCGAGAATATATGCTTCCTGGGTCGAGCGGTCTTCACGGGCGCTCCCCTCTGCCTGGCAGTGTGACCAGTAGCAGTCCACGATCTCTTGGCGATTGGCAGAGTCTTTGCCGCGTTCGCCGTATAGTCCTCGCTTGCACACCCACCACTGGTCGAGCGGCAACTGACCGAGCGCCGTTTGTTTCCGGCACAGCTCAAGCTTGAATTGTGTGCGGAGCTCCACTCGGTCGCACTTCGAACGGTCAATGGAATCGCGTAGATCAATCTCTACGTCGTGATAGTCGATGTCTCCGCTCATTTTTCACATCCTTGCATTCGGCGGGTTGCATGGGCTCATTGTACTTCATGCTCGCGTTTGAGGACATCGAACTTCAAGATCGATTCGCTCCAATCACCTTGACGATCACCGACGCGGTGTCGTTGCTGAATTCATATTCGTGCGGCCTGCCATCGATCATGAAATCTGCGGAAGGCAAGACCGATTGCCGCGTTTCAAGCAACTCCCGGCCTCGATGCCAAACGGCTTTTGTTCATCATATCGCCATCCAAAACCTACAGCGCTCTCTCAATACATTATGACGCGTCCGAGCCGCTTATTTAGCTAGCATTACGGTCGTCGCCTACTGGCTGAAATGTGGCACAGTCGGGCTTCAATTCAAGCGGGCCGCAGGTCGCTCAAAGGATCCATTATCGTCGCGCGCAAATGCCTAGCTTCCGTTGTGATCGTTGAAAAACGCAGCTTCGGAAAGCGTGTAAGGCAATGGAAAATACCAAGTTATGTCGCTCGTCAGCAAGCAAGAACGGGCACTCCGATGCGACATCATGGTCCGAAAAGTACGGCGGCCGCCACGGTCTGCAGCGGGTTCGAGAGTTTCCGCAGGGGATACGGCCTCCTCAACGCGTACGAATTTATGCCCGCGGCGAGAGATTCTTGCTGCAGTGGTGGGACCCAAGGGAACGCGCCACTTTGAACGAGCGTGTCAATGGTGACCTCGTAGAGGCTATTTCGCGGGCGAGGGACATCGACACGCGCCTAGAACACTCCAATTCGTCAGGCCGCAAGCCTCAACGATGTGAGCTTACCGAAGTGATCGACCATTACACCGCGGATCTGCAACGCCGCGCGGATGCTGGTGAGATTGATATTGGGACGGTTTGTCGGTACGAGGCTTCGCTGCGTCGCCACTTCGTACCGTTTGTCCAGCAGCTGGCGGTCTCGAAGAAGTACCCGCACGCGGCCAAGATCGATCGCGAGTTTCAGTTGGAGTTCGCGGCCCACATGAACCACGTTCAGGTTTCCCCTAACGGCCACGAGAACAGCCGGCGGAGACCGATAAAGCAACCTGGATTCGTCCTGGATGTCGTCCGCGCGATGCTCGAATGGGCTTCCGACCCAGA
>MPMF02073027.1_pt1 | contig 14698 bp, 10 predicted proteins | sample 1617271 | NCBI WGS metagenome assembly MPMF02 (sample SAMN05944812, study PRJNA350692) | marine metagenome | biome: marine; feature: ODZ; material: water; isolation source: 120 m water sample prefiltered with 30 um filter, filtered on to 0.2 um... | place: Pacific Ocean | collected 2012-04-09... | reverse complement strand
TTCAGGACACAACTAAGTTACACAAATCCCACCACACACACCACACTATCTAACACTTATGATTAACACCTTTAGACAACATTTATTGAATCATTATCATTGGATTTGGATTCACACTCAAGATGATGCACTTGATGATTGGTTTCACAATTGCATCCAAAATGTATCAGGTAAACTGATGATGAATATGTTGGATGATATGGAGGTTAATTAATCGACTGAATCCACACATTCTTCACTATCTAACACAAACCATGACTGATCAAACTTACAATGGATGGACAAATTGGGAAACTTGGAATGTTGCTCTGTGGGTTCAAAATGATGAAGGTTTCTATAGAGAAGCACGTAGATCTTATTCCTATCCTAATTTTGTAGAGCGCATGGGTTTCGCCTCTAGTGCAACACCAGACGGGGCAAAGTATGATAGTCCGGAGTTAGACATTGCTGAACTAAATGAAATGATTGAAGAACTTTAATACGTTAATTTAACAGTCCTTAGTAAGACTCTAAACTTCTTATCGTTAACCACTAACTAACACTTTATTTTTTTATTATGACTCGCGAAATTGCACTTGGTCTTCTCTCACGCGGTAACACTGGCGCAGAACTATTGCAGATCCTTGATGTTATCGTATCTGATGTAAATGCACAGGAGGTTGATACTCAGGCAGATTGATATTAGACAATTAAAGTACATTGGAGAGGCATTAAGTCTCTCCTCTTTATTATACACGAACGAATGGCAATCTGTCAAGCTCATTCGTTAGTTTGGCAGTGTTTTGTGTCCGGTTTGTGATGGGGCCGCGGCGGCGTGTTATAAAAAAAGGAACCTTCCTAACCTACAGAGGTGACAAAACGAGAGCTCTATATAAAAAACGAAAAAAAAATTCCCAGGTATATAAAAAAATCCCCATGAGAAAAAAACGTCCTTATTGGTCTTTTTGGAAAGTAGTATTTGCAGGATGGTTAATAAGGTATCCAAGACAATGTAAGAGGATTATATTATTACCATTGGGGATATTAATTGTAGTAATATATAAAGCAATACAATGAAATGAATTTATGATAAATGAAAAGACATACCACATATATGCAAAGAAAGAATGTTTGTATTGTAATTTAAATGAGAGTGAATTTAAAGTAAAATGGAATGAACTGAATGGGATGGTAGGATTATTACATACAGATTATGAAGTTACAGATTTAAGTTATGAGGAGTTGCGATATACTGGAGGAGCAGGAGGTGGTAGTAGTGGAGGGAGAGGATTTAAAGAACCACCTGGATCAGATTCTTATTAACGGAGTATTATGATGAATGCATTAAATGTAATAGGATTAGTAAGTATTATTTGTGTATGTTATGGATCATATTTACTAGTGAGGTGGAATCCACACTAGTAATTTTTTATTGACACGCTACATATATCAGTGTATAATTGAATTGAGGTATTTAAACAATTATGACAAAAGGATTTACTGTAAAGGCCAACCCACCAAAGGTTAAGAAAGCAGAGGAATGGGATTACGATGCTATTAAAGCACGTATGAAAGGAAAAGCAATTGTATTTTGTTTACCTGGAAGAGGAGTATCATATGTTTTTCTAAAGAACTTTGTACAACTATGTTTTGATCTTGTACAGAATCAGATGAGTATTCAGATCAGTCAAGATTACTCTAGTATGGTTAACTTTGCACGGTGTAAGTGTTTAGGTGCGAATGTATTGCGTGGACCAGATCAGATTCCATGGGATGGTAAACTAAAGTATGATTATCAGTTATGGATTGACTCGGATATTGTCTTTGATGTGAACAAGTTCTGGCAGTTATGTGATTTATCAGTACCAGCAGAAGCACAAGATGAAGAAACTGGTGAATGGAATGAGGAAGTACTTAAGGAACGTAGTATTACAGCAGGATGGTATGCAACAGAAGATGGAGTCACAACATCTGTCGCACACTGGTTAGAGGAAGATGATTTCCGCAAGAATGGTGGAGTAATGAATCATGAAACCGTTGAAAGTATTAGTAAGCGTAAGAAACCATTTACTGTTGATTATACTGGATTTGGGTGGGTAATGATTAAGAATGGAGTATTTGAACATCCTGAGATGAAGTATCCATGGTTTGCTCCTAAGATGCAAGAGTTTGAATCTGGTAAAGTAGCAGATATGTGTGGAGAGGATGTTAGTTTCTGTCTTGATGCTATTGAAGCTGGTATGGATATTCACTGCGATCCTCGTATTAGAGTAGGGCACGAAAAAACTCGCGTTATCTAGTATGATAGATCCAGATTATAGTAGATACTCAAATCATATGTTATGGAAAGAATCAGGTAAAATATTAACTGAACTTTCCAACCGTGATGAAATAAATTATGGTATATTAGATATTACATTAAATACACCTGAATTTAAAGATGAGTTATGGAAAATAGCAGAGGAAGTTCTTAATGAACTTTCTCGTCGTGATAATACAACATACTTAGTAGAATCTAAATCATGATTTGGAAAAAAGTTAAAGACGATAATACATTATGGATGGAAGTAGCACAAAATCTATCTGAATTATCTCATAGAGATAAAGTACAGTATAGAGTTGCAGCGACTCCCGAATCAGTACAAAAAAAACTTGATTATTTAAATAAGGAGATTTAAATGGCACTTTACGGTAACAATAATGGTGATACAGTAGAACCAACGCCAAAGAAGACTAAACAAGGTGCTGGTAAACATACTAAGCATGCAGCAACCTCTCGCAACTTTAAACGTAAGAAGTATAGAGGCCAAGGTAGATAATATAGAAATAAAGACTTCCTTTGGGAGGTCTTTTTTTATGCTTATAATTAGTAGTAATAATCATCACAAGAATAACATGGAAAAGAAAATGCTTAGAGAGATTGCTAATGATAAACTTACTCCAAAAAAGAATGATTTTGAAAATAATGGAGAGTTATTTGAGAATCAGGAAGAAATAATCGATGAATGGAAGATTGATGGACCAGTACCTTTAGCTGAATACTAATTACTACTATAAATAAACCCAGAATATATAATCTATAGTTATAGGTACAAATGCCTTTACAAAGTGTAAGTCAAGGTTTTAGAGACATTAGTATGACGTTTGCTAAGCATCCTCTAACTAATGATTTAATCGCATTAAAAAATACCAATGCAATACAGAGATCTTTAAAAAATATTGTCTTTACTTATCCTGGTGAAAAATTTTTTGATCCTGAATTTGGATGTAAAATATCAAGAATGCTTTTTGAGATTATAACACCACTTACTGCAAATAGAATTAAACGTGAAATAGAATATTCTATCGATAGATATGAACCAAGAGTATCATTAACTAAGGTAAAAGTGATTCCTAATTATGATAATAATGAATTTAATGTACTTATTGCATATGATATAATTGGAATTAATGTACCCGCGCAGCAATTAGATTTTGTGTTGCAATCAACGTCTCAATAAATGGCACTAATAAATTTCGCAAATCTGGATTTTGACCAGATAAAAACCACATTAGAGAATTATCTTAAAGATAACTCTACTTTTACCGATTATGACTTTGAAGGGTCTAATTTATCGACTATTCTTGATGTTTTAGCATATAATACTTACATCACTTCATATAATGCCAATATGGTAGCAAATGAAGTGTTTATTGATAGTGCTACATTACGAGAAAATGTAGTATCATTAGCGCGAAATATTGGTTATACACCAAAATCGCGGAAAGCTGCTCAAGCAACGGTTAGTTTTTTCATTAATACATCAGATATTATACCAAGCCCAGCAACAATTACATTAAAAGCAGGTCCAGTTGCAACATCTGCTGGCACTTTTGGTAATACATCCTTTGTTTTCTCAATTAAAGATGATATTACAGTACCTGTTGTTGATAATGAAGCAAATTTTGACTTAATTACACTTTATGAAGGAAGTCTCATTGAAGAATCTTACACTTATAACTCAAGAAATCCTAATCAAAGATTCTTAATCAATAATATTGGTTGTGATAGTGAATTAATTAATGTAACTGTAGGAATAAATGACTATACAGAGAAGCAAAAATATGCTTTTCAGAATAGTTTATTTTCTATTAATGAAAACTCTAGAGTTTTCTTCTTACAAGAAATTGAAGATGAAAGATATGAAGTTATTTTTGGTGATGGAGTATTTGGGAAGAAACTTTCTGAAGGTAATGTAGTTGATATTAGTTATATTAAAACAAATGGAGATTCTGCAAACGGAATCTCACAATTTAGTTTTACTGGAAGACTAACTTATACGAGGAATAATTCTGAGTATGTTGTAGAATCCGGCATATCGATGCTTTCAACAGATATAAGTGCATCTGGTGGAGAAACGATTGAAAGTGTTTCGTCTATTAAGAAGTATGCACCACGAATTTATGCTTCTCAAAATAGAGCAGTTAGTGCAAATGATTATGAAACATTAATTCCAGCAAGAATTTATGAAGAAACTGAATCAATCTCTGTATTTGGAGGTGAAGAACTGATTCCACCACAGTATGGGAAGGTTTTTATTAGTATTAAACCAAGAAGTGGTGAATTTTTACCTAATTTGATCAAAGAAAACATTAAGAGAGACCTTAAAAAGTATTCTGTTGCTGGAATTGTTCCAGAAATTCTTGATCTTAAGTATCTTTACCTTGAGGTATCTTCAAATGTTTACTATAATACAAACTTAGCACCTTCAGCGTCTAATGTATCATCAATTATTCAAAATAATGTTACAAAATACGCCGAATCAAGTGAGTTAAATAAGTATGGTGCAAGATTTAAATATAGTAAATTCTTGAACACTATTGACAATAGTCATTCTTCTGTTATGTCAAATATCACAACAGTTGTAATGAGGAGAGATATCAGACCTGCTTTAAATGCAATTGCTGAATATCAAATTGGATTTGGTAATCAATTCCATATTAATAGTATGAGTGGTTACAATATAAAATCTTCAGCATTTAGAATTAATGGTATTCAAAGTGATGTTTATCTTTCTGACATTCCCAATACTAATCGGACATCAGGATCATTATTCTTATTTACTATTTCAAACCCATCATCAGCAGATGCAACTATAGTTAGAAAAAATGTTGGTACTATTGATTATATTAGTGGTGTTATGACAATTAATCCTATTAACATTATTTCATCAGCAAAAACAAAAGATGGACAATCTATCATTGAAGTTTCTGCTGCACCACATTCAAATGATGTGATTGGATTGCAAGATTTATATTTGCAATTGGATATTGGTAATAGTGTATTTAATATGGTAATTGATCAAATATCATCTGGATTGGACCCATCAGCATCAAATTATATTGTTTCTTCCAGTTACAGTAACGGATATCTAGTAAGATCATAAAATGACACAAAGCAGAGTTCCATTTAACATTATCGTCAAGAATCAGTTGCCACAATTTGTGGAAACTGAATTTCCTCTTATTGGTGATTTTTTAGAGATTTATTATCGTTCTCAAGAATTTCAAGGTGCTTCTATTGATTTAATACAAAATATTGATCAATATGTTAAGTTAGATAATAATTCTAATACTACAGAGTCTACTTTATTATTAGGTGATATTGAACAATGGGATACAACTATCAATGTTTCCAATACACTTGGATTTCCTGATGAATATGGACTTATTAAAATTGATGATGAAATTATAACGTATAAATCAAAAACAGATATTTCTTTTATTGGATGTACTCGCGGGTTTAGTGGAATTTCTGATGATAAAAATGGAGATCTAATATTTACAGAGACTTTAGGCAATTCGCATAGTGCAAATTCAACTGTAGAAAATTTAAATACTCTCTTTTTAAAAGAATTTTTAAATAAAACAAAATATCAACTTCTTCCTGGACTTGAAAATAGAACTCTTTATGCAGATTTAAATAAAAATCTTTTTATTAAACAATCTAAAGATTTTTATAGTTCAAGAGGAACAAATCAATCTTTTAAAATACTTTTTAGAGCTTTATATGGTGTAGATGTAGATGTAATTAAACCAAGTGAAAATCTTATTTCACCTTCTGAACCACTCTATAAGATTACTAATGATATGGTTGTTGAACCCATATCTGGTGATGTGCAATCAATCGAAGGATATACTTTACTTCAACATTCCTACGAAGGTTTAATCGATAAAGCATATTCTCCAATTACTAGTGTTGAAAAAATACTTGTTGGTGGAGCATCGACAGATTATTATAAATTGCGTTCTGATGCATCTTTTAGTTCAAATAGTAGCAGTTTTGGTGGAGCAGAATATGGATCATTCACTCCTCACCCCAAAACAAAATGTATAGGAAAATATGGTGCAGGTGATGCAACTATTGATGTGGATTCTACAGTAGGATTTCCAAATTCTGGTGAATTGTATATTAATTATAGTGATAGATCTGCAGGGATTGTTTCCTATACATCATCCTCATATAATCAATTTTATGGATGTACAGGAATAGAACAGAATATTTTAGATAATACTACTGTTGGCATTAATACATTTGCAACCGTTACTCTTGCTGATGATAAAGTAGTTAAGATGAGAATATCATCTGTTTTGAGTGATATTAAGTATGATCAACCAAATTATTCTTATGAAAAAGATGATACTATTGAAATAAAAACTTTAGGAATTACTACTGCCGACGCATCATCCAATTCTTGGATTTTTAATGCTGCAACTTCTTATGAAATATTGACAATATCTTTAATTAATATAGCTGCTTCTAGATATAGAGTTACTTTTGAGAATGATCATATTTTTAGAATTGGTGATACGTTTACACTTACTTCATCTACTGGAGATGAACTGTTTGGAAAAGTTTATAGTATAAACACATCAAAAAATATTACAATAGGTGATCAAGGAACATTTGATGAATCACTTAAATATACTATTAAGAAGGATATATTAAAAGCAAATTCAACCAATTTTCCTACTGCTAATGTAATATCGGCAAACGTAACTTCTGCATATAAAGATGGTAATGATACATTAGTAGCAGCATCATCTATTCCCTATTATAAAGATCAGCAATTAAATGTTAAAAAGAACCTGATTAAATTTGAAGGAACATTTAGTGGAGATACTTTTCAAGTTCTTCCAACAGGTGACCATGGTTTTTATACTGGAGATATTGTATACTATACTCCACAAACTGTCACACAAACAGTAGAAGATGCTGATGGTATTGAAACAGAAGAAACAATATCTTTAACTGGTATTTCTGATGAGGGAATTTACTTTGTAAAAAGATTATCAGATACAACATCATTAAAGTTAGCGAGAAGTAGATCAGAACTCTATAATGAAGATTATATAACAACAGAACCTATTACAATAACTGATAATACTATTGAATTTTATAAGTTTCGTGGTCAAGAATTAGAAAATCATAAGTTACTTAGAAAAATACAGGATCCAAGTGATGTAGGAGGATTAATTGAAACAGAACCTGGAGTTGCTTCGGGTATTTTGGTAAATGGAGTTGAAATTTTAAATTATAAATCAGCAGATAGTATATACTATGGAAGAATAGAAAATATTTCTGTTGATGGCGGCGGATCTGGATATAATGTAATAACTCCACCCGATTTTAATATTTCTGACCCAGCAGGTGTTGGTGCTACAGCAAATGTTGCTATAAGAGGAACATTTGAAGAAATTAGAGTTATTGATGGCGGATTTGATTATATAGAAAAACCTACAATTAAAATTAGTGGTGGAAATGGTATAGGCGCAAAAGCAGAGGTAAATCTTAAATTAGTTGATCATGAAGTTGATTTTAATTCAGATGAAAGTTTTGGATTAGTAGATCTTACTAATAATATTATTGCTTTTAGTACATATCACAAGTTTAGAGATTATGAACATGTAATCTATAAAACAAATAATCAAGATGTTATTGTTGGATTGACCACAGAGGCAGAATATTTTGTTGATGTTCAAGATACGACTAGTGTAAAACTTTATAAAACAAAAGATGAGGCTGTAGTAGGAATTAATACTATATCACTTACTGGTTATGGATCTGGTAGGCATGCATTTACTTCTGTATCTAAAAAATCAGTTGTTAGTTCAATTAATATTGTTAATAGCGGTTCTGGATATGAAAATAAAAAGACTACTGTTGTTGGATTATCTACTGCGCTTGATCAAATAACTGTAGAAAATCATGGATATAACTCTGGAGAATTGATAAATTATTCCACAGAAGGAACAGTAATTGGTGGATTAACTTCTGGAACGGATTATTATATAACAAAACTTGATAAGGATACATTCAAATTATCTCAAGTTGGATCAATTTCTGGAAGAGAAAGATATTATTATGATATAAAACAATATATTAGTTTAACAAGTACCATAATCGCTGGAGATATTCATTATTTTAATTATCAACCAATCTCAGTTGAACTTAATGGTAGAATTGGTATTTCTTCTATAGGATCTGAAACATTTGAAGCTTCAATACAACCAATTGTTACTGGAGAAATCGTATCTGTAAATTTGGTTGCTAAAGGTAGTGGATATGGTTCTGATGAAATATTAAACTTTAATAAAGAACCAGAAATTTCTATTGATAATGGTAATAGTCTTCAGATTACTCCAGTAGTTAAGGATGGAAAGATTCTTGAAGTTATAGTCGAAAATGGTGGATCAAATATCAAAGCACCACCATCAATTTCAATAGATGGTGGTAGTGGATTAACATTAACACCAGTTATTGAAAATGGACAGGTTACTAAAGTAAATGTTATTAATGGTGGTATAGGATTTGTTCAAGGAGAAACCGATACTACAATAACATATCCAGGATCTAAGGCTGTTTTTAGAATAGAACTACAAAAATGGGGAGTTAATTTAACCCAGAAAAATTATAGGTTTATTACTGATGACGATGGGTTTATTGATGATGGATTAAATACGGATTATGGATTGCAATATGTTCATTTATATTCACCAAGAAAACTTAGAGAAATTTTATATGCTTCTGATCAGTCTGGTAATAGTCTTTTTGATAGTCCTGATCTAATAAAAATTAATGGACAGGAGGAAGAATCTAAACAGCATTCTCCCATCATTGGATGGGCATATGATGGAAATCCAATTTATGGTCCTTATGGATATTCTAAGATTGATGGTGGCGTTATTACGCAAATGCTTTCTGGATATAAATTAAATATTTCTGTAGATAGACCTTCTATTAGTATTTTTGAGGAAGGATTTTTTGTAGAAGATTATGTACATATTCCATCTTCGAGTGCTGCTGTTCTTGATGAAAATAATGGAAGATTTTGTGTAACACCAGAATTTCCAAAAGGGACATATGCTTATTTTGCTACTATTAGTGATGCACTTGCTGATTCTAGTGGTGTATTTGTCAACTATAAGAGACCTGTATTTCCATATTTAATTGGAGATAAATTTCATTCAAAACCAAGTGATTTTAACTTTATAAAGAGTTCTAATCAAGATGATTATGATATTCAAGCGAGTAAGTGGTTAAGAAATACTACAATGTATAACTTACTTGAAAAAGAAGAATCTTATAAGTATTTTCCTCTTCCATATAAAATGAAAGATGATCAATTATCTGATGTTTCATTTGCTACTCCAGGGAAAATAACTTCTGTTGGAATTGTTACAGGTGGAACCAATTATAAAGTAAATGATTCTATTCTTTTCGATAATACTGGTACTAGTGGATTTGGTGCTGATATAAAGGTATCTAAAGTTGGTGGCAAGGATGTTACTTCTATTAGTTGTGCAACTACATCAATAAATGATCTAGAAGTAGTATCTACAAATAAGTCTGGAGAATATGCTTTTTATTCTTCTTCACCACATAACTATTTGAATATTGAATTAGTTTCTATTTCTGGAATAAGTACATCTGCTACACAACTTTCTGGTGATTATAACATTGGTGTTACAACATCAGTTCATGTTTTGACGACAGGAGTTGGAACAACTGGTGCAACAGGAATAGTTACATATTTCTCTGTTTATGGTAATTTGGATATAGATAATATTAGAGAAAATAATGTTTTAACGGTTGGCATTGGAACTACGGCTGAAAAGGTTAAAGTTTTAAATATCGATAAAATATCCAGTAGACTTAGAGTTTTAAGAGAAGTAGAAGGAACAGGTAGTTATGGTATTGCACATACAGCAACAGAAATTCTTTATGAGGATCCAAGAAGATTTACATGTAATGTAGGACTTAAAACATCTTTTAACTTTAGACTTAATAAAGAGATTTATTTCAATCCACCCGACACTCTTGGATTGGGAACTTTGGTTGGTATTGGAACTACCATAACTTTCTCTAATCCTGGTGCAGGAATTACGCAAAAATATATTCCAACACAATCTCTTTATCTACCAAAACATGAGTTAAAGACTAATGATGAATTAATTTATAACTTAAATGGTGGATCTGCTATTGGTGTTTCTACTAATGGATCTGCTGAGTTAGCATTAAGTGACCAACAGAGACTATATGTGGCAAAAATAGATAATGATTTAATTGGTATTTCGACAGTAAGAGTTGGATTAGCATCTACAGGTACATTTGCTGGAATTGGAAATACGACTACATCTTTAGGGTTATTGTATTTTACTAATGTTGGGTCTGGTGATAAGCAGAGTTTTAAAACAAATTATGATAATGTAGTTGGTACATCAGTTTATAAGAATACAGTGACTGTTGCTACTGCAACGACGCATAATGTCTTTATTTCGGATAATGTTTATGTTGATGTAAAACCATCAGTTTCGATTGCTTCTACAGTTTCGTATAATGATTATAATAGAAGAATTGTAATAGATAAAAGAACAATTGCTGCAGGTGATATAAACATAACAACTAATGAAATTACAGTTTCTGATCATAAGTTTGTCTTAGGACAGAAGTTAATTTATACTGCGGATACTCCTGCAGGTGGACTTACAAACGAAAAGTTCTATTATGTGGTGATTGTTAATAAGGATACTATTAAGTTATCAGAATCTTATTATGATTCTATAAGTTCTGTTCCAACAATTGTTGATATTACAAGTGCTCAAAATTCTTATTTCTCTCCAGTAAATCCACCAATTAAGTTGTATAGAAATGCTCCAATTGTCTTTGATCTTTCAGATTCTTCATTAGTTTATGTAAAAAATGCTATTGAATACCCTGCATTTACATTTGAATTTTTTGAAGATAAAGGTCAAGAAAGAATATTTAATAAAGTCAAATATTCATCTGAATTTGAAGTAATTAAATCTGGTGTAATTGGTATTGATGGTCAAGTTACTTTAGTTTCTAACTCAGAACTTCCAAGAGAACTTTATTATAATTTGGTTCCAATTCAGACTGATCAACTTACAGAAGAAAAACTCCAAATATCTATTGATAATGAAGTAAATGGAAATAATACAATAGAAATTATTGATAGCATTTATAATGGAAAACAAACTGTTTCTATTGGAGGAACAAATACATTTACTTATTATCTTTCAAAAGTTCCAGAAAGTTTATCATATACACAAAGTAATTCTACTATTGTATATTCAACCGATTCTTCTACTGGTATTGGATCAATTACTGAAGTAAAAATCTTTAATAGTGGCAATAACTATTATAAGATGCCTTTATTTGCTGGAGTTGCAAAAAAGACTACAGAAAATGATACAACATCTGGGATAGGGTCAAATGCTGTCCTTACTTTTGAAAGTGATAGTGTTGGACTTATTAAGAAAACTAAAATGAGAGATGTTGGTTTTGATTATCCTTATGACAAAACTTTAAGACCAACTGCTAAACTACCTGAAATAATCTCAATTGAAGATCTTGCCATTTTTGATAGGATTGGAATTACTTCTGCTGGTAGGGGATATGGTCCGATTCCACCTAAAGTCCTTGTTTTTGATGGAAGAACTGACGAACTAAAAGAAGAAGTTGATTTACTTTTTGAAAGTGGTGCTAGTGAACTCAAAATTATGAAGAATACTTATGGAGTTAATAATCTTACTCCAAGATTACTTCCTACTAGGAATTCTAACGGTGTTGGTATTAGTACTATTGGATATAGTACAATAACCAGAGACGCAACTATTACATTATCTACAGGGTTTAGTACGGCAAATTCATTCCCATTTTCAATTGGTGATGAAGTTATGATTGAGAATGTTGCTGTTGGTAGAACTGCATTGGATCCTGGTACTGGTTATGTAATAGTTGTTGGAGATGGAAGGGGATATAATACTGATCAATATAACTACAAATTATTTACAATTACTGGAAAAGATGAAAATCTTGGTGGAGTTGGATTCGTAACAGTTAGTCTTGATGATCATCTAGCAATTGGTGAAACTCCAGGATCATTCTATGGTCTAGCATCATCTGGTAGGATTATAGCCAAAAAAGATTTTCCAGTGTTTGATATCAAACTTACAACAACAAATTTCCTAAAGGGTGAAGGTATTATTTCTTTAGATGATCCATCTATTATAGGAAAAGTTGGTAGTTGGGATAGTCAAACTGGATATCTCAAAGTCCAAACTAATAAGGATTTTGTTCCTGGACATGTGATAGAAGGAACATCTACAAAGACAAGAGGAACAGTATCTTCAACTAAAAATTTCACAGCAACATATGATCTTGATGCAAAATCAACAGTGGAATCTGGATGGGAAGATAAAAAAGGTTTCTTGAATTTAAGTAGTCAGGTAATTCAAGATGGTGATTATTATCAAAGGTTCTCATATGCATTACAATCAAGTGTTGATTTAAGTGAATGGGACGATGTAGTAAGTACATTAAATCATACTGCAGGATTTAAGAAGTTTTCAAATATGCAGATTGAAACAGAACCATCTAATAATCTTATTGTTGGTTCTGCAACAACTCAAAGTTATCACGAAGCAATTGTTGATTTTGTTGGTAATGGTGATTTGAATTGTGTTTACAACTATGATTTAGCTTCGGAAAATAGTAAGATTGGAAAACTTCAAGGTAGTGAATTAACCTCAATTTCGGATGAAGTTGTATTTAATAGTAAGATATTAACAGATTATTCAGAATCTATTGGTAATAGAGTTCTTTCTATTGATGATGTCAGTTCTCAGTTTAATAGCAATCCAAGAGCAACAAGATATAGTAATGTTGCCACTTTTGCAAATGCTGATGCAAATGCTCATAAGTATATAACTTATGTTCAAGATCGTAGATATACTAATGAACGTCAAATGATGATAATGACATTATTGCATGATGACGGTGGACTTGGATATATGAATCAATATGCAAGAGTTGATACTCAATACGATTTAGGGTCTTTTGATTATGCTCTTGCTGGATCTGACGGTATTATTCAGTTCCATCCGACTAAGTATGCTGTAAATGGATATAATGTTTTCACTTTATCATATAATTTAAATGATATAGTAGTGGGTACAGGATCTTCTGATTTTGGTGGAGTTAAGGTTTCGACAGCAAGTACTACTGTTGCTGCTGGAATAGGAACTGGTACAAAGACTAATTTTGTTAGTATTGCTACCACCTATACTTCGGCAAGAGTTTTGTTTGAATTTAAAACATCTTCTGGTGATTATGAGTTTAATGAGTTAACTTTGGTTCATGATGGAACTACAGTTGATATGAATGAATATGGTCGATTAACAAACTTAAATGAATCTCCTGAAGCTGCTTCTGGTTTGGGAACATATCATCCTTATATTTCTGGTGGTAATGTTAAAGTTGATTTTACTCCAAATGTTGAGGATGCTGCTACTATTAATGCAGTAATAGTTTCTATGGGATCAACTGCAGGAATTGGATCCTTTGGTCTTGATCATGCTCATTTGGGTAGTGAATATTATAATATTCCTGCTTCTGGATCACCAACAGAAAATTCAGTAGGAGAATACAGTTCTCGTTATGATGGTGCTTATATTATTGCTCAAGTTACAGATAAAACTAATAATAAAACTCAAATTTCTGAATTGATGTTATGTGATACTGGTGATGATGGTGATGATGTTTATATGACTGAATGGGGAAATCTTGTTGTTGGTAATGCTGCTGGACTTGGAACCTTTGGAGCTACTTATACTGCTTCTACTGATATAACGGCATTGAAATTTACACCAACTGCTGGAATAAATGTTGAAGTGAGAACATTTTACAACTATATGCGATATCAATCTGATGTTGGTGCAGGTGCTGTTCCATCTAAGATTGACTTTACTAATGCATATATTGATACGCAATTCGGAAGTTATAGTGGAACAGAAAGCGATATTAAGAGAGCTTTTAATCTAACGCATGAAACTTATAATATTTTTGAACGATATATTGATAATTCTGATAATGGTATTGTCGGTACAGACGGTGAGAATGTAATTTTAGATAATTTGGTCCTTCATTTAGACGGAAGAAACATAGGTATTACTACTACCTGGGAAGATATTAGTAGTGAATCTAATAATTCAACAATATATGGTAGTCCTGATGTCATATATGATGTTTCAGGTAGAGAACTTGCTTATAAGTCACTCCCACCAGCATATGGTACAGTACCTGATGATGGTACTGATTTTGATTTTGGAACTGGAGATTTCACTATTGAGGCTTGGGTTAGACCAACATCATTTG
>MPMF02249982.1_pt1 | contig 14708 bp, 10 predicted proteins | sample 1617271 | NCBI WGS metagenome assembly MPMF02 (sample SAMN05944812, study PRJNA350692) | marine metagenome | biome: marine; feature: ODZ; material: water; isolation source: 120 m water sample prefiltered with 30 um filter, filtered on to 0.2 um... | place: Pacific Ocean | collected 2012-04-09... | reverse complement strand
CTGGGGCATGGGACCATCTGCGGCACTGACCACCAATATAGCGCCGTCCATCTGGGCCGCTCCGGTGATCATGTTCTTAATATAATCTGCGTGTCCCGGGCAATCTACATGGGCATAGTGACGGTTCTCCGTCTCGTACTCCACATGAGCTGTCTGGATCGTGATTCCGCGCTCCCGCTCTTCCGGGGCGTTATCAATACTGTCAAATGAACGTACCTCCGCCATACCACGGGCTGACTGCACCAGCGTCATCGCTGCTGTCAGCGTCGTCTTACCATGATCCACGTGGCCTATCGTACCTATATTCACGTGCGGCTTCGTGCGTTCGAATTTTTGCTTAGACATCGCTTACTCCGCTACTTGGGTTATGATGCTTTACCATGTACTTTTTCTATAATTTCTGCTTCCACACTTGACGGTATCTGTTTGTACTCTGCAAACTCCATGTGAAAAACAGCTCTACCCTGTGTCAGGGATCTTAAATCTGTAACATATCCAAACATTTTGCTCAAAGGAACTAGTGCATTAATAACTTGAGCGTCTTTACGCTGATCCATCCCTTGGACATTTCCACGACGGGAATTGATATCACCTATAACGTCACCCAAATACTCATCAGGGACAATCACTTCTACTTTCATGATTGGTTCCATTATAACCGGCTTTGCTTTTCTGCACGCATCTTGGATAGCCATTGATCCGGCAATCTTAAATGCCATTTCAGATGAATCTACTTCATGGTAAGAACCATCGATCAATTCAACCCGGACATCCTCTATCGGATACCCGGCAACAACACCATTCTTAATTGCTTCTTCCATACCTTTGCTAACAGAAGGGATATATTCACGGGGAATGACACCACCAACGATTTTATTATCAAAATGATAACCCTTGCCAGGTTCGTTGGGTTCAATATTTATAACCACATGACCATATTGACCACGGCCACCCGATTGGCGGACAAATTTCGTTTCAACATTTTCTATACGTTTGGTAATTGCTTCAGTATAAGCCACCTGCGGTTTCCCAACATAAGCCTGAACACTAAATTCCCGCAATAATCTATCTACCAGAATTTCCAAATGTAACTCACCCATTCCAGCAATAATCGTTTGACCTGTATCCTGGTTAATAGAAACTTTAAATGTTGGGTCTTCTTCACCTAGCTTAACCAATGCTTTGGATAAATTTTCCTGGTCCGCTTTTGAAGCTGGTTCAACGGATACTTCTACTACTGGTTCAGGAAAATCCATTGCTTCCAACAGAATTGTTTTCTTCTCATCACAGAGAGTATTTCCGGTCTGTGTATTTTTTAATCCCACAGCAGCAACAATTTCACCAGCGGATACTTTTTCCAATTCTTCTCTTTTATTGGCATGCATTAACAGGATACGGCTTATTCTTTCCCGCTTATCTGTATTAGGGTTGAAAATGTATGATCCTTTATCGAGCGAACCGGAATAAACACGCATATAGGTTAGTTTACCTACATAAGGATCTGTTATAATTTTAAAAGCCAAAGCACTGAAAGGAGCATCTGGATCCACATCACGAATTAAATCAACATCCGAATCATTCGGATCCAAACCATGCACTGCACCAATATCATTAGGAGATGGCATAAAATCAATCACGGCATCTAATAATCTTTGCACACCTTTATTTTTAAAAGCTGATCCGCATAGAGTGGGAATAAATGTATTATCTAAACACCCTTTACGAATCGCAGTTTTTAATTCATCAACTGTAATTTCTTCTTCTTCAAGATATTTTTCCATCAAATGTTCATCATATGTAGCTGTTTCTTCAATCAAATGATGACGCCATTTTTCCGCTTCTTCTTTCATATCGTTGGGTATTTCACCAAACTCAAACCGAGCGCCTAAAGAAGATTCATTATATAAAATGGCCTGCATTGAAAGCAGGTCAACAATACCTGTAAACATTTCACCATTGCCTATGGGGATAACAATTGGCAGTGGATTTGCACCCAGCCGTTCTTTCATCATGTTCAATACGTTATAAAAATCACTACCTACACGATCCATTTTATTTACAAAAGCGATACGGGGAACATTGTATTTATCTGCCTGTCGCCAGACTGTTTCACTCTGGGGTTCTACACCACCTACAGCACAAAAAACGGCCACCGACCCATCTAATACACGGAGTGACCGTTCAACTTCCACAGTAAAATCAACGTGGCCAGGTGTATCAATAATATTTATGCGATGGTCATCCCAAACAGCTGTAGTAGCTGCAGAAGTAATTGTAATGCCGCGTTCTTTTTCCTGCTCCATCCAGTCCATAGTCGCACCACCTTCATGAACTTCACCAATGCGGTGTGTTCTACCGGTATAAAAAAGAATTCGTTCGGTTAATGTCGTTTTACCGGCATCGATGTGTGCCATGATACCAATATTACGAACTCTGTCTAGTGGATTGTGTTTCATAATCTAAATCTTAACGAAAATGTGCAAATGCTTTATTTGCTTCAGCCATACGATGGGTATCTTCTTTTTTCTTGATGGCACCACCTTCTTCATTAGCTGCTGCTATCAATTCTAATGCTAACCTATCAGACATCGGCTTACCTTTTCGGCCACTTGCAGCATTGATGATCCAGTGCGAAGCAAGGTAGAAACGACGATGGGTAGGAACTTCAATCGGCACTTGATACGTCGCACCTCCAATTCTTCGAGATTTTACCTCTACAATTGGTGATGTTTTTTCAATTGCTTTCTCAAAAATCTTAATACCGTCCGATTTTGTTTTGGTTTTGATTGAATTCATGGCGGAATAAAAAATCTGTTCGGCAACGCCTTTTTTGCCTGCTTGCATCAGATAATTGATAAACTTTGCTACCGCAAGGTCATTGTATACCGGATCAGGTAAAATTTCTCTTTTTTCTGGTCGTCTGCGTCTCATTATTATTTATTTCGGTTTTTTAGCACCATAACGTGAACGACTTGTCATACGATCGGATACACCTGCTGTATCTAGTGAACCGCGTACAATGTGATAACGTACACCAGGTAAATCCTTGACCCTACCTCCTTCAATTAGAACGATAGAGTGTTCCTGGAGATTATGACCTTCGCCTGGAATATATGCGTTAACTTCGCGCCCATTTGTTAAACGCACACGGGCCACTTTCCGCAAAGCAGAATTCGGTTTTTTAGGTGTAGTTGTGTACACACGTGTACATACTCCCCTTTTTTGGGGATTGCCCATCAGCGCTGGAGTAGAATTCTTTTTTTCCACCTGCCTGCGCCCTTTTCTAATTAATTGATTTATCGTCGGCATATCAGTTCCGAAAAAGCCTGTAAATTTACCATTTTAATTGAATTTCAGTCAATTGCTTTTTAGTCAATTCTGTGTTAATAATCGTTAACTAACTGCCTTCGTTAAAGGTTCTTCCACGACCATGGAATCGGGGTCTTCAACCAACACTTTATCCAAGCCTGGACTACCAGTACCTGCTGGAATCAATCTTCCCACAGCGATGTTTTCCTTGAGGCCACGCAGATAATCAGTTTTGCATTCCACTGCGGCATCGGTTAATACCCGCGTAGTTTCTTGAAACGAAGCAGCAGAAATGAAGCTTTCTGTATTCAATGATGCCTGTGTAATACCCATCAATAATGGTTTAAAGGTCGGCGGTTTTGGTTTGCGGGTTTTTGCCGGAGTTTTGCCGTCTTCTTTAAGTGCTTTATTGATTTCACGCAGTTCTTTTTTATCTACGAGAGAATCTTCTTCCAAGTCAGAATCACCAGGCTTGGAAATGACAGCCATATTCATAAGGATTCGATTCGTTTCAAAGAATTCACTTTTATTCACACGATCTCCTTGCATGTATTTACTGTCACCGGGATCAATGACACTTACTTTTTGCATCATTTGCCGAACGATAACCTCAATGTGCTTATCGTTGATTTTTACACCCTGAAGACGATACACTTCCTGGATTTCATCCACGAGATATTCGCGGACTTTACCTGACCCAAGGATATTCAAAATATCAGTCGGAGAAGTAGAACCTTCACAAAGTGGAGTGCCAGCAGTTATATTATCCCCTTCATGGACAATAATATGTTTGCCATAAGGAATATTATATTTGCGAACTTCTTCATCTTCGCTGATTATGTGAATCTTGCGAATTCCACGTTTCACATCACCAAACTGTACACGGCCATCAATTTCACTGACCACGGATGGATTGCGAGGATTGCGTGCCTCAAATAATTCCGCAACCCGGGGTAAACCACCAGTAATATCACGCGTTTTACCGATTTCCTTTGGTATTTTCACCAGCGTTTGACCTTTCTGGACTTTTTGTCCATCCCGAACAACCAGAGTAGCCTTTACTGGTAAAATGGTACCTCCAGATAGTATTTTATCATTCTTATCTACAATATCTATATGCGGACTTAATTGACGGTCTTTCGCTTCAACGATCACCATTTGTTTTTTACCGCCTTCAACAGCTTCGATGTGGTAGGTTTCACCTTCAATAAAATCTTTACACTGGATTTTACCTGTCTGACGGGCTAAAATAAGATCTGTATAAGGGTCCCATTGAAATAATACATGGCCACCTTTTATTTTTTCACCATCTGAAACAAGAACATCTGAACCATAGGGCACATTATAATCATTTAATTCCCTACCATCACTATCTACAACTGTTATCTTAGCATTTCGCACCATACATCGATTCACTTTATTATCATCTTCATCTTTAGTTGATGCAATTTCAAGAGTATCTGAAAATTTTATTGATCCAGCAAACTTTGTTGTCATTTCGGACTGTTCAATAATACGTGTTGCCGTACCACCGATATGAAATGTTCTTAATGTTAACTGTGTGCCCGGTTCACCGATACTTTGAGCAGCTTGGATTCCAACTGCTGTACCGATATTCACCTGGTTGTGTGCTGACAAATTCCATCCGTAGCATTTAGCACAGACACCACGCATTGATTCGCAGGTCAGCACGGAACGAATACGTACATTCTCAACATTATTATCAGCAATAACATCAGCCTCTTCTTCACTGATTAATTGACCAGATTTTATTTTTGTTTTTCCGTCAACAATAAAATCATCAAGAATTGTTCGTCCCAAAACACGATCAGCTAGCGGCTCAATTATTTCTTCACCTTCTTTTAGATCTGCTATGACAAGACCGTTAATCGTTCCACAATCAACTTCGTATATCACAACATCTTGGGCAACATCAACCAGTCGTCTTGTCAAGTAACCGGCATCAGCTGTTTTCAATGCAGTATCAGCCAGCCCTTTACGAGCACCATGCGTGGAAATAAAATATTCCAACACAGACAAACCTTCTTTAAAGTTGGACGTAATTGGTGATTCAATAATTTCACCTTTCCTTCCTGTCATTGATTTTTGAGGTTTAGCCATCAATCCGCGCATTCCAGCCAGCTGTTTAATCTGATCCTGGCTGCCCCGTGCACCTGAGTCAGCCATCATATAGACAGGGTTAAACCCCTGGTCATCCTGCTTCAGGTTTTCCATCATAGTAGCTGCAACTTGGTTCGTTGCATGGGTCCAAATATCAATTATTTTATTATATCGTTCACCTTCAGTGAGAATGTGGCGATCAAACTTGCTTTGGATTGAAGAAATTTCCTTAGTTGCAGATTCAATGATTTTATCCTTCTCCCCAGGAATTAAAACATCACTAATTGAAATTGAACTGCCACTTTTGGTAGCAATGTTAAATCCCAGGTCTTTCAGCTTATCCAAAAATTCTACCGTTGAATAATTTCCAGCGTGTAGATAGGCTTCATTTACAATTTTCTGGAGTGATTTTTTATTGATGATTTCATCAAAATAATCCAGCTCATCTGGTAAAATTGCATTAAAAATCACCCGTCCAACTGATGTATCCTTATGCCATTGACCTTTATGTCGGACATTGATAATGGCATTCATATCAACAGCTTTATTTTCATAAGCCATGATCACTTCATCAAAGGAACCAAAACTTTTCCCTTCTCCTTTTGCTCCTTTACGCATGCGTGTTAAATAATGGCACCCAAGGACCATATCCTGAGAAGGAATTGCAATCGGTTTACCATTGGCTGGGTGTAAAATATTATGACTGGACAGCATGAGTATTCGAGCTTCCGTCTGTGCCTGCAGGGAAAGCGGTACGTGGACAGCCATTTGGTCACCATCAAAGTCAGCATTAAAAGCTGCACATACCAAGGGATGAATTTTGATTGCTTTTCCATCGACTAACACAGGTTGGAAAGCCTGGATTCCCAGACGGTGCAGTGTTGGTGCACGGTTCAGCAACACGGGATGATCCAATACAACGTATTCAAGTACTTTGAAAACAATTGGGTCACTGTTTTCAATCATGAGCTTTGCACCGCGTGGTGTTTGGGCAAACCCGCGTTTGATTAATTCATTTATCATATGGGGTTTAAACAATTCCAGCGCCATTTTCTTAGGCAATCCACACTCATTTAAATTTAATTCGGGCCCGACAACAATCACTGATCGGCCGGAATAATCAACACGTTTTCCAAGTAGATTTTGACGGAAACGTCCAGTTTTACCACGCAGCATATCCGAAATGGATTTTAAGGGGCGGCGAGTTCCGGAGCGAATAGCTGTCTTTCTGCGGTTATTATCAAATAAAGCATCAACGGATTCCTGCAGCATACGTTTTTCATTCCGCAAAATGACATCAGGAGCTTTGATTTCCATCAATTGCTTCAAGCGATTATTACGGATGATGATCCGACGGTATAGATCATTTAAGTCACTGGCTGCAAAACGACCACCATCAAGAGGTACAAGTGGTCTTAATTCAGGGGGCATGACCGGTAAAACAGACACAACCATCCATTCTGGATTATTTACTTTTTTCTTATCAACAGTTGGTAATAATGCTTTGGCAACCTTTAATCGTTTTAGAGCATCTCCCCGCTTTTGTTTTGAACGTGAAGTTTCAATGATTTCTACAAGATCATTCTTTAGCTGGATCATATTCAACCGTGACAGTAATTCTCTAAGAGCTTCACCGCCCATGGCTGCATAGAAGAAATCTTCATTATCTCTTTCTTCCTCAGTTACGGCGTAAAAGCCATATTTTGTTTCCAGTTCTAAAAATTCATCTTCATCAATGAGTTCTTTACTTTCCCGTCCGCTTGCTCCCGGATCAATAATCACATATATTTCGTAATAAATGATACGCTCTAGATTTTTGGTACTTAATCCTAACAAATAGCTCAATTTGCTGGGGATAGATCGTAAATACCATATATGAACAACTGGGACAGCCAAGGTAATATGCCCCATACGCTCACGGCGGACACGTTTACGTGTAACTTCTACTCCGCAGCGGTCGCAAATGATACCGCGATAACGAATACCTTTATATTTCCCACAATGGCATTCATAATCTTTTACCGGTCCAAAGATTTTTTCACAGAAAAGGCCATCTTTTTCCGGTTTATATGAACGGTAGTTTATCGTTTCTGGTTTTAACACTTCCCCATAAGATCTCGTCAGTATCATCTCTGGCGAAGCCAAGCTTATGGTGATAGAGTTATAATTTTTTGATGTGTCTATTTTTGTGGACTGAATGAATGTCAAACCTTCATCCTCCCTTTATTCAAGTTCAATATCTAAACCTAGGCCTTGCAGCTCTTTGATCAATACACCAAATGATTCCGGTGAACCAAATTGGGGTAGATCCTCTCCGCGAACGATGGCATTGTATACCTTTGATCTGCCTTCAACATCGTCAGACTTTACTGTTAATATTTCCTGAAGCGTTTTGGCAGCTCCATAAGCTTCCAATGCCCAACATTCCATTTCACCAAATCTCTGACCGCCGAATTGTGCTTTACCACCTAATGGCTGTTGAGTGATTAATGAATATGGACCAGTCGAACGGGCGTGCATTTTATCTTCTACCATATGACTTAATTTCATCATATAGATCATGCCAACTGTTACTGAATTTTCAAACTCCTCACCAGAGCGACCATCAATCAATGTTGCTTTACCTGTAATTGGTAAATTAGCATTTTTTAATTCAGTTTTAACTTCCTCAGGTGTTGCTCCGTCAAATGCAGGTGTTTCATAACGGCAGCCTAAAACATCGCCTGCCCAGCCCAACATTGTTTCATATAATTGACCAAGGTTCATTCGTGATGGTACGCCTAATGGATTAAGCACAATATCAATTGGTTGGCCATCTTCAGTAAAAGGCATATCTTCTTCAGGAACAATTGTAGCTACAACTCCTTTATTCCCGTGACGCCCTGCCATTTTATCACCAACTTGGATTTTACGTTTATTGGCTACATACACTTTAGCTAACTGGAGAATTCCAGGTTGCAATTCATCTCCAACACGTAGTTTAAAAACCTCACGTTCCATATAATCTTCGATCGCTTGCCACTCTTTTCGATATGAACGCCAAACAGTTTTGATCTTTTTCCAAACGTCCTTGTCTTCGACCCATTGAGCGTCTTGAGCAAAACGCTCTAAGTCATAACTTTTAATACGCTTGATAGTCAATTTTGTGGATTTTTTTATCAAGGTTTTTCCTGTTGACTTATCACGGATACCACTTGAAATCTGACCTTTTAGAAGTTCCACAAGTTTTTCATCACGTTCATTTTTGAGAGACTTTTTCTTTGCAATAGTCTCTCTCTGGAAAAAAGTAATTGATTCTTTTAATTCCTTCTTGGAGATTTTCTTTTTCTTCTCAAAGAGTTTGGTATTGATGACTACACCTTTAATACCTGGATCTGCCGTTTTTGAAGCATCTTTCACTTCTCCGGCTTTTTCACCAAAAATAGCACGGAGGAGTTTTTCTTCCGGCGTTGGATCTGTCTCTCCTTTTGGTGTCACTTTTCCAATCAGGATATCACCCTGTTTCACTTTTGCACCAATGCGAATGATGCCGCGTTCATCCAATTGACGAGTTGCATCTTCACTCACATTCGGAATTTCAGCAGTTAATTCTTCTTCGCCTCGTTTTGTATCGCGGACCTCCAAATCTATTTCATTAATATGGACACTGCTGAAGACGTCACTTTTGACTAAACGTTCACTAATGACAATCGCATCTTCAAAATTGTAACCACGCCAAGGCATGAATGCAACCATGATATTACGTCCTAATGCCAATTCACCATCATTACATGATGCGCCATCGGCAATAATATTACCTGCTTTTACTTTTTGTTTTTCACGTACAAGCGGGCGCTGGTTTTGAGAAGTATTTTGATTCGTACGGTGGTATTTTTTTAGCGGTATCTCAATGACATTGGTATGTTCCGTTAAAGCCAATTCATCGGGGATTTCGCTTGATCGAATGATTATTTTCTCAGCATCAACATATTCAATCACACCATCTATTGGAGAAGCAAGTGCAGATCTGGAATCCTTAGCAACTTTAGTTTCGAGACCAGTGCCGACAATAGGTGCTTCCGGTTTCATCAACGGTACGGATTGTCGCTGCATATTGGATCCCATCAACGCCCTGTTGGCATCATCATGTTCCAGGAAAGGAATTAATGCAGCCGCAACACTTAATATCTGGTTGGGTGCAACATCCATATAGTTTACATCTGCAGGAGGAACCATAGGAAAGTCACCACGAATGCGAGCACGGATAACATCATCTGTTAAACGACTATTCTTATCCATGGACGTATTGGATTGCGCAATCATTACCCTGTCTTCATCATCAGCTGATAAGTATTTGACTTTTTTAGAACCATAAGAACTATTACCTTTTTTATTAAGCACTCTATACGGAGCCTCAATGAAGCCATGTGCATTCACTATAGCAAATAATGCCAACGATGATATTAATCCTATATTTGGACCTTCAGGAGTTTCGATGGGGCATAATCTGCCGTAATGAGTGTAATGTACATCGCGGACTTCAAAACCAGCCCTTTCGCGTGTTAATCCACCAGGACCAAGCGATGAAATACGACGCTTATGAGTGATTTCAGCTAATGGATTTGTTTGATCGCCAAATTGTGATAATTGACTCGTACCAAAAAATGTATTAATCACTGTAGTTACAACACGTGAATTAATCAAATCCTGGGGCGTAATGGATTCCTGTTCACGTAAATTCATACGCTCGAAAATGGTACGCAACATTCTGCTTAATGCAACACTGAATTGATTGGTCAGTTGTTCACCAATCGTTTTAACACGTCGATTACCCAAATGATCAATATCATCCGGGCCGCGTTCACCTTTGCGCATATCCACAAGAAATTTCAATACCTGGATGATATCATCCATCGTTAAAACTGTGTCTTCTACAGAAACATTTAGGTTAAACTGTTGATTCAGCCGATAACGACCCACCTGCCCTAAATCATATTTTTTAGGACTGAAGAAAATCCTTTCGATAAATTTTTGAGCAGTTTCAAGATTTGGCGGATCACCAGAACGGAGTAATTGATAGACTACGCTCAATGCCTGTTCAGTATTGTGAGTAGGGTCTTTCTCCATTGTATTTAATAGGAGCATCGAGGAGAAACTCTTATTACCATCTACAACTTCAATTGATTTTATACCGGCATCCTTTAGCGTATCGATTACTTCCTGGTTTACTTCTGTACCGCCTTCATAGAAAATTTCACCTGTTAATTCATCAATAATATCCTCAACCAATGTTTTCCCAAATGAATTTTCTACATTCTTGTCTGACAAACCAAAACTGGAGATTGAACCAAATGCTTCAAAAATATCACGGTTTGTCGAGAAACCCAGTGCTCTTAGAAGCATGGTGACGGGGAATTTCCTGCGGCGGTCAATAATAGCGAATAAACAATCATTAATATCTGTAGTGAAGTCAACCCATGAACCACGAAAAGGAATTATTCTCGCTTGGAAAAGCTTTGTGCCGTTAGGGTGAATATTTTCATCAAAAAATACACCCGGTGAGCGCTGCAGTTGTGAAACAATAACACGTTCAGCACCATTTATAACAAAAGTACCCTTTTCTGTCATGTAAGGAATATTACCGAAATAAACTTCCTGTTCGATACTTTGAGCGAATTTGTTTTTGTCTTCTTCATCAGTAATATGCAGAACAAGACGTACTTTCAGTGGCACAGAATAAGTCACACCGCGATCGATACATTCTTCCGGTGTATATTTTGGCAGGCCTAGAAAATAATTACTGTATTCCAGTACGTAATTGCGATGAGAATCTTCCAGTGGAAATACATTCTGAAAGACTCCCTCGAGTCCAATGAGTACCTTTTCATCTTCTGCAGCATCTTCTTGTAAAAATTCTTGAAAAGAATCTTTTTGCAACGACAGTAAATCTGGCATATCAATAAATGATTTTATTTGAGAAAATGAAATACGATCGGACGTACGCTTAGTTGTGGCTCCCAATTAAGCCTCCTTATTTTAAAGTTGAAGAATCGATGGTTTTAATAAAATCTATTAAATTATTTCAATTCGACAGTGGCGCCAGCTTCTTCCAACTTGGCTTTTAATTCATCAGCTTCAGCTTGAGGAACACCCTCTTTGACAGCTTTCGGCGCTGCATCTACCAATTCCTTGGCTTCTTTTAATCCTAAGTCTGTTACAGCACGAACAACTTTAATAACGTTGATTTTTGATTGACCTACTTCAGCAATAACGACATCGAATGAATCTTTTTCTTCGGCTGCGCCAGCGTCACCTGCTGTTGGGGCTGCGGCGGCAACGGCTACCGGTGCGGCAGCAGTAACACCGAATTTTTCTTCAATATCAGAGATTAATTCTGATATTTCAACCATATTTGATGATTCGAGATAGCTCAACACATCAGCTCTTTTGACTTCAGCCATGATTTTTACTCCTTTACTTTCATATTAAGATTTTTGTTCTTTTAAATTATTTAACACATTCGCCACATTAGTAAGGGGCGCATTCAATGTATTAACAAGTTTATTCATTGGACTCTGCAACATCGATACCAGTTTGGCTAACAATTCATCTTTGCTGGGTAAATCTGCTAAACGCTTGAATTCTGAACCATCTAAAATATCACCCTCAAACAAAATTCCTTTGACTACAGGTTTATCATTTTCTTTTGCAAAAGATTTGATCACTTTCGCTGGGCTTGTAGGTTCATCGTAAGAAATTGCGATTGCTGTAGGTCCATTTAAGAATTCATCCAGACCTGCAATGTTATTTTCATCCGCAGCAATTTTCAGCAATGTATTCTTGGCGACTGTATATTCTACATCCGCTTGATAAAATTGACTGCGCAGATTGGTTATACTACCTACATCTAAACCAAGATAATCTGTAAAATAAATTGCCTTGGCGCGACTAAGTTTATCCTTCAATTCTGCGACTGCTTCAATATTATATGAACTTGGCATTGGTTTACCTTATTGTTGCTAAATCAACTTTGATCCCTGGCCCCATAGTGGAGGACAAGGTCATTTTCTTGAAATATGTTCCTTTAACGGATGCAGGTCTTGCTTTTATAATTGTATCATAAATTGCTTGGACATTTTCCCGAAGTTGATTTTGGTTAAATGATGTTTTTCCGCAAATCGTATGAATTATACCATTTTTATCGACGCGCAATTCAACTTTACCTGCTTTGATCTCTTTAACAGCTTTATCTACATCCATTGTAACTGTACCGCTTTTGGGATTCGGCATCAGTCCTTTAGGACCTAATATTTTTCCAAGTTTACCCAGATCGGCCATCATGTCTGGTGTGGCAATAATTTTATCTATATCAGCCCAACCGCCTTTTATTTTTTCCAAGAAATCATCATTACCCACATAATCAGCCCCAGCTTCCTGTGCTTCTTTTTCTTTTGGTCCCCGAGTTAATACCAACACTTTTACTTCTTTACCAGTACCATTAGGCAAACTGGTGGTAACACGTATATTTTCTTCAGCGTGACGGGGGTCAACTCCGAGGTTAATGGCGACATCGATGGATTCGTCAAAATTTACGTATTTTAATTCTTCAAGAAGTTTTACAGCATCTTCCAGAGAATATTCTTTCATGCGATCAAAGTGTTCTTCAACTGCTTTTCTTTGTTTTGATTTTTTCATAATTTATTGAACCTCCAGCCCCATGCTTCTGGCTGTACCCCGGATCATTTCCACAGCTTGTTCAATAGTATTTGCATTGAGATCTTGCATTTTAATCTCCGCAATATCTTTTAAATCATGCTCAGAAACTTTTCCTACTTTATCTCTATTGGGTTCTGGGGACCCTTTATCTACTTTTGCTGCTTTCTTTAGCAATACAGCTGCAGGGGGTGTTTTAGTAACAAAAGTAAAACTGCGATCTGCAAAAACTGTTATCTCCACGGGAATAATCATGCCGGGCTGATCTTGTGTTGATGCATTAAATGCTTTACAAAATTCCATGATATTTACACCGTGCTGCCCTAAAGCAGGACCTACAGGCGGAGCAGGATTTGCTTGTCCTGCTGGAATTTGTAATTTGATAAAACCTATTTCTTTTTTTGCCATTTCTTAAGAAAACCTACTTTTCAAGTTCAACTTGTAAATAATTCAATTCAACTGGCGTTGGTCGACCAAAAATACTAACGGATACTTTCAGCTTTTGCTTTTCTGCATTTACTTCCTGGACATAACCACTGAATTCTACAAATGGTCCATCAGTCACTTTTACATGGTCGCCAACACGGTAAAGAGTCTTAACCACTTCCCTGGCGTCACCACTCTCTACCACACCAATGATACGATTTATTTCATCAGACTTAACCGGTTCCGGTTCGCCCTGAGGACCCACAAAACTCATTACACCAGTAGTGTTTTCGACAAGATAACGCGCTTCTTTATCCATATCCATATTTATTAACAGATATCCCGGGAAAAAAACCCTGTTGCGGACTTTCTTTTTACCATCTTTCATTTCAATAATGTTTTCCGATGGGACCAGAATATCTTTTACAGCATCTTTCATCTTTTGAGAATCAACCTCAAAAAGAATATTATCACGAATTTTCCGTTCTTTGCCGGAAATGACTCTTAATGTATACCATTCCATAATTAAAGAATCACATTCATGATGCGTGAAAGAATAATATCTATGAAGAACAAGAATACACCTATCAGCAATGATACAGAAATAACAACGTAGGTTGATCCTTTTAATTCATCCCACGTCGGCCAGGAAACTTTACCCATTTCAAACTGAACATCGCTGAAAAATTGCCGCATTTTCTTGATCATTTTTACTTTTTTTAAATAGCGTATTTTGCTGCAGGAGTGGAAGGACTTGAACCCTCAACCCCCGGTTTTGGAGACCGGTGCTCTGCCAGTTGAGCTACACTCCTATGTGTGATTGAACATTTCACCCCAACCGGTCCTGTTATTTCGTTTCTTTAAAGATCACGTGCTTACGTACAATCGGATCGTATTTTTTATATTCAACACGATCGGGATGTCTGCGCCTGCTTTTCGTAACTGTATAACGATAACCAGTCCCGGCTGTACTTTCTATCTGGATAATGTCGCGTTTGCTGTTTCCAGCCATAGTTTATTCAACAATTTCCGTTACCACACCGGCACCCACAGTCCGTCCGCCTTCACGAATGGCAAACCGCAGTTCCTTGTCCATGGCAATTGATGTGATCATCTCTACATCCATCACTACGTTATCACCGGGCATAACCATCTCTGTT